>JAABUX010000674.1_pt1 | contig 56270 bp, 54 predicted proteins | sample 5561851 | NCBI WGS metagenome assembly JAABUX01 (sample SAMN10711883, study PRJNA513361) | rock metagenome | isolation source: Antarctica rocks | place: Antarctica: Victoria Land, Richard Nunatak red sandstone | collected 2016-01-03
TCGACACCGCGACCTGCCATGTTCGTGGCGATCGTGACCGCTCCGGGGGCGCCGGCCTCGGCGATCGTGTCGCCCTCGCGCTCGGCGTACTCGGGTTTCGCGTTGAGCACTGCGTGCTTGATCCCCTTGCGAGTCAGATGCTCGCCGAGCATCTCGGAGACCTCCACCGAGATCGTCCCGACCAGTACCGGTTGGCCCTGCTCGTGCCGGGCTTCGATTTCGCCCAGCACCGCTGCCCACTTGCCGTCCTTGGTCTTGTAGACCTGGTCGTTGCGGTCAGCGCGGACCATCGGCATGTTGGTCGGAACCTGCACCACCGGCAGCTTGTAGATCTTCATGAACTCGTTGGCCTCGGTCAGCGCCGTGCCCGTCATGCCCGCGAGCTTGTCGTACATGCGAAAGAAGTTCTGCAGCGTGATCGTCGCGAGCGTCTGGTTCTCCTCCTGGACACGCACCCCCTCCTTGGCCTCAATCGCCTGGTGAAGGCCCTCTGACCAGCGTCTCCCCTCGAGGATCCGGCCCGTGTGCTCGTCGATGATCTTGACTTCGCCGTCGAACACGGCGTAGTCCACGTCTCGCTTGTACAGCGACTCGGCCTTGAGAGCCTGCATCAGGTGGTTCACGAGGTGCCCGTTCTCGGCTCGATAGAGGTGATCGATGCCCATGAAGCGCTCCGCCTTGGCCACCCCTTGCTCGGTGACCGCGACGGTCTTGTGCTTCTCTTCGAACTCGTAGTCGAAGTCGGCGACAAACGCCTTCTTCATCCGCGTGTCCATGCTCTCAGGGGCCTTGCCCGGCGTCAGCTTCGGGGCCAGCCTGGCGAACTTGTCGTACAGGTCCGCCGCCTGCTCGGGTGCACCGGAGATGATCAACGGCGTGCGCGCCTCGTCGATCAAGATGTTGTCGACCTCGTCGACGATCCCGAACGCGTGATAGGCGGACTCACCCTCTTCGGGCTTCGGGCGACCGCCGTGCTGGACCTTCTCTTCCAGCGTGGTGGCCATGTTGTCGCGCAGGTAGTCGAAGCCGAATTCGGAGTTGGTCCCGTAGGTGACATCCGCGGCGTAGGCGTCGCGCTTCTCCTCGTAGGGCTGCATGTTCTGCAGCACGCCGACCGTGACGCCGAGGATGTCGTAGATCGGCTTCATCCACATCGCGTCGCGCCGGGCCAGGTAGTCGTTGACGGTGATCAGGTGAACGCCGCGTCCCCCGAGGCTGTTCAGGACGACCGCGAGGGTGGCGGTAAGCGTCTTGCCCTCGCCGGTCTTCATCTCTGCGATCGCCCCGTCGTGGAGCACCATCGCGCCAATGAGCTGGACATCGAAGTGGCGCATCGCCATCGAGCGCTTGGCAGCCTCGCGTACAAGCCCAAAGCACTCGGACAGGAGCTCGTCCGGGCTCTCCCCGTCTCGCGCGCGGCTGCGCAGCTCGTCGGCGGCCGCTCGCAGCTCAGCATCGCTGTGGTGCTCGAACTCCTCCTCGTAGCCGTTGATGCGCCCGACGCGCTGCTCGTAGGACTTGAACTTCTTCGCCTCCCCCATGCGAAGCGCACGGTCCAGGAATGACATCCGATCTAGGGTAGCAACGGGGTCAGGCCGGTCGCTCCAGACGATGGCACCCTTCGACGCTCACGGTCTCCACACCCTCAGCGGTCATCTTCTGAGCAGAGCATCCTGCGGCCGGCTTGCGCTCTGAAGTCATGTCCCCGCAGCCGAAATATGGCCGGACGGCGGCGCCGGTGAGATGTCAAGCGCGCGCTCGGGCGCGACTTCCACCGGCGGCTCGCCCGCCACGTCAACCGGAGACGCAGGCGCAGCGCGCGCTTCGCGTCGCTTACGGCGCTTGTCACGATGGCGCTTGACCTGTACGGCCAGCTCTTCGCTGACCATGTTGATCGAGTGCGCGATGTCAGGCGAGGCATCGCGTGCGCGGAGCGTCACCCCCTTCAGATGCAGGGTTGCCTCCGCGACCTGCGAGTCGGCGATCGCGGGATTGCGCTCCTCGAACACCTCGATCTCCAGCTCAGCCAGCTCTGATACCTGCCGGGAGACCTTCCGGAATCGCTTGACGACGTGCTCCCTCAGCTCCTCGGAAACTGGCAGGTTGCGGCCCTTGACCTCGATGCGCATCGGTCGACCTCCTTACTGCACGGATGGGCTCTACGTGGTCCCAGAAGCATATTCCGGGGCGCCGGGTTTGTCGAGCGGAGCATCTCAAACGTTCCCTGACCGCAGGCGCACCTCGTACAAGCGCGAGAACGACTCGCGCAGATCGAGGATGCGCCGACTCGCTGGGTCTGAGCGAGCGCCGCTCCTGGCTGTCAGCCCGGGCGCACCTCACACGGTCGCTCCTTGCCAGCCCAGCCCGCCCTCAGCGCCGCGCCGGCACCAGCAGCGCCGCCCCCAGCGCACCCCCGAGATCGCCCAGGGCGGCGACGTGCACGTCAGGGGGGTGCGAGTCGTTGAAGAGATGAGGCGCCATCTCGTCGGCGATCCGCTCGGCGAACGGCTCGCCGAAGCGCACCCCAAGACCGCCGCCGATCAGAACCGCCTCGACGTCGAGCAGGTTGACAGCCGACGCGATCCCGGCACCGAGCGCGCTCACCGCGCGGTCGATGATGTCGGTGGCGAGCTTGTCCCCGCGCTCCAGGGCGTGAGCCCAGATCGCGCTCGTCAACCGGTTGCGTCCGCGTTGCTCCATCAGCTTGAACAGATCGGTCTTCTTGCCCTTCGCGGCGCGCCGCCGGGCGCGCGCCTCCATCGCGGCGCGACCGGCGTAGGCCTCCATGCAGCCCCGCCGACCGCAAGAGCAGCGCGCGCCCCCGAGCTTGACGACCGTGTGCCCGATCTCCCCGGCACCGCCGCGCCCCAGCCACGGCTTACCCCCAAGGATCAACCCTCCCCCGACGCCCGTGCCCCAGAACACTCCCAGCAGCGACTTGTATGGCTTTCCCGCTCCTAGCTCGACCTCCGCCTCGGTGGCGACCTGGACGTCGTTGCCCACGTACACAACCGTGCCGAGCCCGGCAGCGATTGCCGGCCCGAGCTCGAAGCTGCCCTCCCAGCCAGGGAGGTTGCGCGCGCTGCTGACCGTCCCGCTGGCGCCGTCCACCACCCCGGGTGAGCCGACGCCGACGCCTCGCAGCGAGGCGGGCTTCAGTCCCGCCGCCTGACAGGCGTCGAGCGCAGCGCCGACAATCTGCGCCGTGACAGCCGCGGGGCCGCCCTCGACGGGGGTCGGCCTCCGGGCCGACCCCAATACCGTGTTGCGAGCATCGACGACGACCGCTTCGATCTTGGTGCCGCCAAGGTCGATGCCGCCGCGAACGGCACGGGTCCTACCGCCGGCGGCGCCGGTCGTGCTTGCGGCCATTGCCGAATCCTGTCAGATCGCGCGCCCGCCGCGAGCGGCGGTCTGCGTGGAGCCGGAGGCGGAACCGCGGTCTGAACCCTCCCGCCCCCAGGACTCGCGGTACTGGCTTTGCTCGGGGGTCGGCTCGTCGATCGCCACGCCGAGCGCAGCGAGCTTCAAGCGCGCCACCTCGTAGTCGATCGCAGCCGGTACCGGATGCACCCCCGGGCGCAGCTCGCCGCGGCGGCGGACGAGCTCCTCGACGCACAGCGCCTGCAGCGCGAAGGACACGTCCATCACCGCGGCAGGATGCCCCTCCGCCGCGGCGAGGTTGACCACGCGCCCATGCGCGAGCAAGTTGAGGTGACGTCCATCTCCGAGCTCATATTGCGCCACCAGCGGACGAACCTCCCGTACCCGTCCGCTCGCAAGGCAGCGCAGCGCTGGCAGGTCGAGCTCGATGTCGAAGTGACCCGCGTTTGCGAGCAGCGCCCCGTCCTTCATGCGCTCGAAGTGCTCTGCGCGTAGCACGCGGCGCGATCCGGTGACGGTCACGAAGATGTCCCCGCGCTCAGACGCCGCGAGCGCGGGCATCACCTGGTAGCCGGCCATCCGCGCCTCGAGCGCGCGCAGCGCGTCGACTTCGCACACGATCACCGCTGCCCCGGCGCCTCGCGCCCGCTCGGCGATCCCCTGCCCGGCCCATCCGTAGCCCACCACCACCATCGTGTGGCCGGCGAGCAACACGTGGCTCGCGCGCACGATCCCATCCAGGGCCGACTGGCCCGTGCCGTGACGGTCGTTCAGCGCGCGCTCGGTCCGAGCCTCGTTGACCGCGAGCACCGGGCAGCACAGCAGCCCCTGCTCCTCCAGGCGGCGCAGGCGCACGAGCCCGGTGGCCGTCTCCTCGGTGGCTCCGATCAGCCCCTCCAGCACCTCGCCGCCGCCGGCGTGGGCGCCCGCGAGCAGATCGGCTCCATCGTCGAGGGTCACCCGTGGCGCGCCGGAGAGCAAAGCCTGCACGTGCGCTGCGTAGGTGTCGAAGCTCTCGCCGTGGAGCGCGTGCACCTCGACGCAGTAGTCGCGCACCAGCGCCGCAGCCACGTCGTCCTGCGCCGAGAGCGGGTTCGCCGAGCACAGCGACACCTCCGCGCCACCGGCGAGCAGCGTGCGCACGAGGTTGGCCGTCTCAGCGGTGACGTGCAGGCAGGCTGCGATCCTGATCCCGCCCAGCGGCTGCTGCTTGGCAAACCGTCCCTCCACCGCCCGCAGCACCGGCATCTGGCCTGCCGCCCAGGAGATCCGGCCCCCGCCCTGTGGGGCGAGGGCCAGGTCGGCTACGTCGTTGGGCGGGAGCGCGGCTCGCGTCACCGGGCGGTGGTCCCCTGCGCGAGCGCTGCGCTCGCCGTGGGACTAATCAATACCGGTAGTGCTCTGACTTGTAGGGCCCACCGACCGGAATCCCGAGGTACTGCGCCTGTACGGGACTCAGCTCTGTGAGCTTGACTCCGAGTGCGTCCAGGTGCAGCCGGGCGACCTTCTCGTCCAGGTGCTTTGGCAACGTGTAGACCTGCTTCTGATAGCGCTCGGGGTGCGTGTAGAGCTCGATCTGGGCGATCACCTGGTTGGTGAACGAGTTGCTCATCACGAAGCTCGGGTGCCCAGTCGCATTCCCGAGGTTCAGCAGGCGCCCCTCGGAGAGGACGATCACCGAGTGCCCGTCTGAGAAGCGCCACTCGTCGACCTGGGGCTTTACGTTGATGCGCTCGATGCCCCCGGTGGCCGCCAGGCCGGCGATGTCGATCTCGTTGTCGAAGTGCCCGATGTTGCCGACGATCGCCTGGTGCTTCATCGCCGCCATGTGGGCGGCGGTGAGTACGTCGAGGTTGCCCGTGGCGGTGATGAAGATGTCGGCGCTAGCGACCACGTCCTCGATCCTCGCTACCTGGTAGCCGTCCATCGCGGCCTGCAGGGCGCAGATCGGGTCGATCTCGGTGATCACGACGCGCGCACCCTGGCCGCGCAGGGACTCAGCGCAGCCCTTGCCCACGTCCCCGTAGCCGCACACCACCGCGAGCTTGCCGCCGATCAGAACGTCGGTGGCGCGGTTGATGCCATCGATCAGCGAGTGCCGGCAGCCGTACTTGTTATCGAACTTCGACTTGGTGACCGCGTCGTTGACGTTGATCGCGGGGAAGAGCAGCTCGTCCTCCCGGGCGAACTGGTAGAGGCGGTGAACGCCGGTGGTGGTCTCCTCGCTGACGCCCATGACCGAAGCGGCGATGCTCGTAAAGCGCTTAGGGTCCTCCTCCAGCGAGCGGGAGAGCACCGAGAGGATCACCGCCATCTCCTCAGAGTCCGCAGTGGCGGGATCGGGGACCTTTTCGGCGGCCTCGAACTGCACGCCCTTGTGGACCAGGAGCGTGGCGTCGCCGCCGTCGTCGAGAATCAGGTTGGGGCCGGCGCCGTCAGGCCATGCCAGGGCCTGCTCTGTGCACCACCAGTACTCCTTCAGCGTCTCGCCCTTCCAGGCGTAGACAGGGACGCCCTGCGGGTCCTCGGGAGAGCCTTCCGGCCCAAGCACCGCCGCCGCCGCGGCGTGGTCCTGGGTTGAGAAGATGTTGCAGCTCGCCCAGCGGACCTGCGCGCCGAGCGCCACCAGGGTCTCGATCAAGACCGCTGTCTGGATCGTCATGTGCAGCGAGCCGGTGATCCGCGCGCCGGCCAGCGGCTGGGTATCTGCGAATTCGCGCCGGGTCGCCATCAGCCCCGGCATCTCGTGCTCCGCGAGCTCTATCTCCTTGCGCCCGAAGGCGCCCAGCGCGAGGTCTGCGACCTTGAAGTCAATTTTCTGGGCGGTGGTGCTCATGGTGGGTGCCTCCGGTCTGCTGACAGGGTTCTGTCTGGCAGTGGTTTGGGATGTGGCCATCAGGCCGCGGCCAGCAGCCGCTGGTGCTTGTCCTGCTCAAACCCGAGCCAGTCCACAGCGCCCACGTGCTCGGGACGGCTGGCCTGCGCGTCGAGCCAGTCCTGCACCGCATCGCGTAGCTCGGGGCTGGCAGCCATCCGCGCGGCAAATGCGACGTCGGATAGGCCGACGCCGAAACGGTGCAGAAGCTCCTTGAGCGTTCGCAGACGCTGGAGCTGGGCCGGTCCGTATAGGCGATAGCCGGACGCTGAGCGCGCCGGCGCGACGAGGCCCGTGCGCTCGACGTATCTCAGCATCCGCGCCGACCAGCCGGTCGTCTGCGCCGCCTCGTGAATCGTCAACGCCTCCATCTCCCACAAACCTTACCACGATTGTGTCAAGGTTTGGGCCGCCCTGCTGCGCTCAGAGCAGCATCGTCACGCACTTGGTCTTGAGGTAGTTGTTCAGCGCCCGGGCGGCCGTGCGATGAGCCTTTGCGAGGTCTGTCGTCCAGACGCCCGAGGCCAGTCCGAATGTAGTGCTCGTGTGCGACGCGGACGGGACGATCCTCTGGATCGACGGCGAGCCATGGGTGCTCGACGAGACCCGGGAGATCAACCTGACTCCCGGCGCCGGGTGATCAGAGGCCCGCGCCGGTACCAACGCGATAGGTACTGGCCCCTCCGCGCTTCACGCCCGCTCGGCGGTTTCCATCACGGGTCCGAGCGGCCCGCCACCGCAGCCCACAGGCGCCAAGCTGGTGAGCGCCGCCGAGCAGTTCCTGGGCGCCCGCTACCTCTGGGCGGACACATCGGCGTTGTGCGCGTCGGGAATGACGTCACCCGCCTCGCCGGCCCTGCGCGACAAGCTCACTCGTGTTCTCCATGACACGAAACAGGGCGATGGCAAGCTCCAGCAGCACACGCACGCAGACGAGGTAGAACAGGGCCGCGACCGGAGCGACGACGAGGAGGACGACGGCTCCGAGCGTCGAGTTGACGCTGACAGCCGCGACAACGAAGGCAATGGCGAGGAGGCCGGTCACGATCATCCAGAGGACAGTCAGGTGCCATCGGCCCCCAGGCCGATGCATACAGACGGCGGTGTCCTAGTCAGGTGCATCGGACCGCAGGCCGCTGCACGCCCAAGTCCAGGTGCTGCCGGGCCCATCTCGCGAGCGAGGTCACCAAACTCACACCTTCGGCGAACGAACCACCGGCGGGCAGCGCGAGCATGCTCACGACGTATCCACTGTCACCTGAGCCCACGATCCCCGTCTGGCGCACGAGGTAACCACCCCAGCCTCGGGTCCCCAGCCCGCCTTGAACGCCAGCGGCACGGCACTCGGATAACCCGCGGCCCCGGCACCCCAGCGCTGGGATGGGATCACGTCTCCCATCAGCCCGAGTACGTAGCCGGTACTCCGCGGGCTGAGCAGGCACCCGCGAGCGAGCGCCTGATAGAAGGTCACCTCGCCGGTGTTGGACCACGCGGACTGACCCTAGGTCGTGAAGCCCTGGTCGTTGGGCAGCGTGTTGACGGTGGTTGTCTCATCGCCGGCGTGCGCAAGCGTCTGCTGCACCGCCGCGCTCGCCCCGTCGAGTCCTCCTCGGGTTCGTTGCAGCGCGGCAAGGAGGATCTCTGCGGCGGCGTTGTCTGACCGCTCGAGCGCCGCGTCTGCACGAGCCCGATCAGGAAAGGGCCGGTCCCTGGCCTCATACTCCCGCAGCAGCGTCACCAAGACCGGAGCCTTCATCGTGCTCCAAGCGTGGCCGCTCTGAAGCGGCCCCAACGTCTGCACAGGTCCCAGGCCGAGGGGTGCCACCGCGATCCCCACTTGGCCCCCAGCGCAGACGCGAGAGAGGCGAAGCTGGATCTCGCTCCCGGGAAGAGCGGGAGCTGGTCGCTGCCCGATACGGGGGCGGCGAACGCGTGTCGCGATGGATTCTGCATTGCGGTCGTGCTGGTTGTTGCATGCGAGCCGCCAGCCATCGCCTGCTTGACGACAAGCCGCGTGGGACTCGCGTGGTGCGAAGCGGCGGCTATGAGCGCGCCGATGCCGGCACCGATGACGAATACCGCCAGCACCAGGGGAACGAACCGGCTCGAGGGTGGAACGCGCGACCGCCACCTCGAGGCTCCGATTCGTCGACCGCCGCCCATCGCGCGCGTTAGGATAGCCCGATGCTAGGGGGCGCTTGGACGTTGCGGCGAGCAGATGTGAGACCGGTAGCCGGCGTAAACGGCGCACCGAGCACGACAACGTGACCGAAGAGCCTGAAAAGCTCGAGTCGCTCGGCGATTACGACATCCTCCGGACGGCTGCAAGCGGCGGGATGGGGATCGTCTACAAGGCACGTCAACGGTCGCTCGGGCGGGTCGTCGCGCTCAAGGTGATCCGGGAGGACATCGCACGCAGATCCGAGTATCGCGAACGTTTCCTGCGCGAGGCGCGCCTGGCGGCCTCGGTCGATCATCCCCACGTCGTGTCTGTCTACGACGCGGGCGAGGCGGACAGCAGGCTGTTCCTGGCAATGCAGTGGATCGACGGCGAGGATCTGGGGCGGATGATCGAGCGCTTCGGATGGCTCTCGCCCGAACGCGCGGTGCTGATCGCCGTCCAACTCGCCGGTGCCCTCGACGCCGTGCACAGCGTCGGGCTGGTTCACCGCGACGTCAAGCCCGCGAACGTGCTGCTGCGTGAGGTGGGAGCCAAGGACCATGCGTATTTGACCGACTTCGGCGTCGCCAAGACCTCCGAGGCGTCCGAGCGCCTTACGCAGACCGGTGCGCTCGTGGGGACCGCCGGCTACCTCTCGCCGGAGCAGATCACCGGCCGTGAGCCCGATCCTCGCAGCGACGTGTACGCGTTGGGCTGTGTGTTCTTCGTGGCGATCACGGGTCAACCTCCGTTCCGGGCAGAGAACGAGACGGCGTTGCGCTGGGCTCACGTCAACGAGCCCCGCCCCACGGCCTCGGACGCTCGCCCGCAGCTTGGAACCCGCTATGACGAGTTCCTCGCGACAGCGCTCGCCCTCGACCCCGAGCAACGGTTCGCGTCTGGAAGCGCCTTCGCAACAGCGCTCGGGCACGTCCACCGCGGCCCGGATGACCCGGCTACGCAGATCCTCTCAGCCCCCACTCGTGCGGCGACGGCGGTGCGAAATCCGACGCCGCCGGCTAACGCGTCGACGCCGCCGGCTCACACGCCGCCGCCTTACGCCGGCCACGATCAAACGCCGCTGCCCCCCGCCCCTCCGCAACCCAGGCGCTCCGGCAACCCACTGGCACTGATCCTGCTTGGCGTCGCCCTGGCGGGGCTCGCCGTCGGGGCGCTCGCCATCGGCGGCGTTTTCACTGCCAATAGGACCCGCACCCAGACCATCACCGCAGCGGCACATCACGGCACGTCGGCCGCCGGTCCCGCTAAGCCGCCGGCACCCGCGGCCCCCCCTCGCGCGGGGTTATCGGCCTGCGACCAGAACATCTCGGCCGGGCCGGGAACGAGCTGCCCGTTTGCCGAGAACGTGTTCCGTGCTTACGCAGCCGACTACAAGTCCGGCGGCGAGCGCAGTAGCGACATGGTCAACGCCACCAGTGCGGTCACGAGCAAGCCCTACAGCATGACCTGCACGACCGATGGCGTGCGAGTTGACTGCTCGGGCGCCAACAACGCCTACGTCACCTTTCCGCTACACGCAGTGGAGGTCTACTGATGCCGCAGGCCAGCCAGCCCCCACGCCAGCCCTCACCCCCACGCCAGCCCTCACCGAAGGGCGCCAGCCCTCACCCCCGCGCCAGCTCGCCCTTGAGGCGCTCGATCACCGCGATCGGTCCGGGATCCACGCCTCGCAGCACGGCCAGGTAGAGCGAGACGAGATCTCCCAGGAGGACCAGCGAGACGAGCCGCTCGGTCCGGGTCTCGCCGACGCTCTCGACGCGATAGGTCGCAGCCGCGTGCCTGCCGATCAGCCCTCGCGTCAGCTCGATCCGCTGACGCAGGCGGGGGTGCAGGTCGGAGTCGTCGAGGAAAACGGCGCTGAAGCGGCCGAGCTCCGCCGCCCCCTCCCAGCCGGCGATCTCGTTGTGGTCGAGCTCGGGCAGCTCACTGGCGAAGCAGGGCACCTTTGCGTTCTCGTTGATCTGCGTCTTCCAGCGGTAGGCGACAGGTACCGTCAGTCCCGCGCCTGCGACTTGGGCGATCGTCCGATGCAGGCCTCGCGCCAGCTCCTTGGGCAGGCAGTCCTCGGCCGAGTCGGGGCCCCACTGCTCCAGGAGCTGCTCGGCGTGCGCGGCGGCCACGTCGATCTCGGCGTGCAGGTGCTCTGCGGCGCCGCACAGGAATGCGACCTCGAGCGCGATCACGAGCGAGTAGGCGACAGCGGCGCGGGGCTGAAAGCCACCTGGCAACGGGATCACCGGTACCTTCTCCGCACGGGCGCCGTCCGCCAGCTCGCCGCCGGTGGTGGCGACGATGCGCCGAGCGCCGAGCGCGCCCGCGGCCTCGTAGACCGCGAGCGTCTCCTCGGTGGCACCCGAGTAGCTGACACACAGGACGGTGGTGTCGGTCGTGGTCCATCCCGGGAGGGCATAGCCGTGCGTCACCACGATCGGGCGTGAGGCGCGGTCACCCAGCGCCGCCCGGGCTAGGGCACCGCCAACGCCCGAGCCGCCCATCCCCGCGACAACCAAGCCCCCGGGGGCGTCGTGGGGCTCGAGGTTCGCAGACTCTACGCGCCACATCGCGTCGCGCAGGTGCTCGGGGAGCGCCAGGATGTCGCCGAGCTGTCCGGCGGTGTCGATCGAGGCGACCGCCTCGCGGCTCAGAGCAAGGGCCGTACTCAAAGCACAACCTCCTTGGGACTCAGAGCAAGCGCCATGCTCAAAGCACAACCATCCTCACGGCTCAGAGCGAGCGCCGTACTCAAAATCCGATCGCTCCCTCGGGCAGCTCCACCCCAGGGAAGATACGCGCCCCGCCGGAGAGGACGTTGCCCGCCCCCACCTTCACCCCCGCTCCGAGCACCACACCACGCTCGATCCGGCAGCGATCCCCGATCTGCGCGTCTGGACCGACGATCGAGGAACTGACGGTACTCCCAATCCCGACGCTCGCGCCCTGCAGCAGCACCGAGCTCTCGACGCTTGCGCCTGCCTGCACGTGCACCCCGCGCGCGAGCACGGCCCGGCCGCCGACGATCGCGTCCTGCGCCACTAGGCAATCCGCCGCTACGAACGCCGGGGCGACGATCTGCCCCAGAAGGCGAAGGGGGTCGCCTTCGACCAGCGCCAGCCCAGCGTCTCGCATTCGTCTGCGCAGGGCGGTATCGAGCTTGCCTTCGAGGATGTCGAAGGTAGCCTGCAGGTAGCGCTCCGGCGTGCCGATGTCGAGCAAATAGGCATCGGAGGCATATCCGAACAGCCCTGTGCCGACGAGCTCCGGAAAGACCTCGCGCTCGATCGAGATGTTCGTCCCGGCTGGGGCCATCGTGTCCAGTACTTCGCGCTCCAGCACGTATACGCCGGCACTGATCAGGTTCGTGTCGATCTGCTCGGGAGAAGGCTTCTCGACGAACTCCCGCACCGAGCGATCGGCGTTGCAGCGCACCATCCCGTACGCGGAGGGGTCCTCGACCGCCACCAAGGCGAGCGTCGCCCGCGCCGCGGTTCGCTCGTGCTGAGCGAGCAGACCGCTCAGGTTGAAGTCGGTCAGGATGTCCCCGTTGAGCATCAGGAAGCGCTCGTCGAGCAGCCCGTGTGCGAACTTGAGCGCGCCCCCGGTGCCCAGCGGCTCAGGCTCCTCCAGGTAGCGCAGACGCATGCCGTGAGCCGAGCGCGCGCCGAGCACGCCGCGCATCCCCTCGGCCATGAACCCGCAGGAGAGGATCACGTCGTCCACCCCGTGTCCGCTCAGCCACTCCAGCGTGTAGGCGATGAACGGGCGGTCGACGAGCGGAACGACGGGCTTGGGAATCGTCGAGGTCAGCGGGCGCAGTCTGGTGCCCTCGCCCCCGGCCAGGATCAGAGCCTGCAACTGGTCTCTCTCCTCCCCGTCACCTTCCGCACCCTCCTCACCCTCCTCACCTTCCGATCCCCTCGTAGGCGAAGCCCGCCGCTCTGGCCGCGGCTTGATCGGCAAAGTTCCGCCCATCGATCAAAAGCCGGCCGGGCATGCGCTCTTTGGCCGCTTCCCAATCCAGCGAGGCGAACTCTGGCCACTCGGTGACGATCACGCAGGCGTCCGCGCCCGTCATCGCGTCGAGCGCCGAGCTTGCGAACTCCACACCCACCATCAGCGTGCGCGCCTCGCTCGCGGCGACCGGGTCATAGGCGCGCACCCGTGCGCCGTCCGCCTGCAGCCGAGCCGCCAGGACCAGCGAAGAGGCCTCCCGCATATCGTCGGTGTTGGCCTTGAACGCCAACCCCAGCAGCGTTACCGTCTTGCCGACCAGCGAGCCCAAGTGCTTCTGCAGCTTCGCGATCACGCGGCGCTTCTGCAGCTCGTTGACCTCGATCACCGCCGTTAGAAGTTGGAAGTGGTAGCCAGAGTTGCCGGCGAGCTGCTTCAGAGCCGAGACATCTTTGGGAAAACAGTTGGCTGCGGTCATACCGTCAGTTGTGACGACGGTGTGGGCGTACGGCACTTCCAGGGAATAGACGTGGCCCCTGAACGGCTGGCGCTCAGTGGCGCTCACCCGGACCCATGCTGGTCCATCACCAAACCGCCGGTAGCCGGTGGGGGCGATCCGCTTCTGCTGTCGTGCGATCGACGCGAGCGCACCTGCTTGATCACGCTTGGGCACGAGCTCGATCGCCCGCTGCACCTGATCGGCACCGGCGATGCGGATCCAATGAGTGTCTTTGGTCGACTCAGCCGTGCGTCCCGTGCGCTTAGACGCAACGATCTTCACGTCCGCAAGCAGCCGAAGCACGCCGTCGGCAAGCTCGTCGCTGATTGTCCCCAGCTCGATCACTACGCTTGGCCCACCATTCACAAGCGACCACGAGCCGTCACCTTCGAACAGACCCGACAGCAGCGCCCATTTGACCGCCGCGGGCTGCTCCCAGATCAGGTCCGGGAGGCGTTGGGCGTAACTCGTTGCACCCAAGCCGAGCACCTCCGTCCACCACTTCGCGAGCAATCGTGAGCGAAGCACCACTTTCTGCGCGGTTGGCAGCTGATACACCGAAGCCCGTACGTTCTGAGCCCTCCAGTAGGCCACCACCTCGTCGACCAGGTGCTGCTCGCGGCTGGGGTGAAAAGACCAGCTCATGGTCCAGTGTCCCGGCGCCAACGTGGATGTGCAACCCTCCGCGAGATAAAGCCCAACGACGCGCCAGAATGCGGAATCGAGCTGAATCTCACTGCGTGGGTGGTTCCCATTCTTGGTCGTGCTGATCGTCGAGCCGCAAAGGGGCGGTTCGGCAAGTGCGAGCGCATCCAGTCGGAGTGTCCCGGTGCGCTTGATTTCTCCCGTCCTCGCGCCAAGGGACGCGCAACGGCCGAACACCCTCCGCCGGTGCGCAAGTGGCCGGCGTACCAGTTCGTCGATGTGCTCCCTGCGAGGCCTGACGATCAGTTGCTGGGGCGACAGCTCCGCAGCCTCGCCTGCCGATAGCAGGGATGCGATCTTCGTTCCCTCCCACTCCTCACCGCGCCCCATCACGAGCGGAAGCCAGTCATCAGTCGTCAAGTCCCGGGCGAGCTTGAATCGCGGCTCCCCGCCGCGTCCGTCGTCAACGATCCAGCCGTGATCCGGTGTACACCGAACCCGTCGCCCCATCTTCGTTCGAACCTCGACCAGCCCACCCTCGTAGCCCCGGCGGGTCACGCACATCACCGGCAGGAATATCGGGCCCTCGGCTCCCGGCATCCATGAGAGCACCTCGAGGCGGTGAGGCTCGATCAGTCCTTCTTCGAGCTCATCCTGCTCTGCAGCCAGCAGCGTCCAGAGCGCCTCGAAGGTCAAGAGCGTCGTGGCACCGCGGCGGCGCGCCAGGACCGTTTCGCCGCCGGCGAAGCACGACCCGCCGAAGCCGATCCCCGGCTTCAGGAAATGCGAGCCGATGCGGTGATCGAGGCCCATCCCGCGCGCTACCTCCAGCACGTCGGCGCCGGTCTCCTCGCAGACGTTGGCGATCTCGTTAATGAACGAGATCTTGGTCGCGAGGAACGCATTGGCGGCGAGCTTGATCATCTCGGCGCTCGGGATGTCGGTGCGCACGAGCGGCGCTTGCAGCGGTGCGTAGAGCTCTATTACCGCATCCCCCGCCCAGTCGCCCTCGTCGCCGACGACCACGCGATCGGGCGCCAGGAAGTCCTCCAGCGCCGAGCCCTCCTTGAGGAACTCCGGACACGAGACGTAGGCGAAGCCCGCCTTTCCCTGCGCCGCGAAGATCCGCTTGATCGCCGTTCCGGTCCCGACCGGCACCGTCGACTTCATCACCAGCGCGTGGCGGTCCGAGGCGGGCATCGCCCCCACGACCGCATCAACCGCCGAGAGGTCGGCGTCGCCGGAGTAGGTCGGCGGTGTGCCCACTGCCACGAACAGCAGCCGCGCGTGCTCCAGCGCGGGGCCCAGCTCGGTGCCGAAATGCAGGCGCTGGCGGTTGCGCGCGACGTGCTCGGAGAGCCCCGGCTCGTAGATCGGCATTTCCCCTTGCTGCAGGCGCGCGATCTTATCGGCGTCGATGTCCACGCACCAAACCTCGCTGCCGAGCTGCGCGAAGCCGGCCGCCGTGACAAGGCCGACGTATCCCGTGCCGATGACCGCGATCGTCTCCCGTTCTGAGCCCATCGAGGCCGGGAGGCTAGCGGGCGGGCTCCTACGGGGCTCGCGTCAACGACGCCGCGATCCCCAGCATCTGCGGGTTGCTCAGCAGATCGCTCAGCGAGTTGGAGATCCAGTAGACCCCCTGCGGGGTGCGCCAGGCGACCAAGGCGATCTTATGGCCGTCGAGGTACAGCGCGAGCCGCTTGCCGTTGACCGTGCGCGTCTGATTTGGGTTCGAGAGGATCGGTGCCTTCTGCCAGGTCGTCCCCTGGACCCCGTAGTACTGCCCGAGCGCCGGGTTGATCGCGACCGTCATCCGGTAGGCGGCGTATGGGACGCCATGCTCGTCGCGGATCTGGTAGGCGCGCGGATAGGAGCCGGCGCTGGGGATCTGCACCGGACAGATGCTGGTCATGCTCGAGCAGTAGCTCGAGCCGGGCGCGACACGCCGCGGGAAGTAGACCGGCATGCCCACGCTGCGCAGCGCCGCCGCCTGTGTCCGGCCGTCGGCCGGATCGGGGGTCAGGGGCGGCGGTCCCGGCGGGGGAGCTTGACCCCCCTTGCGCGGTGGCGGTGCCGCGGCACCGCCACCCCCGCCACTGCCGCTGCTCGGCTGCGTCGGGGTCATGAACGAGTTGAAGGTGGCCTGCTCCTTGACCGGATCCGCGGTCACGTCGCACGGGCTCTGGGGAGTGGCCGGCGTGGCGAGCGCCGGCGATGGAGCGCAGTTGGGCAGGATCGCGGGGAACTTGACCTGCCGGATCGAGTGGCCCGCCGAGAACGCCACCAGGTTGAAGAGGTTGATCAGCCCGTCGACGCTGTGCAGATTGCCATCGGTCTGGGTGTGGGCGCCAAAGATCCTCAGCAGCTTGTCGCGGTTGGCGATCAGCGCACCCACGCCGTACTGGTCCTTGGCCCAGCGGATGAAGTCCTGCTGGCGGGCGTTGCGGACGATATCGTTGTCGCCGTGGCGAAAGCGCACGAACGACAGCGCGTCGGCGCCGCACAGCCTCTGATAGCCGGGCCGTAGGTCGATGTCCGCGTAGTCGGTGACCGCGGTGTTGTTGTAGTAGCGCTCGTCGACGTCGCTGTAGACGCACCCGATCGCGTCCACCAGCGCCTTGAAGCCCCCGAAGTTGACGTCTACGATGTGGTTGACTCGCAGCCCGGGAAATACCTGCCGCTGGAGCACCTTCACGAGCAGCTTCGTCCCGCCCAGCGAGTAGGCGCCGTTGAGCTTGCCCGTCCCGTGCCCAGGGATCTGGACCTTCAAGTCACGTGGGACGGAGACGAGGTTGATGGTCTTGGAGTTGGGGTCCAGGCGGACGAGCAGCATCGTGTCCGTGTGCGCCGTGACGCGCGAGGTGCCGAATCGCTGGTCGGAGCCCACGACCAGGATCGTCTGCGGGTTGCCGGGGTCGGGGATCGTGAGCTGCGGATTGGGCAGTGGCGGCGTGACGCCGATCTCGGCCCCCAGCTGCTTGAACTGGAGCAGCCCCGCCACCGCCGTCGTTGTGGCGGTGAGCGCGATGACGACCACGGCGGCGATACCAAAGCGGACGAGCGCTCCCGCGCGCGAGCTGGGAATCAACCACTTCATCGGAGCGCTGCGCCGATCGCCGCGGGGACGCTGCGCCGCGCTGCGGCCTCGCCCGGCCGTGGCCGCAGCTCGCGCGGGCCCTCCTGCAACGGAGTCGCCAGCGCGCGGATGAAGGCGCCCAGCGCTCGCCGGTAGCGCGCGAGTGAGGACAGCGAGACCCATTCCGCGGGGCCGTGGTGCCCGGCCCCCGCCGGCCCGAGCTCGACCGCCGGGATCCCCGCCGTCAGGAACGCCGCCGCGTCGGACGCCCCGTCCCGAGCTACGCTCAGTATCTCCATCTCAGGGACGCAGCCCGCCACCGCGTCGCGCAGCGTACGCACGAATGGCTGGCAAGCCGGCACGCTGACGGGCGGGTGGATGAAGGTCCGCGTGACCTCGATGCCTTCGATCCCCCGAACCTGAGCCAGGATCGCGTCGGGGTCCTGGCCCGGGAGATGGCGGACATCGACGGCCATCGTGCACCGGTCGGGCACCATGTTCAGCGCCTCACCGCCCCGGATGCGGCCGAGGTTGACCGAGGGACGATCGAAGCACTCCGAGGACTCACGGGTGAAGGGGAGGGACTCGATGGCACGGAACACGTCGACCGCCTTGAGCACGGCGTTGTCGCCCAGCCATGGGGTCGAGCTGTGCGCCGCGCGCCCGTGGACCTCGATCGACATCACGAGCACGCCCTTGGCCTGCACCCCGATGTGCAGGTTCGTCGGCTCGCCGGTGATCGCGAAGTCGCCGCCCAGCCCCAGCTTCACGATCGCGTCCGTCGAGCGCTCGTCGCGCTCGTCTGACTCTTCGTCGGGCACGCACACCAGCCGTACCCGCACCCGCTCCTGGTGCTCGACGTCCTTGAGCACGCACATCATCGCGGCCAGAGCGCCCTTCATGTCGTAGGCGCCGCGGCCGATCAAGCGGTCGCCTTGCACGCACGGCTCGAACTGCTCACGTTTTCCAGGTACGACATCGATGTGACCGTGGAGCACCACGCACGTAGCATCCGCGACCCTGGAGCTGGCCCCTACCTCGGCCACCAGCACCGGTAGCCCACGGTGATCGTGACGATGCACTGCTACGTCCCGGGATTCAAGCCACCCCTGCACGAATCCTGCGGCGGCGAGGAGCTCCTCCGGGCGCGAGGTGTCGTAGGAGATCAGCCGCTGTGCGAGCAAGCCCTCGTCGAACATGAGAGACAAGGATAGGCGGGACGCCGGGACGGGCGCAACCGGCGCCGGGCGCCGGGGCTGCACGAGCGCGCGGGGCGCCGGAGCCACGCAGGGTGGTCCCCTATCCGCCCTCTGCAATCGCCAGGAATTGCTCCAGCCTGCGCTTGTCGCGCTCTGCGACGCGCTGCTTCTCGCTGTCCTCGCCGGCGTCTTGCAGCTCCTGCTCGGCCCGGCTGAGGCGCTCGCGCAGACCGGCGGCGTCGAGCTCATCGGGTGGATGGGCCTCCTCGACCAGCACCAGGACGCGGTTGTCGGCGACCTGCATGTATCCCTCGGCCTGAGCGAAGCGAACAACCTCCGACTCGCTCTTGTAGAGGCGCAGCTCCGTGGGGTCGAGCATCGCGAGCAGTGGCGTGTGGCGGGCCAGCACGCCGATCGAGCCGACCCCGGTCCGCGTCGAGACCATCTCGACCTCGTCGTTGAAGACCTCGCCCTCGGGAGTGAGGACCTCGACCCGGAACTTGGCGTGCTGCGCCACTACTCCGCGCCCTCCTGGTCCTCATCCTCGTTCTCGTCCTCGTCCTCGGCGTTGCCCTTCGCGTCGCTCTTACCGTTGTTGGCCTGCTCGTCGTCCTTGCTCTTCTCGTTGTCCCTGTCCGCCTCGCCTTGGCCCGCGTCCTTGACCACCTGGTCGATCGTCCCCTTCATGAAGAACGCTCGCTCGGGCAACTCGTCGTGCTTGCCCTCGAGGATCTCCTTGAAGCCACGAATCGACTCGGCGATCGGGACGTAGACGCCCGGCGTCCCGGTGAACTGCTCGGCGACGTGGAACGGCTGGGACAGGAAGCGCTCGATCTTGCGCGCTCGGTTGACCGTCACGCGGTCCTCATCGGAGAGCTCGTCGATACCGAGGATCGCGATGATGTCCTGCAGGTCCTTGTAGCGCTGGAGCACCTCGCGCACCTCGTTGGCGACGTCGAAGTGCTCCTCGCCGACGAGCTCGGCCTTGAGGATCGTCGACGTGGAGTCCAGCGGATCGACCGCCGGATAGATGCCCTTCTCGGAGATCGAGCGCGAGAGGGTGGTGGTGGCGTTGAGGTGGGCGAAGGCTGAGGCCGGCGCGGGGTCGGTCAAGTCGTCGGCGGGGACGTAGATCGCCTGGATCGAGGTGACCGATCCATCGCTGGTCGAGGTGATCCGCTCCTGGAGCTGGCCCATCTCTGACTCGAGCGTCGGCTGATAGCCGACCTGCGATGGCATCCGGCCGAGCAGCGCAGAGACCTCGGAGCCCGCCTGCACGAAGCGGAAGATGTTGTCGATGAAGAGCAGCACGTCCTGCTTCTCGTGGTCGCGGAAGTACTCGGCCATCGTCAGGCCCGAGAGCGCGACGCGCATCCGCGCCCCTGGCGGCTCGTTCATCTGGCCGAAGACGAGCATCGTCTTCTCCAGCACGCCGGACTCCTTCATCTCCAGCCAGAGGTCGTTGCCCTCCCGCGAGCGCTCGCCCACGCCGCAGAAGGCCGAGAGGCCTTCGTGCTCCTCGGCGAGGTTGCGGATCAGCTCCTGGATGATCACCGTCTTGCCCACGCCAGCGCCGCCGAACAGGCCGACCTTGCCGCCCTTGGCGTAGGGCGCGAGCAGATCGATCACCTTGATCCCGGTCTCGAACATCTCGGTCGTCGGCGTGAGCGCCTCGAAGTTGGGGGCCTCGCGATGGATCGGCCAGCGCTCGATATCGTCGGGCATCGGCTCGCCAAGGTCGATCGTCTCGCCGAGCAGGTTGAAGAGCCGCCCGAGCGTCTGCTTGCCGACCGGCACCGTGATCGGCCCCCCGGTGTCGACCACCTCGGCCCCGCGAGACAGGCCGTCGGTGGAGTCCATCGCCACAGCCAGGACGCGATCGTCGCCGAGGTGTTGCTCGACCTCGCAGACGAGATATTCGTCCTGCGCGGGAGCGACCTCCGCCTCGGCGGCGATGTCCTCGTCCTCCTCCTCGCGTGCGGCCTGCGGGCGCTTGATCCTGATCGCGTGATTGATCTCGGGGAGCTTGTCGGGGAAGACGGCTTCGATCACCACTCCCTGGATCTCCTCGATCCGGCCGAGGTTCGTGGCTTTGGCGTCGGTGGCGCCGTTCTCAGCCCCGGTGCCCTCCTCGGTCTTGGCCCCGTCCTCAGCCTTGGGCTTGGTCTCCTCGTCCCCGGGCTTGGTCTCGCTTTCGTTTTCTCTTGTCGCTGACATGTGTTCTCCAGTCTTTGTCTAAGCTGCTTGCCCGAGATACACGCTAGCTGAGGGCATTGGCGCCGGCGACCACTTCCATGATCTCCTGCGTGATGTCCGCTTGGCGGGCACGATTCATCTCGAGGGTGAGGTCGTTTATGAGGTCGACCGCATTCTCCGATGCGTTGCGCATCGCGGTCATGCGCGCACCATGCTCGGACGCTGTCGATTCGAGCAGCGCTCGGTAGATCGAGATCTCGACGTAGTCGGGCACCAGGCGCTTGAGGATCTCCTCCGGTTCGGGCTCGTACTCGACCATGGCCCGATGCTCTGGCGCAGAACCTTTGCCGGCTCGCTGCCCGCCCTCCTCGCCAGCGCTGCGCCCGCCCTCCTCGCCATCAGAGGACTCGCCCTCCTGATCGTCCTGAAGGATAGTGGCCTGCTGGAGCGGCAGCAGCGTCTCGCGCCGCACCACCTGCGAGACCGGGGATATGTAGCCGTTGTAGAAGACCTCGACTACGTCGAGGTCTCCGTCGACGTAGTCAGCCATCAGGCGCTCGGCGATCGTGCGCGCGTCGGCGTACGCGGGCCGGTCGGTGAAGCCGGTGAAACCCTGCGCCAGCTCCAAGCCGCGAAAGGCGATCGAGGAGGCGGGCCGGCGCCCGGAGGCGTAGTAGACGGGCTGGGCGCCATCCCGTTCGTGCTCGCGACCGGCGCCAACGCCTGCCCGGACGATCTGCGAGTTGAACGCTCCGGCCAAGCCCCGATCGCCCGCCACCAGCAGCAGCCCGACCTTGCTCTTCTGCTCGTGCTCGGCGAGGATCGGCAGCGCCGGCACGTCACCGGCGGCCTGCGCCGCCTGGCGAGTCATGCGGCGAAGCGCGTCCGCGTACGGCCGCAAGTCCTCGATCCGCTGCTCGGCGCGGCGCAGCCGCGCGGCGGAGACCATCTCCATCGCGCGCGTGATCTTCTGGATGTTCTTGAACGACGAGATCCGGTTGCGGACCTCGCGCTGCGATGCGGGCATGGTTGCTCGGAGCCCACCGGACTAAGCCGGTACTGACTCCTCCTCCTTCTCGCTGCCGGTCCGCGCCTTGGCTCCGTTCTCGCCCTCGTCACCGGAGTCCCCGTCGCCGGAGGCAGAGCCGGAGCGCTCGCCGGAGCTCGCGCTCCGCGAGGATCGCGGCGCGTCGTCCTCGTCCTCCAGCGGCTGGCCCTCCTCGTCGAGATCGAAGCCGAAGTCCTCTGCGAAGCGCTCTACCGCGGCATCGACATCGGACTGCGTCTCCTCGCTCCAGTCGCCGCCGGCGAGCTTCTTGCGCAAGTCCGCCTCATTGCTCTGCACCGACTCATTCAGCTCACGCAAGAACCTGCCGACCTTATCGACGGTGATGCGGTCGAGGTAGCCGTTGGTCGCCGCGTAGATCTGGATCACCTGGTCCTCGATGGCCATCGGCTGGTGCTCGCCCTGGTTCAGCGTCTTGACCAGCCGCTCGCCGCGAGCGAGCGTCCGCTGCGTGTCGGCGTCGAGCTCGGAGCCGAACTGCGAGAACGCTTCCAGCTCGCGGAACTGCGAGAGCTCACCCTTGAGCCTTCCGGCGACCTTGCGCATCGGCGCGATCTGGGCGTTGCCGCCCACGCGTGAGACGGAGATGCCGACGTTGATCGCCGGCCGCACGCCGGAGTTGAAGAGGTTCGGCTCCAGGAAGATCTGACCGTCGGTGATCGAGATCACGTTGGTCGGGATGTACGCGGACACGTCCCCCGCCTGGGTCTCGATCACCGGCAGCGACGTGTGCGAGCCGGCGCCGAGATCGTCGTTGAGCTTCACCGATCGCTCGAGCAACCGCGAGTGCAGGTAGAACACATCCCCCGGGTAGGCCTCGCGGCCCGGCGGGCGGCGCAGAAGAAGCGACATCTCGCGGTAGGCGTAGGCGTGCTTGGTCAGGTCGTCGTAGATCACCAGCGCGTGGCGGCCGTCGTAGAGAAAGTACTCGCCCATCGCGCAGCCCGCGTATGGCGCCAGGAACTTGATCGGCGCGGACTCGTCGGCGGCGGCCACCACGATGATCGAGCTCTCGAGCGCGCCCGCGTCCTCGAGCGTCTTGGCGAGCTGCACCACTGTCGCCTTGCGCTGGCCGATCGCGACGTACACCGACACCAGGTCACGATCCTTGTTGTTGATGATCGCGTCGATCGTGATCGCCGTCTTGCCCGTCTGGCGGTCGCCGATGATCAGCTCGCGCTGACCGCGGCCGATCGGGATCATCGCGTCGATCGCCTTGAGCCCGGTCAGCATCGACTCCACGACCGGCTGGCGCTGGACGACCCCGGGCGCCTTGTGCTCGGCCGGCCGCGTCTGCGTGGTCTTGATCTCACCCTTGCCGTCGAGCGGGTTGCCGAGCGGGTCGACGATCCGGCCCAGCAGCTCGTCGCCCACCGGGACCTCGAGCAGGCGCTTGGTGCGCTTGACGGTGTCGCCCTCGGAGACCTTCTCCCACTCGCCGAACAACACCGCGCCGACGTTGTCGGACTCGAGGTTCAGCGCCAGACCTGTCACGTCGTGGGGGAGCTCGAGCATCTCGAACGACATGCAGTCGTCCAGTCCGTGGATCCGGCAGATGCCGTCGGCGACCGAGAGCACCGTTCCGACCTCGGTCAGGTCGGCGCTGGAGGCGTCGAGGCCTTCGATCCGGCTCTTGAGGATTGAAGTGATCTCGTCGGGCTTGATCTGCATAAAAGCGGCTCCTTGACAGGCGCGGGGTGCTACGCCTGCGCGACTTGCTTGCGAAGTTGGTTCAAACGGTTGCGGATGGACGCGTCGAGGATGAAGTTACCGACCCGCAGCACGATCCCACCCAGGATCTCGCGATCAATGGTCGTGGTCATCTCGATCTCGTTGCCGGTCTGCTCGCTGATCCGGTCCCCGATGCTACGCACGGTGTCTTCGTCGAGCGAGACGGCGCTCGTGACCTGGACCGGAATCAACTTGTTCCTCTCGTCCCAGAGCGATTCGTACTCAGCGCGGATGCGAAAGATCGCAGGCATGCGGTTGCGTTCGAGCAGCGCTTGCAAGAAGTTCAGGAAGGCCGGCTCGGCGTCCTCGATCGCGCGCTCCAGGCCCTCCTTCTTCTCCTTGGTGGAGAAGTAGGGCGAGAAGAAGAAGGTCATCAGCTCGCGGTTCTCATCGAGCGCATCGGCAAACTGCCCAAGCTGCTCGCGCACATCCTCGAGCACGCCGCGCTCGGAGGCGACCTCGAACAGCGAACGCGCATAGACAGTGGCCACCTCCTCCATCAGTTGGCCGAGCTCCCTGCGCTCAGCGCGCTGAAGTCGAGCTCCTGCAGGGCATCGGACACAAGGCGGCGCTGGTCCTCCTCGGTGAGCACCTTGCGCGTCACCCGCTCAGTCGCCATCACCGTCAGGTCGGCGACCTCGCCGCGGATCTGCTCCAGCGCGCGGCGGGTCTCGGCCTGGATCTCGCGCCGAGTCTGCTCCATCATCTCCTCGCGCTTGGCCTGGGCTTCCTCTATGGCGTGGGTCTGGTGCCCCTCGGCGGTGTGGCGGGCGCGCTGGAGGATCTCCTCGGCCTGCTGGCGGGCCTCCCTGAGACGCTCGCGGTACTCCTCGAGCAGCTTGTCCGCCTCGCCCCGCGTGCGATCGGCGGCGTCGATCGTTTCCTCGACCGAGTGCTGGCGCTTGTCGAGGATATCCCGCAGACGGGGGAACACCGCCTTGTTGAGGATGTAGAGCGAGGCCCCGAACACGACCAGCGTCCAGATCATCAGCCCCACATCGGGCGTGATCAGCCACGAGCCGCTGGAGCTGCTGGCAGCAATCGGCATGTTGGTCAGGGCGGAGAGCACAGTCATCGGCTAGAGGAAGAAGGCGATGAAGCCGCCCACCAGGCCGTAGAAGAAGCATGCTTCGGTGAGCGCGAAGCCCAGCCACTGGATCGAGCTGATCTCGTCGCGCATCTCGGGCTGGCGGGTCACCGACTCGATCACCTTGCCGAAGATGATGCCGATGCCGGCACCCGCGCCGGCCGCCCCGCCACCGGCGCCCACGCCGAGCGCGATCGATTTTCCGGCGGCGGAGCCCGTCATGGTGGGGTCACCTCCGGCCTGCGCGAACAGATGGAAGACATGGAGTGTGAGGAAGTGGCTGAGAATGGCTCGAAGCTCCTTATCGATACTAATGTTGGCTGGACACGGCGCCACCGAGGTAGATGGCGCTCAGGATGGCGAAGATGAAGGCCTGCAGGCCGGCGATCAACACGGCCTCGAACAGGAAGAGGATGATCGCCAGGGGCAGCGTGAACCAGCCCACGATCTGCAGGCCGAGGAGCACCGCCAAGTCACCGGCCATGAACCCGATCAGCAGGTGACCGGCGAGCAGGTTGGCCCACAGCCTGATCGTCAGCGAGATCAACCGCAGGAAGTGCGACATGATCTCGATCGGGAAGATGAAGAGCACCATCTTCCCTTCCAGGCCCGGCGGGATCAGGCTCTTCAGGTACCCTATGCCCCCCTGGCCGCGGACGCCCTCGGCGTTGTAGGCGAAGAAGACGATCAGCGCGAGCGTCAGCGGGAATGCCACGTTGGTCGTCGCGGCAAAGATCTGGAACGACGGGATCGTGGCACCGAACAGGTGAAAGCTCGCGCCGGAGTTGACGGGCAGCGGGATGTAGCCGATCAGGTTCGAGACGAGGATGAACGTGAACAGCGTGGCGACCAGGGGAAACCACTTCCTGGCCATCCGCTGGTCCATGTTGTCGTGCGACAAGTCCAGGGAGAAGCTGTAGAGCCACTCGACAGCGGTCTGCACGCGGTTCGGGCGCATCTGCATGCGCTTGGAGATCCACGCCATGATCCCGACCGTCAACCCGGCGGCGATCAACAGATAGAGGACGCCCTTGTTGAGGTTGATCGGTCCGAACAGGTGGGCCCAGGTAAGCAGGTGAAACTCCTCCTGTGGCTTGTAGGCGTTGTTCTTGGCACCCTTCACGCCAAAGGCCACGCCGAAGACGATCAGCCCCAGCACGTAGACGAGCACGACCCCGAGCCCGATCTTCCTCCGCTTGCTCATTCCCTGCAGGGTCATCGAGCGCGCTGGCCCTGCGGCGATCCGGGGGTGGCGTGCTTGCCTTGCTGCGATCCGGGGGCGTTGCGCTTGCCTTGAGGCGGTCCGGCGATGACCCTGATCGGGAGGGCCACCGAGTAGGCGCCAAGGATGACCAGCGCGGCGGTGAGCCCGTCCGCGCGCGCAACCACTCCCGAGACGATGATCGCTGCCGCCAGCAGCCAGATTCGCCCGAACGCCTCAAACAAGTTGACGCCCAGGCGCTTGCGCGGGTCGGCCACCCTGTTCAGCCAGCGCTTATCGACCGCGGCGAGGATGCGCTGCAAGACCCATCCCCCGCCACCCAGCGCGTAACCGAGCATGGGCGCCCCAAGCGCGAGCGCGGGAGCCGTGACGATTGCCACAAGCACGACATCTAGATACCGCAGAACCACCATGAAGCTGAAACGCTCTTCGAAGGCCGCGCCGGCGCCTACTGCCAAAGGGGGCTCCCCGGACAGACGCAGACTGGGTAATGGTCGGTGCGGTCTCTATTGCAGGTCAAAGCGGGTGGAGCGGTTGCGGTGGCGGTTGCGCCTGAGCTGGAAGCGCGAGAAGCGCGGGAAGCGCGGGAAGCGCGGGAAGCGCGGGAAGCGCGGGAAGCGCGGGCCATCCTAGCTCATCGGCGAAAACGCCGCCGGCTCCATCGCTGGCGCCGCGTGCGGTACGCACGCGGACGTCTGGACGCGGACCCGAGAACGTCCCCGCGCCTGTCCTCGAGGGTACTGTCGGGAAAGCCAACAAGGGAGGTGAGCATGCTCTTCGCACTTGCAGTCATTTTGTTGATCCTCGCCGTAGTCGGCGGCGTGACAGTGCACCCACTGCTGTTCCTGATCGCGATCCTGGCCGTCCTGGCCTTCTTCGGCGGACGGCGCGCGCCGCTGCGCTGAGAAAAAGCTTGGCGAAAGCCGAGGGGAAGGGTGGCCGGCGCCAAGGGGAGGCGCCGGCGCAGTTTCGGTGCCGAGGGGGCGCCGGCGAAGCTGAGAGGAAGGCCGGCGACGCCGAGGGGAGGCGTCGCCGGCCCTGCGGAGCTCACTGCCCGGGTCGGCTGGTCGCAACCGTGCATGCAGAGCTTACGGCACTCAGGTCATCGCGGCGGCTAACCGATGGTGTCGCAGCGCGTCCGGCGGCGAGCCGTGGAGTGTCCAGGCCCCGTCGTCTCGCCTGCTGACTGACCCCGCGCGGACGAGATCGCCCATCGCGGTCGTCACGGAGGGGCGGTGTGCGCCGACCAGGTCGGCCAACCGCTGATGGGAGAGGGGCAATGGCACTGCGATGCCCTCCGGTCCCACGCGTCCCCAGCGCTCGGCGAGGTGCCAGAGCGTCAGCAGCAGCCGGTCGTCGACCCGCTGATGATGGGCGATCGCCAGGACCACCGCCAGCGAGTGCGCGCGCCGGGTGCCGCGGCTGAAGAGCTCCACCCCAAGTGCGGGCCAGCGTATCATGCGCGTCACCAGGCCGTGGTCGAGTACTGCCAGACGCGTCGGTTCGAGCACCACCCAGCCCACCTCGGCGTGGACATGGGACCCATCGGCATCCCAGCTCCACGGGCGCATGACATCGCCGGGACCCAGCAGCTCGACGCACCGGCGCCCCAGCACATTAACCTCACGCGTGAGCAGACCGTCGATGATCAGGAAGCCGCGGTGGTGCATGTCGGACTCGATCGCCCGTGCGGCGTCCCAGTCGCCCGGAGAAAGACGGCGTATGCGTGTCAGCGCCTCGCGGCGCGCCCCCTCACGCTGCGATTCGTCGAGCAGCTCGGCGAGGTCGGGGTCGGCATCGACGATGCTGATCAGCGGTCCGGCAGATTCGCTTACAGAGCCCACGTCCGCTTATTGGCTCAGCGCGTCAGGAGAATGACTACGAGCACCACGAGCACCACGATTAGACCAGCGCCGGAAAGCGGCCAGTGGCTTCTCCAAAACTCGGGCTTCGCACGGTCGCGCGTGTAGTGACCCTCCGGAGGCTCGCCGACCCAGTCATCGTCGTCATAGCCGGCCATGCCTTGAGACATTACCCTGATTGATCTGGTTGCGCCAGGCGCCGGCGCACCGAGCGTTGCTTGCGGACCAGCTCCGCCTCGAGCTGCTCGAGCTCGAGCCGGCGGCTGCGCACGAGCTCGAGCTGGGTCTCGATGTGCCCGAGCGCCTGCTCGAGGATCGTCCTGCGCGCGGCCGGGTGCTCGGCCTGCTGGTACTCGCGGCGGAGCTCGGCGCGAGCGCTCTCGGCGTCGAGCAGCTTCGAGAGCTGCTCGAGCGAGAGCCCGAGGAGGTTTCGAAGCCGGACGATCTCGCTCACGCGATCGGCGTCGGACCGCGTGTAGCAGCGGTGCTTGCCCTGCGCCCGGTCGTTGGCTCCCGGCAGCAGTCCGATCTCCTCGTAGTAGCGAATCGTCCTCGGCGTCGTCCCGGTGAGCTGCGCGACCTCGCCGATCCGCAGCGACCTCTGCGCCGTGGCGCTCATTGCACAGCCGAGGCCGGCTGTGGTGCGCCCGCGCTCGATTCGGCGTGCTCCGCCTGCGGGCGGGGCACGCCCATGCCCGACTCGGCGTGCTCCGCCTGGGGATCGCTCGAAGCTACGTGTGCGGGTCGCGCGCCAGCCACCGCCGCTCCGAGTAGCGATATAGCCGCCAGGCACCAGAGTGCCGTGTGCATGTTCGCGATGAACGGGTGCAGCTCGGCGCTGGAGATGTGATTCGCGAGACCCGAGAACACCTTGAAGAGGACGTTCTTGGGAACCGCCGAGGTGATGACCGCGAGCACGAACGCGATCGAGATGACCGCGCCAGTGTTCTGGACCAGCACCCGGGCACCGGCCGCGATCCCGCGCCGGTGAGCAGCCACAGTGCCCATCATCGCGGCGGTGTTGGGTGAATTGAACATCCCCGACCCGAGGCCGACCACGAACAAGTACACCCCACTGGCGACATAGCTCGTGTCGCGGCCGAGAGCCGTCATCGCCACCAGCCCGAGCGCTGTGACGAGCATGCCCAGCACCGCCATGCCCCGGGACCCGCGCTGGTCGGCCCATATCCCTGCCAGCGGTGAGGCGACGAGCATCCCCAGCGCCAGCGGCGCGAGCTTGACCCCGGCCAGGATCGGTGGGTCGCCCTGGACCCCCTGGAAGTAGAACACGAACACGAACATGAGCGCGAACCGCGACAGCCCGTTGATGAAGGCGGTCGCCGCGGCGGCGGAGAACAGCCGGCTACCCGTGAAAATGCTCAGATCGAGCATCGGCGAACGGCGGTGGCGCTCGATCAGCACGAAGGCGGGTAGCAACACGGCGGCGGCGATCAAGCCGCCGATCACGAGCGGCGAGCTCCAACCTGAGAGCCCGCCCTTGGAGATCCCGAAGACGAGCCCCGTGAGGCCGACCAGGAACGTGACGGTGCCGGCGAAGTCGAACTCGCGGTCCTCCGAGCGCCCGCTCATCTCGCGCAGCACCAGTGCCGCCCACAGGCATCCCGCGAGCGCGAACGGGACGTTGAACCAGAACACCCACGGCCATGCGATCGCCACGAGCGCGCCACCGAGCACCGGCCCGATCACCAATCCGACCGCGGCAACCATCGTGTTGGTGCCCATCGCAAGGCCGAGCTGCTCGCGCGGAAACGCGTCGGTGACAATCGCCGCGGAGTTCGCGAACAGGAACGCTCCGCCGATCCCCTGCAGGATCCGCCACAGGATCAGCTCGGTGCCGTTGGCTGCGAAGCCGGCGCCCAGCGACGCGAGCGCGAACACTACGAATCCCCCGATGTAAGCCTTCTTGCGCCCGAACTGGTCAGACAGCCGGCCGGCGCTCAGCACGAGAACCGTGGAGGCGATCATGTAGACGAGGATCACCCACACCAGCTCGAGCAGGCTCGTGTGGAGGCTGCGCTCGAGGTTTGGCAGCGCGATGATCAGCGTGCCCGAGTTGATCGTCGCCAGCAGCATCCCGAAGCTCGTGCACGACAGCGCCCACCACTTGTAGGAACTGTGCTCGGAGTTGACGCCGAGCCGGCGTGCGAACCCTTGCGCGGGCTTGCGTCGCCTGAGTGCTGCCCCAAGCCTTGCGGGCCGCTCTCGCGCGGGCTGGTCCGGCGCGGGCCTGTCTCGCGCGGGCTGGGCCGATTTACGTGGGCGGCGGGGTTGGGTTGTGAGCGTAGACAGCGCGGCACGTCCTTTCAGCCGATTCAGGGTCCACCGGCTCGGTGTCCCGTCACTTGTGAAGCTGCTCCTTACGTAAACGTAAGATAGCAGAGCCTTCAGCTGGTGGTTTGGCGGTGATCGGCAACTCCGAGGGCCGTCCATTGCCGCGGCTACGTCTCGAAAGCGGCTACGGTCGCGAGGATCACGAACGTCGCGATCAGCGCCGCTCCTTCGAACACGGTCGCCTCCCCATCGCCGGTGATCTGCCACACGATCAGCGCGCTTCCGAACAATGCGCCGATGTAGACGGGCGCCAGCGAGAAGGTCAGCGTCGTGGCCGTCAGCAGCGAGACCAGCACCAGCAGCGGGTACAGGAACGCCGCGATCTGCGCGACCGAGTTCTTGACCACCGAGATCGCGAGCTCCGAGCGGCCCTTGGCCGCCAGCACGATCCCGGCTACGTTCTCGACCGCGTTGCCGGCAATCGCGACGATCACCAGACCCGCGAACGCCTGCGAGATGTGGAGCGTTTGGATCGTCGGCTGGAGCGCGTGCACGAACCAGTCCGAGACGAACGCAGAAGCCGTCCCGGCTATTGCCAGCAGCGCGATGCTGACGCGGGCCGGCAAGCGTGACTGCTCGGCGTCCGGATCTGGGGCGTCCGCCTGGTGAGCGGACGGCTGCTCGGCGCGCGGCTGCTCGGCGCGCGGCTGCTCGGCGCGCGGGACAGGATTGCCATCAGGGCGCAGATACTGGCGTAGCCAACTGGCATAGACGACCAGGATCGCCACCGCGCCGACGATCGAGATCGTCTGCGTGTGGTGGCTGGCGGTGTCATGAGCCGAGTTGGCGAGCCCGATCAGGACGATGATGAAGGTCGAGACCAGCAGCAGCGTCGCCGTGTCGTTGGGAAGCCTCGGACTGAAGCGCATCACGTGATCGCCGGCCCTGCGCGCTCCGGCGACGATCACGAGCCCGAGCACGAGCAGCGCGTTGACCAGGATCGAGCCCAGGATCGCCGTCTCGGCGACGATCCGCTGTCCCGCGCCGAGCGCGAAGATGACCACGAAGAACTCGGGCAGGTTGCCGACCGTCGACTGCATCAAGCCGGTGATCGCGGGGCCGAGCCGTCGCCCTACCTGCTCGGTCGCAAACGAGACGATCCAGGCTTGGCCGGCCAGCGCGAGCGTCGCCAAGGCGAAGGCGAGCACTTGTGAGACGCCGTGCGCGTAGCGTGCGATCCCCGCCAGCACGGTGCTCAGCGCGATCGCGGCCAGAGCCGCGCGCTCGGTCCGGCCGAGCTCGCTCATCTCGCCGCGCTCGAGTCGGCCTCATGACGGGGGATCACTGTCCCACCCGCTTGAACTCGCCTGTTTCGAGGTCCCGACGCACGCGCTCGTCGATCTCGTGCTCGCGCGTCGCCGGGTCGGCAAGCGCCGCTGGGTCGGTCTGCTCGAGCTCGCGCGCGCGGCGCTTCTTGAACTTCAGGATCTCGAGCACGTACACGAGGTAGACGCTCGCGGCGAGTGCGATCAGAATGATCGCGGTCATCACCAGCGACCAGCCGAGGTGATACTGGCGGTGCGGACCGTTCCGGTCGTGGTAGGGGACGAAGCGCAGCGCGAGCGCCACCCCCGCCAGCATCAGCGTCCAGGCGTATAGGTACGCGACGGTCCTGCGCTGGCTGAAGCCGATCCGAGCCATTCGATGATGGAAGTGATTGGCGTCCGCAGACCACGGCTTGCGCCGGTACTTCAGGCGCTTGGCGATCACGAAGCTCGTGTCGAGGAAGGGTACGGCGAGGATCACCAGCGGCACCGCCAACGCGACCACCACGCCTGTCTTCAGCGAGCCCACCACCGCGGCGACCCCGAGCAGGTAGCCCAGCAGGTTGGCCCCCGAGTCGCCCATGAAGACCCTCGCAGGATGGAAGTTGTGAAACAGGAAGCCGAGCGCGGCACCCGCGGTCAGCGCCGCGAGCACCGCGGCCCCGCCGACGTGCAAGTCGAACGCGATGATCGAGAACGCCACTCCGTCGATCGTGCACAGGCCCGCCGCCAGGCCGTCGACGCCGTCGGAGAAGTTCACGACGTTCATCAGCCCAACGAGCCAGAGCACGGTCAGGACACCGCCCTCGTTGGGGAACTGCAATGCGCCGAAGAACGGGAGCGTCACATCGGTGACGACCACGCCCCCTTCGACTACGATCACCGCCGCCATGATCTGGCCGAGCAGCTTCCACTGCGGGCGCAGGTCTCGAGCATCATCGATCGCGCCGACCAGCGTGATCACGCACGCGCCGACGATGACCGTCCAAGTGTGGACCGTCCCACCCGATCCGGGAGGTGCTCCCAAGGAGCGGGCGAGCTTGATCGTCTCAGGCATCCAGATCGCCGCCGCGACCAGAACCCCTGCGAGGATCGCCAGCCCCCCGAGCTGCGGCGTCTCGCGCTCCGAGAGTCCGCGCTCGCGGGGCTTGGAAACGGCGCCGATCCGCCGGGCGAGCGCAGCCGCGAGCGGCGTCAGCGTCACGGCCACGGCCATCGCGACGAGGAAGGCGAACACTGCGTCCCAGTAACGCATGGCGTCTGCGTAGCATGGCAGCCGCTCAGGACCGCAGGCCGCGCGCTCGGGTGCGACCCCTGTCTTGCCACTGCGGCCGCTCCGAATCAGGCCATGAGCAGGCCGGCGTCGGCGCTCAATTGGGTGCTGTGACTCGCCGGCGCTCCGCCCACCATCCGGGCCAGAGCCGGACGGGCAACCGCGGGTTGCGCAGGGAGGCCAGGGCGAGCGCCGCCAGCATGACGAAGAAGGGATCAAGGGCCATCCGGAAGCGGATGAAGCTCGTCACGAAGAGAATCGTTGACAGGAGGACGGGAATGGTCCACAGCCAGCCCGGCGAGCCACGCGCGCGGCCGAGGAGGAGGCCGCCGAGGGCCAGCACGAGGAGTGGGTAGAAGCCAAAGATCTCCCAGAGCCCGGCCGGTTGGGGGATGCCGGTGTTGCGCAGGTTGTCGACTGCCAGATCGAGCTCTCCGAGATGGAAGAGGCGCACGGAGTTCCAGTAAAGGACCTTCAGCGGGTAGGCGGGATGGCTGCGGATCTCGGCGAGCGCTTGTGCCTGGAGGCGAGCGCCGAAGGTCACCTCATTCCAACGGCCGATCGACGCATCGAAGACGATCGGCTGGTACTCGGGCGAGGCACCATGCTCGGCCTCCTTCCAGACTGCGGGCCAGCGGTGGTCGTTGCGCGAGGCGTCGTCATAGGTGCCGGCGATGGTGTATCCCACCTCGGTTGAGACGGGTACGAAGGCGTGCAGGACGACGGCGTTGCGGATCGTCCAGGGCGCCACGGTCGCGGTTGCCGCGAGGATCACGATGGCTGGGGTGAGCAGCGCGCGCCATTGCCACCGTGGCCGCCGCGTCCAGACGGCAAGGCCGAGCGGCAGGAGGAGAACTGCGGCGTTCGTGCGCGTCAGCTCCGCGATGCCGATCAGAAGCCCGGTCGTGGCCGCCCAGCGCAGGGGATGCGGCGAGCGTCGGGACTCGATCGCGGTGAGGATCGCGCCGAGCACGAGCGGGACGAACAGCGCCTCGGAGATCAGCGCCGTGCTCATAACGACCATCGGCGGCACCACGACGGCGAGCGTCAGCGCGATCATCCCTACGCGCCTACCCCAGATGCGCGCGGCGATCAGGCCGGTCAAGCCGGCAGCGATCGTCCCGAGCAGAGCGCTGAGGACACGGCCGGCCGGCGGCGCCTCCTCGCCGGCAAGCGCGTAGACACCCGCCAGCAGCGCCGGATAGGCGGGCGGGCGGAAGGCGCTCGGCCCGCCCCCGGGCGCACGGTTGGTCTGCGGGAAGCCGTGACCCTGCGCGATCGACAGCCCCGTCCGGCTGAAATCCGCGGGATCGAGAGTCGTGGGGGTATCGGCGGTGGCCGCAACCACCCCCAGGCGCAGCACGAGCGCGAGAGCGAGCAGCGCCCAGACCGCACGCTTGGAGGCAACGGAGCGCGGCGCGGCCATCGCGGGCTCCTCGGCGGCCATCGCGGGCTCCTCGGCGGCCATGCCGGGCTCCTCTAGCAGGCGCGCGCGACGGCCGTTCCCGGAGAGCCTTTCGAGCTGCCGAGGATCTGCTCGGAGGGACCCGTGGACGTGCCCTTGCAGGGCGGGACTACCACGACGCGGACATCGCTGCCGGTGCTGACCACGAGCTGTGACGTCGCGGCGCTCGGGTCCGAGACCACGGGGCCGCTGCTGCTCGAGGACCCGCTGCTGCTCGACGAGCTGCTGTTGGCGGTTCCGGTGCCGGTCGCCGGAATCGGGGTGCCCGGCTTGGGCACGAATGCCGCCGAGGGCAGCAAGCTGGTGCCAGTCGCCGCGCCACTGCCGGCGGCGCAGCGCGGGACCAGGACGAGCCTGACGCCCGAGCCCTGTGGAAGCTGCACGATCGTCACCCCGGTGACGCCGGCGAAGCTGGCGGTGGCGCCCGAGGAGATCGGCGCACCGGTTCCGCAAGGGGGCACGACGACCGTTCGCGCGGCGTCGCCGGTGGGGACCACGACGGCGCGCATGCCCTGGGTAACCGTGCTACTGGGCGTGCTGCTCGTTTTTCCCGAAACCACGCCCAGGACCACCAGGAAAACCAGCAGCCCGAGCATCACGGACCAGACAGTGCGGTTGGCGCCGGGCACTCTGCGCTCCGCGGGGCCGGAGTCGCCAGATGGCCCTTGCGTTTCGGATTGGGCGGCGATCGCTATCCCTCCGCTGCTCGGCCTAACGTCGCGATCGGCATCGCAACCGCGACGCCCACGTGCACATTGACCATTCTTTCGCGCCGGCCATCTAAGAGCCCGGGCCGATGCTCAGCTGCTGGAGCTCGATGACGACGCCATGGCCATGCAGGGTGCCGCCGTAGCGCTGGCCTTCCCCTTAGAGGATGGAATCAGCGCGGTCTGGCTGCCCCCGCTGCTGGAGCTGCTGCTGCTGCTGCTGCTCGAGCTGCTGCTGCTGGCGCTCGATTCCGTGCACGGCGGGACGATCAGCGTCGTGATGTTGCTATTCGACGGCACGACGAGCTGGTTCTGGGGCGTCTGCCCGGAGCTCGCCTGTGCAGCCGAACCGCCTCCGGGGGTGACCAGGATCGTGCTCGCCGGAGGTGGCGACGGAGGCGGCGCGCTGCTGCTGCTGCTGCTGCTGCTAGAGCTGCTGCTGCTCGAACTCGACGAGCTCATCGGGGCCATGCACGGCTGGATCGCCACCGTCTCCGTCAAGGAACCGGGTGGGATGACGATCTCGTTGGAGCCAGGCGGTACCGCACCGCTGCCCGACTGCACCACCTGCGCCTCCGAGCAAGGGGGAACGGCGATCTTCAGGGCAGTCTTCTGCTTGGGAATCTGCACCGTGCGAATCCCGGGGTCCATCAACGCCGTCGATATTGCGTCGGAGCTCGACGAGCTGCCACTGCTGCTGCTGCTGCCACAGCCGGCGAGCCCCAGAGATAGAACGGCGACGGCACCCATGACCCATCTTCCTGCAGAACGGCGCATCACCATCTTGGTCTCCTCCCTTGACTTACCGGCGCGAACCGGCTGGCGGCAATATACCCGACAAACAGCGCACGTGCGGGCAGGAGCTCGCTGCTGCTCCTTCGGCGCCCGCAGGGTTGCTCAGTAAGGCTTTCTCCCAACGCCCGATTGGGCGCGATTCCTCAGGCAGTGGCCGGCGTGGGCAGCCCCGTGTACAAGGGATAGCGCTCGGCGACAGCCGCTGCCCGCTCGGTCAGCTCCGACCGCCGCTGCGTGAATGCCTCCCCGGGCTCCAGCGCCTGCGCGATGATCTTTCCGACCTCCTCGAAGTCCTCGGCCTGCAGCCCCCGCGTGGCGAGCGCCGGCGTCCCGATCCGCAGCCCCGACGAGATCGCCGGCGGCCGCGGATCGAACGGCACGGCGTTGCGGTTGACGGTGATCCCGATCGACGCAAGGCGGTCCTCGGCCTGACGGCCGTCCAGCTCGCTGGCGCGCAGATCGCACAGCACGAGGTGCACGTCCGTTCCTCCGGTCAGGACGCGCACCCCGTGGCCGGCGCCGAGCAGCTCGCAGGACACGGCCTGCGCACCGGCCAGAGTGCGCTCCTGGCGCTCGCGGAAGGCCTCTGAGCCGGCGATGCGCAGCGCGACCGCCTTGCCGGCGATCACGTGCTCGAGCGGACCGCCCTGCTGGCCCGGGAAGACCGCCGAGTCGATCTTCTTCGCCAGCTCCTCGGTGCACAGGATCATTCCCCCACGGCCACCGCCGATCGTCTTGTGGATCGTGGTCGTCACGACATCGGCGTAGGGGACCGGGTCCGGATGCAGACCGGCTGCCACCAGCCCCGCGAAGTGAGCCATGTCGACGACGAGGTATGCACCGACGGAGTCGGCGATCACACGGAAGCGCTCGAAGTCCAGGAAGCGCGGGTATGCCGACCAGCCTGCGAGGATGAGCTTCGGCTGGCGCTCTGAGGCGATCCGCTGCACCTCGTCCATGTCGATCAGGCTCGTCTCCCGGTCGACCTGATAGGCGGCGATGTCGTAGAGCCGGCCCGAGACGTTGATCTTCATCCCGTGCGTGAGGTGGCCGCCGTGGGCCAGCTCGAGCCCCATCATCGTGTCACCAGGCTGCAGGAGCGCCTGGTAAACGGCGGTGTTGGCCTGGGCACCGGAGTGCGGCTGGACGTTCGCGTGCTCGCTCCCGAAGAGCTCGCAGGCACGATCGATGGCGAGCTGCTCGGCGATGTCGACGTACTCGCACCCGCCGTAGTAGCGCTTTCCGGGGTAACCCTCGGCGTACTTGTTGGTGAGCACCGAGCCGTGGCACTCGAGCACGGCGACCGGGGCGAAGTTCTCCGAGGCGATCATCTCGAGCGTGCGCTGCTGGCGCTCGAGCTCTGCGGCGAGCGCCCGCGCGATCTCGGGGTCGACTTCGGCGAGCGACCGGTTGAAGAAGTCGTGCGGCAGATCGACGCTCACGGCGGCCGACGATAGCAGCGCGTCTGACTGCTTCTTCGCTACTCGACCACCTCAGCAAGACGCCATCCGCACGCGCCTCCGCTACGCCTGATCCGCCGCCACGCGCGCCCGAGCGGCAGCCCCCTCAGCGCGGACTTGCCCTCGCTTTATCAAGCGCGGCCCTCAGCGCGGCCTCATCCACGGCCCCGGGGCGGACCACCGACCACGAGCCTCCCTCCTCGTAGCGGCGCAGATCGACGACTGTCGACGCAACACCCAGCAGCTCCCCGCCCTCGATCACGAGATCCGCGACGGCACGGATCGACTCGGGGACGTCCTCGAGACAGCGCGGATCAGGCCCGCCCGCACAGTTCGCGCTCGACTGCAGCGCCGGCCGGCGCGCGCCCGACAGCGGCCCAGACTCGACCACCGGAACCCGCAGGCCGAGGGTCCCCGGCTCGCTGCCACACGCGAGCGGAAAGCGAGCGGCTGGATTGGCGAGCAGCACGGTCAGGGCGCCGGGGAGCAACGCGCCAAGGGCCGCCCTCGTCCGGTGCCCGAGCTCGGGTAGCGCCGCGAGCGCCAGCGACAGGTCGAAGAACATCACTGCCGCGGGCTTCTCGGGCGCACGGCGCTTGAGGAGGTAGAGCCGGCGCACCGCGGAGCCGTTGCGCGGATCGCAGGCGAGCCCATAGACCGTGTCGGCGGGGAACACGGCCACACCGCCAGCCGCCAGGCAGCGCTCGAACGCCTGCGCCTGCGCGCTCGGCGAACCGGATGCGGAGGAAGACGCCGCGCTCACGGGTCATCCTCTAGTCGCCTCGACCACCGTCGGGAGTGCGCCAGTCTCATCGGCGTCCCACGAGGACGCGCTCGTGCCCCGCGAGGTCCCGCCAGCGCTCCAGCGTTGCGAACCCGCGCTCGCCCAACAGCTCCGACACCGGCCCCGCCTGGTCAAAGCCGACCTCCAGCGCCACCAGCAAGGCGCCCCCAAGGTCCGAAGCGAGGAGGCGGCGCACCAGGTCCAGGCCATCAAGCCCTCCGAAGAGCGCGCACGATGGCTCGTAGCGCGAGATCTCGGGAGCCAGGTGCAAACGTTCACCGTTGGCGACGTACGGAAGGTTGGCGAGCACACTCTGGTACTCGCCGCCATCGAGCAGATCGGCCTTCACGAATCGGACCTCGAGATCCAGCGACAAGGCGTTCGCCCGGGCAACCGCCAGCGCGCCGGCGCTGCAGTCGGTCCCAGTAATGATGAGATCTGGGCGCTCCTGCTTGAGCGCCAGCGCGATCGCTCCGCTCCCGGTACCCACGTCCACCACGCGCGCGCCTGTGGGCAGCCCCAGGCCGACCTCGACCAGCAGCTCTGTCTCGGGCCGCGGGATCAGGACCCGCCGATCGACCGCGAGCGTGATATGGCGAAAGCCCTTGCGCCCGAGGACGGAGGCCACCGGCTCGCGCGCCGCCCGCCGCCCCAGGAGCACCCGGAAACGGGCGGCGCCATCCGCGTCCAGGGTCGTGGCGGCGTCGAGCACGAGGGTCTTCCGTGAGACCCCCAACGCCTCGCCGAGCAGCAGCTCGGCGTCCAGCCGCGGGGTGTCACAGCCCGCGGCGCCCAGCGCCGTCGCGCCACTCGCCAACGCATCTCGGATGAGCCACGGCCCCCCCGGCAAAGGCTCGTCCCGCGCGGACGAGGGCGCCCGCGCGACCGCCTCGGTTTCCCCCAATCCAGTCACTCCTTCAACCGCCGGCGCTTCTCGTCGTCCTGGAGTGCGGCCGTCAGCTCGTCGAGCTCCCCGATCAGGATGCCCTCGAGGTTGTGGACGAGCAGGTTGATGCGGTGGTCCTTGACCCGCTTCTCGCCGAAGTTGTAGGTACGGATCTTCCCGGCCCGTTCTCCCGTTCCCACCTGCGCCTGCCGATCGGCGTCGGTGCTGGCCCGCTGCTGTGCGATCGCGCGCTCGTATAGCCGGGCGCGCAGGACCCGCATCGCGCGCTCGCGGTTCTGAAGCTGGGACTTCTCGTCCTGCATCGAGACGACGATCCCAGTCGGCCGGTGCGTGATCCGGACCGCTGAGTCGGTGGTGTTGACCGACTGTCCGCCCGGTCCCGAGCTGCGGTAGACGTCGATCTGCAGATCGCCCGAGTCGATGCCGACCTCGACCTCCTCGGCCTCCGGCAGCACCGCGACCGTCGCCGTGGAGGTGTGTATGCGCCCCTGGGACTCCGTCTCCGGCACGCGCTGGACGCGGTGGGTGCCACCCTCGAACTTGAAGATCGAGTAGGCACCGGCACCCTTGACCGCAAAGGTGTATGTCCCATCGCCGACCGACAGCAGCTCGACCGCGAGACTGCGGCGCTCGGCGTACCGGCTCAGCATCCGGAACAGGTCGCCGGCCCAGAGCCCGGCTTCCTCCCCGCCCGCCCCCGGGCGGATCTCGACGATCACGTTCTTCTCGTCGTTGGGATCGCGCTGGACCATCGCCAGCCGGATCTCCTCCTCCAGCGCTTCGATCCGCTCGCCTGAGGACTCGAGCAGCGCCCGCAGCTCGGAGTCCTCCCCGTCCTCGGCCAGCAGCTCACGAGCACCGCGTAAGTCATCCACCGCGTGGCGGTACTCGGCGGACAGCTTGGCGGCCGGCTCGAGCTCGCTGTAGGCCCTGCTGGCAGCAGTGAACCGAGCCCGGTCCGCGATCACGGACGGGTCTGAGAGCTCGCCCTGCAGCTCGCCGAATCGCGCCTCGATCTGGGAGACCAACTCGTCGATCATCTCGCAGGCGAGTGTAGGCAGGAGGCTGGGACCCGTCCGCCGAAAGGCGTGCTCATCAGCCGCTGCACCCCGGCAGCGCGGGCGCCGATCCGCTCCAGTCGCGATACCAAAGCCAGCTCGTCACCAGACTGACCGCCGCCGGACAGAGGAACACGACGGCGAGCAGCCCGTCAGACACAGCAGTCCACCACCCACAGCACGCCGCCGCTGGTGCGGACGAGGAATCTCGGGGTGTCGAACTGGTCTGCGCACATGGCTGCGCCCCTTTGCGGGCATGCCGATCAGACTTCCCGGCACTCCGTAGCCCAGGCTACCCGGTGGCGCCCCGGGCCCGCGGTCCGCTGCAAGGGTCCGCGTGACGGGCGCCCCTGGGCGCCCGTCAGGGTCCTCCGCCAACGGCGTTACCTGACGACGAACCCGATTGAGTATCGGTGCTATATAAACTGACGAGTCGGTTTATATGCCGTGCGATCCTTGCTTTCACCTTGCCTAAGCTTCGTCCCGAAACTCGTACCGAGCGCCGCCAGCTGTTGATCGACGCCGCGTGGCGCTGCGCGGCCGTCCAGGGGTTTCGCGACCTCACCGTCGATGATGTGTGCGCCGAGGCCGGGGTGAGCAAGGGTGCGTTCTACGGCTACTTTGACCACAAGCAGGATCTGCTGCTCGCGCTGCTCGAGGATGACTCCGCGGCGCTCGACTCAGAGCTTGAGGCGATCACACGTACGAGCTCGTCGGGGGTCAAGCGGGTGCGGCGCTTTGCTCAGGCGATGCTGGCCCGCGGCGAGGACACCGCGCGGGTGCAGGTCCGCGCTGACCTGTGGGCCGACCTGCTGACCGAACAGGCGGTCCGCGAACAGCTCGCGCTCGCGACTCAGCGGCGTCGGGAGCTGGTGCGCGGATGGATCGAGGAGGCGATCGCCTCCGGAGAGCTGGGCGCGATTCCCGCCAACGCGCTGGCCTCGATCCTGCTCGCGCTCACCGACGGGCTGATGCTCCACGGCGCGCTTGACCCGGGCGCGTTCCGCTGGGCCAACATCCGTCGCGCGATCGACATGCTGCTTGCGGGGATCGCCGCCTGTTGAGCGCGAGCGACCCAATTTCGGTGCCGCGCGAGCCGATCACAGCGGCCGGCAACGGTCGCGTCCCTCCCGCGAGTGAGCCAAGCGCCGGGCCCGACGCCGACACCCGCCGCCTACACCGATCCACGCGCGGCGCGCGGTTCAAGGCCTGGGCAGAGCCCGGGCGGGCGCTGCTGGCGCGAGCTGTGGCGCGCGGGTCGGGCGGGATGCTCGTGCTGTCGCTGGTGATCGGCGCCGGCGCCGGGCTCGGCGCGGTGGCGTTTCGCTACATGATCCTCGGCTTCACCTATGCCTTCACCGGCCACCGCGACTACGGCGCCCTCGGTCACGCCCACAACCCGCAGCTCCCCAGTCTCGGCATCTGGTTCGTGGTCCTCACGCCGGCGATCGGCGGGCTGATCTACGGTCCGCTTGTCGCGAAGTTCGCGCCGGAAGCGCGCGGTCACGGGGTTCCCGAGGTGATGCTCGCCGTCAACCGGCTCGGCGGCCGGATGCGCCCCCAGGTTCCGATCGTCAAATCGCTGGCGTCCGCGCTCTTTATCGGGTCGGGCGGGTCGGTCGGTCGCGAGGGACCGATCGTGCAGATCGGCTCCGCGCTGGGATCGGTGATCGGCCAGCTCGTCCGGGTGACCGAGACGCAGCTGCGGCTGCTCGTCGCGTGCGGAGCCGCGGCTGGGATCTCGGCCACGTTCAACGCGCCGATCGCCGGCGTGTTCTTCGCGCTCGAGCTGATCCTGCGCAACTTCGACACCGAATCATTCGGCTACGTCGTTATCAGCTCGGTGACCGCCGACGCGATCGGACGCGCCGCGTTCGGATCCCACCCGTTCCTGACCCTGCCCGGGTTCACCTTCACCTCGCCGCTCGAGCTCGTGCTCTACGCCGGCCTCGGCGTCCTCGCCGTCGGCGTCGGCCTCGCGTTCATCCGGGTGCTCTACGCCGGCGAAGACCTGGCCGAGCGCCTCTGGCGCGGCCCGGCGTGGCTGCGGCCCGGAGCCGGCGGCATCCTGCTCGGACTGCTGCTGCTCGCAGTCCCGCAGATGTATGGCGTCGGCTACCCGGTGCTCCAGCGAGCCGTCGGCGGCCATTACGTCGTCCTCGTGCTCCTCGGTCTGTTGGCCGCCAAGATCCTCGCGACCAGCTTGACGATGTGGATCGGCGGATCGGGCGGTGTGTTCGCGCCATCGCTGTTCATGGGCGCGATGCTCGGCACCGCCTACGGCACGATCGCGCATCACCTCATGCCCCATCTCGCGGCCGCCGCGGGCGCCTACGGCCTGGTCGGGATGGGCGCCGTGTTCGCCGCAACCGCCCGCGCGCCGATCACCGGCCTGATCATCATCTTCGAGCTCACCGGCAACTACCGCATCATCCTGCCCCTGATGTGCGCGATCGTCGTCGCGACCGCGCTCAGCAACGCGATCACCAAAGACACGATCTACACGCTCAAGCTACGCCGCCGCGGAATCGACATCGACACACCGAAAACGCCCAGCCGGATGGCCCAGATCACCGTCGCGGAAGCGATGGGCCGAACCCCGAAACCGCTCGAGCCCGACCAGGCGCTGCACGCGATCGTCAAACGGTTCGCCGCCGAGAGAAGCGACTCCCTACCGGTCATCACGGCCGACGGCGCGCTCATCGGCATCATCGCCGCGGTCGACATCGAACGGGCGATCGACCAAGGCCCGGACGACAACGCCAACGGCGCCAGCCTGGCCCGCGAGGTCCCACGGCTCCTCGCCTCTGACTCCCTCGAGGACGCCGTCCAAGCGCTTGGCGGTAGCGACGACGAAGGGCTCCCAGTCACCGACGAGCACGACCAGCTCATCGGATGGGTCACCCACCGCCGCGTCCTACGCGCCTACCTCGCGCGATACAGCACCCCCGACCACCACGACACCGAACCCGCCACCACGTCAGCGCCAGTCAAACCCACCATTCGACAAGCACCGCATTAGCCAATGACGAGCCGCACGCCCGGACCGATCCTCACCAGCCTGCTCCGCGCTCCCGCACACCTATACGACTGGCACGCTGGCTGGATACTCGGTCGTCGCTTCTTGCGCCTAACCCATTGCGGCCGCCGGTCCGGTCGCCGCTACCAGACGATGCTCGAAGTCATCGGCCAGGACCGCAGAACCGGAGAGGCCTTCGTCATCGCCGGACTCGGCCCCCAAGCACAGTGGTATCGCAACCTCCTCGCCCACGAGGCGATCGAGGTCGCCATCGGACGCGACCGGTTCACACCCACCCATCGCCAGCTCGACACAACCGAGGCCTCCACAGTACTCGCCCAGTACGAGTACCGAAACCGCTTCGCCGCCCACATCATCCGCCGCCTCCTCAGCTGGCTGGTCGGCTGGCCCTATGACGGCACCCAAGACGCGCGCCGTCGACTCGTCACCCAGCTCCCCGTGATCGGTCTGGAGCCCACCAGCCGCTCATAGCCTCCGCTCCCCGGCCGTCAAGGGCGCCGCTTCGCGGCTCGCTTCGCTCGGCCCTGCCGGGGTGCCCTTGACCGCCGACCGCTCCGGCTGGATGGCAATGAAGGTCCGCTGACGCGGACCTCGTCAGCCCTCCAAGCAAAGGAGCACAGATGTATTCCGGCGTTCGAATATTCGCACGTTGCCAGTCAATTGTCGGTGGTCGCAGCACACGTCACGCCGGACGCAGCCGGGCCAATTCCGACGGATCGAACTTTCGTAGGTCGGCCTGTTTGCGCCACGGGTTATGATCGGATTGCGAGCAGGTCGCTGCCGGTCCGCGGAAAGGGCGAAGCCCATCTGATTGGTTGGTGAAGATCGTTGGTGTCGGTGTCTCCTTTCCGGCTCGCGATTGCGGACTCGGAGCTGTGGTGAAAGGAGGCCCTTGTGCCACCCCGCGGACTTCCCGGCAACGCCAATCTCGAGCAGCTCAAGAAGGGCGCCAAGTCGTTTCAGCGTGCGGTTCGCGCCGGCGACGCCGGCGCGGCGGCAGTCGTGCGCGAGTTCCACCCGCGCCTGCCTGACGCCCAGCCCGGCTCGCCGGAGCTCGAACGGTTCACTCGCGCTGATGCGCAGCTGGTGGTCGCCCGCCAGTTCGCGTTCGCGAGCTGGCCGAAGCTCAAGGCGCATCTGGGGCTGGTGGAGCGCTACGCCCGCTCCCCACACGAGCAGCCGATCGGCGGGCCGCTAGCCGACGAGCGGGCGATCGTCGACGAGTTCCTGCGGCTGGCGTGCCTGACCTACGGCGACGATGACCCCGACCGGTTGCGCCGCGCCGAATCGCTGCTGCAGAAGCACGATTGGCTGGCGCGCGCGAGCGTCCATACGATCGCCGCGACCGGCGATCTCGACGCCGCACGCGAGTTGCTGGACAGCGACCCGGCGCAAGCCTCGCTGGTGGGTGGCCCGCACCGGTGGGAGCCGTTGCTCTATCTCACCTACTCGCGCGTCGCTGTCGGGCCGGGCCGCTCGGCGGTCGGGGTGGCGCGGCTGCTGCTGGAGCACGGCGCTGATCCCAACGCCGGGTATCTGTGGGAGGGGCTGGTCCCGCCGTTCACCGCGCTGACCGGCGCGCTGGGCGGCGGCGGCAACATCCCGTCGCACCCGGAGCGGCTCGCTCTGGCTCGTCTGCTGTTGGAGGCCGGCGCCGATGCCAACGACGCTCAGGCGCTCTACAACCAGGGCTGGGGGCAGGACCCGCAAGAGGACTGGCTCGCGCTCTTGTTCGAGTTCGGGCTCGGCACCGGTGACGGCGGGCGGTGGCGGCAGCTGCTCGACGAGCGCCTGGACTCACCCCGGGCGATGGTGGAGGATCTCCTGATGGCCGCTGCCGGCCACGGGTTGACCGACCGGGTGCGCCGGCTGCTGGCCCGGGGTGTGGATCCGGAGGGCCGGGGGTCGCGCCATCCGATCTACCAGGGACGCTCGCCGGTGCGGGAGGCGGCGCTGTCGGGCCACATGGACGTCGTGTCGCTGTTGGTCGACGCGGGCGCATCCTGGGAGCACGACCAGGTCGACGAGCTCGTGGCCGCGGCGATGGCCGGCGACCGCGACACCGTGAACCGGCTGCTGGCCACCGATCCCGGCGTGCGGGAGCGCGCGATTGAGCGGCGCCCGGAGCTGGTGAGAGCGGCCGAGCAGAGCAGCCATGAGGCGGTCGTGCTGCTGATCGAGCTGGGGTTCGACGTCAACGCGCGACCCCGGACCGCGCCGCTGCACGAGGCCGCGATGCGCGGCAATCTCGAGATCATCCGGTTGCTGCTCGATCACGGCGCCGATCCGAACCTGCACGACACCGCGTATGACGCCACCGCGGCGGGATGGGCGGAGCACCACGGCCAACGCGAAGCGCAACAGCTGCTCGAGGCACTGGAGCAACCGGGAGCCGCGATGCGCACCGTGACCGCCGCCTTCACCGCCGTCTCACTGGGACGGTTCGACGAGCTCGCCTCGCTGCTCTCGCGCGAGATCCACTGGTGGGGACTCGCCGGCGAGGACGGGCAGACCCCCAGCTGCCACGGGCGCCGCGAAGCGCTCGAGGTGATGCGCACGGGGCTGCTGGCCAACCGCCAGGTGTCGGTCAGCGCATTCGTCGAGGAGGGACACCGCGTGCTCGCGCACGTCCATCCGGCCGGCGACGCCCTCGAGGTGCGCGAGCGGTTCCTCGTGGCCGAGGTCCACGACGGGCGGATCACCCACCTGCACGGCTACGCGACCGAGGCCGAAGCCCGCGCCGCGCTGGATGCCGGCCCGCCTCCACCGGCGAACGCCGACGGCCCCCGTCCCGGAGAGGAATCGACCGCGAGCGCCGAGATCATGTGAAGCATCCGGTCCTCACACTTCGCCCGCTCACGCCCGGGGATCTGCCCGGAATCGTGGCGTGGTTCGAGGACCCCGACACGCAGCGGTTCCTCGGCGGCCCAGACTGGCCGGCAGCGATGCTCACCAACGCCAACCGGTCGATGGGCGATGATCGCCGCCCTGACGGAGCAACCCGAGCTGCATCTCGTGGAGCTGTTTGAGGCTGGCGTCGAGCCCGCGAACACGGCGTCCCGCCGTTGCCTCGAGGCCGCCGGATTTCGTCTGCGGTCTGAGGAGCCGGACTACGAGGGGATGCTCTACTACGGCGCTCAGCGGGCGAACGTCGACCCGGACGCGACACACGCGACACTATTGTCGTGAGCGCGATCCGGATCCCGCAGCAGCTCGCGGACGCCGTCGACGAGGACGACACTCCCGAGCGGTTGGAGTGGCTGGCCGGCCTGCCGCGGCAGGCCGAGGAGATCGCAGCGGACTGGGGGCTCGAGCTCGGCGATCCGTATCTGCCGGGCGGGCAGTGCGCGTGGGTCGCGCCCGCGACCAACGCGGCCGGCGATCAGCTCGTGCTGAAGGTCGGATGGCGCCACCGCGAGGCCGAGCACGAGGCCGACGCGCTGCGCTTCTGGGACGGCGACGGTGCGGTGCGGTGCCTCGCAACGCGTTCGCTTGAAGATACGACCGCGCTGCTGCTCGAACGCTGCGTTCCCGGCGTGCAGCTCAAATGCTCGCTGCCGGAGCCCGAGCAGGACGTCGTGATCGCCCGCCTCGCGCGGCGCTTGTGGGAGTGCCAGCCGTTCGATGGCCACTCGTTCGGTTCGCTGCAGGAGATGTGCGATCTATGGGCCCACTGGTTCGCGCAGGACTTCGAGACCGACAACCGCGGGCTCGATCCCGGCATCGCGCGCGAAGGAACCGCCATGCTCCGCGAGCTGCCGCGCAGCGCCGAGCGCCGCGTGCTGCTGTGCACCGACCTGCACGCCGGAAACGTCCTCGCCTCCCAGCGTGAGCCGTGGCTCGTGATCGACCCGAAACCGTTCATCGGCGATCCGGCTTTCGACGCGGTCCAGCACATGCTCAACTGCGACGAACGCCTCGCCACGGATCCCCTCGGACTGGCGCGGAGGATGGCGGAGCTGCTCGAAGTTGACCCCGCCCGAGTCCGGCTGTGGCTGTTCGCGCGCTGCGCCCAGGAGTCACTGCACGGCCACACGATGCGCGAGCCCGCGCGTCGCCTCGCACCCTGACACGGCCACCGCCGGCAATGCCCTCAAGGCGCCTTTGACGGCTTGGAATCGTCAAGCTAGCCTTGACGGCGTGACTGCGGTACCCGGAGTCGATCAGCTCAAGAAGGAGATAGAGCAGGGCACGGCGCTCGAGCAGCTGACCGGTGCGACCGAGCTGGCTGAGCAGCTGCGCGCGCGTGGCGATGAGCGGCAGCGAGGAGCCCGAGGACGAGGTGCTCAGACAGGATCGAGTGGTGGCCGAGTTAGGCGCCTATGCCACCACTTCGACGCCGACCATATCCGCAGCCGATGCGTCCCCGGGCCTCTCGACGGCGAGCACCGCTTGCAGCGCAGCGAGTGCGACCGCGAGCTGATCGAGATCCGGTTCGCGCGTGGTCAGCTTCTGGAGCTGCAGGCCGGGGTACATGAGCGCCTGGACCCAGCGCTTGCGGCGGTTGCGCCCCGCCCACTTGATCAGCTCGAAGGAGAGCCCGGCGATCACCGGCACGCCGAGGATGAAGGTAGCCACCAGCACGTACCAGGCTGGTAGCCCGATCGGGGCGAAGACGAAGATCGCGACGATCATCACGATCAGCAGGAAGCTCGTCCCGCAGCGGGGGTGAAGCCGCGAGTAGAGCTTGACCCGCTCCGGGGTCATCTCGTCGTCTGCTTCGAAGCACGAGATCACCTTGTGCTCGGCGCCGTGGTACTCGAGCACCCGGCGGAGATCGCGCAGCCGGGAGAGCGCCACCAGGTAGCCGAGGAAGATCGAAGTCCGCAGGACCCCCTCCACGACCCAGAACAGCAGCGATGAGCCGAGCTGATGCTTGATCAGACTGGTCAGCCCAACCGGGACGACGAAGAACAGGCCGATCGAGAAGACGAGCGCCAGCGCCACGGTTGCAGCCCATGCAACGCCAGAGATCTGCGCCTGCTCCCCAGGCACCTGCGCGTTGGCTGCGATCCCAAGCGCGCGCAAGCCGATGCCCAGCGACTCGCCGAGCGCCACAACCCCGCGAATCACCGGCCAGCGGTACGCGCGCCGGCGCCCGGTCCACGAGACCAGCGGGAACGCCTGGACCTCGATCTCGCCAAGCGCCCCACCGGCCGCGGCGGCGCCACCCCCGAGGGAGTCACCGGGCGCGAGGGCGCCGGCTTGCAGCGGGCGATCCTCGGCCGGCTTGGGAGCCCCGTCCCCAACGGGCTTGCGAACCGCGACCGCCCAGGTCGACACGCCGCGCATCATCACGCCTTCAAGCACCGCCTGACCGCCGACCGGTGCGTCGCGCATGGCAGTCAGGCGCCCATCGCGGCCGGCAGGTGCGTCGCGCGCTGCGGTCAGACGCCCCTCGCCGCCGCCCTGCCCCACAGGGCTCCTAAGCGCCCGTCGTAGCCCGAGCCGAGCGCCGCCCCTTGGCCACCCGGCGCTGGAAGCGCTCGACGCGCCCGCCGGTGTCCACCAGCTTCTGGCGCCCCGTGTAGAACGGATGGCAGGCCGAGCAGATCTCGACGCGGATCTCGCCCTTGGTCGAACGGGTGGTGAACTCGTTGCCGCACGTGCAGCGCACGTGGGCATCTACGTACTCTGGATGGATATCGGTCTTCATGATGAGAACTATTCTAGCGGCCAGCCCGCCGGTCTCCAATGGATTGAGCTCTCAGCCCCGGGTCCGCTAGGCGGGGGCCGCTCGCCAGCGTCACTTGCCCGGCTGAGGGCACTTCGCAATCAGCGAGTTGTTGGTGGAATTCACGCCGTCGATCCGGTGGTCGGGATCGACAGTCACCTTCGGCGGCGCGCTTGGCGAGCAGAGCGGACCGAGAAAGCGCACACTTGTCGTCGTGTGCGCCGCCAACCGCTGCACGCCCCGCAGCTCGACCAGGCTGCCGTCGGCGAACCTGACTTCGAACGGGCCGGCGCCGGTGGCGCCCTTGTTGCCGATCAGGGCCACGTAGAGGTCCTGCGCTGGCTTGGCGGGGGCAGCGGGCGGGCGCCCGACGCGGATCGACTGCACGAGCAGGTCGGGCCGGCGCTCTGGCTGCAAGCAGGACGGGCTGAGGCGCGTGGCCTCGCCGAGCACGCGCCCGCGGGCCCCCCTCCAGCGGAACGTAACCCGGAAGCGATAGCGGGCCGGACCCTGGAGGTCGACTACCTGCTTGTCGACCGTCCACACGTCCCCGGGACGCTGGCCGAGGGTCGGATTCGCGGGCGAGATCCAGTGATCGAGGTCACCGCCGTGGATCGATGTCGGCGAGCGGTGGGCTCTCGACGCGCGCAGATCGAATCGCAGCTCCATCCGCTGGGTTCCCGCCAGCGGACGCATCACGGCGACGGTCGCCACCGCCCGTCCCGGCGGATCGAGCGCGCGCTGGCAGACGAACCCGGTTAATTGGGCCTGTGCCCGGGGGACCGCTGTCCGTGGCGGCTGCGCCGGGGCACGGGGCGGGAGCCCCGCCGCCGCGGGCACCGCCGCCGCGGGCACCGCCGGACAGGCTGCGAACGCAGCGAAAGTGGCGATAAGAGCTGTCTTCATGCTCATGCTTTTCCGTGTTAACAACCTGGCGCGGCGAAAGTTTCAGCCGCTGCACCTCAGCAGATCGCCTCACCCAGAGTAGTGGCCCGCCGCCTCGTGAAGGGGCCTATCGTCCACCGGGGACTGAGGGAGTGGTGCAGATGGCATTCGAGATGGGCGAAGCGGGTGGCGCTACCTTGATGGAGTGCTCCCCTGGGGGGGCAGACAAACGACGACGCCGGGCGGCGCTGTTGGTGGTCCTGTCACTGCTATGCGCAGCGCTGGCCGGGTGCGCAGCAAGGGGTGCCCAGACCCCCTCGGTGCCGAGCGCACGTGTCGATCGCTTCGACGAGGCACGTGCGTGGCGTCTGATCGAGCTCCAGCTAGGCTACGGCCAGCGGCCCGCGGGCTCGCCGCAGCTACGGCGCCTGGCGGTCGTTCTGAAGACGATGCTGCCGCAGGGGCACTTTGAGCCCCTTCCCGGTCAGCCGGAGCTGCGAAACATCGTCGGCACGGTCCCCGGGGCCTTGCCGGCGATCGTCGTGGGCGCCCACTACGACACCCTCGCGGCTCCTCGTGGCTTCCTGGGCGCAAACAACGGTGCGGCAGGCACGGCGGTTGTCGTCGCGCTCGCACGCGAGCTGGCAAGAGCCCACCGCGCACGCGGCGCGCCCGAGCTTCGCTTCGTGCTCTTCGATGGCGAGGAGCCGTCCGCCGGCACGCCCGAGGACGACCCGGACTTCTACGCAAATTCGTTGAGAGGCTCGCAAGCGTACGTAGCCGCTCACCCCGGGCAGGTCAGAGCGATGGTGCTGCTCGATTACGTGGCCAACAAGGGGCTACGCCTGCCCCGCGAGGCATCCTCGGACCCTGTGCTCTGGAAGCAGGTGCAGGGCGCCGCGCGCACGGTGGGGGTCGGCGAGGTCTTTCCCGACGGGACGGAGACCGAGGTCCTCGATGACCACACGCCGTTCCTGCACGCCCGAGTGCCGGCGGTGGATCTCATCGACTGGAGCTACCCGGGCCACCAGCTCGGCGACACCCTGGACAAGCTCTCTGTCCGCAGCGTCGATGCCGTTGGCGAGACGATGATGCAGCTTCTGCTCGCGATGAGCGTCACGTAACCGTATAGAGTGGCCCGTCGCCGCCCTCCGGCACGGTCAGGCGACCGCCCTTGGCTGTGATCGCGCCGCACTGCACGCAGTTTGTGTAGTTGACGATCACGTCGACTGGGCCCTCCGAAGGCGCGTCGTCGGGGATCTCGTACACGGCCGCCGGGCACATCCACTGCCACGTCTGCGCGATCTCGCGCGGCACCTGCTTGCGGACCCGAATGTGGCTGGGAGCATCGTCACGCGTCGCGTTACCAGAGATGTAAACCGAGGAGAGCTTGTCGAAGGTGTACTTCCCATCGGGCTTCGGATAACTGTTACAGGTCTTACCGGCGAACATCGGCCGTACGTCGTTTGGGTGCAGCGGCCAGCGGCCGCCGGGAAAGCGGCCCTTGGTGGCGATCATCAGGTTGACCAGCGGCCCGCCCCGGATCAGGCCCTTGGCGAACGGCTGGCGGGTATTGCGCACTTGCCAGAGCTCGGAGCCGATGACCGACTCCTCCACGGCCTGCTCGTAGGAATCAAAGCGCGACTCGCCTGCCTTCAGGCCCTGGTAGATCGACTCCGCCGCCAGGATCCCCGACTTGATCGCGTAGTGGACGCCCTTCAGCGCCGCCAGGTTGACCATCCCGCCACCGTCGCCGACGATCACCGCGCCCGGCATCGAGAGCTTGGGCATCGCCCAGTAGCCGCCCGCGGGGATCGCCTTCGCCCCCCACGCGACGCGCTCGCCGCCGTCGAGAATCTGGTGCACCATCGGGTGGGTCTTGAAGAGCTGCAGCAGGTCGTGGCAGGAAGTCGTCGCGTCGGCGTAGTCGAGGTCCACGACGAACCCGATCGAGACGCGGTCCTCGCCCATCGGGTAGATCCACGAGCCGCCTATCTGGTGGTACTTGGCCGAGATCTTCAGCGGCCACCCGGCGAGCGTGTGGATCACGCGGTCGAGCGGGCGAGGAACCTTCCAGACCTCCTTGACCCCGAGCTCCCAGACCATCGGCTCGCGGTTCTCGCCAAGCCCGAAGCGCCTGATCGCGGCACCGGTCAAGTGCCCCCAGCAACCCTCCGCGAGCACCGTCGCGCGGGCGGCGATGTCGGTGCCCGCCTGGTAGTTGCCCAGCCGCCGGCCGTCCCTGCCCCGGCCCTTGTCCCCGGAGCGAATGCCGCGAACCACGTCGTCCTCGACGATCAGGTGCGAAGCGGAGGTCTCGGTCAGCACGTATGCCCCGGCCTCCTCCGCGGTGCGCTGCATGTACCGGCACAGAGCCGCCACCGAGACGACTTCGTTGCCGTGGTTGCGGGTCGGCGGCGGCGGCGGAATGCGGACCTTGGACCTGCCGCCCGGCAACACGTAGATGGCCTCCTTCTCGACTTCCCCATATGCGAATCCCTCCGCGCGCCACTGCTCCCGGGTCAACGAGGGGTACAGCTCCTGCAACGGCCCGGGTCGCATGATCGCGCCCGAAAGGTTGTGCGCGCCGCAGGTCTTGGCCTTCTCGACCACTGCGACTGGGACCTCGCCCAGGCGCTCGCTCAGCGCCTCGTCCCCGGCCAAGAGCGCCAGCAGCCGGTTCGCGCACGCCAGTCCCGCCGTACCGCCGCCCACGATCGCCACCCCCACCTCGATCCGCTCCTCCTCCGCGTCGAGGCCGCGCTTGACGAACTCCTCCGGAGAGGCGACCGGGGGCGGGAACTCGCTGGGCGCGGCAGGCCCGTGCCCGTTGTGGGAAGCCATCAGCCGCCCTTTCGAGCCTTTATCGCCTCGGTCAGCTTGGGCAGGATCTTGTTCAGATCGCCCACGATCCCGAGGTCTGAGAACTCGAAGATCGGCGCGCTGGGCTCCTTGTTGATCGCGACGATGTTCTCCGAGGACTGCATCCCGACCTTGTGCTGGATCGCGCCCGAGATGCCCGCCGCGATGTACAGCTTCGGCGAGACGGTCTTGCCCGTCTGCCCGATCTGCGCGGCGTAGGGGTACCAGCCGGCATCGACCACGGCGCGGGTCGCCGCAACCGTCGTGTTGCCGCCGAACGCCGCGGCGAGATCCTCGGCGAGCTTGAAGCCCTCCGCCCTCCCGAGCCCGCGGCCGCCGGCGATCAGGACATCGGCGCCCTCGATGTCGACGTCCGCGCCCCGCTGCTCGCCGCGCTTGAGCATCGTCGCCTGCGTGGACCACGGGGAGTACTCGATATCGACATCCTCGATCTCGGCGGGCGCGCCCTCGCGCCCGACGACCTCGAACGCGTTGATCCGGCCGATGATGATTCCCAAGCCGCGCTTGTAGCGCGAAACCGAGATCTTGGAGTCCTTGAGGATCGGGCGCTCGGCGAGCAGCTCGCCGTCCTGCGCGCGGACCGCGGTGACCTCCATCGTCACCCCGCCCAGCATCCGCGCGGCGAGGCCGGCGCCGATCTCGAAGCCGAGCAGGCCACCGCCGAAGAGCGCATAGGAGTGCCCGTGCTCGCCGATCACCTTGGCCATCACGTCGATCACGGGCTGCGCCAGCCCCTCGGGGCCGCGAGCGCGAAACACCTTCCGGGCGCCATAGGCACCGAGCGAGGAGCAGAGCTCGTCGCTCAATTCCTCGCCGCCGAGCACCACAGCATCGCATGCAGCACCGATCTCCGACGCGCGCGCGGCGCCCTCGGACACCGCGCCGAGCGAGTTCTTGTTGAAGGCGCCCTCGTAATGCAGAACATAGGTCAGGACGTCAGCCACTCAGATCAGCTTCCTTTCGTCGAGCCAGGCGATGATCTTCGCGACAGTCTCGCTCGTGTCGTCGTCCTCGATGATCTGGCCGCCCGCCTTCGCCGGGGGGTCGTGGAAATCGCCGCACTGCACGCGCGAGCCCTGCTCGCCGACCAGAGAGGAGTCAATCCCGGCGCCTTCGCTGTCCATGCTCTGAAGGGGCTTCTTCTTGGCGCCCATAATCGCCTTCAGCGACGGGTAGCGCGGCTCGTTGATCGCGTCCCCGACCGAGATCACGGCGGGAAGCTGGACCTGAACGGTGTCGTAGCCGTACTCCGCCTGGCGCTCGCAGCGCAGCGCGCCGTCGTCCACGTCCATCTTGATCACCTGCGTCAGCGAGGGCATCCTCAGGTGATCGGCGACCACTGCGCCGATCGTGTAGCACTCGCCGTCGTCTGACTGCTGGCCGAGGAGCACGAGATCCGGCTGCTCGGTCTGCAGCGCCTTGGAGAGCGCGTACCCGGTCGCCGCCACGTCTGAGCCCGCGAGCGCGTCGTCACTGCAGTGCAGCGAGCGGTCGGCACCGAGCGAGACCGCCTTGTGGAGCACGCGAACCGCAGACTCCGGCCCCATCGTGACCGCGACGATCTCCTCCACCTCGATCTCGCCTCCCTCGCGGAGCGCCATCGCCGCTTCGATCGCGTGGGTGTCGTAAGGGTTCAAGTTCTTCTCCCCTGAGCGGTCCATCCGCCCCGTCGAGGGGTCGATGCGCTTCTCGACGGCGGCGTCCGGAACCTCTTTGACGAGGACGCAAATCTTCAACGGTGCCTCCTTGGAGCCATATCGCTCCGCTGTTTGGGAGTGCGAACTCTACCTGGTTGACTGACGGGTCAATCGGTCGGGCGCAAGTGACCGCCAGCACGAGTCCGGCGCGCGCGAGCCGCTGAGCGTGCCCGCTCTCGGCTATGCCCGCACGGCCCCGCGGATGAAGTCGATCGCCTGTTGCGCCGTGGCTCCGGGCGTGAAGACCTCGGCCACGCCGAGCGCCTTCAGCTCCTCGATGTCTTCGCCGGGGATCGTCCCGCCCACCGTGATCACCACGTCGTCGACACCCTGCTCCGCCAGCAGCTCGACGATCCGCGGCACCAGCGTCATGTGGGCACCTGACAGGATCGAGAGTCCCACGGCGTCGGCGTCCTCCTGGATGACCGTCGCGACGATCTGCTCGGGCGTCTGGTGCAGGCCGGTGTAGATCACTTCCATCCCGGCGTCACGTAGCGCGCGCGCGATGATCTTGGCCCCGCGGTCATGACCGTCGAGGCCAGGCTTGGCCACGACTACGCGGATCTTCTTCTCAGTGGTAGATGCCATTGGGTAGGCGCAGACGAAGAACGCACGCTGCGAGGGGCGGGATTGTAGGAAACGAGCCCCTCCCATGCCGGCGCGGGCGGGTTCGGGCCGCGACGGCGACGCTCACCGGTTCGGCTTCCCATGCCGGCGCTCGGAGCGCGACGGATTTGAAGAGGCGCCCTTCGGGCGCGTGGTTGGGTTTGCCGTCGGCGAGGAGCCGCGGTCGCGCGGGTGAGGTTTATGTTGCACATTCCGGGCGCATGACGCCACATCTTCCCCTCCGGGCCTCCTCGCGGCCAGGATCGGAGCGATCTTCAGCCTCCCGCGCAAACTGTCGCGTCTGACGCCTGGGGGGTGGGCGCGAAATGCGACAGTTCGGCGAGAGGCAAGAGCGTGCCGGCTTCGCCACTCCATGTCTCGACCCTGGATCTCCTCCAACCGAAGCGCACTCGCCAGCGTGCGATACTGCGTCGCGATGGGGCGGCTGTGCGACACGCTCATCGAATGGCTCATGCGCCCGCGGGTGCGGCGCGTGCGGCGCTGGTCGTTCGTGGCCACGGTTCCGCTCAGCCTGCTGGTCGCACACATCTATGGGGTGCACGAGGGCATCGCGGTCGTGGCGGCGCGCCTGGCGCTGTCGACGTCGGTGGCGATCGCAGCATGGCGCCTGGGCGGCGACCGCGGCGACGCGCTGCGCGATCTGCTCATGCATCCGCGATTGCGCGCGTTCGGGCGTGCGGAGCTCGACATTCTCACCGCGCTGCCCCGCCTCCTGCTCACCGGCGTTGCCCACACCAACCGGGCCGGCTTGGCGTACGCAGGCGGAACATTCGGGCTGGCGCTGGCGCTCGCGTTCACGCCGGTGGTCGTGAGCGAGGCACTGGTCCTGCATCTGCTGCTGCGGGGCGGTTGGGTGGCGTGGGTGTCCACGGCTCTGCACGCCTACATGCTGCTCTGGCTGTGGGGCTTCGCGCTCGGAGCGCATGCCTATCCACCGCGTTGGGGGGCGGACAGCGGTCTTGCGCGCCGGCCCGATGTATCGCGTACTCGTGCCGCGCTGCGCGATCGCGAGCGTCACCGAGCATCGCGAGCGAGTGCCTGGCGAGCGCGGCCTGGTGCAGCGCGACGGTGAAGTCCTGTTACCCGTTCGCGGCCGCGTCGAGGTGCGGCTGGAGCTCTCAGAGCCCGTCCGGGTCCAGCGCCCACTGCACGAACCGCTCCACACGCAGCGCCTGGCGATCGCCAGCGATGACCCGGAGGGCCTGATCGAGCAGCTCCTGTCCCCCGCGCCGGAGAAGGGCCCAACCCGCGCTGCCGGCGCTACCGGCGCCGGACTGGGCCCGCTCGCAGGGCTAGATTTCGCGGGGCTCGCCCGCGACGTGGCTCAGCCCGGCTGAGGTCGGCTACAGCCCGCGTTGAACCGGCGATCTGTGAAACCACGTGAGCACTTCGTATGGGCTTTGTAGGGGACATGGCGCGCGTCGAGGCCCAGTAGGATCGAGTGGACATGGCGGTGGACCCGCACCTTGGCGATTCGAGCGCGCGCGGGGCCGAACTGATTCTTGGCGCTTGAGCCGAACCCAGATAACGTACGCCGGGAAGCTCCCCGGCGACGCGGATTAGGGCAGCGTGCACGGGGGCAAGCAGCGGCGTCCCGCCGAGCAGGCCGTCGATCACCGTAATCGGATCTGCCCCCGCCGGTGCCGTCGCGGCGCGGATGAGCCGTAGCACCGCGGCGGAATTGGTCGGAAAGCGCGGGCTGTATCACCGTTGCGTCGAGGCGGAGATCGCGGGCGGATTGTCAGCCGAAACGGCGCCCGCCGGATTGGCGTTGTCGCCGGCGTAGGTGCCGTGGCCCTCGATCACGAGGCCGTCGCGGAAAGTCAGCACCTCGCACACCTGGCCGCCCTTCTGGTTGCGGTAGTGCATGACGATCGTGCTCACCCCGACGTAGGTGCCGAGCATCTCGAAGCGCAGATCAGGGATGCGGCGCAAGCCCTCGTCCCAGTAGGCGCGCAGCGCGGCCTTGCCGGCGATCACCCCGTCGCAGTCATCGAGCAGCTGCGCCGCAACGGGCGACGTAAAGACGACATCGTCGGCATAGTGGCCCATGATCCGGTCCAGGTCGTGTGCGTTCCAGCCATCGACCCAGGTGGCGACGAACGCTTGAACTTCCGCATGGTCCACGCCGCGGATCATGCCATCAGCCCGTCCCGCCTGCGGCGACCCGCTGCCAGTCGCCGCCTGACCAGCGAGCGCCAAGCGATGCTGGTTTCGTGGCCTTGGTACCACGGGCCACACCGACATACCCAAGCGATAGACCGCACGACCGCCATGATGCGGCCAGCGCATCCCCTAAGCGGATCGGCGGATTCTGGCGGCTATCGCAACAGTAGTGGTCCGATCTCCTCGATCGGCTTCATGAAGCCTAACCGCTTGCGCGGTCGGTCGTTGAGCTCAGTAGCGACCCAGTCGAGGTCGAC
>JAABUX010000676.1_pt1 | contig 56154 bp, 47 predicted proteins | sample 5561851 | NCBI WGS metagenome assembly JAABUX01 (sample SAMN10711883, study PRJNA513361) | rock metagenome | isolation source: Antarctica rocks | place: Antarctica: Victoria Land, Richard Nunatak red sandstone | collected 2016-01-03
AAATTGGCCGCCCCTCGATTTGTTGGGGTCGTCGGATCAACGAGTAAAAGACCGCCCGACCCTCCGTACAGCTTGAGTTGTTTAAGTCATTTAGTCCGGACAGTTTGCGGTATAGGAAGTGCCGTTCGGATTAGATACCGTTTTCGAACCGCAGGAAGACGGTACCAGACCCCGTTTCTCGGCAATTTTGCGGTTCTTCCTAAATAAGCGGTTAAGCCCCCCCTCCAGAAAGCGATAGTAATAGACGATGGGCGGTTCGACTCGCCCCGCGCTCTCTTGCTTGACCTCTTCGAATAATCCAGGGGGAGATGATCATGGCCGCCAGTGCCGCTCGGATCGCCGCCAATCAGACCAACGCACGCAAGTCCACCGGACCCAAGACCTCCGAAGGCAAGGCACGATCCCGCGCCAATGCCGTCAAGCATGGACTCACCGGGGCCGGCGTCGCCCTGCCCACCGAGAACGCCGCGATGGTCAAGCTCCGATTCCTCGGCTTGCAGGAGGAGATGGCCCCTTCCGACCTCGCCGGGCGACTGCTCGTCCACAAGATCGCCCTGATGTCCGTCCGAGTCGAGCGCGCCAGCCGCCAGGAGGCCGCCGCCCTGAGCCTCCGAGTCCGCCATGCCGCCGAAGAGTTCGAGCTGGACCGCCTCGCCGAGGTCGACCGGATCTTCGAGGCGATCGAGACCGACCCCGGCTCGATCCGCCGCCGACTCCTGACCAGCCCCGAGGGGGTCGACAAGCTCTTGGGGGCCGTCGGGGCGGTCAAGGCCCAGCTCCTCTCGGGCTACTTCCGGAGCTGGGCGGGGGACACGCGCGCCCGGATCGAGGCGTTCTTCGGCGGGACCGGGTCGCTGTTCCCCCTGTCGAGGACCTATGCGCTGATGAAGGTGATGGCCGGGGACTGCCGATGGGTCGGGCCGGAGGAGCTCGACGCGATCCCCGAGCGAGCCGCCCGGCAGGACTGGGCACGCGACGAGATGCTCACGCTGGTCGACGCCGAGTTGGCCAAGCTGGCGACGATCCGAGGGTCGATCGACCCCGAGATGCTCCGGCTGGACCGGCTCGAAGCGGGCGAGCGTGCGTTGTTCGACCCGGGTTCCGAAGCGGTGCTGGCCCGGAAGTACGAGGCGGCGGCGACCCGAGGGTTCTTCCGCGCCCTCCGCGAGTTCCACCAAAACGAAGCCAACCTCGCCAAAGCCGAAGCCGAACCGATGGCCGACACGATCCCGTTCCCCTCGGCACCACAGAGCTCAAACGAACCCAACGACGACCTCGACGAGACGCTCACGGCAAGCGAACAGGAGATTGTCCATGACGTCGATTCCGAGGACGATCCGCTCCAGGCTAGCGTAAAGCCCGGTCGAAACGAACCCAATCTAGAGGTCAAGTCGAGCACGGCGGTTCGCCAAAACGAACCCACCCCGGCTCGACCGGCCGACCCGTCGCCGGCCCGCTGGTCCCCGGATCGGGATCGGTTTCCGTCCGGCCCGGACGGCCCGAGGTCGATCCCATCCTACCACAACTGAACCTGGAGCGATTTCCGATCGGCCGGGCCAGTGCCGGGAACGGGGTCAGGCCCCTGGTCGCTGCGCCTGGAGGGGGTTAGACCCCGTTTCCTCGACCCCACACGCCGAGGAATCGCTCGAAATCCCTCCGAGACCAGGAGTTTCGCGGTCGACTGGGTGGCAGGGGTTTGCGGTGATTTGCTCCTACCACCCAGAAAACATCCCCCCAGCTTGAAGAATCGATCCACCCTGGACTCGGACCGCGACAGGGCGACGCTCGCGTTGCCGCCCCGCTACAATGGACCCATGAATCCCGAGCCATTCGACCGTTCCGGCGGGTCGCGGTCCCTCTGGGCGGGGACCGCGGCCGAGTTCTGCCGTCCGTCCGCCTCGGCCTGGCTCGACGCCCTGTCCGAAGGGCACCTCGCGCGGCTCGGGCGCCGGGCCACCGGCACCCAGGGCGTGGCTTGGGCGGACAGCCGCAAGGTCCTCGCACGCGCCCTGCGCAGCCTGTTCCCCGGCCGCGAGGAAGCGCGCTCGTGGGGGATGGTTTTCGAGTACGAGTTGCCCTGGGAAGGGGGCCGGCGGCCCGACCTGGTCCTCCTGGCGGCGGGCCAGGTGCTCGTCGTCGAGTTCAAGATGGCGGCCTCGGCCACCGCGGCGGGCCTCGACCAGGTCGCGGCCTATGCCCGCGACCTGGCGATATACCACGGCGCGACGCACGGCCGGCCCGTCCGGCCGATCCTCGTCCCGACCCGCCGCCTCGGGGAACCGGTCGAGCGGGATGGCGTGCTGGTCTTGCCGCCGGGACGACTGGCCGAGTTCCTGGGATCGCTCCCCCCTGACGAGCCGATCGACCTCGATGCCTGGCTGGCCGCCGACTACGCGCCGCTGCCGGGGGTCGTCGAGGCGGCCCGTCGGATCTTCCGGCGCGAGCCTTTGCCGGCGCTCCGGCAGGCCGAGAGCGCCGGGATTCCCGCCGTCCTCGATCGCCTCGCGGGCCTCGCGGCGGAGGCGAGCGAGCGAGGCGGGCGGCACGTCGTCCTGATCACCGGCGTGCCCGGGGCCGGCAAGACGCTCGTCGGCCTGGAGTGCGTCTACCGGCACGGGGAGGCGGTCGGGGCGCGAGACGCCGTGTTCCTGTCGGGCAACGGCCCGCTCGTCGAGGTGCTCCAGCACGCGCTCCGGAGCAAGGTCTTCGTCCGACCCGTCCGGAACTTCTACATCGAGCACGAGGTGCGCGGCCCTCGGGTGCCGGCCGAGCATCTCATCATCTTCGACGAGGCCCAACGCGCCTGGGACGCCGCTCGGATGGCCGAGAAATACGGGATCAGCACGGCCGCGCCCGCCGCCGTGACCCGGATCGCCGGCCGGGCCGACGGCTGGTCCCTGGTGGTCGGGCTGATCGGGACCGGGCAGGAGATCCACGCCGGGGAGGAAGGCGGACCCGGCCTCTGGGCCGAAGCGGTCCTCGCGGGCGACCACCCCTGGGTCGTGCACTGCCCGCCGGGCCTGGCCGGGATCTTCGAAGGCCTGCCGCCCGATCGGCTCTGCCTGGTCGAGGGGTTCGACCTGACCCGGTCGCTCCGGACCCACCGCGCCGACCGGGTCAATGCTTGGGTCGACCACATCCTCCGGGGCGAGTTCGCGGAGGCCCGCGCATTGGCGACGGATCTCGCCTCGGGGGGGTTCTCCGCCCGCCTGACCCGGGACTTGGGCGCGGCCAAGGCGTATTGCCAGGCCCGATACGCCGACGCCCCGGCGAAGACGTTCGGCCTGATCGCCTCCTCACGTGCCCGAAACCTGGCCCGCCACGGCATCCCCAACGACTATCCCTCGACCCAGAAGGTGAGGCTCGGCCCCTGGTTCGTCGACCCGCCCGAGTCTCCCGAGTCGTGCCGAGCCTTGCTCGATGTGGCGACGGAGTTCGGCTGCCAGGGGTTGGAACTCGACCTGCCGATCGTCTGCTGGGGGGACGACCTGACCTGGGACGGAGCCGCCTGGTCGAGCCGCGTGACCAAGCAGAAAGGCGTCCTCGACCCCGGCCGCCTTCGGCTCAACAGCTATCGCGTCCTGCTCTCTCGCGGCCGAGACGGGATCGTGGCGTTCGTCCCGCCCGAAAGCGTAATGGACGACACCCATTCGGCCCTGGAACGATCGGGGTTCATGCCGCTGGGGGAGGAATTATGAGGGGCCAAATTCAGGTCGGCCTCCCGTCAGGCCAGGGCGGTCGTTTCGGGCCAACCGTGCATCAGGTTGAAGTTTTGCACGGCCACGCCGCTGGCCCCTTTGATCAGGTTGTCGAGGCAGGCGAGGATCACGACCCGGCCTCGGACGACCTTGACGGTGATGTCGATGAAGTTGGTGTGGGCCGAGTCTTTGGTCCCGGGGGGATGGTCGACGATCCGCACGAACGGGCTTTGGGCGTAGAAGGTCCGGTACAGGTCCAGGAGGTCGGATTCGTTCTCGTCCCGGAGCGGCTCGGCGTAGATCGAGGCGTGAATCCCCCGGTCGATCGGGGCGAGGTGGGGGGTGAAGATCACCTCGACGGGCGGTCGATTTGGGCCGTCCGCGCGGCCGAGGTCGGTCAAGACCTGGTCGATCTCGGGGGTGTGGCGGTGGTTGCCGACCCCGTAGGCGACGAGGTTTTCGTTCGCCTCGGGGAAGTGCAAATTCGGCTTCGGGCTTCGACCCGCCCCCGAGATCCCGCTGTAAGCGTCGACGATGATCCCCGACCGCTCGATCCGGTCGAGGACCACCAGCGGGGCCAGGGCCAGGATCGCGGTGGAGGTGTAGCAGCCGGGGTTGGCGATCAGGTTCGCCGGGGGGATGGAGCCCCGGGCGATCTCGGGCAGGCCGTAGACCGCTTCGAGGAGGCCCGCCGGGTCGGTGTGCGCATGGCCGTACCACTGGGCGTAGGTGGCGGCGGACTTCAGCCGGTAGTCGGCGCTGAGGTCGATCACGCGGACCCCCCGAGCCCGGAGCGCGGGGGTGACGGCCAGGCTCGCCGTGTGGGGCAGGCCGAGGAACGCGACCGACGCGGCCGAAGCCACCCGGTCGGCATTAAACGGCTCGGATCTGAGGTTGATCCGCCCCCGGAGGCTCGGGTGCATCTCGGCGACGCTCGGGGCCTCGTCCGACCTCGACGTCGCCAGCGCGATCGAAGCCCCCGGATGGCCGAGCAAGATCCGGATCAACTCGCGCGAGCCATAACCCGACGCCCCGACGATCGCCACCTCGGTTTTCAACGATCCACCCTCCGGGAAGATATAAGGAACGAGCCACGGATGGAACACGGATGAAGCACGGATCAGAGAATTCCGATAAATATGGTCTTATCCGTGTTTCATCCGTGTTCCATCCGTGGCTAATATTAGGACAAAGCCCAGCCAAGCTATGGCGGAGATTCCCAGGCCCCACCGGGCCGCCCTTCCCTGGTATTCGAGCCGGAGCGTCCAGCGACCCGGCGGCAGGTTGGATGCGTCGACGCCTTGCCAGCCTTCGAGGACCCGGACGACGGTCGCCGGTCGCTCGCCCGAGGGGCCGACCCAGGTGGCGGACCACTCGGGGTCGAAGGTTTGCGAGACCACGACCCAGCCCATCTTGAAGGATGGCGTTGCGACGAGGTCGACCTCGACCTGCTCGGGCCGGGGGGACCGCCAGGCAAGTGGGGTTGCCCGGGCGAAGCTTGCCATCGGGTTGAGCTTGGGAGGGTTGGAGACGACCTCGGCGTCGACCCGCCAGGCTCGGGTCGAGAGCTTTGATGACTCGATCCAGCGGAACTCTTCGAGCCGGTTCAGGCGGGCGAAGTCGGCCCCGTAGAGCCAGCCGGCGAGGGTGGGGTCGCGGATCGAGTCGGATCGACTCCCCCAGCCGCCCGCGATCCAGTCGGGGGGGACCGAGCGCGACTCGAACGGGTCGAGCACCCTCGCCCCGATCCCCAAGCCTCGGAGCGCTTCGGGGACGAGCGGGTCGTCGGTGTCGAGCCCTCGGGCGAGGTTCAGCGAGCGGTCGGGCGCCGGGAGGTTGAGGGTCCGGTAGGCGGTCGCCGCGTCGGCCCCCGCGACCAGGAAGAGGTTCTGCCCGGGGTCGAGCATCCGAAACCCTCGAGGCCCCAGCGCCGCTCGAGCGAGGACCGGGCTTTGCTCGACCAGCGGTCGGATCGGGCCGAGGTCGAACGGGCGACTCCGCCCCTGACCGATCAGGTCGAGCAAGGTCAAAGCCCCCAAGGCCCAGCCAAGCCGTCGAGGGTGTGTCCCGAAGCTCCAGCCCGCGGCGAGCAGGCCGACCAGCGAGACCGCCGAGCCCGACAGTTCCCGGGCGTAGATCCCCCAACGCTCGCGGGCCAGGATCAGGCCCGCCGGCGGGAAGGCTCGACCGTCGAGCCGGGCTTGCGCGGCCTGGACCCGCAGGTCGGCTTGAGGGCGATACGCCGCGACCATCGAACCTCGAAACGTCGAGGGGGTCGGCTCGTCCGCCCAGGGGAGGGTTTTCAAGGCCCGGTCGAAGCCCGACGCCACCTCGGGCCAGCCCGACCCCCGGCTCGCCTCGATCGCCAGCTCGAACCCGCCCAAGACCAGGGCCACGGCCAGGGTCGCCGCGGCCCCGAAGCCAAGGACCGACCTTCGAGGGCAGCCCAATCGAAGGACCGCGTCGAACCCGTGCCCCGCCAGCCCGGCCAGAGCCAGGGCGGTCCCGAGGCTCCAGCGCGCGGGAGCCCGGAAGAACGAAAACCCCGGCAAGGCGATCAGCCGACGGAACCCCGGGAAATACGGCCCGAGGCTGAGGATCAGGGTCAACCCCGCCACCAAGGCCAGGGCGCGGACCTCGGGGGACGATCGCCCTCCCGCCGCGACCGCCCGGATCGCCAGGAAGAGCGGGACCAGCCCGACGTAGCCGAGGTATTCTTCGGGCGAGGTGTGGAACAGGTCCCAGGCCAAGGGGCGCCAGAGCGGCGACCGGTGGAACAGCCCGGGCGCGACGTAGCTGACAAGGTGGATCGGGCTGGCGGCGAACCCCGAGAGGTACTCGAACCCCCGGTCCTGGGCCGAGAGCCTCGCCAGCGCCAGCGTCGGGACCAACTGCGCGGCGGCCAAAGGGATCATCGCGGCCAGGGCCAAGAAGACCCGGAGCATCCCCAACCAGCGCCCTTGGCCCGCCCCGATCAACGCCAGCGCGAGGACCCCGACCTCGGTCACGAACGCCATCTGGAAGTGGCCCGGCAAGATCTGGACCGCCAGGACGGCGGCCAACCACCGGGCTGGCTCCCCATGCGAGGGGTCGGTCGCCCGGACGGTTTGCCAGGCCAGGCCCCAGGCCCAGGGCATCCAGCTCCCGACGGTGTAGGCCCACTGGTGCGGCAGGTGGATCAGGAAGAAGCCCGAGGTTGCCCAGGCGAATCCGGCCAAAGCACTCCCAAGCTCCGAGACCCCGAACCGTCGGGCCATCCACGCCGCCCCGAGCGCCCCCCAGGCGAAATGCGCAACGAGGCTCGCGGAGTAGGCGGTTTCCGTCGATACAAAGGCGTATCCCCAGTGGGGCGGGTAATAAACCCCCATCTGGCTCTCCGCCAGGGCGGGGAAGCCGAAGCCCCAGAGGTCGTTCCAGAGCGGCCAGCGCCGATCCAGGAGCGCCGAGCGGAGGAACGCCATCAGGCCCATCGAGAATTGCGTGGCGTCGCCGCCGACCGGCATCCTTCTCCCCACCCCAATCGGCCAGAGCCACCCAAGGACCGCGACGACCATCCCCGACCGGATGATCCATCGGAGGGGCGGACGGTCGGGACCAAGCTCGTTGGATGTCGAAAGGGGAATCAACTCCGCTTCGGCTGTCATCGGGTCAACTCTGGAGTGAATTTTTGCAAAGCGGACCCTGAATTTCGAGAAGCCCGACCTGGGGCGACCGGATCGCATCGGGTTTTTGAGAATGATAACTCAAGTTCACCCAACGATTTGCCGAAAGATAGGCCCGGATCGCCGAGGGAGAAGTTCGCGGCTGGCACGCGGGCTGCATTTCCAATGGGGCGTTCGACCTTTCCAACGGGGTCGCCCCAGGCCTCGGCGCCATTCCCACTCAAGGAGGAGTGAGTCATGTTAGTCCTGAGCAGGAAGCTCGGTCAACGGTTTGAGGTGGGCCAGGACATCCGCGTGACGATCGTCAAGATCGACCGCAACCAGGTCCGGATCGGGATCGAGGCCCCGGGCGGCCTGAGCATCCGCCGCGAGGAGATCGTCGTCGCCGACCGCGAGCTTGAAGCGATGGTCGAAACCGAGATCGTCGATGCCCTGGGACCGGCGCACTAGAGCGATTTCTTTTCGAGTGGACCAATCGGTGGAAAAGGGACTGACCCCCTCGAAGCGCGGCGCGAGGGGCCCGTCCCAGATGGCGTCAAGCTAATCAAAGACGATCGATCCGAGTCTGGGGCATATGCGTTTTCGGCTGTCCGGGTCGTCGGCGCCGGACCCGGTTCGACGGATATTGGCCACGATTCGAGGCCAAATCAACGTCCGGACAACCCTTCCGAGTGGTCTAGCCGCCCTGCAATCAACCGTCACCGATCAGCTTAACGCCATCCCTACCTGACACCTCATCCTCGGTTCAAACGCCCCAGTTTTATTTCTCAAGAAGCAAGTTTTGCAAGGTACCTTGCATAGCATGGTATGTCGGCGTAGAATACGCCATGAACATCGCATCGTGGCAAGCCCAGCTAAGGAAAGGCGCCGCCGAACTCGTCGTGCTATCGATCGTCGGCGGTGGCGAGCGGTATGGATTGCAGATCCTTGAGCAGGCGAACCAAGTCGGCGAGATCGTCACCGAGGGCGCCCTCTACCCGCTGCTCAATCGGCTGGAGAAGGACGGCAAGCTTGCCTCGCGTTGGGTGCATGAGTGCGGCCCACATCCTCGAAAATACTACCACTTGACCGACGAAGGCGCGGCCCTGCTCTCGGCCATGACCGAAGCCTGGGTTGCATTTCGCACCGCCATGACCAGCATCGTGGAGGCCGATCGATGAATCCGTTGTCGCCCACCTCGGGCCTCGTGAAGCTGTATCTCCGGCGGCTGAGCCGGGCGCTCCGTCCGCTGTCGGCTTCGGACCGGGCCGCCATCGTCAGCGAAATCGAGACCCATATCGCCGAGAGAACCCGCGAGTCGAAGGCGGGGGAGGCGGAGGTTTTGGCCAGTCTTGGCGATCCCGCCGCGTTAGCTCGCGCCTACCTTGATGATCATGAACTCACTTGCTCCCGGGCTGGATCGACGTCAGACTCGCTCCCAGCCGCCATGCTAAGCAGGGTGATCTGGAGCATAAGCTCATTTCTGGCAGGATCTGCGGCCGTCCTCCTCGGCATCTTCGGGCTGGCTTTCGTCGCCGTCGCGGTCCTGAAGCCGATCGTGCCGAGAAGCGTTGGCCTCTGGATCAGGCCCGGCCACTTCGTTTTCGGCATTTTAGCCTCACCTGGCCCGGCGGCGACCGAAGTCCTGGGACTCTGGATCGTACCTGCGTCTCTATTTGCCGCCCTCCTCTCCTACCTAGCGGCTACCGCCTTGATCAAACTTTGCGGCCGATGGCTGTTGAGTCGATCCAGGGCGATACCCCTCGCCTAGCGGACCCGCGCTCGGCCACGCCGCTATCCAGGGTCGCCTCGAACCAATCGGCACGCCCCGGGCGTGCCGGACGGAGACTTCGCGCCATGTCGTTCGATCGCTCGACGCTTGAATTCAGTCCTCGCGCCGCAACGCGGGAGCTCATCTCCTATTGCTTGGGTGCGTTCATCTCCTTCGCCCTGATCTGTGCCTGGAGTGCGGGACACGGCGGCCTGGCGAAGAATCCGTTGCTTGTCCCCCTGGGAATGCTCACACCGATGCTCAGCGCCATCGTCGTCCAGAAGCTGGCGAGGCGTCCGGTCCTAGGTGTCCACGGCTTGGGCTTTCGCCTCGGTCGGCTCCGCTACTGGGTCCTGGCGCCGGCGGGGTGCGTCATCCTGATCCTCTTGTCCTTCCCGCTCAGTTTCTTGATGACGCCCGGATTGATGGCGTCCGGGCCGGAAGTGGTCGCCAACTCCGGCCGGCTCTCGCTCCCTTCGGAGGGCCTGGGGTTGCCTCTGACGCTCTTGCTCGCATTCACCCTGACGCTGATAGTCGGACCCGTCCTGAACCTGCCCATCTTCCTCGGCGAAGAGGTGGGCTGGCGAGGCTTCATGAATCCGCGGTTGATCGCTCTCCTCGGCCGCCGTGGTTTGATCCTAGGAGGGGCCATCTGGTCCACCTGGCATCTACCCATCATTCTGCTCGGTCACAATTATCCCCAGCATCCTTGGCTCGGTCTGCTAGTCTGGGTCCCGATCTGCGTCTGCCTCAATATCTTCCTGGAAGCCGCGCGGCAACGGGGCGGATCGATTTTCGCACCCGCGGTCGCGCACGGTATCATCAATCAAGTCGCCATGTTGATGTTGGTTCTATTCACGCGAGAGGATCGGTACTTGGACTTGCTCCACGGCCCGGCAGGATTATCCGGCTTACTCGTGCTGATCGTGCCTGCGGTTTGGGTCTACCGACGATTCGGAGCGGGAACCGGAAGTCTCCGTTGATTAGCCAAAACTCGCAACAAAATCGGGATTCCGAAGAAAAGGGGACACTCCGAGGAAAAGGAGGAAAAGGGGACAGATGCAAATGGCATCAAGCTGATCAAAGGCGATCGATATAAGTCCGTCGCATGGGTCATCTAGGCCGTCCGGGTCGTCGGCGCCGGACCCCGGTTCGACGGATATCAGCCACGATTCAAGGTTATTATAGCATCCTGAGTCAGAAGTCCGTTCGATACCTCGCAAGGCAGATTCGCTGGGAAACAAGGCCTTGGGCAGCCCAAATGGCCCCGGAGTAATGAAGCAAACTTCCGACTCAGGACACTAGAATAACCTTTGAACCCGCTGGAAGTAGCAAGGTTTTAATTCCTAATGAAGAACACAGGTTCCTTGCCCATGTCTCCGAGACGGTAGAATCTATCTGGGAAGTTAGGAAGCGAATAGTCGGTGTACCAACCTTCGTAACCAATCTCCGCGAAAATCAAGTGATGGATCAGTACGTTGACCGCAAACTGTTTGTCGAAGTGCTCCTGCAACTTCGTCGGGTCGGGGATTTCCGCATGAGCCGACGGATTCCTCAGCTTTTTCCAGGCCTCGACGTGTCGTTCCTCTATCACGCTATCTTGGACCAAAGGAATCATTTGATCGAGCGGACGACTTTCTTTGAACCTCGAAATTGCCCCTTTGGCACGCCTCATCAGTCGATCGATGTCCGCTCTTCCGCATGAGTTTGGATCAAGCGTCGAGGGCCAATCCTCCAGATACTTGGACAGTTTGCTGATAGCGGCTTTTTCGTCCTGATTGGGCTTGCCGATCTCCTTGTGAAGGGCCTTACAGATTCCTTCCACTGCCACTGCCAATCCCAAAGCATATCCCTCAGTGGAAGAGGAGCCGGCTGCAATCGCTTGATGTAGATGTACCGAGCAGGGATGCCACTCGTCACTGCCGGTCAACGCAAAGGAAAAGTAGCACTCAAACATTTTGATGAAGAACTCGCCAGTGTGTCCAGCCGGCGAGTTGTGGACTAATGGACCCAAAAACCTGCCCTTCTTATTCAGATCGTACAACGTGCGTACACGAGTTTCGACAATTCCGTTTGACAGAAATGTTGACGTTTTCCAAAATACCGTCCTCCCCAACGCGAACTGCAGCGACTCTTGGATTCTCAAATCCAAATGCGGTGGGAATAAAGTGTCCGAAGTCGCCTCGAAGCTGAAACCGTTTTCCTTGCGGATCATCTCAAAGTTGTAACCAAATAGCGAGAATCTTAGCACGTTGAGGTGCCATGATTTACTCGGATGACTATCGCTTTCACGAGAATTCGCCTCGTTGCCTGCAATAATGGATACACTTTTTGTGGTAGCCGAGTTGGCAGGAAACTCCACATCATCCAAAAACTGGAGATGGAGCGAACCCGGCCGAACGGTATTTCCGAACGGCTCCGCGTCTCCGCCTGTTATGAGATGCTCCGTCCGGCGTAGCTCCCGGATGTTCCCGGAAATCGATCTGATCGGGAGACTGTTGATTTCCGGGTAGACGACATCGGAGAACCAAATGCCGTCATGACCAGTCGTAACAGTCAGTCGATAGTAGGCGTCTTCTCCGAGTAACCTGCCGGGCTGTGTTGCAAACAAGTCGGACAAGCCGAACTCAATGTCATTCACTTCAGGGGCAAAAATCTTGAACCTCAATCTGCCATCGGAAGTCGACTTAAGGTAGCCGGCCCCCCAAATAATACGGGGTTTCTCGACTCCGTTCTGCACAAGTTCAAACTTCCGACAAACAACTTCCTCTGATTTCATGAGGAGGTCTGCCACATCGATTCCACTGCTAGCCATAAATTATCAGGCCCCGCATCTAATTAACATAGCAAGATCGGGAGGAAAACTCGGTCGGGTGGCAGAGGTCTGCGGTAACCCGCAACCCCGGGATTTCGCCCGACCTTTGATCCGCAGACCGGGGTTGCGGGTTACCGCAGACCTCTGCCACCCGGACATCCATGTAATTTTTGATTTTCAGCAAGTCTAAATTTGACTGATCGCCTCTCGGATTCGGAGGCATGTGCGGAGCAACCCGGCGAGGTCGTCGAGGCGGAGGGCGTTGGGGCCGTCGGACAAGGCGAGGTCGGGGTCGGGGTGGACTTCGAGGAACAGGGCGTCGGCGCCGGCGGCGACGGCGGCCTTGGTCAACGTCGGGACCATCGATCGTTCGCCCCCGGTGACCGTCCCGCCAGGCCCGGCGGAGGGGAGCTGGACCGAGTGGGTGGCGTCGAAGACGACCGGGGCGCCGGTGCTTTGCATCTGGGGGATGGCCCGGAAGTCGTTGACCAGTCGGCCGTAGCCGAAGGTGGTCCCTCGCTCGGTGAGCATCACGCCCGAGGCGCCGTCGCTCGTCACCTTGGCCACGACGTTGGCCATGTCCCAGGGGGCCATGAACTGCCCCTTCTTGACGTTCAAGGGGCGACCCGTCGAGGACGCCGCTTCGAGCAGGTCGGTCTGCCTCGCCAGGAACGCGGGGATCTGGAGGAGGTCGACGACCTCCGCGATCGGACTCGCCTGCTGCGACTCGTGGATGTCGGTCGTCACCGGCAGGCCGGTCTCGGCCTTGATCCGCTCGAAGACCCGAAGCCCCTCGTCGATCCCGATCCCCCGGTAGCTCGCCTTCGAAGTCCGGTTCGCCTTGTCGAACGACGCCTTGAAGATCAAGGGGACCGAAAGCTCAGCGCAGATCGCGACAAGGGCCTCGGCGATCCGCCGCGTCATATCGTCGGGCTCCATCACGCAAGGGCCGCAGATCAGGGCCAACGGCTGACCCAGACCCACGCGAACAGGGCCGACGATCACGGGGTTCTGGGTGCGCATCTTCGACCTGTTTTTGAAGCCAATTCTTAGCCACGGATGGAACACGGATCAGACAAATCTTATCAAATTGCCTTATCCGTGTTTCATCCGTGTTCCATCCGTGGCTCAATAACATTAAACAGTCTCGGGCGGGTCAGCGGCCCTGGTGGACCCAACTGTCGGCGGTCATGACGGCCCGGGTCCGGTTCGGGTGGGCGATCGGCTCCCAATGGACCTGGCCGTCCCCCTGATTCGAGGCGGTTTCGACCCACTGGCGAATCAACGAAGGGGACTGACTGACCATCGACATCCGCCGGACGGCGTTGGGCGAGACCCTTTGTTCGAGGAGCACCGCGTAGAACGGGAGGGCCTGCGACTCGGGGAGCTTCATGAGCTTGCTCAGATGCTTGGCGACCTGCGCGTCGAGCTTGTTGAGGTCGGGGCCGAAGGCTTCGCGGAAGTCGGCCAGTTGCTCCTCGGGGGTCCGGGTCTCGAACGGCCGGAGCCGGTTGAGCTTGCGGATGTAGGCGACGAATTTGTCGACCTGCTTCTGGGCCAGGTAGTGCGTCAGGCCCCAGGACAGGGCATAGTCGGTCGGCGTCAGTTCGGAACGGGTGGCGAGGTACTTGACCAGGGGTTGGCCCCGGTCGCGGGCGGTGGGGACTTTCGGGCCGCCCCGGACCTCCGACGACATCGGGTCGTCGAGGTCGCGGATCGTCGTCAGGTGAATCGGGTTGATCTGCCCCAGCCCGGCCCAGTCCACCCCCCGCTTGGTCGGCTTAGGGGGCGAGCAGTACTCGGCCAGCCCCTCGACGAGCCAGAGCGGCCAGGGGGACATCCTCGGCTGAATCCCGACGTTGTGGAGAATCTGGTGCGTCCCCTCGTGCGCCACGGTCTGCGGTTTCCGGAGCGCGGCGACCTCGGGCGAGGCGGTTTCTCGCCCCGACTCGAAGAAGAAGATCCGGTTCGAGAGGATCTCGTAGTACGCCTGGACCTCGGGGGCGACCCTGCGGCTGGTCCGGAAGTCGTCCTCGGTCCGGAAGATCACCGCGACCAGGGGGAACTCGGATGGGGTGGACGAGAGCTTTTGCTCCTTGAGAACGCGAGTCAGTTCCTTGAGGAGCTTTTCGAGCAGGTCGGCGCTATCGCGGGCGAACCGCTCCGAACTCTGGTAGAAGACCAGGTAGTGCTCGGTCTTGACCACCCGGAAATCGGCGAACTCGCCCTTGAGCGTCCGCTCCATCTCGTCGATCGTGCTGGGGACGAACGGGTCATCGGTGAAGACTTGGGTGGTCGGCCAGCCGATGGTCCCGTCGGGCAGGACCACCGCCATCTGGTCCTTGATCGTCCCGTGCTCGCGGGCGACCACCGCCTTCCCCTTGGCGTCGCGGACCAGGAGGCGCCGAGGCTCCGACGGGGCCGGTGCCGGGGTCGAAGGGGCGACGGGTGGAGCGGGCACGCGCTCGGGGCTGTCGGCGGGCCGGGGGTCGGGCGGAACCGAGGTAGCGGGGCGGATCGGCTTGACGGTCGACGAGACGCCGGGCGAAGGCTCGGATAGCGGCGAGAAACTCGGCGGCTCGGAATCGCGGATCGCCAAGTTCGACGGCGGTTCGCCCACCGCCAGCTCGGGCGGGTCGGGCTTCTTCGTCGCGAGGTCCGCGTCGGGTTCGAGCGAGGCGTCGGGGTCCGTCGCCAACGAGCCGTCCGCCTGATTCTGGGGGTGAGGATCGGCGACCGAGGCCCAGGAGACCGCCCGGACCGCCGCGTCGGTCGAGGACCGGGGCGACCGCGAGTCGGTGTTCGCCGACCCGAAGTGGACATCCGACGGGACCAGGCTGAGGTTGATCGCCAGGGCGGCCCCGACCAGGGCAAGCGCCGTGACCATCGACAGGGTCCGCCGCTTCGACGAGGGATTGGCCGTCGAGATCGGTTCGGCGGCGACCGGCGCCGGGTCCGAGGTATCGACCCGGAGCGCTTCGGCGACCGCCGAGGCCAGGGGGGTGGCGCACCGGGGGCAATCGCGGGTCCGGGCGCGCTCGGGGTCGGCCGCCCGGATCTTCACGCCGCACCCTCCGCAAACCAGAAGCAAGGGTTCCATCGCCATCACCTCCCGACTTCGCCGTCGCTTCTTCTTGGTGTCGCGTCGCGGGTTGGACTTCCGAAAAAAGGATCAACCGACGGGCCGATCCTCGACCATAACCGATCCGAGACCGACGCGAAAGCCTCCCCGATCTTCGAATCAACGCGCGGCTTGGTTCGGGGTGTCACTTTCGAAATCCAGGGAGACAGATTGCAAATGGCAGGATCGCAAATCGCAAAAGAATCAGGAACCTAAGGATCTTTCCATCTTTTGCGATTTGCGATCCTGCCATTTGCAATTTTTGATCTGAAAGAATCTCCCGATTCAAAAGTTACACCCTTTGGTTCGAGCCTCCGGTCGCCTCGACGGGCGCCTCAATGAAGTCGCCCGCCTCGACGATCCGGCGGGTCGCGTCGTGGCGGTAGTCGAACATCTTTTGAAGCTTGTTCCGGACGAACCAGCCGCCGCAAACCTGGCCGAGCCGCCCGAGCGGGACCTCGTAGTGGACCACGTCGCGGAGCGTCGAGCCGTCGGGGCCGTCGGGGAGGAACTCATGGCGGTGGTGCCACGCCTGGAACGGGCCGGAAACCTGGCGATCGGCGAAGGCGTGGGGAGGGTCATATTCGACATGCTCGGCCACCCATCGGAGCAGGACCGGCCCCAGCTTGGTTTCGAGGACGACCCGAGCCCCCACCCGGATCGAGTCGCCCCCTTCGATCACCTTGACCTTCTCCCAGGGGGGGGTCAGCCGCTCCATGGCGCCTGGGCTGGCGTGGAAGGCGAACAGGCGCTCGGGCGTCGCCTTGATCGGCGACTCTTTGATGAAGAGCACGGGTCGGGGCCTCAAACCAAAGGGATCGGGCGGAGGAGGGTTCCTGCCCGGATCAAAGCGGCGAATCCCGCGCCGGGACTTCGGATCGGACGATCGCGGAGGGTCGGTCGGCTTGGGAGTTGCCTGCCGGTAGGACCTCGGGCGGTGGCCTTCTCCATCCGGTTCGCCGCGAAATTTGGAGGGCGGAAGTCGTGAAGAAGTATCACCTGGCGAGCATCCCGGCGGACGGGATCGGCCCGGAAGTCCTCGGTTCGAGCCGGAGGGTTCTGTCGGCGCTGGCCGAGGCGCATGGCGGGGTCGAGTTCGAGTTCCGGGAGCTGGATTGGGGGTCCGAGCGGTACCTGAGGTCCGGCGAGATGATGCCGCCCGACGGCGTCCGGCAACTGGAGCGAGGCGGTTTCGACGGGATCTTGCTCGGCCCCGTCGGCAGCGAGAAGATCCCCGACCACGTCACGCTCTGGGGGCTCTTGATCCCGATCCGCCAAGGGCTTGACCAGTATGTCAACCTTCGCCCGATGCGGCTCCTCGAAGGGGTGGACACGCCGCTCCAGGGGCAGGATCATCGCTCCTTGAACATGGTCTGCGTCCGGGAAAATTCGGAAGGGGAGTATGCCGGGGTCGGCGGCCGAGTCCACACCGGGAAGCCCGAAGAGGTGGCGATCCAGACCATCGTCTTCACCCGGAGCATCACCGAGCGGCTGATGCGGTTCTCCTTCGAGTGGGCCCAAAAGCACGGTCGAAAGAAGGTCACGAGCGTCACCAAATCTAACAGCATGCAGTTCAACATGGTCTTCTGGGATGACGTCTTCGCCAAGGTTTCCGCCGAGTACCCGGGGGTCGCCATCGACAAGCAGCTCGTCGACTCGATGACGGTCCGGATGGTGAACAAGCCGGGCACGGTCGATGTGTTCGTCGCGTCGAACCTCTTCGGCGACATCCTGACCGACCTCGGGGCGGCGCTGACGGGGAGCCTCGGGCTGGCCCCCAGCGCCAACCTCAACCCCGAGCGGACCTATCCCAGCTTGTTTCAGGCGATCCACGGGTCGGCCTTCGACCTGGTCGGGAAGAATCAGGCCAACCCGATCGCCAGCGTCTGGGCTGCCCAGCTCATGCTCGACTTCCTCGGCGAGGAGGAGCTTTCGACCCGGCTGATGCACGCTATCGAGACCGTCCTGAAAGAGGGCAAGGTCCGGACCCGAGACATCGGCGGCCAGAACTCCACCACCGACATGACCGACGCCCTCTGCCGGATCGTTTCCCGCCAGAACGACTGACGAGGGCGGAGGCTCGTTGACCACCGTCGAACAATCTATTAAACTAAGTTCACAAGGATCACTAAATTTGCAATAAAGGCTAAATATTAATGAATTCTCGCGCCAAGGTGATCTTCAACAACCCATTCCGACCGGGTGCGGGGCACATGCCGCCGTTCATGGCGGGGCGTACCGAAGAGCAGGCGGAGTTCCGTAAACTTCTCGGGCAAGACATCATCCTCGAGAATTTGGTTTTGACTGGGTTGCGTGGCGTCGGAAAGACCGTCCTCTTGGAAACATTCAAACCCCTGGCGATGCAGGCTGGTTGGTTGTGGGTCGGGGACGACCTTTCGGAAGCCGCAAGCATCTCGGAGGGACGAATCGCAACCCGATTGATCACCGACCTGGCGGTCATCACCTCATCGATCGTCGTCGATCGCCAGAGGGTCCCGCGATACGGATTCGATAAAACCGAGGACGACGAGGAGATTCGACTCGACTATTCGTTCATGGTCCAGATTTATGAAAATACGCCAGGTCTGGTCTCGGATAAATTGAAAGCGATCCTCGAGTTCGTCTGGAGGTGCATGAGCGGTCAGGACTACAAGGGTATCATCTTCGCTTACGATGAGGCCCAAAATCTCGCCGACCATGCTGCCAAGGAAGAATATCCTCTGTCCTTGATGCTCGACGTCTTCCAATCAATCCAGAAGAAAAACATCCCCTTCATGTTGGCGCTGACCGGCCTTCCGACTCTCTTTCCCAAGTTGGTCGAGGCCCGGACGTTTGCCGAGCGGATGTTCCACGTCGTCTTCCTGGATCGGCTCGGGACGAAAGACAGCAAGGATGCGATCATTAAACCAATCAGCGACTCCAAATGTCCTGTCTCGATGGACAAAGACATGGTCAACAAGATTGCCGAACTGTCGGGGGGATATCCCTACTTCATCCAATTCTTTGGCAGAGAAGTTTATGACATCGTGATCAGGAGGTATGACGGCAAAGGCAGCGAGAGCCTCCCCGAGAAAATCCTGATTCCTTTCAGCGACATTGTCAGGAAGCTCGATTCCGACTTCTTCGCGGGGCGATGGGGCCGTGCGACCGACCGTCAAAGGGAGTTGTTGACGGTCATCGCCCAACTCGACAATGCCGACACCGAATTCACCGTCCAAGAGATCTCGGAAAGATCGAAAAGCCTGCTGGAAAACGCCTTCAGCCCCAGCCATGCAAACCAACTGCTGGCAAAACTGAGCGACATGGGCTTGGTCTACAAAAATCGGCACGGGAAATACTCATTTGCTGTACCGCTCATCGACCGCTTCATCTTGAGGCAAGGAACCAAAAGCGGTATCGGTTCCTAAACTGACGCGATCTATGCTGTCCTCACCGCGCGATCCACTTCATCTTCGATCCGATCCGCTCAGACGCCGATTCCGGGAATAGATCGCCTGGCGTTGTCGCGGAAGAGCTTGCGGAGGACTTCATCCGGCAGTGCCAAGCCCTGGGTTGGTCGCCCTTCGTATTCCAGCTTGTGTTCGGTGGCGAAGAACTCCCAGTCGAGGGAGTGCGTGGCCCTCAAGGACTTGGCACCGACCTCGGGACTGGTCTCGCCGAGGTAGTAGTCGGTCGCGTAGAGGATGCGGTCCTGGTATCGGGTGAGGAAGGCGCGGGCCTGGTCGCGGTCGCCCCGGGCGAAGTAGCGGATTCGGGCGGCGGTGTCGACGTTGAAGTTGGGGAACTGGTTGAGGCGACGGGCTAGGCGGTTCAGGTCGTCTTCGTCGCTCCCGAGGTGGCAGCCGACGACCCTCAGCTTGGGATATCGGGCAAGCACCCGGTCTCGGGCGGCCAGGATCGCCTCTTTGGAGGGGAACTCGGGTCGGCCGAACATGTGCCACTTCGGGTTCTTCGAGTAGTAGGGGTATTCGGGATTCTTGGAGTCGAGCGGCATCCAGGCCCCGTCCGGCTCGGCGAGGTGGGCGACGAGCGTCCGGTCGGCTCGGGCGATCGCCTCGTAGATCGGCAGCAGGGCGGGATGATCCGGCAGGAGGAACTCGCCCGACTTGGCTCGGATTCCCATGCCGATGGTCTTCCAGATCTTCACCCCGATGGCGCCGTCGTCGAAGGTTTGCCGAAGGCGGGCGATCGTCCGATCGGTGAAGTCCGGGGCGTCGAAGCCTCGGGCGTCGAAGATGGAGGCCCAGGCCAGCCGACCCCCGCTGCCCTTGGCGGCCTCCCCGGTGGAACGAAGCCTGGCGTCGAGGTCGCTGGCCTCGTCGCCCAAGGCGGGGCAAACGACCAGGTCCAGCCCGCTCCACTTCGACTCTTTCCAACTGGCGAAGACCGCCGGGGCCTCGCGGTGGATGTGGGTGTGGGCGTCGATCCGCTCGAAATCCGCTTGATCGTCGCCTCGGGCGGCTTGCCAGAGGAATGGGGCCGGGGCCAGTCGAAGGACGTCCCTTCGGGTCATCATGCGTCGCCTCGCTTTCTCCCGGCCATGATGCAAGGCCCGAGGGCGGTCGTCGAGGGGGAAGTTCCGACGACCTTGATTCTCCCGAGCTTAATCTTCGTCAGTTCGAGGCGCTGTGGGTTGACGGCCACATTCTTCAAGCAATGCGGCGGACATTTCGCCGGTGGGCCGATCAATATTTCCCTTCGAACAATGGCCGGTCGGGTCGGTGCGAGTCGATCGCCCGGAAGAAATCGGCGTAGTCTTCGTCGGGTCCGTTCTCGATGGATCGGATTTCATCCAACATCGCCCGGATCGCGTCGGCCCTCACTTGCCGCTCGGCGGGCGTGGGCGGAATTACTCGCCCCTGCTCGTCCATCTTGGCCCGCAGAATGCCCGCGTTCGTCGCGATCTCGCTCATCGTTCGACTTCTCCAATCTGGGCGATTGATGTTCCCTTCGTGATGATCTATCAGGAGAGGCCGGACCCGGCGACCGAGCGTGGGCCGATACCGACTCGTCCAAAGGGTCGACCAGGCTCGTGGTTCACGATCGAGATGAGTAGGCGTCACCAATTGTTGACATCCAGGGTGAATTTTGGGAAAAAATTGGTTGCAAGTCGGCCATCCCCGGCGCACCATGAGGGGGTGGACAATCGGGCGGATTCGGAGAGTTTCCGCCTGAGCTTTTCCCGTCTCACCGCTCGATCGGCGGACATCCATCTCAGGAGCAGGCGATGACCGATAAGAAGACTGTGTCGCGCCGTGATTTCTTGCAAACCACGGGGGCGGCCACCGGCGCCCTGGTGGCGGCCGGCACGTTCGCCCACCCCGCCATCGGCGCGGTCAAGGGGGCCAATGAGCGGATCAACTTCGCCATCCTCGGCGCGGGAGGTCGGGCCACCTCGGCGCACGTCCGCCACCTGACCGACATGAAGGCCGAAGGCAAGGCCGTCGACGTTATCGGCGTCTGCGACGTGTGGGACGGCAGCAAGCTGGCCACCGACGTGACGATCCACGGCAAGGTCGTCGGCCGAGGCTTGTATCCGGTCGCCGAGTTCTGCGGCCTGAAGAACGACGACAAGCTCGTCACCAAGGATTACCGCAAGGTCATCGAGTCGAAGGACGTCGACGCCGTCGTCATCGGCGCCCCCGACCACTGGCACGCCAAGATGGCCATCGACGCGATGGAGTCCGGTAAGGACGTCTATTGCGAAAAGCCGATGTGCCACACCATCGACGAAGCCCGTCGGATCACCGAGGTTCAGGCCCGGACCAAGCAGATCTTCACCGTCGGCGTCCAGTCGACCGCCAACCCGCTCTGGAAGATGGCCAACGACGTCATCACCTCGGGCAAGATCGGCCACGTCCTCCAGGGGCAGACCAGCTACTACCGCAACAGCGACCTTGGCCAGTGGCGGTATTATCCCCTGGTCGAGTCGATGACCCCCAAGACGGTCGACTGGAAGATGTTCCTCGGGACCGAGTTCGGACTCGCCCCCGACCAGCCGTTCGACCGGGCTAAGTATGCCCAGTGGCGCTGCTATTGGGACTTCGGCGGCGGGATGTACACCGACCTGTTCGTCCATCAGCTCACCCACCTGATCCAGTCGATGGGCGTCCGGTTCCCCCGTCGGGTCGTTGGCGCGGGTGGGCTGTACATGGAATATGACGGTCGGGACGTCCCGGACGTCGCCACCGTCGTGGCCGACTACGACGAGGGGTGCCAGGTTGTCGTCACGGCAACGATGTGCAACAACACCGATATCGGCGAGGTCATCCGAGGTCATACGGGGACGATCTTGTTCGATGGCAGCAAGGGTTTCCGGACCACTCCGCAAGAACTCGACAGCCGCCCCGCCCCTCCGGGCCAGAAGAAGGGCGACGAAGGTCCCTACACGGCCGCCAACTTCAACGGCGGCGGCGACCGGGACACCCGAGCCTTGTGGGACCACTACATCGAGTGCCTCCGCTCCAGGAATCCCGAGACCCTCTGCCCCGCCGAGACCGGCTACGCGGCGATCACCACGGTGAACCTCGGCGTCGACTCGTACCGCTATGGCAAGGCCTACTTCTTCGACAAGGAAACCGGCAAGGTCTCCGACGCCGACGATAGCTGGGCCAAGAAGTGGGAAAAGGTCAGCCACGACCGAGGCACGCCCAAGCAGGTCATGGGGTGGAAGGCCGACCCCCTCGAAGGCTCCAAGCTGTTCCCCCGCCCCTACCAGAAGCTCGAAGGCGACTGGGTCAACGGCCAGGACCCCGCCAACAAGGTCTGAGCAAGATCAGCCCTGAAAATACCCACTCCAAACGGCCGTCCCACTTCCGGGGCGGCCGTCTTCGTTGCCAGAGACGTTTCAAAGCGGGCGGTTTAGCTGAGACGATCTTCGAGGTCGGGGACCGCTCGAAAGTTCCAGATCCGGCCCACTTTCTCCTGGTGGAATAATCCTCGCGCAACGAGGTCGAGTAGGTCGGTCCGCGCCGTTTGGGGGACGACGGCATGGCTTGGTCGGTGCCCTTCGATCGTGTACGACTCGCCGAGGTGCCGCAGGGCGTGGCTGACCAGGCTCCGCTGGCGGGGGTTCAAGCCTTGCAACCCCCGCAATTCCGACTCGGCTTGGCGGAGCCGTCGTGTTTTCCGGTCGAGGTACTCATGAAGCTCATCGACCGCTTTCCGAATGACTTCGGCATGGTACAGCAGGAAGTAGGTCAGATCGTTCCCGTCGGTCTCGGTGTGGAGGAAAGCCCGACCATATTGGACCGGACTTTGGAGGATGATCCTGGAGATGGAAACAAACTCGAACAACCAGTACCCTTGGCGGAGCCTCGACCAATAGAACAAAGCCCGAGCCATCCGACCATTCCCATCGACGAACGGGTGATCGTAAGCCAACCAGAAGTGGAGGATCATCGACCGGATCATCGGATGAACAAACCCTTCCGGCGACCGGGCGTTGGCGAAGTCGCACATCTTATCCATCCGCTCGTCCAAACTTTGAGCGGGTGGAGGCGTATGAAAGACTACTCCTTGTTCATCCCCGATCACGATCGTCTCGTCAGGTCGTCGAAACCGCCCCGCGCCCGATGGATTGTCCAAGGTCGACTCGGTGACGAGGCGCTGAAGCTCAAAGATCAGATCTTTGGAGAGTTCTTGATCTTTGATCGCGCGAATCTTCTCCATTGTCCGATAATTGTTCAGAATCATCCGCTCGCTTCGGTCGCGAGGTGGACGATTCTCGCGGAGCATCTTCTTCGCGACGTCACGGGTTGCCGAGGCTCCTTCGAGTTGGCTTGAGGTGATCGACTCCTCGATCAACGACCGGACGACGTAATGGTCGCGGGTTTCGCGGTTGGTGATCACTTCTGGGGCGCCGATGAATCCCCGAGCCCCCGAGTCAACCTGATGCAGCCGTTCCGGCAAAGGGTCCACCAGATTGAACGAGAAGGGATTGCCGACCGAGTCGCGAAGTTCGATGCTCTTTGTCCCGATTCGTCGCCGCAGTTTCAATCCCGCCCACCATAACCTAATCGAGACCCTCGGGGGGTTCGAGCCGTCGGAGTTTATCCCAATGAACATAGCGACCGTTCACCATCGGGCCAATTACCCCTCCAAATATCAAGCCCAACTTTTGAGAATCGGAGCCGAACGACTGCCAATACTCCGCTTCCCCCGGAGGCCGCTGGGGAACTTTCATAAGTTTCGCTCTGGTTGGAATTTCGGCTCATGCCAACTTCACGCTAATCTGTGCTAATTTAGCACAACAAGCGGAGATTTGTCAGGAGGCGTACCAAAATGGTCGCCTCGCTAACTTGCTTCGTCTTCGGGCGAGTTCTCGCCGGAGAGAGCGTCGCCGATCGCTTCGAGGCGATGTTCGACGACGGCTTCGTGTCCGGGGGTCGGTCGACCGGCTTGATCGGTCGGCTCGAACAGCCATCGACCCAGGGCCACGCCCAGGGCGACGGCCAGCAACCCGGCGGCGAGGCTCCCGAACAGGTTGCCGATCGCCAAGGGGCGGTCGCCTCGCTCCCAGAGGGTGAACGTCTCGAACAGATAAGCCGAAAACGTGGTGTAGCCGCCGAGAAACCCCGTCAGGGCGAACAGCCGGACCGACGGGTGCGGCCAGCGCTCGGCGAGGAGGATCGCCCCCAGGCCGATGGCGAACGAACCCGAGACGTTGACCGCGAAGGTCGCCCAAGGGAACCTCGCCCCGAGCCATCGAGCGACCAGCAAGCCTAGCCAGTAACGGGTGTTGACCCCGCACGCGCCCCCGACCGTCAAGATCAAGACCTTCCAGGCGATCTCCACTCCTCTTCACTCCTCTCGGGTCCAGGGCTCGGGCGAAGCTCGCCGAGGAGGCTAAGACTCGCCATCTCCGGCAGCACTCGGTCCGGGATCATTTCCCGCCCGAATCTTGGGAAATCGCCCGGATCAAGTCAACCCGATCGAAGTCGAGTTTGCGGGTGGTGTTGATTCTGCGGAGCCAGGGTTTGTCCGGTAAGATAGGTTAATAAGGCAATGGTTGGTTTGACGATAACTGGTGCGAAGAGGTGCGTTCGTCAGGTCCACCTCGAACGGGGTTGCCGAGGATCGGCGGCTGTCGCGGATTTCCGACCAGGAGGGTCGTCATGTTCAAGGGACACCGGGTCATCGCCAGGGCGATGGTACTGTTCGGGGTTTTAATCCTGGGCGGCTCTTGGGCCAGAGGTCAAGGCCCCACGATCGACACGCCCGACTTGTCATCGCCGGGCGGTGGCCGGTCCTCGTTGGGGCAAGCACCCGGCTCGGGCGGGACTGCGGCGGGCAACAATGCCCCCGACTCGCTCCTGGGGGGGCGACCCGGACCCACGACGCCCAAGGGAATCCCCACTTCGATCTCGAACCCCGGCCAGCAGTCGGGCATGAGCATCAACAGCCAGCAAGGGGTAAGGGCGACGCCCGACCAGTCCCCCGCGACCATCCCCGTCGCCGGCCCCCTGGCGCTTCCTCCCACCGAGGAGAACCCCGGCCCTCCCGACGGCCTGACCTTGGACCAGGCGATCATCCTCTTGATCCGCGACAATCTCGACCTCCGGTCCAAGGCCGTGGAGATCCCCCAGGCCAGGGCTGATATCTTGACCGCCAGCCTCCGGGCCAACCCGGTCTTCTACGCCGACGCCCAGCTCGTCCCCTACGGCCAGTACACCCGGGACCGACCGGGCGGGCAGACGCAGTACGACGTGAACATCTCGGTCCCGCTCGACCTCTCGGGGAAGCGGAAGGCGCGCGTGGCCTCGGCCACCCGGGCGACCCAGGTCATCGAGTTGCAGTACCAGGACGCTGTCCGGTTGACGGTCGACAACCTCTACTCGGGCTACGTCGACGTCCTTCAGGCTCGCCGGACGATCGAGTTCGCCCAGAAGGGTTTGGAGGGGACGATCCGGGCCGAGGAAGCGATCGGGGAACTGTTCGCCAAGAAGGAGAGGAAAGAAACCGACGTGGCCCGGGTCCGGATTCAGCGGAGGACCGCCGAGCAGCAACTCCTCGAAAGCCGAGAAGCGCTCATCAAGGCCAAGCGAGCCTTGGCCGCCTCGCTCAACATCCCGCCCGACCAGGCGGACGCCTTGGAGCTGAACGGGACTCTTCGATATCCCAAGATCGACCTTCCGCCGCTCCAGGAGTTGATCAGCACGGCCCTCACCAATCGCCCCGACGTCAATTCGTACAAGCTGGGGATCGGCCGGGCCGAGGCTGATGTCAAGTTGAACAAGGCCAACCGGTTCCAGGATGTTTATGTCCTGGCCCAGCCTTACACCTTGCAGGACAACACCCCGTTCGGCCTGAAAAGCCCGACGTCCTGGGCTTTGGGCGTCACCGTCCCGCTGCCGCTCCTGAACCGGAACCAGGGGAACATCGAGAGGTCGAAGCTCAACGTGGGCCAGACCAAGATCGAGCTGGCTTCGATCCAGCGGCAAGCGATCCAGGACGTCCAGGTCGCCGAGCGCGAATATATCACCGCCCGACTGGCCGTGGACCGACTCGAAAACGAGATCTTGCCCGACGCGAAGGCCTTGCTTACCGAGGCGCGTCGGCTGTTCCCCAGCGAATTGTCCGAGATCGACTATCTCGCCGCCGTCAAGGACTACAACGACACCGCCCGGAGCTACCTCGACGCCCTGGTCCGCCTCCGCCGGGCCATGCTCGACGTCAACACGGCGGTGGCTCGGCGAATTTTGCCTTGATCCAGGCCGGTCGCTCGGACCCTTTTCAAGCGATTTGGAGCAGCGATTTGACGACCTTGGCCAGCTCGACCCCGGTGCCGCTGAGGCTGTAGAAGTTGTTCTTGCCCGACCGCCTGGGGGAGATGATCCCGCCGTGGCGGAGCAAGGCCAGGTGGTGGCTGACGGCCGGCTGGCTCTGCCCGAGCTGGTCGCAGAGCGCCCCGACGTGGTGCTCGGCGTCGGCCAGGAAGAGGATCACCTGGAGCCGGGTCGGGTCGCTGACGAACTTGAGCATCACCGACGCCTGGCGGGCCAGGTACGCCCGATGTTCGGCGGCCTTGACCGTCTTGGTCTTCGAGGCGACCGGCTTCACGACCGGGGCGGGTTTCGCCGCGACGACCGGGGCCTCAACCTTGACCTCGGCGGGGATGGGCTTGGTCTTGGTCTTGACGGCCGGCTTGCTCGGCTTCGAGGCTCGGGTCGCCGAGGGCTTCGCGTCGCCGCTGGATTTGATCGTCGGCATGGATGAGTCTCTCCCGCCCCGTCGGGTCCCGGGGCGAACGATGTCGAGAATTCAACGATTCGATCGATTTCGTCGGCAACGATCCGACTCAAGCGTCTTCGAAGGGGGGAACCCAGACTGATTCATTGACTCGCGGATCAAAGCGATGTCAAAGATCGGAGTGGCGTCGATTCCTTCAACGATGACATCCGTTCGGGAGATCATGTCTCTAGGCAATGTAACACGATGAGTGCGTTTGACAATATCATTTCTCGATTTTCCTTGGTCAGGTCAACACATTTAAGAATCCTTCGCGCCCACTACCACCGATCCGCTCATCGATCACGGCTTGCCCTTCGGGGGGATCAGCCCGAGGATCGTCCTGGAAAGGTCGGTCGGCGTCCAGTTCCGGCCCAGTTCGAGCCGGGCGAGCCGCCCTTCGGGGTCGACCACGGCGGTCGTCAGGTTGTGGGCGAACTGGTCGCGCTCGGGGTAATAATCCAGCCCCAGGAGCGGCCCGACCCTGGCCAGTTCTTCCGGGGTAGCGACATTGAAGCTCCAGGGGGGCTTCGCGCCTCGGAGCTTGGCGTGGGCCTGGAGGACCTCGGGGGTGTCATGCTTCGGGTCGAAGCTGATCGAGAGCAGCCTGACATGCTCGGCCCGGGACGAGACGGCCGAGATTCGGCGAGCGAGCTCGGCGAACTTGGCGTCGACCGCCGGGCAAAAGTCGGGTAAGGGGCATCGGGTGTAGATAAAAGTCAGGGCGACGACCTGCCCTCGAAGCTCCGACAGCCGCAAGGTCGCCCCGTCTTGCGTGGTCACCGCGAAGTCGGGGACGACGTCGCCCACCTTGAGCGGTTCGGGCATGGGTGGGCTGGTCGTCTCGGTCGCCTCGGGCTTCTTGAGGGGAGCCGTGCCGGTCACCGTCAGGTCGGTGAGTTCGTAGTTCTTGACGCTCCCCCCTCGGAAGTCGACGACCATCGGCCCGTGGACCACGTCGCCGGGCCGGACGTCTTCGAGGACGCTCTTGTTCCGGATCGCGAACGGCATCACCATCGCGTCCATGAAGCCCGGCATCGCCTCGTGTGCGATGGTGACCTCGCCTTCGGCGGCGTCGACCGCCTGGACCACGCCCTTCAAGGTAAAGGTGTGCCGCCCTTCCCGCTTCTCGGCGGGCAGTTTCGGCTTCGGTCGGGTTGAAGTCGAGTCGGTCGGGGCGGTCGGTTCGACCCGCCCGCAACCCAAGCCCCAGACCAGCCCGAGGGCGACGGCGACGCTGACGGATCGACGGAAACTCATAAAAACCTCAAAAGCAGCCACGGAGGAAGCATGGATCAAAATCAACCTATTTCATCTTATCCGTGTCCCGTCCGTGTTTCATCCGTGGCGAGAAACTCTTCCGGGCTGGCGGACCCCCCGCTCGATCCGGTACGATTCGGCGGGGGCTGGGTCAACGTGGGAACAGGTTTCCAAATGAGAGCTTTCGAGGCGACGAACCACTACTTCGACAAGGCCGCCGCCCGGCTCGACCTGACCGGGAACATGCGGACCTTGATGGTGACTCCCGACCGCGAGTTGCGGGTCGAGGTCGCCATTGAGATGGATTCGGGGCAGATCGGCAACTTCATCGGCTACCGAATCCAGCACGACAACGCCCGAGGCCCATTCAAAGGCGGACTCCGCTACCACCCCGACGTCGACCAGGACGAGGCCCGAAGTTTGGCCAGCCTGATGACCTGGAAGACCGCCGTCGTCGACATCCCCTTCGGCGGCGGCAAAGGCGGGATGAACTGCGACCCCTCGACCCTCTCCAAAGGCGAGCTTGAGCGCTTGACCCGGCGATTCGTCGGCCAGATCCACGACTTCATCGGCCCCGACAAGGACATCCCCGCCCCCGACGTCGGGACCGATGCGCAGGTAATGGCCTGGATCATGAACGAGTACGCCAAGTTCCACGGCTTCCACCCCGCCTGCGTCACCGGCAAGCCGGTCGAGTTGCATGGCTCCGAAGGTCGAGAAGCCGCCACCGGCTACGGCGTCGCCCTGATCGCCCGAGAGATGCTCGGCAAGCTCGGTCGGACCGTCGCCGGGACCACGTTCGCCATCCAAGGGTACGGCAACGTCGGGAGCTTCGCCGCCCTGCACTTGCATCAACTCGGGGGGGTGATCGTCTCGGTCTCCGACGCCTTCGGCGGCCTGCACAACCCCGGGGGGATCGATATCGGGGAATTAGACAAGCACGTCGCCGCCGCCCGGAAAGTGGTTGGGTTCCCCGGCGCCGACGCGATCACCAACGAAGACTTGCTGACCCGCCCCGTCGACGTCCTGATCCCCGCCGCCCTCGGGGGAATCTTTGACGCCACCTTGGCCCGAGAGGTCAAGGCCAGCCTGATCGTCGAGGCCGCCAACGGCCCGACCTGGCCCGAGGCCGACGACATCTTCGAGGCCCGAGGCATCCCCGTCGTCCCCGACATCCTCGCCAACGCCGGGGGGGTCGTCGTGTCCTACTTCGAGTGGGTCCAGAACCTCCAGCACTTCCGCTGGCCTTTGGAACAGATCCGCCGCGAACAAGAGCGGAAGATGGTCGAAAGCTTCAAGGTCGTCTACGACATGGCCCTGCGAAAAGGCGTCAGCCTCCGGACCGCCGCCTTCATGCTGGCAATCAACCGGGTGGGCCGGGCACGGGTCCTGGGCGGGATTTGATCGTTGATTATCCACATTTCGAGTTGACTCGGTCATCAACATGTCGCGTTATGCAGCTCGATTTCGAGGGTTTAGGAAGTGGGCCGTTTGTCCCTGTTGATGATCGTATGGAGCGAGAGTAATGAAAACTCCGACGGTTTTCTTGAGTTTCGGTTTGTTGATTGTCGCAAACCTTAGCGATGGCTCGCGATTGGCGAAGGCCGATGATGACGCACCAAATTGGCAGCGACTTTCCGAATGGACCCGCGCATTGTCCGAGAAATACGGCTTCGAGGTCGCCACCGCCCGGGAGCCATATGCGGACAAGGCCACCAAATATCAGCCCACCACATGGGAAAGCTATGTCTCCTTCGTGCCGGTCCTCGAAGAAAGCCTTGGTCGTCTCCCCGTCGATTTTTTGAAGGCGGCTGGACTTCGCAAGCTCGTGCTTTGCGGCGAAATTGAACATTACCAAATCAAATACCCCGGACTCGCCGAACCCTTGAATAGTTTGATTTACATAGATGTTCGCGCACTTATCTCGGACAAAATTCAACAAATGATCTACGACCGATCAAGATTATTTCACGAGTTTTATCATCTCGTCGACCATGATCTCTGCTACAACCCCGTGAGTCGGGCTTATAGCGATTACGCCTGGCAAGGATTGAACGCGGCTGATTTTCGTTATGTGATTGACGGGGGTGAGCGGCCGGTAAATTCCGGCCTGAAAGAGCCGATGCCGGGTTTCTTGACTTCGTACTGCCGACAAGCCATCGGAGAGGATAAGTCAGAAATCTTCGCATGGCTAATCGTGAGACCCGACTTGGTGGAAGCGAAACAAGCCGACGACCGCATCCTCAAGGCTAAGGTCGACAGTCTCAAGGAAACTCTCAAGAAGAAATATCCAGGCATGGACGACAAGTTTTGGCTCGACAATCAAAAAAGCTACCACAACATGCGGCCCCGTCCCCAAGGAGTCCCGAAAACCCCGTGAAATTTGCCACAAAACGAGAAGATGCAAGCCGTTTACGGCGGAAAGTTGCCAGAGTTTGTCGGGGCCTTCAACTTGACGGGGGACTTTCGTCATCGAAGCTGGAGACCGCCCGAGCGTGGGTCGCTCGGGCGGCTGGTCGTCATTGAGTAGTTGGCAGCGTCTTGGATGGGGCTGGCGGCGTCGGCTGGACCGGCTCGCTCGGAAGGGGCGGTGGCGGCACCGGATCGGCCGGTTGCGCCGAGACCGGATCGACCGGGTCGGGCACTGGCATTTCCGGCCCCAGCCGCGACGGATCGTTCGGGGGAGTCGCCGGTTCCGGCGAAGAGGGTGGATTATAGCCGACGGGAAGGGGTGTGTTCGGTTGACCAGGAATCGTAGGCTGGATCGGGTTGTCTGGTCCGGGAGCGAAGGGGAAGCCCGGGTCGGGCGGCACGGGCGTCCCCGTCCAAGGATCATTGGTATCGGGAGGGTCCGGGATCGGAGTTGTCGCTCCGGGAGGAAGGCCCGGAGGGTCTTGAACCGCTGCGACGAGAACCGTGGAAGGGAACAGTTTGGCTAGCACTTCCGCTGGCCCCTGGAGCAGATCCGCCGCGAACAAGAGCGGAAGATGGTCGAAAGCTTCAAGGTCGTCTACGACAGGCCCAGCGCAAAAGCGTCAGCCTCCGGACCGCCGCCTTCATGCTGGCGATCAACCGGGTGGGCCGGGCTGGGGTCCTGGGCGGGATCTAAGAAGCTTTCCAGTTCGAGGTCGAACGCAAGTCGACTTTTCAAGGAGCATCAGTATGGTGTCATTTCTTAGTAGCGGCGTCAGAATGGTAATCATCCTCGCGATCCTCGCCTTGACTCAACAGTTTGAGCTATGCGCCGGAGAACTCGAGGATCGAGTTACACTCGCCGAGCGAACCAAAGTCCTGTCGTCCAAATACGGATTCAAGATTGTTGCAATCGACATCCCGGAGAAGAAAGGCGAAATCACGGTTGAACCCGCTACAAGCCAGCGTTATCTCGAGTATCTATCGATGTTCGAGCAGGAGCTAGACTTCTACCCAACCGAGTACTTCGAAGCGATTTCATTGGACAAATTAATCCTCTGCGGCCAGATCGCTGGCGCCGACTTCAGCTACGAAGGGTACAACATCAGGTTGAAGCAAACGATTTATCTGGATGTGGTAAAACGAGAGTTGGTCAATGACTCGACCGACGCCCTTACGAGGAAGAAATTGACGATTCATCACGAACTGTTTCATGTGTTTGACGATGTCGTTCATTTCGACCGCGTCAAGAGATTTTACAATGATCCATACTGGTGGAAACTCAATGAACCTAGCTTTCTGTATCATGTTTTCGGCGGGGAACTACCATCAAATCGGGGTTTGAGTGATGCAATGCCGGGATTCTTGACGGGCTATTCGCGACAAACGGAGAACGAAGATAAAGCGGAGATCTTCGGTTGGTTGATGGTCGACCCCGCTCAAGTCGAGATCCGTCAAGCGAGGGATGATCGACTTCGCCAGAAAGTGACAAGGCTGAAAATGGTAGTTGTTCAAAAATGTCCTAACATGAATGAAAGTTTTTGGGCGAAGGTTCGTCGGCAAAATGGAGGGGCGACCAAGTGAAGCACTCGGTCGCCCAACATTTTTCACGCCGACTTCCGCGTCAAGAGCCCGAAGCCAGATCGGTCAGCTGGCAGTCGGCAAAGTTTTTCCCGGGACGGGTGGCGTCGGGGGATTCGGAAGAGGAGGAGGGGGAACCGGATCGGCAGGATTAGCGGGGGTAGGAGCCGGCTCGGGTGGAGGAGCAGGACGAGCGGGCACATAAGGATTACTAGGGTCCGACGGGAAGATCGGATTGTCAGGACCGGGGCTGAAGGGAAAACCCGGGTCGCGAGGTGGGCCACCGGTCCAAGGGTCGACTGGGATGGGCTCTGGCCCAGGCCCCGGACCTGTAGGGGCTGGCCCCAGTCCGGGGAATTGAGGATCGGTGCTCGCTAAAGCCGCAACGGCAGAGAGATAAACCTCGGCTTCGAGCTTAGCTCCCTCAAGGTTGGGCGTGAGAGAGCGTTTGGGACGCAGACGTTGATTTTGTCTTTAGAAAGTGCACCTTCCAGATGACATGGCTGGAAACGTCTCCATTTCGCGTTTCCGAGTCGAAAAGTAAGATACGGCCTGAAGGATGTCAAACAAATTCCCATTCGTCACAAATAGTTTAACATGAGTCACTTTCTGCAAGACACTTACGAAAATCCCCTCGTCGCCCGCTACGCCTCGAAGCCGATGGCCGAACTCTGGTCGGGCCAGCGGAAGTTTTCCACCTGGCGGCGGCTCTGGGTCGCCCTGGCCGAGGCCGAGCGCGACCTGGGTTTGAACATCTCCGAAGTCCAGATCGCCGATCTCAAGGCCAAGGTCGACGACATCGACTTCGACGCCGCGAAGACGCACGAGAAGCGGCTCCGCCACGACGTCATGGCGCATGTCCATGCTTATGGCGACGTGGCCCCGCTGGCCCGCCCGATCATCCATCTCGGGGCGACCTCATGCTACGTCACCGACAACACTGACCTGATCCTGCTCCGCGACGGCCTGACGATGGTCCGTGATGGGCTGGTCGGGGCGATCGACGCCCTGGCGACCTTCGCCGCGACTTATCGCGACCTCCCATGCCTCGGCTACACCCACTATCAGCCCGCGCAGCTCGTCACCGTCGGCAAGCGGGCGACGCTCTGGGCTTATGAGTTGATCTTGGATCTTCGGGACGTCGAGTTCCGGCTGGAAAACATGGGCTTCCTCGGGGTCAAGGGGACCACCGGCACCCAGGCGAGCTTCCTGAGCCTGTTCGACGGCGACCATGCCAAGGTTGAAGCTTTGGACCGCAAGGTGGCCGACGCCTTTGGCTTCCGCGACATCCTCCCGGTTTCGGGGCAGACTTATACCCGGAAGATCGACTCGCAGGTGGTCTCGACCCTGGCCGCCGTGAGCGAGTCGGCCCACCGGTTCGGCTCGGATTTGCGGCTCCTGGCGCACGAGCGCGAGGTCGAGGAACCGTTCGAGGCCGACCAGATCGGCAGTTCGGCGATGGCCTACAAGCGGAACCCGATGCGGGCCGAGCGGATGTGCTCGATCGCCCGGTTCGCGATGGCCTTGCCCGCCGCCGCCAACCAGACCGCCGCGACCCAGTGGCTCGAACGGACCCTGGACGACAGCGCCGTGCGACGGATGGTCCTGCCGCAAGCCTTCTTGTCGGTCGACGCCTTGCTGACGCTTTACCTCAATGTCGTCCCCGGGTTGGTCGTCAACCCGCCCGTGATCGCCCGCCACGTCGCCGCCGAGTTGCCGTTCATGGCGACCGAGAACCTCATGATGGCCGCGACTCGACGAGGAGGGGACCGCCAGGACCTCCACGAGCGAATCCGGACCCACTCGATCGCCGCCGCCGCCCGGATCAAGCAGGGGGACGGGACCAACGACCTGATCGAACGACTCGCCACCGACACCGCATTCGGCGGGATCGACCTCGGCGCGGTGCTCGAGTCTCGCCAGTTCGTCGGTCGGGCACCCGAGCAAGTCGACGCCTTCCTCCGCGACCACGTCGAGCCGATCCGAAGGCGATACCCCGAGCGGCTCGGCCAGAACCGAGAGGTCCACGTCTGATCAAAATGCCAATTTCAGCCACGGATGGAACACGGATCAGAATCAGAATAGCATTGACTTATCCGTGTTCCATCCGTGGCTGAAAATTAGCGATTCAGACCCGGCCGGACTGGCGGACCTTGCGAAGCCGTTTGAGTTCTTCCCGGCGTCGGCGCTCGCTGGGCTTTTCGTAGTAAGCCTTGCGGCGCATCTCTTTGCGGAGGCCGCTGCGTTCGCACAACTTGCGGAAGCGTCGGACGGCTTCCTGGATCGACTCGCCGGAACGGACCCGTAACTTCACCACAGGCTCGGACTCCCACTGACCAAGGTCGTCGAAAGCTTCGCGACGGCCGCGAAGCGAAATACCCGCCGCGATATGCCGGGGGAAACCATCATCATAAGGGACTCGGCCCGATTCGCCAAGCCGGCTTGGTCGCGGGCGTCGCAGTTTTTCCAAAAGTTCGCCCCGAGGCGGCCAGGGCTGGCCTGGTGCCTCGGGGCGGGTGGGTTGAAACCTCGAAGCCTCATCGAGGCGATCGGGTCAGGCGAGGTAGCGGTCGGTGGCCGGGAGGATCTCGGCGAAGTTGAGGTGGCTCGGGCAAGCGGCCTGGGCGGCGGCGAGGTCGGCGCCCTTCCAGTCGCGGGCGGCTTCGGTCAGCTCGCCATAGAGGCGGCGGGCTTCGGTCCGGAGGCCGTGCTGCTGGTGGTAGGTCAGGAACCGGGCCAAGTCGCCGAGCGGGGCCTTGGTCCCGGCGGCTTCGGAGCACCGGCCGTCGCAGTTGGCGCACAAGGTCGGGGCCGAGGCGAGGAACAAGTTGTTCAGCTCTCGGAGTTCGGCTTCCTTGAGCGGCTCGAACTTGCGGGCGGCGGCGACGTTCTCGGTGATCTGCCCGGTCGCCGTCATCGACACGCAGCAGGACGAGATCCGCTCGTCGGTCCAGATCGCGTGCAGGAGCATCTGGTAGGGGGTGAAGCCTTTGCCCTTGAGGCTCGGGACGTGGTTGCCCACCTCGGACAGGAACTTCTCCTTGTTCGGCCCGGCGAGCTGCTTCATCGAGATCAGGCCGATCCCGGCGGCATGGGCGGCGTCGAGCGCCTTGTTGATCGGGTGGTCCTTGCCTACCCAGGGGGTGTAGGCGACCATGATCGCGTCGAGGTAGCCCCCTTTGGCGGCGGCTTCGATCATCGGGGCCTTGTCGGGGTGGTGGCACGAGAAGCCGACGAACTTGGCCTTGCCCGACTTGCGGATCTTGTCGGCGGTCTCCTTGAACTCCTTGCCGTTGAGGATGTTCAGGGCCTCGTCGGTGGTGTGGTGGTCGCCCAGGCCGTGGAAGAAGAAGAGGTCGACCGAGTCGAGCTGCAAGGTTTCCAGCCGCTTGTCGAGCATCCCGATCATCTGCGACGGCGTCTTCGGCGTGTCCTTGGTGACGACGAACGTGTCCTTGCGGGCGGCGGCATTGTCCTTGAAGAACTTGGCGACGTACGGCTCGGTCCGGTAGGCGTCGGCGGTGTCGATGTAGCGAATGCCGTTGGCGTAGGCCAGGCGGAGCAAGCGGTCGGCCCCCCCGGCGCCGGTGGAGCGCCAGGCGCCGGTGCCGACGTTCAGGATCGTGACGTCGACGCCGGTCTTCCCGAGCTTCCGGGTCGGCAGGATCGACTTGGCGTCGTCGGCCCGGCTGGTCCCGTTTTGGCCGAAGGCCGCGACCGAGGCGGCGGCGACCGCTCCGGTCTGGAGGAAGCCTCGACGATCGACCTGCGCTTGAAGGATCTCGCTCATCTCGTTTGAGTCTCCCGAAGAACACGCCGGCGGCCTGGATTAAAGGACCGCCCGCAAAACTGGATCGAGTCTACGATCCGAAAACCGGAGTGACACCAAGCCTAGCCCGAAACGCCCGAGGTGTCGAGGAGGCCGTCCCGAGATCGCTGCCTCGGCGCGCGAAACCACGACCCGGGATCGTCCCAGGTCGTGGTTTCCGCGTTGTCCGGGAGGGCATCGGCTCAGGCAAGCTTTTCTTCGACCCTGGGCAGCAAGGCGGAGAAGTCGAGGTGGCTGTGGCAAGCGGACTGGGCGGCGAGGAGGTCGGCACCCTCCCAGTTCTTCGACGCGGCGGGCATCGCGGCGAACTGGCGGCGGGCTTCGGACCGGTAGCCATGGTGCTCGTGGTAGGTGAGGAACCGGGTGAGGTCGCCGAGGTTGGCGTCGGTCTTGCCGGCCACCGAGCACCGACCGTCGCAGTTGGCGCACAGGGTCGGGGCCGAGGCGAGGTAGGCTTCGAAGAGCCCTCGCATCTCGGCGGCCTTGAGCGGCTCGAACACTCGGGCGGCCTTGGCGTTCTGGGCGACCTGGGTCGTGTTCCTCATCGACACGCAAGCGGAACTGATCCGCTCGTCGGTCCAGACCGCCTGGAGCAGCCCTTGGTAGGGGGAGAGGCCCTTTTGCGCCAGGCCCGGGACGTGGTTGGGAACCTGGGCGAGCAGCCGGGCGCCATCGGCCCCGGCGACCTGCTTCATCGAGATCAGGCCGATTCCCGCGTTATAGGCGGCGTCGAGGGCCTTGTTGATCGGCGCGTCCTTGTCGAGCCAGGGGGTATAGCTGACCATGATCGCGTCGACGAAGCCCCCCTCGGCCGCCGCCTGGATGATCGGGGCTTTGAGTTGGTTGTGGGTCGAGAAGCCGACGAACTTCGCCTTGCCCGACTTCTTGATCGCCTCGCTAGCCACCTGGAACGACTTGCTCTTGGCGAAGGCGATCGCCTGGTCGGGCGTGTGGTGGTCGCCCAGGGCGTGGACGAAGAACAGGTCCACCGAGTCGACCTGGAGGTTGGCCAGCCTCTGGTCGAGCATCCCCATCATTTGCGACGGGTCTTGGGGCGAGTCCTTGGTGACCAGGAAAATATTCTTGCGGACTTCGGGCATCGCGGCGAACCACTTCGCCAGGCCCGGCTCCGAGCCGTAAGACTTGGCGGTGTCGAAGTAGCGGACGCCGTTGCTGTACGAGAAGCGGAGGAGTCGATCCAAAGCCCCCGGAGACTGCCAGGTCCCGTGGTTCAAGATCGTGACGTCGACTCCGGTCTTGCCCAGCTTGCGGGTGGGGAGCGTCACCTTCGACGCAGCGGGATCGGCGGCGAAACCAAAAGATGCGTGGCCCAAGGTCAGTGCGGTTGCCGAGGCGCCGGCCAGGGCACCGGCTTGCAAGAATTCGCGGCGGTCGACGCTCATCGTGATTCCCTTCCCGTTCAAGAGGACGCCCTCGGCCTTCGAGCCACGGTTGGGCGGAGCGTCGGACGCGGTCGAACCCGTTTTTCCAGGTACAAGGATCGACGATATCCGGGCGGTCGGCTCTTGTCGAGCAATCGTTTCCGCTTTGATCCCATCCCTCGATCGCTCAAAGGCTGACGACGAGTTCGGCGGCGGTTTCGTCCTGGTTCCACTGGGCGGGGAGGATCTCCTCGCGGTAGACAGGGATGTGCCCGGGAGCTTCGATCCCGATCCGAACCTGGTTGCGGTCGATCTTGACGATGGTGATCGTGATGTCGTTGCCGATCATGACCTTCTCGTTGATTTTGCGGCTCAGAACCAACATGGGAAAATCCTCCGTGCGGCGTGATGATCGGAAAACTGCTTGCCGTCGATTCCTCTCGCGGCGTTCGAGATGGGGGAAATGCACCCGTCATGCCGGACTTTAATCTTTTTGGTCAATTTTCTCTAAATAACGATTTTTGCGGACTTTAATCTTTTCGAGCCGATCACTGAGTCATTCGCTCCGTGAGTTTTTTCACGAACTGGGGTCTCATCTTCCCAAAATGACAAGAATTTCTGTCGAAACGGGAATCCACGACACCTCAGGGGCGGACCCACCGGAGTGGACCTGGCGGGCCGGCGGATGTCAAGTTAGGATCGAGGACGACGGGTCGCCCCGAATCCCGGGCGGTCCCCAATTTCAATTGCTCCTCAAATCAGATCGTGAAGGTGGTCGGCGATGCGGGTGGGAATCGGGCACGACACGCACCGACTGGTCGAAGGCCGCCCTTTGATCCTCGGCGGGGTCCGGATCGATCACCCGCTCGGCCTGCTCGGCCACTCCGATGCCGACGTGGTGATGCACGCCGTGGCCGACGCCTTGCTCGGCGCCTCGGGCCTGGGCGACATCGGCGAGCACTACCCCGACACCGACCCCCAATGGCGCGGCCTGGACGGCGGGAGGCTGCTCGGCGAGGTCGTCGCCCAGGTGGCCCGGGCGGGCTGGCGGCCGGGCAACTGCGACGTGACCGTCCACGCCCAGAGCCCCAAGTTGACCCCGCACAAGGCCGCCATGAAGGCCAACCTGGCCCGATTGCTCGGCCTCGACCCGACCTGCGTCAACATCAAGGCCAAGACCGGCGAGCATGTCGGCCCGGTCGGTCGGGCCGAGGCGATCTGCTGCGAGGCGGCGGTCTTGCTCGTAGCCCGGCCTGCTCAACAAGAACAAGATTGAGGCTTCGCCCTCGTCGCTCGGGGTACAATGGAGTCTTCCGGTCGCGCCGACCGCGTTCCCTTTTGATTCAATCTACCACGAACCACCCGGCCCGTCTTATGCCGCTTCGCCTCTACAACACGCTGTCGCAGACCAAAGAGCCCTTCGAAACCGTCGAACCCGGCAAGGTGGGCATGTACGTCTGCGGCCCGACGGTGTACTCCAACAGCCACATCGGCCACATGGTCGGCCCGGTGATCTTCGACACGATCAAGCGGTACCTCGTGTACCTCGGCTATGAAGTGACCTGGGTCGTCAACATCACCGACGTCGACGACAAGCTGATCACCCAGGCGAACAAGGACGGCGTGAGCGTGGCCGACCTCGCCGGCCGGGTCACCGACGACTACCTCCGCTGCTTGTCGAGCCTCGGGGTCGATGGGATCGACCACATGCCCCGGGCGACCGAGCACATCGTCGAGATCGTGGCGATGACCGAAGGCTTGATCGCCAAAGGATTCGCCTACCCATCCGGCGGCGACGTCTACTTCGACGTCACCAAGGCCCCCGAATACGGCAAGCTCAGCCACCGGGACCCCGAAGCCCTCCAGGCCGGGGCGAGGATCGAGCCCTCGACCATCAAGCACCACCCCGGCGACTTCGCGCTCTGGAAAGCCTCCAAGCCGGGCGAACCGTCGTGGGACAGCCCCTGGGGACCGGGCCGACCCGGCTGGCACATCGAGTGCTCGGCCATGAGCATGAAGCTCCTGGGCAACCACTTCGACATCCACGGCGGGGGGCTTGACCTGGTGTTCCCCCACCACGAGAACGAAGTCGTCCAGTCCGAGTGCTTCTCCGGCGTCCCGTTCGCCACGTATTGGCTCCACAACGGACTGCTGACCAAGGCCGGGAAGAAGATCTCCAAGTCCGACCCCGGAACGCTCATCCTCATGAGCGACCTCCTGCAAAAGCACGACGCCGACACCCTCCGCTGCCTGTTCCTGTCGAGCCACTACCGCCGGCCGATCGACTACGGACCCGGTCGGCTCGACGAGCTGGCCCGAGGTTTGGGGGCGTTCCACAGCCTGTTCGAGCGCTTCGAGCGCCTGACCGGCCAGGGCTTTTCGGCCCTGGAAGCCCCCCGGAAGAAGCCCGAACCGGCCCCGAGCGTCCCCATCGAGGGCCTCGACGAGCACCGGACCCGCTTCCTCGAAGCGATGGACGACGATTTCAACACCGGCGGGGCCTTGGGCGAACTCTTCGAGATGGTCCGAGCCCTGAACCGCCACGCCGACGCCAAGAAGCTGGAAACCTCGGGCGACCCGTCAGCGATCGTCTCGTTCCGCTCCGGCGTGATCGCCCTCAAGGAGCTGGCCCAGATCCTCGGCCTGTTCCGCCGATCCCAGTCCAAGCGAGACCCCGCCCTCGGCCGCTTGACCCCCGGCCTGCTCGACTTCCTCGTGCAACTCCGTACACGAGTTCGGAAGGAGAAAAACTTCGCGATGGCCGATGATATCCGCAAGGGCCTGGCCGAACTCGGAGTCACCCTCGAAGACCGACCCGACGGAACCGCCTGGAAAATCGACTAAATCTCATTGAGCCACGGATGGAACACGGATAACTATTAGAATTAGTATTTTCTTATCCGTGGTTCATCCGTGTTCCATCCGTGGCTAATATTGTTCTTTCCCGGTCCAGGGAGGGCCTTTGGCGATGGCAGCCTCGGATTCGTCGGTCGGTCGCGTCCTGGGGATCGACCCGGGTTTGAACGTCACGGGCTACGCGGTGATCGAGGCGAGTCCCCGAGGGGCTTATGTCGTCGAGGCGGGGGTGCTTCGCCCCCGGGGGGACTCGTCGAAAAGCTTCGAGGGTCGGCTGCTGTCGCTCCACAACATGGTCCTCGAAGTGCTGGACGCCTTTCCGCCGTCGAGCATGGCGATGGAGCAGGTCCACAGCCATTATAAACACCCCCGGACCGGGCTTTTGATGTCGCACGCCCGGGGGGTGATCATGCTCGCCGCCGCCAAGCGGATGGTCCCGGTGACAGGCTACGCCGCGACCCGGATCAAGAAGACCCTCACCGGCAGCGGTAAAGCGATCAAAGAGCAGATGCAGCACGCGATCCAGACCGAACTCGGCCTCGACAAGCTCCCCGAACCCCACGACGTCGCCGACGCCTGCGCCGTGGCCTTGTGCCATTACCAGATGAACCGGAACTGGCAAGTCGTCCACGATTCGAAGAAATAAGCCGCGTCGCCGAGCACCTCAGGCCAAACGCGCCTTTGCCTCGGTGATGATCCGTTGAATATATGGATTGTTCGGATAGAGTTTCAGGTACATTTCAATTACCGCGCGATGGCTATATTTTGAGCCTCGACTGGAATCGCTGAGAAACACCAGCAGCACCTCCAGTAGGGTCTTGCCCCGAAGTTGCAGTTTATAATCAGCGGTGAGATCGGTAACGAGTCCAGGTGCTGATTCGGTGAACCCGCGCGACTTAACAAAGGCGGTGGCGATGTCGAAGGTCGCCAAGTCCACGACTCGCTTGATGTGGGTCGCACACTTGTGTTCCCGACCAGCCCGAAACTCGTGGATCTCAAAAGCGAACCAACGGCACGCCGCCGCCAGAAGGCGCGAGTGCTGGCTGCGTTCGGCGGCGTCCATGAGCGACTCGATGTCGGACCCCGCGTAGAGATCGTTTTCGATGCTGTATCCTGAGGTGAAAATGATCCCTGCCAAATCATCCGGCGGGGTAGAGAACCGCCACATGTCGAGATCGGCGAACCACGCCAGCTTCCCGTGCGGGAATGAGTCCCGCCCTTGGTAGATCGAGATAAGCACATTCCGCCCGGAGCAGATCAGGATGTTGCCCGCGAAGATTCCAAGTTGGTGTTCAAGCCAACGGTAGATTCCGGCGTCATCTTCGCCTTCCACCAACAAAGTTGGGAGGCTCGTCTTGCCGAGGTAACTGATGATCTCCTCCTCGGTCATCCTCGGCGTCGGCATCCTCATTTCCCCGATTCGAATCCAGCACGAGCTCTTTGTCGGCGTACTTGGAATAGATGAACGGCGAATGCGTCGCCACGATGAACTGGTTCCCCGCCGATTGATCAAGGAGAATCGGAAACAGGACGCGCTGCCAGTCGACGTGCAGGCTAATCTCTGGCTCATCAATGAACAAGCACGACTCGCTGGCGAAGGCGTTGTAGCACAAGAAGCTGAGCATCTGCTTCTCGCCCGCCGAAAGCGTCTCGGAAGCGATTGCCTCCGCCGCATCACCGAGAGTCAAGGGGCCGGCAAGTTTGATCCCGCGATACTGAAAGACTTGGGCTATCAAATCGTTCAGGACGGTAAAGGGCCGCAACAACGCTTTGCTCTCGGCGGTGATGCTGCTAGCGCGGCTCCGGATCGCTTCGAGCGCTGCTTGTGGCTCGCTCTCGATTGCGGGACCAAACTCCACTTCATTCCGGCCGCCGACGGTGATCGGAGCCGTAGTCAATTGCCCGAGGATCGATTGGGACAACTCCATGTGAAGCCGATTGGTGCGCTCAGAAATCTCCGCGTATTTTGAGGTTGACAGCCTGACGATGTCGTCGGTCGAGATCGACGCAACGAATCGGTGGGCACCGACGCTCAGGCGGTCCGATAGTTGGTTCGTCGCTTGCTGCAAGCCGCCCATTTCTAACGCCGCGTAGTAGGCATCGTAAACTCGACCAGCAACGCGGTTGCGAGAATATCGAACCGGGTCTTGGCCAATGCTGGAGATCGAGAATCCACCCTCGATCCGGCGGAACGTGGGAAAGAAGATCGAGGCGCCGTTCCGCGCGATCAGTTGATTCACCTCCGTCATCTCTTTCCAGTCCATGCTCCGATCAATTGGACGTTCAAGCTCCCTCGATCTGTCTGTCCCGTCGCCATACTTCAACTTGAGCGTTGGGCCTTTTGGCTTATCGCGGTCGATCGTCATGCCGATCGTCATCTTGTCCGTGACTAACTCGAATGAATCAAAAGTGATCTCGGGGACGATCCGCTCCAGGTTGCCGCTGATGGCGTACCAAAGGAGTTTTAAAAGCGTCGTCTTCCCCGATCCATTCTTGCCGGTAATGACATTGATGTCTTCATGGAACCGGAGATCAAATGTCATCTTGCGGTTCAGGTTGACGGCCTTGAGTGACTTGATCATGCCTACGCCTCGGGAAGAAAAGTCTCCGATCGCTCAAACTCAGATATTCATGGAAAACTTAAATTCGCCAAGCCGCTTGGAAACTTTATTAGTTCAGAAGCAGCCTGGAGCATACCCTGGGCTGAGAACTTTGACCATCTCCCTGTCCTGCCTGTCTCCTTGTACGAGCGGCAAAGGGATCGTCGCCCGGGTTGACCGGATCGACCCGGCTCCTTTACGATGGACAAAGGTTTAAAGCTCCTCTCCGCAAGTCGACGGGACTTCTTTTCCGTGACGATTACCCTGAACGGCGAACAGCGCGAGGTCCCCGAACCCCTCACCGTGGCCGGTCTGCTCGGCCTCCTCGGGCTCGTCCCCGAGCGTGTGGCCGTCGAGCGGAACCGCGACCTCGTCCCCCGAGGGCGGCACTCCGAGGCCATGATCGAGGCGGGTGATTCGTTGGAAGTCGTGACCCTCGTCGGCGGCGGCTCGGGATCAGCCCAGGCGACCGCCATCGAGCCGGGGGCGCTCCAGATCGGCCCGCACCGGTTCCGGAGTCGGCTCCTGGTCGGGACGGGGAAGTATTCGACCTTGGAGTTGATGCGAGAGTGCCTGGCGGCGAGTGGGACCGAGGTCGTCACCGTTGCCGTCCGCCGCGAGCGTTTGACCGACAAGCAGGGGCGGAGCCTGATCGACTTTTTGGATCTGGACCGCTACACGATCCTGCCCAACACCGCCGGATGCTTCACCGCCGACGACGCGCTCCGGACCGCCCGGCTTGGCCGGGAACTCCTGCTGGGCCTGAACAACTCGGGCGCGGATTGGGTCAAGCTCGAAGTCCTCGCCGACACCCGGACCTTGCTCCCCGACCCGGTGGCGACGCTCAAGGCGACGGAAGTCCTGGTCGCCGAAGGGTTCCACGTCCTGGTCTATTCCAGCGACGACCCGGTGATCGCCCGCCACTTGAAGGCCGCAGGCGCGGCGAGCGTGATGCCCGCCGGGAGCCCGATCGGCTCCGGCCAAGGGGTCCTGAACCCGAACAACATCCGGATCATCCTCGAAGACCTCAAGCGGGACGACCCCGACTACCCCGTGATCATCGACGCCGGGGTCGGGACGGCGTCCGATGTCGCCTCGGCGATGGAGTTGGGTTGCGACGGCGTCCTCTTGAACACGGGGATCGCCGGGGCCAGGGACCCGCTCAAGATGGCCCACGCGATGCGGCTCGCCACCGAAGCGGGCCGACTCGCCGCCGAATCGGGCCGAATCCCCAAGAAGCTCTACGCCACGGCCTCCAGCCCGACCGAAGGGACGATCACCGCCCGGTGACAGCATGTTTTGGGGAGGACGATCCGCTCATGGCCGAGCCGGAATTTCGATGGACGCAGGACGAGTGGACCGAGGATCAAGGGTCCTCCGCCGCGTTGTCGTTCCTGTCACGGCATAGCTGGCTCGTCCGGGGGGCGATCCTGGCCCTGAGTCTGGTGATCTTCGAGTTGACGGCCAACGCGGCGGTTTCGACGGCCGTCAGTTGCCTGGAGTTTGGCCGGACCGACTTGCAGACCGCCTGGTGGCTCTTGAGGACCGACCCGGACCGGAGGCGGGGTTCGGTCTGCTCGTGGTGCTACTTCGCCTGGGCGTTCTGGCGGGTCGGCGTGGTGGCGATGGTCGTGATCTCCTTGATCCTCATCCTGGGAATCCTGATCAACGAGTTGGGGATGGGTCCGGTCGCGCCCCCGGCGCACCTGGCGGGGGCGTTCGGTTTGCTGGCCGTTTCACTCGCGCTGGCCTCGCTCCTGTCGTTCCTGGTCGTCCTCGCGGCGCTAGTGAATCGGACCAAGATTTGGCTCGGCCCCGAGCCGGGCTGGGCCAAACAACAAGGGGCCTGGCCGCCGTCGGCGGCGCACCGGCATCGACACGGGACCAATCAGGCCAAGGTCATCGTCTACCTCGGCTGCATCTTCGTGATGCTCCCGACTTTTTTACTTGGGACGTTCGTCTGCTTCAAGAGTCCCCTTCGGGATGTCCCCTTGGCTTACATGACGATCCTTGGCCTGGTCCTGGTCGCCATCGTCGCCGTGATCTCGACCCTGGGGCGGCGCGTCCTGGCCCGATCTCCGGGCGAGTGTTGGCCGGTCGACGAGCCGGCCCTGGTTTCTTCCCTTTGAGCGATGGATGCTCACTTCGATCCGCCTCCTTTCGGCCCAAGGCGGAGCGTCCCCGCGATGTCCCAGTTCGACCCGAGTCCGATCCTTGGCCCCGGCGGGTCCGTCGCCCGACGGATGGGGGACCGGTTCGAGGCCCGGCCCGAGCAGATGATCATGGCCCGCGCCGTCGCCAGGGCGATCGACGACAAGTCGCACCTGATGGTCGAGGCGGGCACCGGCGTCGGCAAGAGCTTCGCCTACCTCGTCCCCGCGATCCTGGCGGCGAGCGAGGCGGGCAAGAAGGTCGTCATCTCGACCCACACCATCAGCTTGCAGGAACAGTTGCTTTTCAAGGATATCCCGCTGCTTCAGGCCGTGATGCCGCAGGAGTTCTCGGCGGTTTTGGTCAAGGGGCGAGGGAACTACATCAGCCTCCGTCGGCTCGAAGCGGCCTCGGCGCGGGCGGGTTCGACGTTCGCCACCCCCGACGACCTGGACCAGTTGGCGAATATCAAGCTCTGGTCGGGGCACACCGAGGACGGGAGCCGGTCGGACCTCGACTTCCGCCCGTCCCCCTTCGTCTGGGACGCGGTGGCGAGCGAGCACGGCAACTGCCTCGGCAAGAAGTGCCCCCGATTCCGGGGATGTTTTTACTTTGCCGCACGGCAGAGGATGAGGAACGCCAACCTCCTGATTGTCAACCACGCCCTGTTCATGAGCGACCTGGCGCTCCGAGGCTCGGGCGCGGGGGCCGGGATCTTGCCCGAGTACGACGTGGCGATCTTCGACGAGGCCCACACCCTCGAAGCCGTCGCGGGCGACCACCTCGGCCTCCGGGTGACGAACAGCCAGGTCGACTTCACCCTGAACCGGCTCTACTATCCCCGAACGGGCAAGGGGCTGCTGCTGTACCACAAGCTCGACAAGGCGATGGCCCTGGCGGCGACGGCGCAGCGTCAGAGCGAGGACTTCTTCAACACCGTCGAGCGCTGGCAGGGGCGTCACGGGTCGAGCAACGGGCGGCTCCGCAAGCCTTCGGGGCTGGGCAACCCCCTGGGTGAAGCCCTCCGCAAGCTGTCCACCGCGATCTCCGACGGCGCCGAGAACATCGAAGAGGACGATCAGAGGATCGAGCTAACCGCCGCCGCCGACCGCTGCGAATCCCTCGCGGCCAGCCTGTCCTCCTGGCTCGATCAGGACACGCCCGACTCGGTCTACTGGATCGACCTGGAGCAGACTTCGAGGAGGCGTGTGACCCTGGCCTGCGCCCCGATCGACGTCGGGCCGACGCTCCGCCGCGACCTGTTCAACCGGGTTCCGACCTGCATCCTGACCTCGGCGACCTTGAGCGTCGGTTCGCCGCCGGGTTTCACCTTCGCCAAGAGTCGGATTGGCCTGACCCGGTCCGAGTCGCTCCAGCTTGGCAGCCCGTTCGACTACCCGAACCAGGTGGCGATCCACATCCCCCGGAACCTCCCCGACCCGTCGGACGACCCCCGAGGCTTCGAGCACGCCGCGATCCGGGCGATCCCGTTCTACCTCGAAAAGACCCACGGCAAGGCGTTCGTCCTGTTCACTTCGTACAAGATGATCGCCGAGGCCGCCAAGGTCCTGGCCCCCTGGTTCGCCGATCGGAATATCGCCCTGTTCGCCCAGTCCGACGGGATGCCCCGGTCGAAGATGGTCGAAGCCTTCAAGGCCGACGTCGACAGCGTGATCTTCGGCGCCGATAGCTTCTGGCAGGGCGTCGACGTCCCCGGCGAGGCCCTGTGCAACGTGATCATCGTCAAGCTCCCGTTCAGCGTCCCCGATCGGCCGCTCCTGGAAGCCCGGCTCGAAGCGATCCGCCGCCGAGGGGGAAACCCGTTCGTCGAGCATCAGGTGCCCGAAGCCGTCCTCAAGCTCAAACAAGGCTTCGGCCGGCTGATCCGCACCAAGGACGACTCGGGGATCGTCGTCATCCTCGACCCCCGAGTCCTCAGCAAACCCTACGGCCGGACGTTCATGGGTTCCCTCCCCGACTGCCCCCGAGTCGTCGAAACCCTCGACCCGAAATCGTTCTTAGCCACGGATGGAACACGGATGAAACACGGATAAGAATGAGAATTAGCCTTTTCTAATCCGTGTCCCATCCGTGGCTCACTTTTTGATTGCCAGGGGGCCGAGGGGGACCGTGGCGATCACCGCTCGATTGCCCGTGATCGGACCGACGACCTTGGACACGGCCACGGCCCGGTAGTTCCCGGAAGGGAGGCTGGGGACCGTCGCGGCCCAAGCCCTGGTCGGGCTTGCGACCGCTTGGGCGACCGTCCGGAGCTGGTTGGTCTTGGGCGGGCCGACCCGGACGAAGACCGTGGAGCCTGGTTCGGCAGTGCCCGAGAACGACGCGGCTGACGGGGTCGTGGAGGAGGTCGTTGCGGTCGAAGCCGAACCGCTCAAGGTGGCCTGGGTCAGCCCGGGCGCTCCATGTCCGAGGGTGGGGACGACGTGGTTTTGGTACCAGGTGTAGACCCCGTTCTTGCCCGAGTGGACGACGCCCGAGCCGGTCAAGTTGAAGTACGAAGCGGGGCCTTTGACGGGGACTTCGCCCCAGAGGTTGTAGACCCCGGCGTTCTGGTTGTGGTCGCGATTGGCGGGGGTCTGCTGGTAGAACACCTGTGCCGAGTCGACCCGAGGGGGGACGAAGGTGAGTGGGTCGCGTGCCCTGGCCTGATAGTTGTCGATGACCATCTTGGCGATGGCCCCGATCAAGCCGGAGGCGACGCTGTATTGGCGGCCGGGGAAGTCGGGGTTGGCGGCGTGGGGGTCGAGCAAGGTGTCTTCCCAGTAGCCGGCCTTGAGCTGCGGCGTCTGGTTCGCTGAGGCATCGACGATCGCCTGAGTATTGACTACCGCCCCCTCGCTGTGGCCGATGAACTGCACGTCGACCGGGCTGGTGCTCGGGAACTTGGCGGAAGCGGCGAGGACCTCTTTGGCCAGGATCGGCCCTTGCTTGACCGCTTTGCCCGGGGAACCGCTCTGCGAGACCCAATTATAAGCGATGACCTGGTCGTACCCCTCCGACCGGAGCGACTGGGCCATCTTCAAGGTCCAAGGCACGCCGTACTTCTTCCAGGCTTGGTCCTGAATCCCGCCGTGGGTCACGACCCCGATGGTATAAGTCCGGAACGAGGCGGTGGAAGGAGGCGCGGCGGGGTCGTTCGAGCCGGGGTTGGCGACGGCCAGGACGTAGGGATGCAAGGGGTTGGGCGGCAAGCCCCCCGGGATCGGGACCGTCACCGTGTGGACGCCGACCGTCGCCGAGTTCGCGCCCGAATCATCGACGCTCGGGAGTGGCACGACAGGCTCGACCGGGACGTCGTCGGGGCTGAACGTCGCGTCGGTCGACCGGTAAAATCCGAGCGTGATCGGCGAGGTCGTTTGCGGCGTCTCGATGTTGTAAGAGATGCTGACGCCCTTGGAGTCAAGCGTGGACGCCGACAACAAGAGGAGCGAGGGCGAAGCGGTCGCAAGGAGTTGGCGGGGGTCGAGGACTTCGACACGGGGTGAGGCGGTCCGTCGCTGGCCGATGGGGGTTCGACCGAGCGTGCGCAGTCGATTGCGGCGACCGGACAGCAGGAGGCGAAAAGCGAGGCCGAAGTGCATCGGCAATGATCCTCGGAGAGGGGCGGCTCGGGTCAGATTCCGATCAAAGGAGTCGTCACTCGGGAGAATCCCTCGCGGAGGGGGATCACCACTGAGATTGCGCCGACCAGCGTCCTTGCCGTGTCCCTATGACTTCTTCGAAAATGCCAGCCCTCCCGGCTGCATCCGACTTATCGACCGGGAGGAGCGAACTGGATCATGAAATTCTTCACAAACATGGAAATCTTGATTAATCGTGGTCGACGAAGAAAGCCGAGCGAGGTCGCTCGGCTTTTCGGAGGAGATACCAGTTGATTGGTCGAGTCGTCAGCCAGGCTCAGATCAGGTCAAAGGCCGACGCCGCCGAGGTGCTTCCGCTTCTTGGGGTTCCGGACTCCGTTCCGCTTGACCCGACGCCCCTTGGCGACCGGCGAGCTGTCGGCCTTTTTCTTCCACTTGTACGACTTGCGATTCTTGGTCTTCGTCTTCATGAGCGCACCCGCTTCCACCCGATTGATCCCGGTCGAAGGGATCATTATGCGGTCCCTCGACTTGGGAATCAAGACATCTTCGAAGGTCGCTTTCGACTCGGGAGAGCCAACTTATCAAGGATCGCAGACTGTGGGATCGCAAATCGCGAATGGTGGAGAGACCTTGGTCTCTGAACTTTCCGCGATTCGCGATCCCGCGATCCGCAATCTGATTCTCCCGATTCGAGCGCCGGAGGGTCCGATGCGATCAGCGAGTCGCTTTGACCTTGGGAGTCTTGACGTCGACGGTGAAGGTGTAGGTCTTGCTTGGCGGGCTGAGATAGCCGAGGTCATCGGCCCTGACGCGGACGGTGTAGGTCCCGTTGGGGAGGGAGTTGGTGAACTTGACGGTGTATTTGCCGTTGGTGTCGGTCGTGGCGGTGCCGAAGACCGTGTTGTTGGCGTCGACGATCTGGATGTTGACGTTGGCCGCATAGGTCCCGCTCAGGCTGGGCTGGGCGACCTTGGTGACGTCGATCTTGTTGACCGCGCCGTTCAGACTTCCCGGGGCGAGCCGGGGCTTGACCGGCGCCAGGAGCGGTCGGCCCGTCCCCAGGGCCAGTTCGAGGGTGATCGCGTAGTCGTTCCGCGCGACGATCGACGGGTTGGATTGCGTCGTGGCATATTGGACAAGCTGGTTCATCTGGGCTTGCAGGTCGGCGGTGACCTGCGGGTTGGCCCCGGCCGCCTGGAGCACGGCGCCGAAGTCGCGGTTGAGCGCCTGGGCCTCGCCCTGGGTGATGTGGTAGGTCTTCTGGTCGGCTCGAAGGTCGAGGTTGAACGCCCGGGTCGTGTTCGTGTCGCCGGGGTGCAACTGGCCGATCAGGGTCTTCAAGTCATTCTGGATGTTGCCCACCGTCGGCTGGGGCACGGCGCCGTCGCGGTTGAGCTTGCCGATGAAGAACGGGTAGTTCTGGATATGCTGGAGCTTCGCCTCGATGGTGTCGGCCACCGGGGCGCTGCCGTCGATCTGGGTCCCGGGAGGGGCGTTGCTGTACGGGTTGGTGACCGTCGTTCCCAGCGGGTTCAACGCGGTCGCGGTGCTCAGGAGTTGTCGGCCTTCGAGCCCTTCGGACGAGGGGACGTATCGGCGGGTGCGGCGATCCATCGCGCGAGCCTCCTTGGCGAGACAAGATCCGCTCGGGGCGGTCAGCGGATATTTCCATGTACCGGTCGATATTCGACGTTCTAGCGAAAACCTTCAAGTTTGCCCAGGCGGATTCCGGGGGAAACGCCCTTCGTTTTCCAGGAGCATCCGAAGGTAAGAACGGGGTTCCACCTCGGTCAGGCCCAACTTGTGGGCCAGGGCCATCACCGAAGCTTGGGCGAAGGGAAGCTCCGCCTCGGAGTCGACCAGGGTTTCCACCTCGGCGAAGTCGCCCAGGGCTTCGAGGTGGTCGACCGTGACCGTCAAGGTCCGCCCTTCGACCTCAAGCTCGTACGACGCTCGACGCTTCCGGACCGAGGCGACAACCGAGAACCCCAACCGCTCGAACACCGTCCGGAGTTCACCCCGACTCTCCAACCCTTGGGCGAACTCGACCTCGACCTCCTCACGGGTCTTGGTCGGCCCCGACCGCTTCGGGCCTTTGTAGGTAATCCGGTTTCGGGTGCCCTCACCTCGAATCCGGAACGCCTCGCCGGTCGAGGCGAAGTCGCGAGACGGGTGGGCGAAATAAAAATCCTCATGGTCGACCGGCTCCACCACCCCCCCGGCTTGACCCGCCAGGAGTTGCCCCAAAGCCACCGGATCGACGACCCGAAACTTCAACTCAACCTCGAAACCCATGATTGAAACACCAAAGAATGCTTTTAGCCTCGGAAAGACACGGACGGAACACGGATAATAAAAACTAATTTTATTCTTTTATCCGTGTCCCGTCCGTGGCCATCCGTGGCTCGTTTTGAAATTCTTCGACTTCTCGGGTCGTGGGCCTGGTCGCCATCAGGGTCACGAGCAAGCCGAGGATCGCCCAAGTATGGGCATGCCAGCTCATCAGCAGCAAGCTCGCGTCCCGGCCGATCAGCCCTCGGTTGCACAGGACCGTGAGGATGGCGTAGGCCGCGATGAACGCCGAGACCGGGCGACTCCAGCGGCGAAACGCCAGGTGCTCGGCGACCAGGAGGTAGGCGGCGGGCAGGAGGAAGCTGAGGTGCTGGAGCCAGGTAACGGGCGACAGGAGCGGGATCAGGACCAGGACCGCCGCCATCTCGACCGGGAACGCCGGGTCGTCGGGGCCGACCCAGGCTCGACGCGACCACCAGGCCACTCCCGCGAGCAATGCCAGGCTCGCCAGGGTCGCCAGCCGGTTGGCGGTCCTCTCGTCGAGGTGGCCGACCGCGAAGTCGAGCGGGTGGTCGACCTTGAGCGGATGCTCGGGCGGGTAGGCGGTCAGGAGTCGGGCCACCGCCGGCTTGAACGCCTGGTTCTGGACCCGGACCTCGTTGAACCGGCGGGCCTGGTCCATCTCGCTGCTGAACACGTTGAGGGCCAGGCGGTTCCACTGGTCCTGATGCCTCCACCACGAACTCGGCCCCATCCAGACGGCCGGGAGCGCGATCCAGGCCGCCGTCGCGATCGTGGAACAAGCGGCCAGCCGCCACCGACGCTTCCAGACGAAGAACGGGAGCAGCAAACCCGGCGTCATCTTCAGGGCGATCGCCAGGCCGAAGCCGACCGACGCCCACCCTTCCCGACCGTGCCGGACGGCTTGCATCGCCCCGAGGATCATCGCCAGGTAGATCAGGTGCGGGCCGCCGTCGTCGAAGTCGCGGAGGACGTACTGCCCGGTCAAAAGCACGGCGCCCGCCGCTACCACCAGGCCGGGCCAAGGCTCGGGCCGGGCGCGACCTCGGACCATCTTCCCCAGCGTATGCATGACGTAAACCAGGCAAATCATCGCCAAGCTCGTCCGACCGAGGCTGGCCAGCGCGGGCGGGACCATCGCCAGCGGGGAATAGTACATGGCGCTGATGGGCATGTAATTGAAGCAGTGCCCACCTCGGTAGAGATAGCTCCCTTCGAGGAACCGCATCCCGAAGTCGCGGTGGACGTTGAAGTCGCCGTAGGCCGCAGCATGGCCGATCGCCTTGGCCGTCAGTTCGATCGGCGCGAACACGACGCAAGCGAGCAAAACCCAGCGCTCGGCGCGCGGCCTCGACCAGTACCACTTCCCCACGTTGACACCCCTCCCAGCTCGAAGCTGCCCGGATTCCCCGATCACCATCCAACCGAAGCCTCGGCCTTATCGGACAACCGGCGAAATCCGTCCAGACCTCTTTGCGTCGAAAGGATTTCGGACTTGCCCCCGACCTACCCCAGCCGTCCCACGGCCTCTTCCCAGATCAGTCAATTGCATCCGCGACCGAGGCAAGCCGCAAGCTTGACGGCGGTGGCCCGAGGCTTTACGATGATGGTTTCTTCGACTCTTGGGCCTGGTATCAAGGTCGCCGTGCGTCGACGCGTCGGACGCGTTATCGTCAGTCACAGGACATTTGTTTTATGCCGCGGAAGAAATTCGGTCGTAACCGGAAGAATCGCTGCCGGTTCTGCACTCCCGAGGGCTGCCCCCGCCCGGCTTATGTCGACTACAAAGACATCGGTTTGCTCAAGAAACTTTGCACCAACCAGAGCAAGATGTTCTCCAGGAAGCGAAGCGGCAACTGCGCGGCGTTCCAGCGGGCGTCGAGCGACGCCGTCAAGCGGGCCCGGTTCATGGCCTTGATCCCCTACGTCGGGGAATAAGAATTGAGCCACGGATGGACATGGATCAGAGAATACTGACTGAATTCTGGTCCGTGTCCATCCGTGGCTAGAATTTCTTGGAATTGAGGTAGTCGAGGAACTCGCGTTGGAGGTCGGGGTATTTCTGGTCGAGGCGGTCTTCAAGGTTCCGGCCGGATCGGTTGCGGAACTGCCCCTTGTAGGCGTCGCGGGCGTAGTCAAGGAAGGGTTCGCGGTATCGGCCGTCCTGGGCTTGCATCAGAAATACGGTCAGGGCCATCGCCTCGGCGTAGTTGAGGAAGATGTCGCCCCCGAATTCCCCCTGGAACGCGGCCCGGCCCATCGCGACGAACTGGTCCAGGGGGATCATCTCACCGAGGTCGATGAGGCGCCGCCTGGCGTTGTTGATCCGGGGGCCGACGAGTCCTCCGACGCGGATCGACCCGTCTTCGAGCGTCCGGACGGTCTCGAAGTAGGTCCCTAGCCCCTCGAAGACCCAGAAGTTGCCGGCGTTCTGGGCGTAGTCGCTCGACCCCGAAGACTCGAAGAGGAGCTGGTGCGACACCTCGTGGTGGAGGGTGTCGGCAATGTCGAGCTGACCGCCGACGTCATTGAAGAAGTAGCTTCGGTTGCCGAACTCCTTGGACTCTTTCTTCGGGATGTAAATCCCCAGGCTCTGCTTCGCCTTGGTCCCCATCATGGGTGTGAGGTACTCGGCGTATTCGTCGCGGGTGGCGAAGAAAAAGACCTGATGCCTCGGCTTGTTCGACACGGTCGGCTGCAAGCCGGGCGCCTTGAGCCGACGGGCCAGAGGAAGCTCGGCGCCCACCACGTCGGCCATCACCGAGGAGAAAAGCTGGTCGAAGGTTTCCAACTGCTGGCCAAATGCGATCACCTCGGAGAGCGGGACGTTGGCGTGGATCTCGAAGTGCTCGGTCCGGATCGTCCAGCCGTCCTTCCAGTCGCGTCGGAGGGCGTCGGCCTGGGCGGTGGGGAGCCAGCGGTTCGAGCCTCGGGGGGCGGGCAACTCGCCTTGCTTGAGGTGAAGGACCCAGTCGGCTGGGACCCAGCCGAAGGTGGGGTCCTTGACCTTCGCCAGGGCCAGCTCGGACGCGGCGAACGGGGTAGCCCAACCGGTCTTCTCGTGGCGGACGAACCCGAGGAGGCGACGGGCCTCGGCCTGGTTCGGGTCGCGCTTGAGGACGCCTCGAAGGCACTCGTCGACGAACGCCATCGGCGGTGAAGGGAGCTTCGACGCCGAGATCGCCAGGTCGAACAGCTTCCGGGCGGCTTCGAGCCGAGGTCCCGAGCCGGGAACAAGCTCGGAGGCGAGAACGACCTCGGGGAGCGGGTCGAACCGCGACGAGCCGTCGGTGATGGGCGGCGTCTTGGCGATGGGGAACTTCGCCCTCTCGTCGCGGAGGATCGCCTCGCGCCTGGCAACGAGGTCGGGCGACCTCGACGCTTCAAGCTGGGGCGGGGGGATCTGGGCCACGCCCTTCGGGCCAATTACCAAGGTCAACAAGGTCAAGGGGACGAAAGCCCATCGTCGAGCGGGTCGGGTGATCCTCAGCACATCATTCCCTTTCGACCTTCCGACCCGAGTTGACCTGGACGCATCGACCGATCCCCTGCACAATCCCGCCTCGTCCAGCCGGGCCGGGAACTTGGGTTCCGCCGCGCCCGAACCTTTTCCTTCCCTGAACCTGAACGTACCAAGAGGTCCCACGATGATCGGCTCCCAACCTCGACGCTTGCCGGGTTTCGCGGCCACCCTCCTGGTCGGCCTGGGGGTCGGTTGGTTCGCGGCGAACACCCGGACGCCGGTGGCCAGGGCATGGTCGGGCGGGGCGGACCGGTCCGGCGACTACGCGGTGACCACCGCCACGGTCGCGATGGAATACAACGAGCAGACCAAGATCCAGGCCCCCAGGGAAGCGGTCTTCTACTTGGACTTCCGAGCGGCTCGCTTGATGGCGACGATCCCGGTGCTCAAGCAGGCGATGGCGGGGACGCAGGTTATCGACGGCTTCGCCGAGCGCGACCTGCTCGCCGACTTCAAGCTCACCGAAGCCGGGCCGAAACCGCACTTCGTCATGACCTCCGCGTCGTTCGGGGCCAACGGAGTCCCCTGGTCGCCGCTGTTCGTCTTCGAGACGGTGTCCCGCCAGGTGGCCGTTTACCGGGTCCAGAGCCATTCCGTCGGCAAGGTCGTCCAGCCCAAGTTCGACCTCCTCGAAGTCAGGTCGTTCGCCGCCACCGAAACACCGAGATGATTTCTTGAGCCACGGATGAAACACGGATCAGAAGAATATTAATCGTCTTATCCGTGTTCCATCCGTGGCTCATCAGAATTTCTTGGTCAAGGCGCGTTCGGGGCGCCGCCTTTTTGGGCGTTGGGGCCGCCGGGGTTGGCTCCTCCGGGGGCCGGGGCGGCGGCGGCGTCGCCGGGGGCTTCTTCGAGGATTGCCTCGGTGCCGTAGGGGCGAGACTTCTGATGTTCGAGGAGCCACTCGGCTCGGGGGTCGAAGAGCATCGGCTTGGCGGGGAACTCGGAGTCGACCCCGGTCCCGGCCCCGTTGCGGGCGAAGGTGTAGCCGCTGGTGTACTGGAAGAACGCGAGGAAGTCGCGGTCGAACCTTCGTTTGAAGAACGGCTCATACTTGAAGTCCATCACGCCGACGATCTTCTTCTGCACCGGGGCGGCATCGAAGGCCAGCATGATGATCGCCATCGTCACCACCGCGCCCCCGGCGGCGAAGACCAGTCGGCCGAGATGGTAGATCGGCGTCGGGAACCGGACCATCGCCGGCGCCAGGGTTTCGGTCGTCAACCGGAGCAAGAACAAGGGGACGATGAACAAAATCATGATCGCCAGCATGTCGGCGTGGTTGGCCAGGAAGGTGGCGTTCTCGGCGATCAGGGCCGCCACCGGCTCGTAGAAGTTGAACGAGATCAAGGCCGAGAACAGGCAGTTGAAGAACATCGTCGCCGCGCCCCAGAGCCCTTCGCTCATCAGGGCGTAAAGCATCCCCAGAGTCAAAACGCAGATGATCATGTCGAGCATGATGCTAGGCATTGGCGGAACACCCTTCCCGGAACCGGCGATGAGAAAAGCAGATTGAATTGAGCCACGGATGAAACACGGATAAAACAAGGAGAGATTCTTCCTTTTTAGCCTTTATCCGTGTTCCATCCGTGCTTCATCCGTGGCTAGGAATCAAGATTCCCGTTATTTGACGACTCGGAGCAGTTCGTCGATCGAGGTCTTGCCCTGGATCACCTGGCGAAGTCCGTCTTCTTGGAGGTAGATCATCCCATTCTTGCGGGCCTCGGCCTTGATCGCGTTGAGCGACGGGTTCTCGCGGATCAGGTCGCGCATTGCCTCGGTGATGACGAGCAGCTCGAAGATCCCGGTCCGGCCGATGTAGCCGGTCCCGCCGCAGACCGGGCAGACGATCTCGGGCTCGGTGGGTTTGCGGTAGAAGACGTCGACCTTGTCGGCGGGGAGGTTGGCTTTTTTGAGGAACTCGGGCTTGGGCTTGTACGGCTCCTTGCAGGTGTCGCAAAGCTGTCGGACGAGTCGTTGGCCGAGCACGGCGGTCAAGGCCGAGGCGATCATGAACGGCTCGACGCCGAGGTCGAGCAGGCGAAACAGCGCGGTGATCGTATCGTTGGAGTGGACGGTGGAGAACACGAAGTGGCCGGTGGTGGCGGCCTGGCAGGCGATGGTGGCGGTTTCCTGGTCGCGGATCTCGCCGATCATGATGACGTCGGGGTCTTGCCGCAAGATCGACCGCAAGCTCCCGGCGAACGTCGCGCCCGACTTCGTGTTGATCTCCATCTGGGTGATGTTGTCCATGTGATATTCGATCGGGTCTTCCACCGTGATGATGTTCTTCTGGAACTTATCGATCTCACGGAGGCAAGCGTAAAGCGTGGTCGTCTTGCCCGAGCCGGTCGGCCCGCAGCA
>JAABUX010000677.1_pt1 | contig 56141 bp, 49 predicted proteins | sample 5561851 | NCBI WGS metagenome assembly JAABUX01 (sample SAMN10711883, study PRJNA513361) | rock metagenome | isolation source: Antarctica rocks | place: Antarctica: Victoria Land, Richard Nunatak red sandstone | collected 2016-01-03
GGCTCGACCCGAAGGAGGTCGCGCACTGCTCGACCGACGACGAGAAGCGGAATTGGGCCTGCGACGAGTTGATCGTCTACATCGACGGCGAGATTGTCCGGCTTCGTGCCCATCGGGAAACCTTGGATCACGAGGCGATCGCGCTGGACCGCGCCGAGGCGGGCGAGCGCGCCTTGTTCGACCCCGGCAAGGAGGCGACCCTAGCTCGCAAATATGAAGCGGCGGCGGCCCGCGAGTTCTACCGCGCCTTGCGCGAGTTCCGCGAGGTCGAGGCCGGGGCCGAACCCGAGGCGCTCGAATGCTCCGAAGGCAGCGAGGAACCGATCCGGGCGGGCGACTCGGCCGCCGCGCCTCGGGCCGAGATCGAGCTTAAACCGAAACCCGACAAAGAGTTAAGCACCGCGTTGGGTTCGTTTGGGAAAGCGGCTCCGGGAGAGCCAACCCAATTGGTCGTCCTCCCCGAACCCCCTTTGTCGCAAAGCGGCCTGGACGAAATCGCCGGGTTTTCCGATAAGGCCGGGGATTTGATCGGGCGATGATCGGGGAATCTGGGCGGTTTCGAGTTGGGAGGGGTGTCGACGTGGGGAAGTGGTACTGGTCGAGGCCGCGCGCCGAGCGCTGGGTTTTGCTCGCTTGCGTCGTGTTCGCGCCGATCGAACTGACGGCCAAGGCGATCGGCCACGCCTCGGCCTATGGCGATTTCAACGTCCACCGCGACTTCGGGATGCGGTTCCTCGAAGGGAGCTATCTCTACCGAGGGGGCCACTGCTTCAACTACATGCCCATCAGCGCCCTGTATTATTCCCCCTTGGCGATGGTCCCGCCCGCGCCGGCAAGCCTCGGCCGGACGGGTTTGGCGATGGTTTGCCTGCTTTATTGCATGCACACCCTGGGGAAGATGGTCCGAGGTCGCGCCCGACCCGAGCCTTGGCCCGGCCTGGTGGTGGCGGCGGGCGCCGTGCTCTTGACCGGGCAATACGTCCTCCGCGACTTCGATGACGGCGGCCCGCACCTGATCTACCTGGCGATGATCCTCGGCGCGATGCAAGCCGTCCGCCATGGCCGGGAAGGGTGGGCGTCGGTCGGCTTCGGCCTGGCGATCGCGCTGAAGATGACCCCCGGCCTGTTCCTCCCGTTCTTCGTCTGGAAGCGTCGGTGGCGGCTGGCCGCCTATTCGACGCTGGCGACGGTGGCCTGGATCGCCCTCCCGGCGGCCTGGATGGGGCCGAGTTCGTGGTGGCGTCATCAAGATCAATGGAACCGTTTGGCCTTCAATGTGTTCGGCGGCGAGATGGACGAGGCGCGCCGGTCCAACGAGGTCCGGGTCCAGAACCAGGCATTCAAGCCGGCGGTGGCCCGACTCCTGACCGCCTACCCGCCCGATCACCCGCTCAAGGTCGACCACCCGTTCGACTTCGCGGTGGGCCGCCTCGACGAGAAGACGGCCAACCGGCTGGCGGCCTTGGCAAGCCTCGGGCTGCTCGCGGTCGTGGCCTGGTGGTCGCGCCGCCGATGGGTAACCAACGACGACCCGGCGTTCCCCGTCGAGATGGCGGCGGTCCTGGCCTTGATCCCGCTCCTGTCGCCCGTCACCTGGCTCCAGCACCTCAGCTTCCTGTTGCCCGCCGCGTACCTCCTGGTCGCCGAGCACCTGGCGTTTCGCCGCTGGAGCCGCCCGGTCTCGGCGTTCATCGCGGTCTATGCGATGGCCACGGTGGTTTGCAACCGGGGGCTGATCGGCCGAGACGCGAGCTTGCTCATGATGAGCTGGCATGGCCATACTTGGGCCATCCTCGGCCTGCTCTCGACCCTGATGGCGACCCGGCCCACGACCCGAGAAGTCGAGCAATTTTAAACTAGCCACGGATGAAACACGGATGGAACACGGATCAGATAATTAAAATATTTATGATCCGTGTTTCATCCGTGTTTCATCCGTGGCTCAAAGAATTCTTTGGTGTTTTAATCATGGGTTTCGAGGTTGAGTTGAAGTTTCGGGTTGCCGACCCGGTCGCCTTGGGGCGGCTCCTGGCCGATCGGGGCGGGGCGTCGTCGGGGCCGGTCGACCATGAAGATGTTTATTTCGCCCACCCGTCGCGCGACTTCGCCTCGACCGGCGAGGCATTCCGGATTCGAGGCGAAGGGCTTGAAAATCGGATCACCTACAAAGGCCCGAAGCGGTCGGGGCCGACCAAGACGCGCGAGGAGGTCGAGGTCGACTTCGCCGACGGGATGGCAACCCGGAAGGATCTCCTCCGGGTGTTCGAGCGGCTGGGCTTCTCGGCGGTCGCCTCGGTCCGGAAGCGTCGGACGTCTTACGAACTCGAAGCGGGGGGGCGGACCTTGACGGTGACGGTCGACCACCTCGAAGCCCTGGGCGACTTCGCCGAGGTCGAAACCCTGGTCGACGCCGAGGCGGACCTGGGTCCGGCCCAGGAATCGGTCATGGCCCTGGCCGGCGAGTTGGGGATGACCGAAGCTGAGCCTCGGTCGTACCTTCGGATGCTCCTGGAAAAGCAAGGGGTTTTCCCCCGGAATCCGCCTGGGCAAACTTGAAGGTTTCCGCTAAAACGGCAAGCATCGACCGGAACAAAGAAGTCTCCGTTGATCGTCCCGATCTGATCAAGTCTCGCCTAGGAGGCCCGCGTGATGGATCGCCGCACCCGCCGATACGTCCCCTCGTCCGAAGGGCTCGAAGGCCGACAGCTCCTGAGCACCGCGACCGCCTTGAACCCGCTGGGGACGACGGCCACCAACCCCTACAGCAACGCCCCGCCCGGGACCCAGATCGACGGCAGCGCCCCCGTGGCCGACACCATCGAGGCGAAGCTCCAACATATCCAGAACTATGCGTTCTTCATCGGCCAGCTCGACCGGGGCGGCGCCGTGCCGCAGCCGACGGTGAGCAACATCCAGAACGACCTCAAGTTGCTGATCGGCCAGTTGCACCCCGGCGACACCAACACGACCCGGGCGTTCAACCTCGACCTCCGCGGCGACCAGAACACCTACAACATCCTCCCGGGCCAGGCCCAGGCCCTCAACCGAGATTTCGGGGCCGTGCTCCTGGCGGCCGGGGCCGACCCCCAGGTCACCGCCGACCTGCAAACCCAGATGAACCAGCTCGCCCAGGACGCCACCCAGCAGTCGGACCCGTCGATCGTCGCCCGCAACGACTACGCGACCACCCTGGAACTGGCCCTCGGCACGGGCCGGCCGCTCCTGGCGCCGGTCAAGCCCCGGCTCGCCTCGGGGAGCCTCGCCGCGACGGTCAAGGGCATCGACGTCAGCAAGGTCGCCCAGCCCAGCCTGGGCGGGACCTACGCCGCCAACGTCAACATCCAGATCGTCGACGCCAACAACACCGTCTTCGGCACCGCCACGACCGACACCAACGGCAAATACACCGTCAAGTTCACCAACCCGCTCCCCAACGGGACCTACACCGTCCGAGTCAGGGCCGAAGACCTCGGCTATCTCAGCCCGCCGAGCAAGAGCTACACCTTCACCGTCGACTTCCACGCCCCCAAGCCCAAGGCGGCAGGCTGAGCCTCGGGTGTAGCTCTTGAATCTGGAGAATCGGATTGCAAATTGCAGGATCGCAAATCGCAAATCTAATGAGGAACCAGACTGCTTCCATCTTTTGCGATTTGCGATCCTGCAATTTGCAATTCTTGATCCCGAAGAATCTCCAGGTTTGAGAGCTACACCCATGAGCCTCGGAGTTGACGGCCAACCCTCGAAAATGTCTTGATTCCGAGGGCCGGTGGCCGCATAATGGCCGCTTCGATCGGGATCAATCGAGTGGAAGCGGGTGCGCTCATGAAAACGAAGACCAAGAATCGCAAGTCGTACAAGTGGAAGAAGAAGGCCGACAGCTCGCCGGTCGCCAAGGGGCGGCGCGTGAAGCGCAACGGCGTCCGCAACCCCAAGAAGCGGAAGCACCTCGGCGGCGTCGGGCTTTGAGCTCAATCTGGCCGGGGACCGCACCCGAGTCAATCTGAATCGATCTCGAAAAGCCGGGCCATCTCGCCCGGCTTTCTTCGTCGACCCCGATCAATCAAGATTTCCACGTTTATGAGGGATTTCATGATCCGGTCCATCGCTTCGAGTCGATAACTCGGATGCAGCCGGGAGGGCTGGCAGTTTCGAAGAGGTCAAAGGGACCACGGCAAGGACGCTGGTCGGCGCATCCAACAAGGCGATTTCCCGCCGCGAGGGACTCCCCCTTGGTGCCGACCCCCTTGATCGGAACCCGACCCGAGCCGCCCCTCTCCGAAGGATCATTGCCGATGCGCTTCGGCCTCGCACTTCGCTTTCTCCTGTCCGGCCGCCGCGACCGCCGACGACCGCTCGGGCGAACCCCCATCGGCCGGCGACGGACCGCCTCGCCCGAGGTCGAAGCCCTCGACCCCCGCCAACTCCTCGCGACCGCTTCGCCCTCGGTCCTCCTGCTCTCGGCGTCCACGGTCGACTCCAAGGGCGTGACGATCTCCTACAACGTCGAAGCCCCGCAGACCGCCTCGCCGATCACGCTCGGGTTCTACCGGTCGACCGACCCTGTTTTCAGCCCCGACGACGTCCCGATCGAGCCTGTGGCCGCCTTGCCGAGCGTAGATTCGTCGGGCGTGAATTCGGGAGCGGTCGGCGTCCATACGCTCACGGTCCCGATCCCCGGCGGGTTGCCGCTCAACCCGGAGCACCCCTACGTCCTGGCCGTCGCCAACCCGAACTCGACCGACCCGACCTCTCCGCCGTCCACGGCGTCGTTTCGGACCTACACCATCGGCGTCGTGACCCACGGCGGGATTCAGGACCAAGCCTGGAAGAAATACGGCCCGCCCTGGACCTTGAAGATGGCCCAGTCGCTCCGAGCCGAGGGGTACGACCAGGTCATCGCCTACAACTGGGTCTCGCAGAGCAGTTCGCCGGGCAAGGCGGTCAAGCAAGGGCCGATCCTGGCCAAAGAGGTCCTCGCCGATTCGAGCAAGTTCCCGAGCACCAGCCCGGTCGACGTCCAGTTCATCGGCCACAGCGAGGGGGCGGTGGTCAATACCCAGGCCATCGTCGATGCCTCCGCGAACCAGACGCCGCAGCTCAAGGCGGGGTACTGGGAAGACACCTTGCTCGACCCTCACGCCGCCAACCCCGACTTCCCCGGCCGACAGTACAGCGTCGCCTCCGGCCCGTTGGGTGCCATCGCCAAGATGGTCATCGACAATTATCAGGCGAGGGCACGCGACCCGCTCACCTTCGTCCCCCCTCGGGTCGACTCGGCGCAGGTGTTCTACCAGCAAAACCCCGCCAACCGCGACCACAACGAGAACGGCGGGATCTACAACCTTTGGGGCGAAGTCCCGGTCAAAGGCCCCGCGTCCTACTTCAACCTGACCGGCTCGGACGTCGTCCACTCGGGCAAGAACGGGGTTTATACCTGGTACCAAAACCATGTCGTCCCCACGCTCGGCGACGGCGCGCCCGGTCTGAGCCAGGCCACCTTGAGCGGCTCGGCCTCGACCTTGACAACCGCCTCCACGACCGCGGCCCTCCCGTCGTTCTCGGGGACCGCCCAGCCCGGCTCCACGGTCTTCATCCGGGTCGGCCCGCCCAAGACGAACCAGCTTCGGACGGTCGCCCAAGCGGTCGCAAGCCCAAGCGGAGCCTGGACCGCCACGGTCCCCAGCCTCCCCACCGGGAACTACCGGGCCGTGGCCGTATCCAAAGTCGTCGGGCCGATTACCGGCAACCGCGCGGTGATCGCCACGGTCCCCCTCGGCCCCTTGGCAATTAAGAAGTGAGCCACGGATGGAACACGGATGAAACACGGATAAGAAAAAGCCAATCCTAATTCTGATCCGTGTTCCATCCGTGGCCCAAAATTGATTCATCTTGGTGATGGACCGGCCAGGGCGAGGGTTTCGACGACTCGGGGGCAGTCGGGCAGGGAGGCCAGGAAGGTCCGGCCGTAGGGCTTGCTGAGGACTCGGGGGTCGAGGATGACGACGATCCCCGAGTCGTCCTTGGTGCGGATCAGGCGGCCGAAGCCTTGCTTGAGCTTCAGGACGGCTTCGGGGACCTGATGCTCGACGAACGGGTTGCCGCCTCGGCGCCTGATCGCTTCGAGCCGGGCTTCCAGGAGCGGCCGGTCGGGGACGCTGAACGGGAGCTTGACGATGATCACGTTGGACAGGGCCTCGCCGGGGACGTCGACGCCTTGCCAGAAGCTGTCGGCGCCGAAGATCACGCTGTCGACGTCGGCCTTGAACGCCTCGACCATCTTCGACCGGGGCATCCCGTCGGACTGGGCGAACAGGGCGATGTTCCGATCGGCGAACCAAGGGGCCAGAACCCGGGCGGCCTCGGCGATCATCTGGTACGACGTGAAGAGGACGAACGCCTTGCCGTGGGTCTTTTCGAGGTAGAACGGGATCGCCCGGATCGCGGCGTGCTCGAAGCCTCGGGGGTCGTCCGACGGGTCGGGCAGGTTCCGGGGGATGTGGATCGCCACTTGGTTCGGGTAGTCGAACGGGCTGCCCAACTGGAGCGACTCGCACCGGGTCAGGCCGATCCGGCTCTTGGCGAAGGTGAAGCCCGGCGGCGACCCGACGCTCAAGGTCGCCGAGGTCAGGATGCACGTCGGGACCCGGCTGAACAGGTCGCGGCGGAGCGTCGGCCCGACGTCGATCGGGGCGCAGGCCAGGGTGACGCGCCGCCGCGACGTCTGCTCCAGGTCGATCCAGTAGACCGACTCGGGCGTGTCCTGATCCAGCCAGGATGAAAGACCGATCGCCAAAGATTCGCAGCGGTCGGCGGCGGCGGTCAGCTCGATCCTCTGGTCGTCTTCCTCGATGTTCTCGGCGCCGTCTGAAATCGCGGTGGACAGCTTGCGGAGGGCTTCGCCCAGGGGGTCGCCCAACCCTGAAGGCTTGCGGAGCCGCCCGTTGCTCGACCCGTGCCGCCCCTGCCAGCGCTCGACGGTGTTGAAGAAATCCTCCGAAATCCGCTGCGTTGTCGCCGCGAGGGCCATCGCCTTGTCGAGCTTGTGGTACAGCAATAACCCCTTGCCCGTCCGGGGGTAGTAGAGCCGGTTCAGGGTGAAGTCGACCTGGCTGTTCGAGACCCGAAGCCCGAGGTGGTCGCCCGCGACGGCTTCCAAGGTGTGGGCCTCGTCGAAGATCGCCACGTCGTATTCGGGCAAGAGACCGGCCCCCGAGCCTCCGCCCCGGAGCGCCAGGTCGCTCATGAACAGGGCGTGGTTGACGATCAGGAGGTTGGCGTTCCGCATCCTCTGGCGGGCGGCGAAGTAGAAGCAGCCTCGGAACCTCGGGCACTTCTTGCCGAGGCAGTTGCCGTGCTCGCTCGCCACCGCGTCCCAGACGGCGGGAGAGGGGCGGAAGTCGAGGTCCGACCGGCTCCCGTCGTCGGTGTGCCCCGACCAGAGCTTGATGCTCGCCAACTGGTCCAGGTCGTCGGGGGTGGCGAACGTCGAACCCGCGCGAGCCGAGGCCGCTTCGAGCCGTCGGAGGCTGATGTAGTTCCCTCGCCCCTTGACCAAAACCGCCGAGAACTCCTGGGGCATCACGGCCTGGAGCAGCGGAATGTCTTTCTCAAGCAACTGCTCTTGCAGGCTGATCGTGTGGGTCGAGACGACGATTTTCTTGCCCGCCTCGCTCGCCGCCAGGATCGCGGGGACGAGGTAGGCGAAGCTCTTGCCGACGCCGGTGCCCGCCTCGACCATCAGGTGCGACTTGTCGTCGATCGCCCGAGCCACCGCCCGGGCCATGATCATTTGCTCGGGCCGGGCCTCGAACCGGTCCCCCATCCGTCGGGCGACCGAGCCACCGGGGCCAAGGATCGGACTCGGGTCGAACTGGGACATCCTCGCCCCTCCCTGGGGTCCGATCGATCGAAGGAGCGAACAGGATCAAGCTCAAAGGCGAGGCGTGATCGTCCCCTCGGTCGGGCTGGAGGCGGTGGCGTAGAGCTTCTTGGGGATTCGGCCCGACTCGGCGGCGAGCCGGCCCGCCTCGACGGCGAGCCTCATCGCGTGCGCCATCTTGAGCGGGTCCTTGGCCCCGGCGATCCCGGTGTTGAGGAGGACGCCGTCGCACCCCAGTTCCATCGCCGAGGCGACGTCGGAGGCCGTGCCCACCCCGGCGTCGATGATGACGGGGTAGTCGGGGTCGTCCCGCTTGAGGTCTTCGAGGATGATCCGGATGTTGTTCGGGTTCAGGACGCCTTGCCCCGAGCCGATCGGGCTCCCGGCGGGCATCACGCTCGCGGCCCCCGCGGCTTTCAAGTGGCGGGCGATCACCGGGTCGTCGCTGGAGTAGACCAGGACGTGGAACCCTTCGGCGACCAGAACTTCCGTGGCCTTGAGCGTCGCCACCGGGTCGGGGAGCAGCGTCCGGGTGTCGGCGAGGACTTCCAGCTTGATCCAGTCGGCCCCGGGGTTGTCCAGGCCCAGGAGGAGTTCCCGGCCGAGCCGGGCGGTCCGAAGCGCGTCGTCGGCGGTGAAGCAGCCGGCGGTGTTGGGCAGGATCGTCATCCGGTCGAGGTCCAAGAAGTCGATCAGGCTCCGCCCCTGCTTGTCGGTCAGCCGCTCTCGGCGGACGGCGACGGTGACGACCTCGGTCCCGCTCGCCGCCAGGCACTCGCGCATCAATTCCAGGGTCGAATACTTCCCCGTCCCGACCAGGAGCCGACTCCGGAACCGGTGCGGCCCGATCCGCAAGCTGCCCGGCTCGATCTCGGCCGCCTGGGCCGAACCCCCACCGACCAGGGTGACGACTTCCACCGAGTCGCCCGCCTCGATCGTCGCCTCGGAGTGCCGCCCTCGGGGGACGAGGTCGCGGTTCCGCTCGACGGCGACGTGCTCGGGCTTGACCCGGAGCAGGCCGAGCAGGCCCTCCACGGTCAACGACTCGGGGACCTCGCGCCGTTCGCCGTTCAACGTGATCGTCACGAAAAGGAAGCCCCGTCGCCTGCCTGGATGAAAGGGGTTTTGCACCTTTGTCCATGATAGGACAACCGGGCCGATCCGGTCAACCGGGGGACGATCCCTCCGCGAACGGAAGAACCGCCACTTTGCCGGGTGGCTGTCGGGTCTCCGGCAGGGAATTCGAATCGATTGGTGGAACCTCGAAGCTGGGTGACGGCCCGAGCTTTTTCGGCCCGCTCGGGCACCCGAGGAGAACGCGATGACTTCGTGTCCCGGTGATCCGACGCTCGTCCGGCTCCTCGACCTGGGCGGCGAGGACGACTCGAACTCGATTCATGCGCATATCGAGCATTGCATAGCCTGCCAAGAGGCGCTCAAGCGGCTGACGAGCGACGTCTTCTCGTTCTCGAATCCGGGAGACCGGGAAGGCGAACGGATCGAGCGCCTGGCCGACGCCTCGCGGGCCGCCGACTGCCCCGGAGGTCCCGACGAGACCACCGCGACCGTCGACGAGCGGACCCGGTTGCTCCCCGACGGCTCGGAGGATGACCCGGCGGGCCGACACGACCGGAGGAGCTTCAACCCGGCTTCTCATGGGGTCGAAGGTTACGAGATCCTCTCGGAACTCGGCCACGGCGGGATGGGGGTCGTCTATAAGGCCCGCCATCGGCGTTTGAACCGCCTGGTCGCGCTCAAGATGATCCGGGCCGGGAGCCTGGCCACCCTCGAAGAACGGTCGCGGTTCCGGATCGAGGCGGAGGCCGTCGCCAAGCTCCGACACCCCAACATCATCCCGATCTACGACACCGGCGACTCCGGCGGCCTCCCCTTCGTCACGCTCGAACTGCTCGACGGGGGCAGCCTCGACAAGCGGGTGGGCGACACCCCTCAGCCCGGTCGAGACTCCGCGGCGCTGGTGGCGACGCTCGCCCGGGCCATCCACGACGCGCATCAGGCCGGGGTCGTGCATCGCGACCTGAAGCCGTCGAACATCCTCTTCGACCGCGAGGGCGTCCCCAAGGTCGCCGATTTCGGGCTGGCCAAGTCGCTCGAAGAGGGCGGGCCGACCGAGACCGGCCAGGTCCTCGGCTCCCCCGGCTACATCCCCCCCGAGCAGGCCCAGGGGGACTCGAAGCGGGTGGGCCGGTCGGCGGATATTTATGCCTTGGGCGCGATCCTCTACAAGATGCTCACGGGCCGACCGCCGTTCCGGGGGGCGTCGCCGCTCGAAACGATCATCCAGGTCCTCAACCAGGACCCCGTCCCGCCGTCCCGCCTCCGATCGCAGGTCCCGCGCGAACTCGAGACGATCTGCCTGAAATGCCTGGCCAAGAAGCCTTCCGGCCGCTACCCCACCGCCGAGGCGCTGGCGGAGGACCTCGATCGCTATCTGGCCGGTCGACCGATCCTCGCCCAACCGACCCCGATCTGGGAGCACGGCTTGAAGTGGGCTCGGCGGCGGCCGAGCTTGTCCTCGACGATCGCCCTGGGGTTACTCCTGGCGATCACCCTCTCCGGGTTGGGCTTGCGGAGGCACGGGATCGCGGTCGAGCGCGAGCGGGCGCGGGCCGATCGGGTCGCCGGGAATCGGCTTTCGGGGGAGCGGACGCTGATCCAGGTCCAAGGCCGCCTCCTGAGCGGCCGGAACACCGGCGAAGACAACGCCTCCCTCCACGACCTCCGGGCCAGGGCCGCGCGGGAGCCTCGGCTTTCCGACCTCCGGGACCGGGCGGCGGGCCTCCTGGAGCAAGCCCACAGGCTCCAACTCGATCGGGAGGCAATCGAGTCGGGTCGGCGGCGTTATCGGGAATTCCTCACCAGGCGCGACGACGCCCTCTTCCAGGCCGCCGAGATCACCGGCCCGCACCCGACCGGCGACCCCAAGCCGGTCCGCCAATCCGCCCTGGCCGCCCTGGAAATCTTCGACGCCGACCCCCCGAGCGGCGACGGGTGGAAGCTGGCCGTCTTGCCCGCCTCGCTGACCGAACAAGAGCGCGACGAGGTCGTCAAAGGCTGCTATCAGATGCTGATGATCCTGGCCGAAGCCACGGCCCAGCCCCGGCCCGGCGAGGTGGCGAAAGTCCAAGCCGAGGGGGCGATCCGCATCCTCGACCGGTCGTCGGGCTTGCCGCCCCGGCCAACCCACGCCTACCACCTGACGCGGGCCTCGTGCCTGCAAAGGGCGGGGGACGTCGAAGGGGCGAACCGCGAACGCGAGGCGACCGGTCGGATCGAGCCCGACGGGGCGTTCGATCATTTCCTGATCGGGCTCCAGGACTACAAAAGGGGCCTGATCCCCCAGGCCGGCCGACATTTCCAGGCCGCCTTGCGCGACCAGCCCAGCCACTTCTGGTCGCAATACCTCCTGGCGGTCTGCAACCTGAACGATCGGCCGGCGCACCCCGAGGAAGCCAAAGCCTACCTGACCGGGTGCCTCCAGTCGCACCCCGACCTCCCCTGGCTCTACCTCCTCCGGGGGATCGCCTCGGCGCAGTCGGCGGCCGGTTCGACCCCGCTCGAGGCGTCGAAGGGCTTCGAGGCGGCCGAGGCGGATTTCCGGGACGCCCTCCGCCGCGACCCGGAGGGCCGATTTTTCTATCCCTTGCTCGCCAACCGGGGCCTCACCCGGCTCCAGGCCCACCGCTGGGACGATGCCGAGGCCGACCTCCGCGAGGCCATCGAGGTCAACCCGCGTCATCCCAGCGCCCACGTCACGCTGGCCCAGGTCTACCGCCGCCAAGGGAAACCCGGCCCGGCCCGAGAACAACTCGACCTGGCCATCGCCTTGAAGCCCGACTCCGCCCCGCTCCTGAGGATGAGGGCGCTCTGGAACCTGGAGTCTCCCCAACTCTCGCGGACCGATCACTCCGCGATCCTCCTCGACCTCGAACAGGCGATCCGATGCGACACCCAGGGGAGTTTGGATCGGGCCAGGGACCACGCCAAACGAGGCGCGCTGCTCTTGCTCGACAAACGCGCCGGGGAGGCCCTGGACGCGAGCGAGTCGGCCCTGGAGGTCGACCCGGACAACGCCGACGCCCGCCGGGTCCGACTGACGGCCCTCCTGGAACTCCGCCGCTACGGGCCGATGATCGAGGCATGCGACGACTACCTTCGGTCGAGCCGCGCGTCGCCCGAGTTGCTCGAACTCCGAGGGCTGGCCAAGGTCGAGCGCGACGACCTGGCGGGCGCCATCGAAGATTACACCCTGGCGATCTCGATGGACCGGGGCGCGTCGCACCGGTATTGCCGTCGAGGGTGGGCTTACCTCGCTTACGGGGCCGCCCCGATGGCCCGGCGCGACTTCGACGAGGCCATCCGGCTCGACCCGTCGAGCGGCGATGGCTCCAGCGGTCGCGTGTCGACCCTCGTCGCGATCGGCCAATTTCGAGAAGCCGCCGCCGAAGCCGAGCGCGCCGTCCGGTGCGGCGGGACCAGGCCGCGAACGCTCTACAACGCGGCGAGATCGATGGCCCTGGCGGCCCAAGCCGCCTCGACCGACGCGGCCGGCAAGGGCCGCCGCGACGTCGAGTCGATCCGCCTCTACCAGGACCGGGCCTTGCAGGTCCTCGACCAGGCCCTCGGCTCCACCGCCCCCGACGGGCGGGCCGAATTCCTCCGCGAGGTCGTCGAGGCCGATCCCGCCCTGAAAATCGTCCGACGACTCCCCTCCTACTCGCGATTGGCCGAGAAGTGGCGACGCCCGCCCGTGGCATCCACCGTCCCGAACCCCGGGGTCGACAACCCAAGCGATCCCTGACTTCGAGGGACGGATTCAAGGGGAGACACCCGCGCATGTTCAAGTCTTGGCCGGCTTCCGCGCCCCGCCCCATCCTCCCCGAGCCGACGATCCGTCGATCCCCTCGGTCTCGGTCGTGTGGATTCGATCAACTCGAAACGCGCACGGCGATGTCGGTCGGCCTCGGACCCGCCGCGGCGGCCTTGTACTCGCCCCCTCCGGAAACTTCGACTCAGGTCGACTCGCGGTTGGAATCGCTGGTCAAGAGCGGGACGGGCGCCGATGCCGCCCAGTCGCCGGATTCGTCCAAATCAAGCCTCTTGTCGTCGGCCCTCCTCGCGGACCTTTCCAAGAGTTCCGCCTTCATCAATACGGCGGTCATCATCACCGGGGGTTCCGGTCCCGACGCGGGACCGGCGGATGACGGCCTCGCTTACCCGACCTTGGATCTCGCGAAGAGCTTGAAGGCCGCGATCAGCTCGCTCCCCGAGTCGGCCCTTTTTCCGTTCTTCAACCAGTTGGAGACCAAGTTCGATGCCGCGCCGGGGTCCGGGGTCGACGTGCCGTCGGTCATTTCGAGCGTGATCATGTATTTGAGGGGGTACGGCCTCTTCGATCAAAGCCCTTCGGCCGGTTTCGAGGCGGATCTGATCAGGAGTGGAGCCGAGATCGGACCATCACCGTTCAACGCCTGGGGCAACGAAGCCCCGATCCATCTCGTCGCCTCGGCGGCCCCCTCGGCGGGCCTGGAGGCTTCGACGGTCGAGGTCCAGGACACGGGCCGATTGCTCTCGATCACCTCGTCCGCGGGCGAGGAGGACGCTTCCCAAGCCCTGGCTTTCGGCGAAAATTCGGCTTGGTTCTGGGAGATGGCTCCCGACCCGTCGGTCCCGCTCCCGTTGTTGATGGCCGGGGGAAATCTCCCGGACCTCGTCGCGGGCGGCCCCGGTTTGGCGGCCGAGGTCGACCCCTTCGTCGAGCCTCGGATGGCCGAGCTGGAACCGCTGGAAGACTCCTCGCTCGCGATGGTCGCGACGCTCCGATCCGGGTTCGCGGACCTTCCCGGCGAACCCACACTCCGAGGCATCCCCGCGACGGTTCGGGCCGGGCCTGTCGAGGACCTGATCCGGTCGCCCCGGTGGATCGACTACGTGATGGACCAGGCCGACGCGCTCGAACAGGGCCGGCAAGCCTGCGCCGGACTCCTGTCCGGCGACCCGAAAGAGGCCGGACCGGGGGAAGAATGGCCGGCATGGTGCGCGTCGATCGGTTCGGCCTCCGAGGCGGCTCGTCGATCCGACCGGCCAACGCTGGTCGAGGTCTCCGAGGCGGATCGAGCTTCCAAACCCCCGTCTTCGGAAGCCGAAGAGCCGATCCTCCCGCTCTGCTCCGAGGACGGCCCGACGACCGACGCGGGCGAGGGCGAGGGCCTGCCCCGGATCGAATGGTCCGGCGGGCTCGCCTGGTCGGCGCTAGGGTTCGGCCTGGCCATCGGCTGGTTGCGGCTCCGGCGCCGACGAGCTTGGTCCTGGTGGGGTGGGTGAGATCCAACGATCAAATGCAGTTCACATTGCAGATCGCAAATAGCAAATAATACCGATCCCAGAAATTCATTGCACATTTCAAATTGCAGATCGCAAATCGCAAATAGGGCATCCGTATGGCTTTGCGATTTGCGATCTGCAATTTGAAATGCGTCGGAAATTCCTAGGATGCGTATAATTCACCAGTATGACTTTGCGATCTGCAATGTGAAATGAGTTTTGAATTCCCAGGGTTGGCCTTATCTCTTCAAGCCGCTGATCTGCCGCCAGTTCCGGCTAATCTGGAAGTGGCACAAGGCCACGGCGCAGGCGTCGGCGACGTCGTGGGGTTCGGGGAGTTTGTCCAGCCCGAGTTCGGTCCGGATCGCGTGCTGCATCTGCTCCTTGATCGCCTTGCCGCTGCCGGTGAGGGTCTTCTTGATCCGGGTCGCCGCATAACCCGTCACCGGGACCATCCGCTTGGCGGCGGCGAGCATGATCACCCCCCGGGCGTGCGACATCAAAAGCCCGGTCCGGGGGTGCTTGTAGTGGCTGTGGACCTGCTCCATCGCCATGCTCGACGGTGGAAAGGCATCCAGCACTTCGAGGACCATGTTGTGCAGCGCCAGCAGCCGCCCTTCGAAGCTTTTCGACGAGTCCCCCCGAGGCCGGAGCACCCCCGCCTCGCGGACGTAGGCCCCCCGGCCGCTCGCCTCGATGACGGCGTAGCCCGTGACGTTCAAGCCTGGGTCGATCCCCAATACCCGACCGACCGGCAAATCCGAGGCTGCCATCGCCAAAGGCCCTCCCTGGACCGGGGAAGAAATTCTTAGCCACGGATGGAACACGGATCAGAGAATCAAGGTTTTTCTGATCCGTGTTTCATCCGTGGCTCAATTTGTTTTAGTCGATTTTCCAGGCGGTGCCGTCGGGTCGGTCTTCGAGGGTGACGCCGAGTTCGGCCAGCCCTTTGCGGATATCATCGGCCATCGCGAAGTTTTTCTCCTTGCGAACTCGTGTACGGAGTCGCACGAGGAAGTCGAGCAGGCCGGGCGTCAAGCGGCCGAGGGCGGGGTCACGCTTGGGCTGCGACCGGCGGAACAGGCCGAGGATCTGCGCCAACTCCTTGAGGGCGATCACGCCGGAGCGGAACGCGGCGATCGCCGACGGGTCGCCGGAGGTTTCCAGCTTCTTGGCGTCGGCGTGGCGGTTCAAGGCGCGGACCATCTCGAACAGCTCGCCCAGGGCGCCTCCGGTGTTGAAGTCGTCGTCCATCGCTTCGAGGAAGCGGGCGCGATGCTCGTCGACGCCTTCGATCGTCAGGCTCGGGGCCGGGTCGGGCTTCTTCCGGGGAGCTTCCAGCGCCGAGTAGCTTTGCCCGGTCAGGCGCTCGAAGCGGTCGAACAGGCTGTGGAACGCCCCCAAGCCTCGGGCCAGCTCGTCGAGCCGACCGGGGCCGTAGTCGATCGGCCGTCGGTAGTGGCTCGACAGGAACAGGCAGCGGAGGGTGTCGGCGTCGTGCTTCTGCAAGAGGTCGCTCATCAGGATGAGCGTGCCGGGGTCGGACTTGGAGATCTTCTTCCCGGCCTTGGTGAGCAGGCCGTTGTGGAGCCAGTAGGTGGCGAACGGGACGCCGGAGAAGCACTCGGACTGGACCACCTCGTTTTCGTGGTGGGGGAACACCAGGTCAAGCCCGCCGCCGTGGATGTCGAAGTGGTCGCCGAGGAGCTTCATGCTCATGGCCGAGCACTCAATGTGCCAGCCGGGCCGGCCCGGACCCCAAGGGCTGTCCCACGACGGTTCGCCCGGCTTGGACGCCTTCCAGAGCGCGAAGTCGCCGGGATGGTGTTTGACCGTGGACGGCTCGATCCGAGAGCCCGCCTGGAGGGCTTCGGGGTCTCGGTGGCTGAGCTTGCCGTACTCGGGGGCCTTGGTCACGTCGAAATAGACGTCGCCGCCCGAGGGGTAGGCGAACCCCTTGGCGATCAACCCTTCGGTCATCGCCACGATCTCGCCGATGTGCTCGGTCGCCCGGGGCATGTGGTCGATCCCGTCGACGCCGAGGCTCGACAGGCAGCGGAGGTAGTCGTCGGTGACCCGACCGGCGAGGTCGGCCACGGTCACGCCTTCCCTGTTCGCCTGGGTGATCAGCTTGTCGTCGACGTCGGTGATGTTGACGACCCAGGTCACCTCGTACCCGAGGTAGACGAGGTACCGCTTGATCGTGTCGAAGATCACCGGGCCGACCATGTGGCCGATGTGGCTGTTGGAATACACCGTCGGGCCGCAGACGTACATGCCGACCTTGCCGGCTTCGACGGTTTCAAAAGTCTCTTTGGCCTGCGAGAGCGTGTTGTAAAGGCGAAGCGGCATGGGACGGGCCGGGTGGTTCGGGTGGTGGAGAGTATCACAGCGACCGCGATCGAAGCGACCGGAAGAATTCATTGTACCCCGAGCGACGAGGGCGGAGCCCTAATCTTGTCCCTCCGGGGGAGACTCGGCCACGAGCAGGACCGCCGCCTCGCAGGAGATCGCCTCGGATCGACCCACCGGGCCGACATGCTCGCCGGTCTTGGCCTTGATGTTGACGCAGGTCGGATCGAGGCCGAGCAGCCGAGCCAGGTTGGCCTTCATCTGATCTTTGTGAGGCGTCAACTTGGGGCTTTGGGCGTGGACGGTCACGTCGCAGTTGCCCGGCCGCCAGCCCGCTCGGGCCACCTGGGCGACGACCTCGCCGAGCAACCGCCCGCCGTCCAGGCCGCGCCATTGGGGGTCGGTGTCGGGGTAGTGCTCGCCGATGTCGCCCAGGCCCGAGGCGCCCAGCAAGGCGTCGGCCACGGCGTGCATCACCACGTCGGCGTCGGAATGGCCGAGCAGGCCGAGCGGATGGTCGATTCGGACCCCGCCCAGGATCAAGGCGCGGCCTTCGACCAAGCGGTGCGTGTCGTGCCCGATTCCCACCCGCATCGCCGACCACCTCTTTGACCCTTTGGGTATTCAAACCGACCGATCGCCGATTCATCGCTGATCGTAACTCAGCATCCTTGAAGTTGCCATGCCTGGGCGGTGAGCCCCTTGACCCCTTGACCGGAACTTGATCCGAAGCGGAACTCTCCGCTTGCGTGAGTCGAGTCATCGGCGGATAATGAAATTCACTTGAAAACTTATTCTGGTTGAGTGGACGAAGGTTGTGTTGTGCCTCGACAGCGAGAAGTTTTCGAGGTCGCCGGCTTTCCCGAAAACGCATCACACCTGGTTCGGGCCTCGTCCTCTCATCGGCGGCTCATGCTCCATGCCCCCAGACTCGAAGCCGGCGACGGCGAAGCAACCTGAGATCGCGACCTCGTCGGTTCCCGACACGCTGAAGGCGCTCCATGTCGACCCCGAGTCGGGCCTCTCGAAAGGCGATGTTGATCTTCTCCGGAAGGAGCATGGTTACAACGAGGTCGCCGAGGAGCGGGGGCACCCATTCGTCGAGTTCCTGAAGAAGTTCTGGGGCGTATCGGCGTGGATGCTCGAGCTGATCATGGCCCTGTCGGCTTTCCTCGGAAAATACTCCGACCTCGCCGTGGTGACCGCTCTCCTGGTGGTCAATGCCGTGTTGGGCTTCGTCCAGGAACGCCGGGCGGCGGGGGTGGTCGAGGTGCTCCGGCGCCGGCTCCAAGTCAGCGCCCGCGTCCGGCGCGAGGCGATTTGGCAGGTCATTCCCGCCAGGGAACTGGTCCCCGGCGACATCGTCCGGGTCCGTCCCGGCGACATCGTCCCCGCCGACGTGAAGCTCCTGAGCGGGGCGCTCGGCATCGACCAGTCGGCCCTCACCGGCGAGTCGAAGGATGCCGACAAGCGACCCGGCGAAGTCCTCTCGTCGGGGTCCGTCGTCCGCCGAGGGGAAGGCAACGGCGTGGTCCTGTTGACCGGGGCGAAGACCTATTTCGGTCGGACCACGGAGCTGGTCCGCAAGGCCCGGCCCAAACTCCACATCGAAGCGGTGGTGGCCAAGGTCGTCCGCCGGCTCTTCGTCATCGTCGGGGCGCTGCTTGCCGCCGTGATCGCCCTTTCGGTGGTTCGCGGCCTGCCGCTCGTCGAGATGGTGCCGCTCATGCTCGTCTTGTTGATGAGCGCGGTGCCGGTCGCGCTTCCGGTCATGTTCACCGTGAGCATGGCCGTCGGGTCGAAGGAGTTGGCGAAGCGAGGTGTGCTGGTCACCCGCCTCGGCGCCTCGGAAGATGCCGCGACGATGGACGTGCTCTGCGTGGACAAGACCGGCACGATCACGATGAACCAACTCGCCGTCACCGGCGTGATCCCGCTGGAGCACTCGACGGAAGCGGACGTCCTGTTCGCCGCCGCCCTCGCGTCCCAAGAGGCCAACCAAGACCCGATCGACCTGGCGTTCCTCGCCGCGGCGAAAGCCCATCATGTATTCGAGGGCGTGCCTGCGGTCAAACCGGTCTCCTTCACCCCGTTCGACGCGAAAAACCGCCGGACCGAGGCCGTGGTCGAACAGAACGGTCAGAGGCTTCGGGTGATGAAAGGCGCGGTTCGAACGATCGCGGAAGCCTGCGGCCTTGAGCCTCCGGCGATCGAAGCGCTGGAGGCTCGCGTCAACGAATCGGCCCTCAAGGGATACAGGACGCTCGCGGTGGCCCGTGGCCCCGAGACGGGCGTTCTGGGGATGGTTGGCCTGGTGATTTTGTTCGATCCGCTCCGGCCGGACGCCAAGCAACTGATCTCCGAACTCCGCGACCTCGGGATTTCGGTGAAGATGCTCACCGGCGACGCGCTGGCCGTAGCTTCGGAAATCGCCAAAGGGGTCGGCCTGAGGAACATCCGCCGAGTGGCGGACTTGAAGGCGGCCGGTAGCCAACCCGGCGCCGCGACGGCGGATCTGTTCGAAGGGGCGGACGGCTTCGCCGAGGTTTATCCCGAAGACAAGTACATCGTCGTGCAGCACCTCCAGGCGGCGGGCCATGTGACCGGGATGACGGGGGATGGCGTCAACGACGCGCCCGCCCTCCGCGAGGCCGAGGTGGGCATCGCCGTCAGCACCGCGACCGACATCGCCAAGGGGGCCGCGAGCGTCGTGCTCACCGAACCGGGTTTGACGAACATCGTGGCGCTGGTCGAGCAGGGGCGGACGATCTATCAGCGCATCCTCACATGGATCATCAACAAGATCAGCCGGACGATCCTGAAGGCGGCCTTCGTGTCGGTCGCGTTCGTGGTCACCGGCGAGTTCGTTGTCTCCGCCTTCGCCATGCTCCTGCTCGTGTTCATGACGGACTTCGCGAAGATCGCCCTCGCCACCGACACCGTTCGCCCGTCCCGAAAGCCCGAAACCTGGAACATCGGCGGCTTTCTCACGGTCTCGGTGGTGCTGGGCGTGGTGATGGTCGCGGAAGCACTTCTTCTTTTATGGGTCGGCTGGTCACGCTTCGGTTTGGCCTCGAATCAGTCGGCCCTCTCCACTTTCAGCTTTCTGACATTGCTTGATTTCGCCGTCTTCTCCGTCGTCTCGGCGAGAGAGCGGCGATGGTTCTGGTCGACGATGCCCAGCAAGACTCTCATGGCCGCCCTGGCGGCGGACGCCGTGGTGGGCACCGCCTTGACGCGGGTGGGCATCCCCGACCTTGTTCCACTCCCTTGGTGGCAGATGCTGGTGATTTTCGGCTATGCGATGATCGCGTGTCTCGTCATCAACGACAGCGTCAAGGTCGCGATGATCAAGTGGCGAGTCCCCTCGGCTGTGTCCTGAATGAAGTTTGAGAAAAGGTCGTTCATGATCATCGAGGATGAGAAAATGGGTTCGGGCTAATCTCACCTGTTCGGTGTCCGGCGGTGCCCCTGATTCCCGTTTCGACAGGAATCCTTGTCATTTTGGGAAGACGACACCCCAGTTCGTGAAAAAACTCACGGATCGAGGATTTCGGCGGACGGCCCGAAAAGATTAAAGTCCGCGAAAATCGCCATTTGGGGCGAGTCCGGCGGAAAAGATTAAAGTCCGGCACGGGGGGTGCATTGACTCATTCCCGTTCGCCGCGAGAGGAATCGCGGGCAAGTGGTTGATCGACAAGCACGCCGCACGGAGGATTTTCCCATGTTGGTCCTGAGCCGCAAAATCAACGAAAAAATCATGATCGGCGACGACATCACGATCACCATCGTCAAGATCGACCGCAACCAGGTCCGGATCGGGATCGAAGCTCCCGGCCAGATCCCGGTCTACCGCGAAGAGATCCTGCCCGCCCGGTTCAACCAGGACGAAACCGTCGGTGAACTCGTTGTTAGCCTTTGACTGAGGGTTTGGATCAAAGCGGAAACGATCGCTCGACAAGTGCCGACCGCCCGGATATCGTCGATCCCCGTGCTTGGAAAAACGGATTCGACCGCGTCCGACGCTCCGCCCGACCATCGATCGCTCGAAGGCCGAGGGCGTCCTCTTGAACGGGAAGGGAACCACGATGAGCATCGACCGCCGCGAGTTCTTGCAAGCCGGTGCCCTGGCCGGCGCCTCGGCGACCGCCCTGACCCTGGGCAACCCGTCCCCCGGTTTTGGTGACGAACCCAATGCGTCGAAGACGACGCTCCCCACCCGCAAGCTGGGCAACACCGGAGTCGAAGTCACGATCCTCAACCACGGGACCTGGCAGTCCCCGGGAGCTTTGGATCGACTCCTCCGCTTCTCGTACAGCAACGGCGTCCGCTACTTCGACACCGCCAAGGCTTACGGCTCGGAGCCGGGCCTGGCGAAGTGGTTCGCCGCGATGCCCGAGGTCCGCAAGAACATCTTCCTGGTCACCAAGGACTCGCCCCAAGACCCGTCGCAGATGATGGGGATGCTCGACCAGAGGCTGGCCAACCTCCAGACCGACTACGTCGACCTCTTCTTCGTCCATGCCCTGGGCGAGCACCACACCCCCGACCAGGCCATCGCCTTCGCCAAGAGCCGAGCGTTCCAGATGGCGAGCGAGGCGATCAAGAAGTCGGGCAAGGCCAAGTTCGTCGGGTTCTCGACCCACAACCAATTCAAGGCCCCGATCATCCAGGCGGCGGCCGAGGGGGGCTTCGTCGACGCGATCATGGTCGCCTACACCCCCTGGCTCGACAAGGACGCCCCGATCAACAAGGCGCTCGACGCCGCGCACGCCGCCGGGATCGGCCTGATCTCGATGAAGCAGGTCGCCGGGGCCGACGGCGCCCGGCTGCTCGCCCAGGTCCCCGCCCACGTCCCGGGCCTGGCGGAGAAGGGCCTCTCCCCCTACCAAGGGTTGCTCCAGGCGGTCTGGACCGACGAGCGGATCAGCTCCGCTTGCGTGTCGATGAGGAACACGACCCAGATCGCCGAGAACACCAAGGCCGCCCGCGTATTCGAGCCGCTCAAGGCCGCCGAGATGCGGGGCCTCTTCGAAGCCTACCTCGCCTCGGCCCCAACCCTGTGCGCCAACTGCGACGGCCGGTGTTCGGCGGCCGGCAAGACCGACGCCAATCTCGGCGACCTCACCCGCTTCCTGACCTACCACGAGCACCACGGCTACCGGGCCGAGGCCCGCCGCCAGTTCGCCGCGATGCCCGCCGCGTCGAAGAACTGGGAGGGTGCCGACCTCCTCGCCGCCCGGGCCGCTTGCCCGAACCACCTCGACTTCTCCGCCTTGCTGCCCAGGGTCGAAGAAAAACTCGCCTGAGCCGACTTCGTCCGAGAAAACGCCGAGACAACGATCCAGGCCCAACCCGGATCGTTGTTTCGCGCGCCGGATCGTAGCTCGGAGACAATTGAGCCACGGATGAAACACGGATGGGAGGAAGAATAAAAATCTGATCCGTGTTTCATCCGTGTTCCATCCGTGGCTCTAGTTTGCGATATCTCGGGACGGCCTCCTCGACACCTTGGGCGTTTCGGGCTAGGCTTGGGGTCGCTTCCGCCTTCGGATCGTGGATTACGGCTTTTGCGGGCGGTCCCCCGACGGGACCGCCGGCGTGTTCTTCGGGAGACTCAAACGAGATGAGCGAGATCCTTCAAGCGCAGGTCGATCGTCGAAGCTTCCTCCAGGCCGGAGCGGTCGCCGCCGCCTCGACCGCGGTCCTCGGCCAGACCGCCGCGACCTCTCGGGCCGACGATGCCAAGTCGATCCTGCCGACCCGGAAGCTCGGGAAGACCGGCGTTGATGTCACGATCTTGAACGTCGGCACCGGCGCCTGGCGCTCCACCGGCGCCGGCGGGGCCGACCGCCTCCTCCGCCTAGCCTACGCCAACGGCGTCCGCTACATCGACACCGCCGACGCCTACCGGACCGAGCCTTACGTCGCCAAGTTCTTCCGGGACAACGCCGCCGCCCGCAAAGACACTTTCGTGGTCACGAAAGACACGCCCAAGACCCCGTCGCAGATGGTCGAGATGCTCGACAAGCGGCTGGAAACTTTGCAGCTCGACTCCGTCGACCTCTTCTTCCTCCACGGCCTGGGCGACAACCACACCACCGACCAGGCCCTGAACATCCTCAACGGCAAGGAGTTCAAGGAGACCGCCGACAAGATCCGCAAGTCGGGCAAGGCCAAGTTCGTCGGCTTCTCGTGCCACCACCCCGACAAGGCCCTCTTTATCGAGGCCGCCGCCAAAGGGGGCTACCTCGACGCGATCATGGTCGCCTACACCCCCTGGGCGGGCAAAGACCACCCGATCAACAAGGCGCTCGACGCCGCGCACGCCGCCGGGATCGGCCTCATCTCGATGAAGCAGCTCGCCGGGCCGAACCCCGAGAAGTTCCTGGCCGAGGTGGCCAACCACGTCCCGAGCCTTAAAGGCAAAGGCTTAACCCCCTACCAGATGCTCCTGCACGCGATCTGGACCGACGAGCGGATCTCCTCCTGCTGCGTGTCGATGAAGGCGACCGGGCAGATCACCGAGAACGTCGCCGCCGCCCGCAAGTTCGAGCCGCTCAAGGAAGCCGAACTCCGAGAGCTGCACAACCTGTTCCTCGCCTCGGCCCCGACCCTGTGCGCCAACTGCGACGGCCGATGCTCCAAGGCCGCCGGGACCGACGCCCCGCTCGGCGACCTCGCCCGCTTCCTGACCTACCACCAGCAGCACGGCCTCCGCGCCGAAGCCCGCCGCCTCTACGGCGAGTTGACCGACGCCGCCCGCGACTGGAAGGGCGCCGACCTCGCCGCCGCTCAGGCCGCCTGCCCGAGCCACTTGAACTTCGCCGAGATCCTCCCGGCCACCGATCGCTACCTCGCCTGATCGCTTCGTTGAAGCTTTGAGGATGTCAACCAACTCGCCCCGAGGCACCAGGTCCATCCTGGCCGCCTCGGGGCGAGCTTTTGGGGAAATTCGTCGCCCGAGACCAAACCGGCTTGGCGAATCGGATCGAGTCCCTTATGATGATGGTTTCCCCCAGCATATCGCGGCGGGTACTTCGCTTCGCGGCCGTCGCGAAGCTTTCGACGATCTTGGTCAGTGGGAGTCCGAGCCTGTGGTGAAGTTACGGGTCCGTTCCGGCGAGTCGATCCAGGAAGCCGTCCGACGCTTCCGCAAGTTGTGCGAGCGCAGCGGCCTCCGCAAAGAGATGCGCCGCAAGGCTTATTACGAAAAGCCCAGCGAGCGCCGACGCCGGGAAGAACTCAAACGGCTCCGCAAGGTCCGCCAGTCCGGTCGGGTTTGAGTGGCCAATTGAGCCACGGATGAACACGGATGGGACACGGATTAAAGAAAATCTTTTCTTATCCGTGTCCCGTCCGTGTTCATCCGTGGCGAAACTCGTTTTTCAATCAGACGTGGACCTCTCGTTTCTGGCCGAGCCGTTCGGGGTATCGCCTTCGGATCGGCTCGACCTGATCTCGGAGGAAGGCGTCGACCTGCTCGGGTGCCCGCCCGACGAATTGGCGAGGGTCGAGCACGGCGCCCAGGTCGACCCCGACGAACGCCGGGTCGGTCCCCAACCGCTCGATCAGGTCGTTGGTCCCATCTCCCTGCTTGATCCGACCGGCGGCGGCGATCGAGTGGGTCCGGATTCGCTCGTGGAGGTCCTGGCGATCCCCCCCGCGTCGGGTGGCGGCCATCATGAGGTTCTCGGTCGCCATGAACGGCAACTCGGCGGCGACGTGGCGGGCGATCACCGACGGGTTGACGACCAGGCCGGGCACGACATTCAGGTAGAGCGTCAGCAAGGCATCCGCCGATAGGAAGGCTTGCGGGAGGACCATCCGCCGGACGGCGCTGTCGTCCAAGGTCCGTTCGAGCCACTGGGTCGCGGCGGTCTGGTTGGCGGCGGCGGGGAGGGCCATCGCGAACCGGGCGATCGAGCACATCCGCTCGGCCCGCATCGGGTTCCGCTTGTAGGCCATCGCCGAGGAGCCGATCTGGTCGGCCTCGAACGGCTCCTCGACCTCGCGCTCGTGGGCCAAGAGCCGCAAGTCCGAGCCGAACCGATGCGCCGACTCCGCCACGGCGGCCAGGGTCGAGACCACCTGCGAGTCGATCTTCCGGGTATACGTCTGCCCCGACACGGGGAGGATGTCGCGGAACCCGAAGGCGTCGGCCACCTTGCGGTCCAGAACCTCGACCTTGGCATGGTCGCCGTCGAACAGGCTCAGGAAGCTCGCCTGGGTTCCGGTGGTCCCCTTGACCCCCAAAAAACCCATGTTTTCCAGCCGGAACTCGACGTCCCGGAGGTCGAGGATCAGCTCATAAGCCCAGAGCGTCGCCCGCTTGCCGACGGTGACGAGCTGCGCCGGCTGGTAATGGGTGTAGCCGAGGCAGGGGAGGTCGCGATAAGCCTCGGCGAACGCGGCCAGGGCGTCGATCGCCCCGACCAGGCCGTCGCGGACCATCGTCAGGCCGTCGCGGAGCAGGATCAGGTCGGTGTTGTCGGTGACGTAGCAGGAGGTCGCCCCGAGGTGGATGATCTTCCGGGCCTCGGGGGCGACGTCGCCATAGGTATGGACATGAGCCATGACGTCGTGCCGGAGCCGCTTTTCGTGGGCCTTCGCGGCGTCGAAGTCGATGTCATCCACCTTCGACCGCAACTCGGCGATCTGGACTTCGCTGATATTGAGCCCGAGTTCTCGTTCGGCCTCGGCCAAGGCGACCCAGAGCCGCCGCCAGGTCGAGAATTTCCGCTGCCCCGACCAGAGTTCGGCCATCGGTTTCGAGGCGTAGCGGGCGACGAGTGGGTTTTCGTAGGTGGTTTGGCTCATGATAGATAGCACATCGAGTAAGCCCGCATCGGCGGCTTGCCGGTGCGGTCGCTTTGATTTTCCGATCGTCGAGGCTTCGCTCCCGGGCGATCAGTATTGGTCCGCGCTGATGACCTCGCCGCCTTGCATCGTCCCCAGGGCCCACCAGACCGGGGGCGAGATCGCATTCTTGATCGCTCGGACTGAGCCGTCCATCATCAGCATGTTGACCAGGCCGGGATGCCGGCTCGAGGGGGGGACGGAGGCCAGCCCGCTCCCGAAGTCGTAGTTGACCGTGCCGGAGGTGCAGCCGTAGGTGTTCGGTGGCATCAATTGATTATACGCCCCCTGGGTCGGCTCGGCGTCGGTCCAGTGCCCCATGATCGGGTCGCCCGTTTTCGTGGTCATGTTGCTCGGGGCCGTCGAGATCGTCTTGCAAGTATTATAGCCGGCCTGCGGGCTGGTGCTCAGCAGGCTCGCCTTGTTGGCTCCCATGAAGACGGTGGTCGACGGGCTTGGCGGTTCGTAGGTCCGGTCGTCGCCGCCAATCCCCTTGATGCGTTCGGAAACCCCGGAGGTGTTGCTGGTGCCGTCGGTGATGGTGGCCATCGTGGCGACCGAGCCGCCGGACTTGCCCCCGGCTCCCCAAAGGAAAGGTCCGGCGTTGGGGGAGAGCCCATTGAGGCACTGGCCGTCCGAACCGGAATTGAAGGTGTAATTGTAATGTGCCATCGGGGTGGTCAGGCGGTCGATGTCCGACGGGCAGACGAGGGTCTTGATCGTCGCGAAGGTGACCGTCGTGTTGACGCCGCCGGGGCTGCGGTTGGCCGCGCTGTTGGCCTGGTACGAAAAATTGAGCGAATTGAACATCGCCTGCTGCTCGAGCTGGGGCAGCAGCATGGGCATGGCCCCCCAGTGGTCGAAGTCGTTCTGTGCATCCGGGAAGCAGCCGATCTGGTCGTGGTAATTGTGCAGGGCGATGCCGATCTGCTTCAGGTTGTTGGTGCACTGGATTCGCCGAGCCGCTTCGCGGGCCGCTTGGACGGCTGGTAAGAGGAGGGCGATCAAGACCGCGATGATCGCGATCACGACCAGCAGTTCGATCAGCGTGAACGCTCGTCTTCTCATATTCACGGTTGGATCTCTCGGGGCCGGGCGGCGGACTCCTCGCCGTTGGAGCCAGATGGTGGGGGTAGGGCGAAACTTCGCCGATGAGGGTAAGGCACCGGGCGGAAGACCAATCTAACCGCCGGATAGGGAGGACTCGCGAGTGTTTCGTGAATCTTCCGAGTGCCACTCGGGTCGGACTTTGTTTCGATCTTTCTGGACCTCGGGACGATCACTCCACCCTGGTCGGAAAAGAGATCGAGGACCCGAACCCCTTTCCTCTCAGATCCCCCCCAGGACCCGAGCCCGGCCCACCCGGTTGATCGCCAGCATGAAGGCGGCGGTCCGGAGGCTGACGCTTTTGCGCTGGGCCATGTCGTAGACGACCTTGAAGCTTTCGACCATCTTTCGCTCCTCTTCGCGGCGGATCTGTTCCAGGGGCCAGCGGAAGTGCTGGAGGTTCTGGACCCACTCGAAGTAGGACACGACGACGCCCCCGGCGTTGGCGAGGATGTCGGGGACGACGGGGATTCCTCGGGCCTCGAAGATGTCGTCGGCCTCGGGCCAGGTCGGGCCGTTGGCGGCCTCGACGATCAAGGTGGCCTTGACCTCTCGGGCCAAGGTGGCGTCGAAGACCCCTCCGAGGGCGGCGGGGATCAGGACGTCGACGCGGCGGGTCAGCAGGTCCTCGTTGGTGATCGCGTCGGCGCCGGGGAACCCGAGGACTTTCCGGGTGGCGGCGACGTGCTTATCCAACTCCGAGATGTCGATCCCTTCGGGGTTGTGCAAGCCTCCGAAGGCGTCCGAGACCGACACGATCACGCCCCCGAGTTGATGCAAATGCAGCGCGGCGAAGCTCCCGACGTTGCCGTACCCCTGGATGGCGAAGGTGGTCCCGGCGACGGCCCGGCCCAACTTCCCGAGCATCTCGCGGGCGATCAGGGCGACTCCGTAGCCGGTGGCGGCTTCGCGGCCCGCCGAGCCGTGGAGCTCGACCGGCTTGCCGGTGACGCAGGCGGGGTGGAAGCCGTGGAACTTGGCGTACTCGTTCATGATCCAGGCCATCACCTGCGCGTCGGTCCCGACGTCGGGGGCGGGGATGTCCTTGTCGGGGCCGATGAAGTCGTGGATCTGGCCGACGAACCGACGGGTCAGCCGCTCCAACTCGCCTTTGGAGAGCTTCGAGGGGTCGCAGTTCATCCCCCCTTTGCCGCCTCCGAACGGGATATCGACGACGGCGGTCTTCCAGGTCATCAGGCTGGCCAGGGATCGGGCCTCGTCCTGGTCGACGTCGGGGTGGTAGCGGAGTCCGCCTTTGAACGGGCCTCGGGCGTTGTCGTGCTGGATTCGGTAGCCGATGAAGTTGCCGATCTCCCCGGAATCCATCTCGATGGCGACCTCGACCCGAAGCTCGCGGTCGGGCGTCACCATCAGGGTCCGCATGTTCCCGGTCAGATCCAGCCGGGCGGCGGCCTTGTCGAAGTAGTGGTTCGTCGCCTCGAAGGCTTTCATGGAACGGATTCCCGCGTTGGCCTTACCCCTCGGAATCCGCCGAAAGACCCCGCCGCCCTGGGGATCGTAACGGATCGGGCCGGGGGTCCGCAATCCTCGGTTGGAGACGCGGGTTGGGTGGCGGGGGTAAACTTGTCGACCCCGGTTGATGGGCGTCGGCTCCGAAGGACTGGGGTAAACAGGTTTACCCCCGCCACCCAGACGCCCTTGGACTTGAAGGAACGAGGTTGTGATATGATTACAATTCGATCGCGGGCAAGGGTCCTCAACGTCGCGGCGGCCCTCGGCTTGTCCTTGGCTTCGGGCTGTGGCCGCCCCGAGCCGTCCACCGCCCCCCAACCCGTCCCGGCCGGCCCGAAGAAGTTATTGGAAGCCGCCCCCAAGCGCGAGGGGAGGCAGGTCTTCACCCTCAAAGGGGTGGTCCAGGCGGTCGACGCCGCCGAAGGCGAGGTCACCATCGCGCACGAGGCGATGCCGGGCTTCATGGACGCGATGGTGATGCCGTTCGTGATCAAGGATAAAACCGTCCTCGACGACGTCCGGCCCGGCGACGTGGTCCACGGGCCGATGGTCGTCGACTTCCGGGGGGGGAGCATCAAGAACTACGAACTCACCGACCTGACGGTGACCGGCACGGCCCCGCTCAAGAAAAGCGAGGCCGCCGAAGCCGCCTCGACCATGCCCGAACCGCTCAAGGTGGGCGACGTCGTCCCCGACTTCGCGGTGACAACGCAGGACGGGGCGGCCTTGCGCCTGTCCGAGCTTCGAGGGCGGGTCGTCGCCCTGACGTTCATCTACACCCGATGCCCGTTGCCCGACTTCTGCCCGGCGGTCGACGCCAAGTTCGCCGAGCTGTCGCGGCGGATCTCGGCCGTTCCCGCCCGGTCCGAGCACGTCCGGCTGCTCTCGATCAGCTTCGACCCGAAGCACGACACCCCCGAGGTCCTCCGGGCGCACGCCCGGCTCCGGGGCGCGAAGCCCCCCTGGAGCTTCAACGTCGCCGCCCCGGAGGAGCTGGCCAAGGTCGGGCCGCTCCTGGGGCTGGATTACTACCCCGAGCGCGACCAGTTCGCGCACAACCTGACCACCGCCGTCGTCGACCCCGAAGGGCGGCTGGCCCGGCTGGAACTCGGCCGGAACTGGACCCCCGCCGACCTTTCCAGGACGATCCTCGGGCTGATCCCGCCGAAGGGGAAGCCGTGATCGTCGGCTCGGGATGATCCAAGGTGAGGAGGATTCGCAAATGTGTTGACTTGACGTGGGAAAATCGAGGATTGATATTGTCAAACGCACTCATCGTGTTACATTACCTAGGGACATGATCTCCCAGACGGATATCATTGTTGAAGGAATCGACGCCACTCCGACCGTTGATGCCGCCTGATCCGCGAATCGACGAATCGGCCTGGATTCCCCCCTTCGAAGAAGCCCGCCCCGGGTTGCGTCGGGTCCGCCCCGACGGAATCCTTCGAACCGTTGAATCCTCGACAACATTCGCCCCGGATCTCGGACGGGGCGGGAAAGACTCATCCATGCCGACGATCAAGCCCAACAGCGACACCAAGGCGCCCGCCAAGCCCTCCGCGGCCCGAGCCTCGCAACCCACCAAATCCCCCGCCAAGACCAGGGCCAAGACCGTGCCCGTGCCCGCCCCCGTCGAGGTCAAGGCCCAGGCCCCGGCCGCCGCGCCGAAGCCCGCTCTGGTGCCGAAGGCGGCCGCCTCGAAGGCCAAGACCATGAAGGCGGCCGAGCAGCGGGCGTATGTCGCTCGCCAGGCTTCGGTGATGCTCAAGTTCGTCAGCGACCCGACCCGGCTCCAGGTGATCCTCTACCTGTCCGACGCCGAGCACCACGTCGGGGCGCTCTGCGACCAGCTCGGCCAGAGCCAGCCGGCGGTCAGCCACCACCTGGCCTTGCTCCGCCACGGCGGGATCATCTCGCCCAGGCGCTCCGGCAAGAACAACTTCTACAGCCTCAGCGGGACCGGGGTCGAGCTGGCCAAGGTCGTCAAATCGCTCCTCCAGATCGCCTGAGGTTGAGCCGCGGATGGAACACGGATGAAACACGGATCAGAACTGAAAATTAGCTTTCTCTGATCCGTGTTTCATCCGCGGCTAAAATCCACCGCGTCACTCAAGGGAGGATTCGCACGCCCACCGCCGTGTTGATGTCGAGCATGGCCCGGCGGAGCCGGACCAAGGCGTCGAGGTAGCTCCGGGCGGTGTCGTTGTAGTCCTTGACCGCGGCGAGATAGTCGATCTCGGACAACTCGCTGGGGAACAGCCGCCGCGCCTCGTTGAGCAAGACCGTCGCGTCGGGCAGGATCTCGTTTTCGATCCGGTCCACGCCCAGCCGGGCGGTGATGTATTCGCGCTCGGCGACCTGGACGTCCTGGATCGCTTGCCGCTGGGTCGAGGCGAGTTCGATCTTGGTCTGGCCGACGTTGAGCTTCGACCGCTCGATGTTCCCCTGGTTCCGGTTGAAGAGGGGCAGGGGGACGGTCACGCCCAAGGCCCACGACGTCGGGCTTTTCAGGCCGAACGGGGTGTTGTCCTGCAAGGTGTAGGGCTGGGCCAGGACATAAACATCCTGGAACCGGTTGGCCTTGTTCAACCGGACGTCGGCCTCGGCCCGGGCGACGCCTCGCTTGAAGGAGACCACGTCGGGCCGGCTGGTCAGGGCCAGGTTGAGCAGCTCCTGGAGCGGCGGGAGGTCGGTCTTGGGGTTCCTCAAGGTCCCGTTCACTTCCAGGGCGTCCGCTTCGTCGGGCGGGATGTTGAGCGTGGCGGCCAAGGCTCGCTTGGCCTTGATGAGCGCCTCGCGGCTTTCGAGGAGTTGCTGCTCGCCTGTCTTCCGTTGGATTCGGACCCGGGCGAGGTCGGTTTCTTTCTTTTCCTTCTTGTCGACCAGGCTTTTGGTCGCCTCCTCGGCCCTGATCGCTCCTCTCAGACCCGCATCGGCGTAGTCGATGGTTCGTCGGGCCTGGAGGACGTCGACGTAGCCGGAATACAGGTTGTCGATCGTCAAACGGACGGCATCCTGGTACTGCGACTCGATCACGCTGGTCGCCCGGGTGGCCGAGATGGTCCGATATTTCCTCTTTTGCGATAGGTCGAGCGGGATCGAGACGTTCACGTCATATTGGGTCTGGCCGCCGGGCCGGTCTCGGGTGTACTGGCCGTAGGGGACGAGCTGGGCGTCGGCATAGAAGACCGGGTTGGCCCGGAGGCTGGCGGTCAGGATGTCGGCCTTGGCCTGGGGGATCTCGACGAACTTGGATCGGAGGTCGAGGTTGTCGCGGACCAGCCGTTGGATCGCCTGGTCCAAGGTCAAGCCGTCGGGAGGGCCAGGGTTCTCCTCGGTGGGGGGGAGGGCCAAGGGGCCGGCGGCGGGGATCGTCGCGGGGGCCTGGTCGGGCGTGGCCCTGAGCCCCTGTTGGCTGTTGATGTTCACCCCCGACTGCTGGCCGGGCGTCGAGATCGAGGTGGAAATCCCCTTGGGCGTCGTCGGCCCGGGCCGACCCCCCAGGAGCGAGTCGTTCGCGTTGCTCGCGGGTCCGGCGCCGCCCGAGCCGGGCGCTTGCCCCAACGAGGATGATCCTCCGCCGGGCGAGGTCAAGTCGGGCGTGTCGATCGTGGGGCCTTGGGCCTTGGCCCGAGAACCGCCCAGGGTCAGGACCCCGAACAGGACCATCGCCCCGGCGACGACCCGATGTCCCTTGAACATGACGACCCTCCTGGTCGAAAATCTCCGCCGGCCGCCGATCCTCGGCGACAACTCGCAAATCGGGACCGGTCCGTTGGACCCTTCGATCCAATTATCGGCGGACCGCACGACCCCTGCTTAACCTATCTTACCGGATAAACCCAGCTCCCGCGGAACCAACAATGTCCGCGAACTTGCCCGAAGCGTCGAAGGCGCCCGGCCAATCCAAGGTTGAGGAGCCGAGAATTGGAGACCGCCTCGAAGATTTTGCTCTTGACGGTCGGGGGAGCCTGCGGCGTTAACGCCCGGTATTGGCTGGGCCTGGCCGTGGCCCGATGGCTCGGGGTGAGGTTCCCTTGGGCGACGTTCGCGATCAACGTGTCGGGATCGTTCGCCATCGGCCTGGTGGCGGCGGCGTTGGCCGAGCGTTGGCCGCACCCTTCCGTTCGGATCTTCGCGATCGCCGGATTCCTCGGCGGTTACACGACATTTTCGTCGTACATGTTCGAGTCCTTCGAGCTTTGGGAGCGAGGCGACCGCCCGTTGGCGATCGGCAACCTGTTGGGGAGCCTCGCGGCCGGGTTATTGGCCGTCGCCTTGGGGTTGGCCCTGGGGCGCCGGCTGTTCGAGCCGTCGGGCCGCCCCAAGCCCGACCAAGGAGCCAAGGTCCAACATCGCCTCGAAGCGATCGGCGACGCGCTCGCCGGCCAGGAGTCCCCCGAAGACGAGGCGGGCTAGGCTGACGACCCTTTTGATATGCCTCCTGACAACGCTTCGCTTCTCATGCTAAATTAGCCCAGATTAGCGTGAAATTAGCGTGAGCCGAAACTCCAACCAGAGCGAAACTTATGAAAATTCCCCAGCGGCCTCCGGGGCAAGTGGAATACTGGGAGGCGCTCGGTTCCGGCAGCGAAAAGCTGAACCTGATGTTCGACTATGTGACGGGGCCGATGGTGAACGATCGCTACGTTCATTGGGATAAACTCCGGCGGCTCGAGCCCCCCGAGGGTATCGATCATAAGTTATGGTGGGCAGGATTGAAACTGCGGCGACGGATCGGGACAAAGAGCATCGAACTTCGAGACCCGGTCGGCAACCCCTTCTCGTTCAATCTGGTCGACCCTTTGCCGGAACGGCTGCATCAAGTTGACTCGGGGGCTCGGGGTTTCATCGGTGCCCCGGAGGTGATCACCAACCGGGAAACCCGCGACCATTATGTCGTCCGGTCATTGATCGAGGAGTCGATCACTTCAAGCCTGCTTGAAGGAGCTTCGGCGACTCGCGACGTAGCGAAGAAGATGATCCGCGAGAACCGTCCGCCTCGCAACCGAAGCGAGCGGATGATCTTGAACAACTATCGGACGATGGAGAAGATTCGCGCGATCAAGGATCAGGAACTTTCCAAAGAACTGGTCTTCGAGATCCAGCGCCTCGTCACCGAGTCGACCTTGGACAACCCGTCGGGCGCGGGGCGGTTTCGACGACCCGACGAGACGATCGTGATTGGCGACGAACAAGGAATGGTCTTCCATGCCCCTGCACCGGCTCAAAGTCTCGACGATCGAATGGACAAGATGTGCGCCTTCGCCAATGCCCGGTCGCCCGAGGGATTCGTTCATCCCATGATCCGGTCGATGATCCTCCACTTCTGGCTGGCCTACGATCACCCATTCGTCGATGGCAACGGTCGGACGGCGCGGGCTTTATTCTACTGGTCGATGCTCCGCCAAGGATACTGGTTGTTCGAGTTCGTTTCCATCTCGCGGATCATCCTCCAAAGCCCGGTCCAATATGGTCGGGCCTTTCTCCATACCGAGACGGACGACAACGACCTCACCTATTTCTTGCTCTATCACGCCGAAGTCATTCGGAAAGCGGTCGACGAGCTCCACGAGTACCTCGACCGCAAGACGCGAAGGCTCCGCCAGGCCGAGTCGGAGTTGCGCGGGCTGCGAGGTTTGAACCCTCGACAGCGGAGCCTGGTCAGCCACGCCTTGCGGCACCTGGGCGAGTCTTACACGATCGAAGGGCACCGATCGAGCCATGCGGTCGTCCCCCAGACGGCGCGGGCCGACTTGCTCGACCTCGTCGCGCGAGGGCTATTCTCCCAAGAAAAAGTGGGCCGGATCTGGAACTTCCGGGCGGTCCCCGACCTCGAAGATCGGCTCAGCTAGAGAGGTGCCAAGATGATCGATCCATGAATGACGACGGCCACCCCAAGATTGGGGTGGCCGTCGTGTTTTCTCTTTGCCTTCAAAGACTTCGCTCAGACCTTCTTGGCGGGGTCTTGGCCGTTGACCCAGTCGCCTTCGAGCTTCTGGTAGGACCGGGGGAACAGCTTCGAGCCTTCGAGCGGGTCGGCCTTCCAGCCCATGACTTGCTTGGGAGTCCCGCGATCGTGGCTGACCTTCTCCCACTTCTTGGCCCAGCTATCGTCGGCGTCGGAGACCTTGCCGGTTTCCTTGTCGAAGAAGTAGGCCTTGCCGTAGCGGTACGAGTCGACGCCGAGGTTCACCGTGGTGATCGCCGCGTAGCCGGTCTCGGCGGGGCAGAGGGTCTCGGCGTTCCTCGACCGGAGGCACTCGATGTAGTGGTCCCACAAGGCTCGGGTGTCCTTGTCGTTGCCGCCGTTGAAGTTGGCGGCGGTGTACTCGCCGTCTTCCCCTTTGTTGGTGCCGGGAGGGGCGGGGCGGCTGTCGAGCTTCTGCGGCGAGGTCCGGAAACCCTTGTCGCCGTCGAACTTGATCGTCCCGGTGTGGCCTCGGATCACCTCGCCGAGCTGGGTGTCGTTGCACATCGTCGCCGAGATGACGACCTGGCACCCCTCGTCGTAGTCGGCCACGACGGTGGCGACGTCCGGGACGTCCCGGCCGTCATACTCCATGTACAGCCCGCCCGCGCCGACGACCCGGCGGGGGAATCGGACGCCCATCGACTGGATCAGGTGGGTGAGCTGGTGGACGAACAGGTCGGTGTACATCCCGCCGCCGAAGTCCCAATAGCAGCGCCACTGGGCGTACTTGGCCCGGTCGAACGGCTGGTCGGGGGCAAGCCCGAACTCGGTCCCCAAGAACATCTTCCAGTCGACCGTCTTGGGGGTCATCGACTCGACCAGGGGGTAGTACCGCCACTGGCCGAGGTCGCTGTTGCGGTAGTAGCTGGTCTGGCCTTGGAGGACGTGGCCGATCTTGCCCGAGGTGATGGCGTCGTTGGCCATCCTCCAGAGCGGGTTGGCGGTCGACTGGACGCCGACGGTGAAGATCTGCTTGGTCTTGGCCTGCGTCTCGGTGATCCGACGGGCCTCGTCGATGGTGTGGCACATCGGCTTTTCGCAGTAGACGTCCTTGCCGGACTCCATCGCGTCGATGGCCATCTTGGCGTGCCAGTGGTCGGGGGCGCCGATGACGACGGCGTCGACGTCCTTCGACTCGATGACCTTGCGGTAATCCTTGGTGACGAGCTTGTCGTCGCTCTTCAGGCCGCAGAACTCGGCGACCGGATAGAGCCCTCGGCCGACGACCTTGCCGTGGATCGTCACGTCGCTGGCCAGCTTGCTGCCGTCCCAGACGTCGCAGACGCCGATGACGTCGACGGCCTTGCCTTCGGCCTTCATGTCGGTCAGGTGGCGGACGTGCGCCGAGGTGGCCCGGCCCCCCGCGCCGAGGATGGCGAAGTTGATCCGCTCGTTGGCCCCCTTGACCGCGCCGATGGCGGGGTGGGCGAAGGTCCCGGCCGTCATCAGGGCGCCGGTGGCCGCCCCCGTGGTTTGCAAGAAATCACGGCGCGACACAGTCTTCTTATCGGTCATCGCCTGCTCCTGAGATGGAAGTCCGCCGATCGGGCGGTGAGACGGGAAAAGCTCGGGCGGAAACTCTTCCGAATCCGCCCGATCGTCCACCTCCTCATGGTGCGCCGGGGATGGCCGACTTGCAACCAATTTCTTCCCAAAATTCATCCCGGATCGTCGAATTGGCGACGCCTGATCGTCCCGATCGAGGACCACAAGCCCGGACATTTTCCCGAATGAGTCGAGATCGGATCGGCCCATGCCCGATCGCCGGGTTCGACTTTTTCTGATAAGATTACCGCCAGGGGCCATCAATCGCCCAAATTATCGAGGTGACATATGAGCGATATCGCGACGAGCGCGGGCATCCTGCGAGCCAAGATGGACGATCAGGGGCGAGTGATTTCGCCCACGCCCGCCGAGCGGCAAGTGAGGGCCGACGCGATCCGGGCGATGTTGGATGAGATCCGATCCATCGAGAACGGACCCGACGAGGACGATGCCGAGTTCTTCCGGGCGATCGACTCGCACCGACCCGACCGGCCATTGTTCGAGGGGAAATACTGATCGGCCCACCACCGGGATGTCCGCCGCCCCCATTTTGTGGAGAGTCTGTCCGTCCGACTGGGGCGGCGATAGGGTGAGCGACTCCGGGGATTGACCGATGGCATTGATTATTTTGCTTGACGCGGGCCTCGTCGGCTTGGCTTGCTCCGATCCTAGCAAGCCCGACACGATGGCGTTCGATGCATGGCTCAAGGGGACCGTAGGCTCGTCGGTGGATGTTTATATCTCTGATGTGACGCGGTACGAAGTGAGGCGAGAATTGGTGCGGCTCGGGGCGGTCGCCAAGCTCGGGCGGCTCGACCGGATTTGCTCGGAGGTCCCCGTTGTCGCGGTCACGTCCGAGGCGTGGGAACGGGCGGGAGACTTTTGGGCGATCGTCCGTCGGCGAGGCAGGCCCACGGCTTCGCCCGACGCCCTGGATGCCGACGCGATCCTCGCGGGTGTCGCGGCGACGATGGCCGGTCCGGGCGATCAGGTCATCATCGCCACCACCAACATCCGCCATCTCGGCGGGTTCCCCGGCATTGACGCCCGACTCTGGCAATCGATCCCCCCAAACGGATGAGGAAAGCCGCGGCCGACGACGAAATTGCCCCGAAGGTCGGGACCGCCCCCTCGACGACCGACCCCGGCCCTCGCATCATGGCCGGGAGAAAGCGAGGCGACGCATGATGACCCGAAGAGACATGATCCGACTGATCCCGGTCCCATTCCTCCGGCGAGCCGCCCGAGGCGACGACCAAGCGGATTTCGAGCGGATCGACGCCCACACCCACATCCATCGTGAGGCCCCGGCGGTCTTCTCCAATTGGAAGGGGACGAGGTGGAGCGGCCTCGACCTGGTCGTCTGCCCCGCCCTGGGCGACGAGGCCAGCGACCTGGATTCGAAGCTTCGTTCCACCCAGGAGGCCGCGAAAAGCAGCGGCGGCAGGCTGGCCTGGGCCTCGACCTTCGACGCCCGAGACTTCGACGCCCCGGGCTTCGCCGAGCGGACGATCGCCCGCCTCCGCCAGTCCTTCGACGACGGCGCCATCGGCGTGAAGATCTGGAAGACCATCGGGATGGGAATCCGAGGCAAGTCGGGAGAGTTCCTCCTGCCGGATCATCCGTCCCTGTTGCCGATCTACGAGGCGATCGCCCGGGCCGACAAGACGCTGGTCGCCCACTTGGCCGAGCCGGACGGGGCGTGGATGCCGCTCGACGCCAAGAACCCCGAGTTCCCTTACTACTCGAAGAACCCCAAGTGGCATATGTACGGCCGACCCGGATTCCCCTCCAAGGAGGCGATCCTGGCTGCCCGCGACCGGGTCCTCGCCCGATACCCCAAGCTGAGGGTCGTCGGCTGCCACCTCGGGAGCGACGAAGACGACCTGAACCGCCTGGCCCGACGCCTCGACCAATTCGCCAACTTCAACGTCGACACCGCCGCCCGAATCCGCTACTTCGCCCGAGGCGACCGCGACCAGGCCCGCGCCTTCCTCGATCGATACCAGGACCGCATCCTCTACGCGACCGACTACTCCCTCGGCGTAACCCCTCCCGTGATCGGCGCGAAGTCCTTGGAGGCCACCCACGCCAAGGACTGGGAGTTCTTCGCCACCGACCACAGGCTGGAATATGAGGGCCGACCCACCCAAGGTCTGGCCCTCGCCGACGGAGTCCTTCGGAAGATTTTCCGCGACAACGCCAAGCGATGTCTTCCCGGAATCAAGATTTGATCAAAATTAGCATGTTATACTCAAGTTCTTATTCCCTACGGAAACTGAAACGGACTCCGAGAACAAGTCTCGGACCATTCTTGCTGGCCTGCCTCAAAATGAAGCGGTTGAACAACGGAACCGCAAATGAATATTTGCCATGCCGATTTTTGTAAGTTAGACCCATCTCGCCAAGTTTGGCCAGGAGTTGGTTTGCGTGGCTTGAACTGAACGGATGCTCCGACAACTCCTTGGATTTTTCAAAAATTTCCTGAACCGTAAATTCTGTGTCGGCCTTATCGAGGCGAGCAATGACCGACATCAACTCCTTCTGACGGTCGGTCGCACGGTTCCATCGTCCCACAAAGAAATCAGAATCGAGTTTCCTAATGATATCTTCAAAAGGAACTAGGATTTTATTGGGGAGGCGTTCGTCGCCTTTACCGTCGAACATTTGGATCACAAGGTCATAGACTTCTCGGCCGAAGAACTGGAGGAAGTAAGGATACCCTCCCGACAGTTCTGCAATGTCTTCGATCATTCCACTATCCATCGAAACAGGACATTTGGCGTCGCTGATCGGCTTGGAGATCGCGTCCTTGCTGTCTTTCGTCCCGAGCCGATCCAGGGAGATGACGTGGAACATCCGCTCGGAGAATGTCCGGGCCTCGACCAACTTGGGGAAGAGGGTCGGGAGGCCGGTCAGCGCCAACATGAAGGGGATGTTTTTCTTCTGGATGGATTGGAAGACGTCGAGCATCAGGGAAAGGGGGTATTCCTCCTTGGCGGCATGGTCGGCAAGATTCTGGGCCTCATCATAAGCGAAGATGATGCCCTTGTAGTCCTGACCGCTCATGCAACTCCGGACAAACTCGAGGATCGCTTTCAATTTGTCCGAGACGAGACCCGGCGTATTCTCATAGATTTGGACCAGGAACGAGTAGTCGAGTCGAACCTCGTCGACATCCTCGGTCTTGTCGAATCCGTATCGCGGGACGTTCCGACGATCGACGACGATCGACGAGGTGATGACCGCCAGGTCGGTGATCAGCCTGGTCGCGATCCGCTCCTCCGAGATGCTCGCGGCTTCCGAAAGGTCGTCTCCGACCCATAACCAACCAGCCTGCATCGCGAGGGGTTTGAATGTTTCCAAGAGGACGGTCTTGCCGACGCCGCGCAACCCGGTCAGGACCAAGTTTTCGAGGATGATGTCTTGCCCGAGAAGTTTACGAAACTCCGCCTGCTCTTCGGTACGTCCCGCCATGAACGGCGGCATGTGTCCCGCACCCGGTCGGAACGGATTCCTGAAAATCACTTTTCGATCTGATCTCATTCAAGTTTAACCTTTTTTGCAAATTTAGTGATCCTTGTGAATTTACTTTAGTCGATTGTTGGTCGTCGGTCAACCGATCGGTTTGCACGTCATGCTTGGCGAAGCCGGGGAACAACCGCCGAGTCGTCTCGGGGTCGGGGGGATCGGGCCGCTCTGGGAGCTTCGGGCGGGCCTCGGCGTCGGGCATGGAACTTCCTCCGAGGCCGATGGCGCCTGTTCCCGGGAAAGAGCGTCGATTCATGGTCGAGCACCCAGGTCAATCGCCCTTGCCGGAAACGACCCGGCAGAGGGCTTCGGTCATCTCGGTCGTGGAACTCCGGCCGCCGATGTCGCGGGTCCGGACTTTCCCTTCCTTCAGGACGGTCTCGATGGCGTGCATCAGCCGGGTCGACAGCTCGGTCTCGCCGAGGAAGTCGAGCATCAGTTGCGCGGCCCAGACGCTGGCGATCGGGTTGGCCTGGTCCTTCCCGACCAGGTCGAAGGCCGAGCCGTGGATCGCCTGGAACAGGCTGGGATAGGCCCGCTCGGGGTTGAGGTTCGCGCTGGGGGCCAGCCCGAGGCTCCCCGACAGCGCCGCGCCGAGGTCGCTCAAGATGTCGCCGAAGAGGTTCGACGCGACGAACACGTCGACCGTGTCCGGCTTGTCGACCATCCGGACCGTCATCGAGTCGACGAGCTGCTTGTCGGTGGCGATCTCCGGGTATTCGGCGGAAATCTTCTGGAAGACGTCGTCCCAGAAGACCATGTTGAACTGCATGCTGTTGGATTTGGTGACGCTCGTGACCCGCTTCCGGTCGTGCTTCTTGGCCCACTCGAAGGCGAACCGGATCAGCCGCTCGGTGATGCTCCGGGTGAAGACGATGGCCTGGATCGCCACCTCTTCGGGCTTCCCGGCGTGGACTCGGCCGCCGACCCCGGAATACTCGCCTTCCGAGTTCTCTCGGACGCAGACCATGTCCATCGAGCGGTGATCCCGCCCCCGGAGCGGCGTGTCCACCCCTTCGAGGAGCCGGATCGGGCGGAGGTTGACGTACTGGTCCAGCCCCTGGCGGATCGGGATCAAGAGGCCCCAGAGGGTGACATGGTCGGGGATCTTCTCGCTGCCGACGGGGCCGAGCAAGATCCCGTCGAACCCGCCGCGCTCCAGTTGCCGGACGCCGTCGGGCGGCATCATCTCGCCGGATTTCAGGTACCGCTCGGACCCCCAATCGAAATCCCGGAACTCGAATTCGACCCCACCATGCGCCTCGGCCAACGCCGACAACACTTTCCGGCTCGAAGCGACGACTTCCGGGCCGATCCCGTCCGCCGGGATGCTCGCCAGGTGATACTTCTTCACGAAATCAGCCCTCCACCATTGTTTCGGGAAGGCCACCGCCTCCGGACTCAATCGGAAAGCAACTTCCAAGCCGACCAACCTCGTCCCGGCGCGAGATTCGCCGGGTCGATCGGCGTGAATCCTCTTCCGCCCGGTCCTTCGGTTCGAGGCCCGACCCGTGCTCTTCATCAAAGAGTCGCCGATCAAGGCGACGCCCGAGCGTCTGTTCGCGTTCCACGCCAGCCCGGGCGCCCTGGAGCGGCTGACCCCCCCTTGGGAGAAGGTCAAGCTGATCGAAGGCGGCGACTCGATCCGGGTCGGGGCCCGCGTCGTGCTCGAAACCAAGCTCGGGCCGGTCCCGCTCCGGTGGGTGGCCGAGCACGTCGAGTACGACCCGCCGCACGCCTTCGCCGACCGCCAGGTTTCGGGTCCGTTCAAAGAGTGGCACCACCGCCATGAGTTCCTCCCCGACGGCCCCGACGGCTCGACGCTCCGCGACGAGGTCCGTTACGAGGTCCCGCTCGGGGCGCTCGGGCGGATTTGCGGGGGCTGGTTCGTCCGGGACAAGCTCCGAAAGATGTTCGACTATCGCCACGAAGCGACCCGACGGATCGTCGAGGCGGGCGACTTCGCCGATTGCCCCGTCGAGGCGGCCGGAGGTCCGAACCAAAGGGTGTAGCTTTCGAAATCTGGAGATTCTTCGAGATCAAGAATTGCAAATCGCAGAATTGCAAATCGCAAAGGGTTGAAGAATCTCATTTTCCGAGTTTTTTTGCAATTTGCGATTCTGCGATCTGCAATCCGAATCTCCAGATTCAAAAGCTACACCCCGAACCAAACCGCGCGTTGATTCGAAGATCGGGGAGGCTTTCGCGTCGGAGGCCGATCGGTTATGGTCGAGGACCGGCCCGTCGGTCGACTCTTCGACCGCGTTTCGAGCGACCGAACCCAACACGACCCGCGACGCGACCCCGGAAGAACGACGGCGAAGTCGGGAGGCGATGGCGATGGACCCCTTGCTCCTGGTTTGCGGAGGGTGCGGCGTGAAGATCCGGGCCACCGACCCCGACAAGGCCCGGGCCCGCGACTGCCCTCGGTGCGGGACCCCGCTGGCCTCGGCGGTCGGCGAAGCGCTCCGGATCCGGGCCTGCCAATCCGCCGACGGGCTGACCTTCCCTCCGATCTCGGAACCGCCGACCGGGCCATCCCCCTCGAAGGAAGCCGAGAAGCCGCCGAAGCCGAGGCGGTCCGGTCTGGTCGTCGCGGCAGTCGCCGTCGTCGGGGCGGCCCTGGCGCTCAACCTGGCCCTGATCCCTCCGACCTCACCGTTCGCGTCGGACGACGCCGGGTCGCGCTCGACTCGATTCCAGGCCGATCCGAAGGTCCCGACGCCGCCTTGGACCCCGAACGCCGCCCATGCCCCGCGAACCGTCGTGGACGACCAATCGGCGGCCGACCTCGACGGGGCGCCCGACTCGGAAGCGGACCTCGCGGCCAAGGCGCCGGGACCGCCATCGTTGACGATGGCCGGATCGCCGACGGCCCTGGCGATCCGGGACACCGAGGCGCTCAGCTCCGGCCCGAGTTCCGCGCCATCGGCTCCTCCCGACGTGTCGGGCGACGTCAAGCCGGCCCGCCCGTCGGCCTTGGTCCCGCCCGACCCCCGGCCCGCCGACGCCCCCGAGCGCGTGCCCGCCTTGCCGACCCCTCCGGTCGCCCCGTCGATCCCCGCCCCGCCCGAGCCTCGACGCCTCCTGGTCCGCGACCCCAAGGGGAAGGCGGTGGTGGCCCGCGAGCATGGCGTCGTCAACGACCAGATGGCGGTGGTCCTCCCCGACGGGACCATCGGCTGGCCGACCACCCGGGTCTTCACCGACGACCCGTTCGTCCCCAGCACGATCGACGAGATGGAGCGGACGCTCAAGGGCGAGTTCGCCGATTTCCGGGTCGTCAAGACCGAGCACTACCTGGTCTTCCACCAGAGCTCGGATCGGTTCGCCCGCGACAGCGCCGACCTGCTCGAAAAGCTGTTTACCAAGCTGACCGGCGTCCTCGCCAAGAAGGACCTCCCGGTCACCCCGGCGGAGTTCCCCCTGGTCGCGGTGATCTTCGCCACCGAGGACGACTTCCGGACCAACCGCAAGGTCGCCCCCGAGGTCCAGGCTTACTACGAGATCCTCTCCAACCGGATCTTCTTCTTCGAGAAGGGGCGGGAAACCGCCTCGCCCGAGGTCGCCGCCCTCCGCAAGCCGCAGACCGTGGCGCACGAGGGGACGCACCAGATCCTCCACAACGTCGGGATTCAGCCGAGGATGTCCCCCTGGCCGATCTGGCTCGTCGAGGGGCTGGCCGAATACTGCTCGCCCCCCAAGCCGACCAAGCGGGGGGTGGATTGGGCGGGCCTGGGGGAGATCAACCCGATCCACCTGACCACGATCCGCGACCTCGACGACCCGATGTCGTCGGAGGTCCGGGGCGGCCCCAAAGTTCCCAACGCCCGCGACCGGGGCCGTCCCTTGGTCGAATACCTCGCCACCCGGTCCGACCTGACGCCGACCGACTACGCCCTGTCCTGGGGCCTGACGCACTACCTCGCCCAGAAGCAGGTCGACAAGTTCGTCGCCTACATCCGCAAGCTGAACCGGCTCCGACCGTTCGAGACCCGGACCCCCGAGGAGCAATTGGCCGACTTCCGCGAAGCCTTCGGCCCCGACCTGGCCAAGCTCGACGCGCAGGTCGCCAAGCACCTGGGCAAGCTGATGAAGCTCCCCGAGTCGCAGGCCCTCCCGTTCTACGCGGTGCTCCTGGAACAGCGGGTGTCGCCCAACGCGGTCCGGCGGATGGCGATGGTCAGCCAATCCCCCTCGCTGATCCGCCAGTGGGTCGAGACCGCCTCCAGCCAAGGCGACGGCCAGGTCCACTGGGAGCCGATCGCCCACCCGAACCGGACCCGAGCCGTCATGACCGCCGATACTTGGGTCCACCAGGGACGCTAGAGGGCTTTGATGATCGGCACTTTTGGCGGCTCGAAAGAAGTTCTCGAAAAGACGACTCTCTTTGCCGTCGTTTTTCGAACTTACCCTTGCGTTGGCTGGACGAACGGAACGTGCGCCTCAATCTTTGCCGAAGAGGCACATTTCTCCCCTCTTCAGGCTAGCAACGGAGTCGTTCCGAGTCTTGTCAGACCAAATGAAAAATGAATCCACACTACCTACGTTCAACTTATATCTCAATGCAACACCTTGCTTCCAAACCAGCTTCCAGACCGTCTTGCAAACGAACTAGCCGAGGCAGCACAAGTCGGAGCCAAACCGATCCGGTTTGGTGAAGCGGGGTTCGACCAGGCCGTTGATAGCGGGACCATTAAATTCATAGTTGATCAATTAGGGGATATTGTCATTACACCTTATGCCGTCAACGGTGTTGAAATTTCGCATGCCGTTCTCTCAAACGGCCAGAGCGTCCTCGCGGCAGGTCAAGCTGAAGTCGTTACACTTGGTGATAAGTTCTTCGGAATCAATATCAACAACCATAGCGGCCACTTCCTGCCCTCGGCGGAAAGTTTGCAAACCGCGCGAGAAGCTTTTGCGAAAAATGGCATCACCTTTCCTTGATTGGAAACACAAATTGAACTCAACCGCAAAATGGTGGTCGAACGATTACGGTGTCGAGCTAAACGAAACCTCGGTTCGATCCGTCTTCCAACCCGCTGAAGGCTACCGGATTAGCCGATACCGATATCCAACGGGAGCCGTTGTCGAAGGAGGGATGATCGTTGGGATGTGTATCGTCTTTCAAGGCCATTGCCGTTTCTTTTTTGACCAGGCAGTTTGTCTGCGGTCGGGGCAGTATGCAAATTTGCCAGGAGGCGCTTACAAGCTAGTTAACGAAGGCGAGTGTGTATTAGAATTGATGTTGGTGTGGAAACTTCCCCAGCCAAAAGGTGAAGTTTGACGCGGTGGGGTGAGGAATGTAGCATGGTGCCAAATTATTGTTTCAATCTAAGCGGGGGGAGAAGGTGACATTCTACTTTTTCGAAAGATTTGTGTAACAGTACATTGTCCCCTTTCCTCCGTCCTCGGTCCACATGCTTAGCAGGGGCAAGAGCAGAGACGATTCGAAGGATGATCCACATGGAAGAAGAGTCTCTTGACGATCCGGTTGGTGACTCCAATGACTGCGTCGAAGACTTGCCGTCGGAATCCCCAACGATTAGAGACAAGCGATACTTCCACCCCTCCCACAGGCTGACCCTTGAAGATTCCCTGTATGCCCTCACCTTGCCAGACCACATGTTCTGCGACTGGCTACCCTTGCGTGAGAGCGGTTCAGATCAGGTGGCCGGATATGATCTATCTCGATGGTATCTCAACCCCGCAGGGGACATCCTCTTCCTGGTCCGGAATGATTTCTGTTTTAGGCTGGACAATGCCATTGCAGTGAAGTTCCGTTTCCTGGTGAATCGGAGAGAGTTTGACATTGAATACGTGAGCGTGTTGGACGATCCTGAAGCCATCTTCAACTGGCAGCTTTCGCTAGCCTGTTGCGTGGGACGCTCCCTGGGGTACTTCTACCTCATCCAGAGCGACAAGTACTATAAGATTGGTATCGCCCAAGACATGACGCAGCGCTACAGAAGGTACGTGACGGAATCACCTCACGAAAATAAGCTCATTTTTGCGACCTACTGCTGCGGCAACGATCAGGTCGAGAGGCTTGTGAAGGAGCGTTACAAGGCCAAGCTGCACCGGGGGGAGTGGTACAGCTTTGACATGGATGACATAGAGGAACTAATCGCCATGAGCATATTGATTTCCCGCACGATTATCATGATAGATTGCAACGGCAAGGACAAGGACGTGCAGAATTGGACTTGGTTGGAGCTTGACTATCAAGACCTGCCGACGAGGGGAAAGATCTATTGTTGGTGACTCGCACGCATTGGGTGTAGAAAATAATAAAGTAGACTCGTTCTTCCGAATTCCTCAACCGCTGCACTCATTCGGTCCTCCGCGACCAACCCAAGGGAAGGAACCCCTCGATGCCCGTTGAAAACCCCGTCAAGGTCGGCCCCGTTCGCGTGGGCCTGGGTCAGCCGTTGGCCCTGATCTGCGGCCCGTGCGTGATGGAGCCCGACGACATGACCCGGCGGATCGCCGACGCCTTGGTCGCAATCTGCCATGAGGTCGGCGTCCCCTTGATCTTCAAGGCGTCGTTCGACAAGGCGAACCGGACCTCGAAGGGGAGTTACCGGGGGCTTGGGCTTGAGGAAGGGTTGCGGGTCTTCGAGCGGATCAAGGCCGAGACGGGTTTGCCGGTGACGACCGACATCCACGAGTCGCACCAGGCAGCCAAGATCGCCGAGGTCGTCGACCTGCTCCAGATCCCCGCGTTCCTGGCCAGGCAGACCGACTTGCTCGAAGCGGCGTCCTCGACGGGTCGGCCCTTGAACGTCAAGAAGGGGCAGTTCATGGCCCCCTGGGACATGGCCAACGTGGTGGCCAAGGTCACGCTCGACGGCGCCTCCGGCGTGATCCTCACCGAGCGCGGGACCACCTTCGGCTACGGTCGACTCGTCAACGACTTCCGGGCCATCCCCCAGATGCAAAGCACCGGCGCCCCGGTCGTCTTCGACGCCACCCACTCGGTCCAACTCCCCTCCGCCGGGCCTGGGGGAACCGTCACCGGGGGCGAGCGGGGCATGGTTCCCACCTTGACCAAGGCCGCCGTCGCCGCCGGGGCCGACGCCCTCTTCCTCGAGGTCCACCCCGACCCCGATCAAGCCCTGTCCGACGGTCCCAACGCCCTCCGCCTCGACGACCTCGCCGGACTCCTCCGGACCTGCCTCCGCATCCGCGAGGCAATTGGCCAGGGATGAGCAAAGCATCGAGCCACGGATGGGCACAGATCGGTCACGGATCATTACTAATTTCTGATCAATCCGTGCTTTTCCGTGCGAATCGGTGGCCGCTTTGATCCTCATTCTTCAACGCACAGGCCCGAGGGCGTCGGCGATCTCTGTCTCGGCCATCGCTTCGAGTTCACGGTCGGCGACGACGACCTCTTCGCGGCGGATGCTCAAGGCCCCCGGGGCTTCGATCCCGATTCGGATCGAGTTGCGGTCGATCTTGACGATTGTCACCCGGATGTCCTGGCCCACTTCGAACCGTTGACCAAGCTTCCTGCTCAGGACTAACATGACTCACTCCTCCTTGAGTGGGGATGTCGCCGAGGCGTTGGGCCGACCTTGGAAGAAAGGTCGAACGTCGCACCCCTGGAAATGCAGCCGGCGTGCCGAGGGCCCGACGATCCGGGCCGAGTTTCCGGCAAATCGTTGGGCGGACTTGACTTAAAATTCCCAAGAAACAACCGAACTCCGGTCGGTCGCGGTCGGGTTTTTCGACAATATGGCCCCGCTTTGCAAAAATTCACTCCAGAGTTGACCCGATGACGGCCGATGTCGAGCCGGTTTCGCCTCCGATGATGTCGGGGATTTCGCCCGGGCGCCCGGCCTCCCGGTGGTTCCTCCGGTCGGGGATGGTGGTCGCGGTGCTCGGCTGGCTCTGGCCGGTCGGGGCGGGCGGGAAGATCCCGGTCGGCGGCGACGCCACCCAGTTCTCGATGGGCTTGATGGCGTTCCTCCGGTCCTCGCTCCTTGAGCACCACTGGCCGCTCTGGAATGACCTCTGGGGGTTCGGTTTCCCGGCCTTGGCGGAGAGCCAGATGGGGGTGTATTACCCGCCCCACTGGGGGTACGCCTTGGTATCGACCGAAACCGCCTACGCCGCGAGCCTCGTCGCGCATTTCGCCTGGGGGGCGCTCGGGGCGGCGTGGATGGCCCGACGCTTCGGGGTCTCGGAGCTTGGGGGCGCCCTGAGCGGGTTCGCCTGGGCGACCTCGGGCTTCTTCCTGATCCACCTGCCGCACCAGTGGGCCTACACCGTCGGGAGCTGGATGCCCTGGGCCTGGGGCCTGGCCTGGCAGGCCGTCCGGTCGACCGGGGCGCCGGGACGACCCGCCCGGTGGTTGGCCGCCGTGTTGGCGGTGCAAATCCTGCCCGGCCACTTCCAGATGGCGTTCGTCACCGAGGTCGGGGTGCTCACTTTGGCAATCGTCGGGGCGGGCCGAGGCCGCCGGTGGGGGACGCTTCGCGTCGTCTCGGCCCTGGCCGCGATGATCCCGCTGGCCGCCGCCCAGTTGGTCCCGACCCTGGCGCTGGCGAGGCTCTCGGCGCGGGACCGAGGGTTCGAGTATCTGTCGGGGTTCGCCGCTAGCCCGATCCACCTGGTGAGCTACGTCGCGCCCGGGTTGTTCCATCGGTCGCCGCTCTGGCGTCCCCTCGCCTGGGACCTGTTCCACACGTCGCCCGAAGAGTACCTCGGCTACCTTGGGCTGGTCCCGCTCTTTTTGGCGATCCGGGCGATGATGGCCGGATGGCGATCCTCCGCCGAGGTCCGCGCCTTGGCCCTGGTCGCGGGGTTGACCCTGATCCTCAGCCTCGGCCCCTATTTCCCGGGGTTCCGTTGGTTGATCGCCCTGCCGGGGTTCTCGTTCTTCCGGGCACCGGCGCGTTGGAGCCTCGGGACCGCGCTGGCCCTGGCCGGTCTGGCGGGGCTTGGGTTCGACGCGGTTCGCCGAGGCGGCTGCTCTCGAAAGTCGGTCCTGGCCTTCGCGGCCGGGTCGACCCTGGCGATAGTCCTGGTCGTGGGCGGGTTCGAGCTGGCGATCGAGGCGGCTCGGGGGTCGGGCCGGCCCGAGGTGGCGTCGGGCTTCGACCGGGCCTTGAAGACGCTCCCTTGGGCGGACGAACCGAACCCGCCGACGTTCCGAGGCTCGATGGTCGCGGCGTATCGCCCGCAATCGGATTCGCGGGTCCAGGCCGCGCAGGCTCGGCTCGACGGTCGACCGTTCCCTCCGTCGGGGATGATCCTGGCCCGAGAACGGTGGGGGATCTACGCCCGGGAACTGTCGGCCTCGGCGGTGATGCTCATGGGCCTGCTCGCCGTGGGCTGGGGCTTCGGGAATCACCCTCGACGACTCGGCTGGGCTTTGCTGGCCTTCACCGCGCTCGACCTGACCTGGCAGGGACGGAGCCGCCCGTTCGACCTCGGGCCGACCCGCCCCTTGGTCGAGCAAAGCCCGGTCCTGGCCCGCGCCGCGCTCGGGCCTCGAGGGCTTCGGACGCTCGACCCCGGGCAGAACCTGTTCCTGGTCGCGGGGGCCGACGCGGCGACCGCTTACCGGACCCTCAACCTCCCTGACCCCGGCGGTTGGCTGGGGGCGGCCCGGGGCCTCGACCCCGACGACCCGAAGGTCTCCCAGGCGCTCCAAGCCCTCGGGATCGAAGCCCGAATCCTCGACCCGTCCGAGTCGCGGGCGGTCCCCCTCGACTGGCTCGCCGGCGGTTGGGGACGGTCCTCGACCACGATCCGCGACCCCACCCTGGCCGGTTGGCTCTACGGGGCCGACTTCGCCCGCCTGAACCGGCTCGAAGAGTTCCGCTGGGTCGAACCGGCGACACCCCCCGCGCGGGCCTGGCGGGTCGACGCCGAGGCCATCACCAATCCTCCCAAGCTCGACCCGCCGTCGAGCCTCACCGACGCGACCCCGCTCAACCGGCGGTCCCCCTGGCCCGAGCGGGTCGAGGTCGACCTCGCCGCCGACCCGACAACCAGGCCGGGCTGGGTCGTGGTCTCGCAGACCTTCGACCCCGAGTGGTCCGCCACCTGGGTTGGCCCCACCGGCGAGCGACCGGCCACGGTCGTCCGGGTCTTCGAAGGCTGGCAAGGGGTCGACGCGACGAATCTGCCGCCGGGAAACTGGACGCTCCGGCTCGAATATCAAGGAAGGGCGGCCCGATGGGGCTTAGCGATCTCCGCCATCGCCTGGCTGGGCTTCATCCTAATTATTAGCCACGGATGGAACACGGATGAAACACGGATCAGACAAGATTTATAAATCTTGTCTGATCCGTGTTTCATCCGTGTTCCATCCGTGGCTAATTTTCTTTTGATCTCTTCGGAGGCGGGTCGTTGAAGACCGATGTGGCGATCGTCGGGGCGTCGGGTTATGGCTCGCGCGAGTTAATCCGGATCTTGCTCAACCACCCGGGGGCGTCGATCGCGCTGGCGACGTCGAGGTCGGACGAGGCCCCCACCGTCGCCGAGATGCACCCGAGCCTCCGGGGGCGGATCAAGCTCAAGTCCGAGCCGTTCGACGCCGACCGGGTCGCCTCGGCCGCCTCGGTGGCGTTCCTCGGGCTGCCGCACACCGCCAGCCTGGCCGTCACCCCCGCGCTCCGGGCCAGGGGCGTCCGGGTCGTCGACCTGAGCGCCGACTATCGCCTCAAGTCCGCCGCCACCTACGCCGAGTGGTACGGCCACGCGCACACCGACCCGGCGGGCCTGGCGGAAGCCGTTTACGGGTTGCCCGAGATCGCCCGGAGCATCATCCCCCCGGCGGGCTTGATCGCCAACCCCGGCTGCTACACCTCGACGGCGATCCTGGGACTCGCCCCTTTGATCGCCCTCGACCGGGTCGAGCGGTCGGGGATCATCGTCGACGCCTACAGCGGGGTCTCGGGCGCGGGTCGAAGCCCCAAAGCGAACCTCCACTTCCCCGAGGCGAACGAAAACCTCGTCGCCTACGGGGTCGGCAACCACCGCCACACCCCCGAGATCGACCAGGTCTTGACCGACCTTGGGCGAAAGCTCGACCCGGGCAAACCCGCCGTCGAGGTGATCTTCACCCCCCACCTCGCCCCGATCGACCGGGGAATCCACGCCTCGATCTACGCCGTGCCGCATCGCCCGGAAAACGCCCCCGACCTGATGGATTTGTACCGAACCTTCTACGCCGATAGCCCCTTCGTCCGGATCGTCGACCAGCCCCCCGGGACCAAGGACTCGGCCCATTCCAACTTCATCGACATCGCGGTCCGGGTCGTCCGAGGGCGGGTCGTGATCCTGGCCTGCCTCGACAACCTGATCAAAGGGGCGAGCGGGGTGGCCGTCCAGAACTTCAACCTGATGCTCGGCTGGCCCGAGTCGACCGCCCTGGCCTGATCGGGTCGGGCGCGCGCCGGTCACGAATGATAGCTCGGGATCGGCCGGGGACCGTCCGGGTCGGCCTTCGCCCGCTCCCGGGTCAGCAGCCATCGGGCGAGCACGGGGTCGGTTACGGGGCTGGGAGGCGGGGTCGGGCTTGGCCCGTTGGGTTCGTTTTGGCGAAAAGTCGCGGTGGTCATCGTCGAGGACTCGGGTTCGCCCCGGTCCCGAGGCGAGTTGGGTTCGTTTTGGAAAACGGGAAGGTCGTCTTCCTCGACGTCGTGTTCGCTCACTTCCGCTTCCGGGACGATCAGAGGCTCATCTTGGACGCCCACATCGTGCGTCCCAGGGGGGTCGTCCCGCGTCGGGTCGAGCCGGTCGAGGGCCTCGTCGGTCGACCCGCCGGGGTTGGCTTCGTTTTGGCGAAAGTCGCGGAAGGCTTGGGAGAAGCCTCGGACGGCGGCGGCCTCGTACTTCCGGGCGTGCGTCGCGTCGGGGTCGGGGTCGAACAAGGCGCGGTCGGCGGCTTCGAGGCGGTCTTGTTCCAAAGCGTCCAGGTCGAGTCGTTCCCTGTGCTCGGCGAGGTTGGCCAGCTCGACCTCGATCATTTTGATCAGCTCGGACCGGGCATACTCGCGCCTGGCGTCGCGGTCCGCCAGTTGGGCCGACTCGCTCGCCTTGAGGAACTTCCCCTCGCCGTTCAGCTCGGTGAGCAGGATGTCGGTCCGGGTCAGCGGGAGGTTGCCGAAGGTCCCACCGAAGAACGCCTCGATCTTCTTGAGGTCGTCGCGGACCCACCGCCGATGCCACCCTTCTTCCAACTGCTCCTTGGCGCTGGCCAGGACCCCGATCAGCTTGTCGACCCCCTCGGGCTGGGCCATGAAGCCGTCGACGATGGTCGCCGGGGCAGTCCTGGATCGCCTCGAAGAGCCGGTCGACCTCCTTGAGCCGGGCCAGCTCGAACTCGCCGCTCGCATGCCGCATCCGGGTCGCCAAGGCCGCCGCCTCCTGCTTCGACGCCCGGTCGATCCGGACCGACATCAACGCCATCTGGTGGACGAGCAACCGGCCGGCCAGGTTGCTCGGCCCCATCTCCTCCTGGAGCACGGTGAACCGCCGCTCCACCATCGCCGCATCCTCCGCCGGCAAGGCCACCCCCGCGCCGGTCAGCCCATGCTTGACCGCGTTGGCCCGCGACCGGGCTTTCCCCTCCGCCGTCTTCGGCCCCGACGACTTCTTGGCATTCTCCCGATTCGAGGCAACCTTCGCGGCACTGGCACCCATCGTCAACTCCCCACGATCCCAGAGGTCGAGCAAGCAGTTCAAGAAGTGGAAGGCCCGAACCGCCCACCGTCCTTTACTATCGCTTTCTCGGGGGGTGGCTTAACCGCCTATTTAGGAAAAACGATTGAAGTTGCCGACAAGCTCCAAAACAAACCGATCGCGCTGATGGCGTTGATGCTTCGATCCGCATCGCCTGGCGGATCTGATCGAGGAAAATGGCGATGATTCTCGATCACGCCTTGGACGCCTGTTTCCACAAAGACCCTTGACCACCGTCACGGTTCCCACAATCATTGAGCCGTCGTCTGGGAATAGACGCCCAGATCGCCGCAAACAACACGCCCATCGGGACGTCGAATTCGAAGTGGGGCGGTTCTTATCGAGGCATCTCCGATATGATGTTCAGTTTCGACTATGGATTGATGATGCTCGCCCTGTTCAGCATCCTCGCGCAAATTATCCTTGTCTTGATCGCGATCGCGATCGGATGCATCAGCTTGCTCCAACTCCGTCGACGCCCGCTGAACGCGAGACTGGGGTGGAGGTGCGCTTTGATTGCCGTCGGACTTAGCATGCTGGTGGAGTTATGGATCGCCCTTTTCTTCACCCCGTGGCGCTTCCCCAACTCCCGACAGTTGTTGTTCCTCCCGCTACCATCGCTTCAGATCGGATTGTGTAGCCTATCTCTGTGGATAACGCTTGACCTGTTTGCGAAATCAAATTTGTCGAGAATGGTCCATTTCACGATGTCGATCGTGGCTGTAATTGTAGCAACCGGGTGCATTTTTTGGCTTCAAACATGGGATCGTCGGCGTGAACTGCTGCATGAAGCCGAAAATTACGCGGCTAGTTATCGGTTGTTTATGGATACCTACCGGGCCGAAACCGAATGCAATCAACATATAATATTAAATAAGAAATGTAAGCGTTGCATCGGTCGGAAGGTGGCTGATGATTTCTATGCGAAGGGTAGTTTCAAGGAAGCCAAGTATAGTGCAGACATGGAAAAGGCGTATCGATGGGCTGCTGACCACTTGGGCGAACCTTTTCCTATAGTCAAACGTCCAAAGTGAACCATCTTGTTTGGCTCGGGTGGCCCGGAGTCGGAGGACCGAACCCGCGGCACCCGACCGGGGTTGCGACCTGGTCTGACGGGCTTGATGAGTTCACGGACCTTGCGTACAGATATACTCGATGGGTAGGAGAAAGAGGTCGGGGTCGAGTGGCAAGGAGGCGGCGGACGACATTTCGAGTTGGGCGAAGGGGGAACAGCCGCTGACGACCGAGAATGGCCGTGATTTCGAGAAGCGGTTGCTCGACGAGAAATACGGCGAGGGGAGTTACCCGACAGGACCGGGCGGCGAGTTCGACAAGATCAAGGAGTGGGGCGGCCGGGCGTTCGAATGATGATCGGGAGGAGCCATCATGCCTAGCGTTTTTGTGCTGCAACATGGGCATCCGACGCGGGATGACGTCGAAGATGTCAAGCTCATCGGCGTCTACTCCTCGCGCGAGAAAGCTCAGGCGGCGATTGCCCGCCTGGTGCTTGCACCCGGATTCTCGGACGCCCCGGATGGGTTCCACATCGACGAGTATCGTGTTGATCAAGATCAATGGGTCGAGGGGTATGAGACCGCCCCGTGCCTTCCAATGGGAAGCTGACGATGTTATGCTGAGAAATCATGGGAACAAGGTTGATGGTGGTCCGCCTTGTGGTTCGCATGCGAGATGGAGCCACCTTGTCGCCGTGCGGTTGAGGCGTGCATGATTGCCGGGGCGGCCCCGCGTTTCGAGTGGCGACCGAATCCGGATGGAGCAACCAGGACGATCGATGAGGCGTGCGAGATCGCGAGGCGTTGGGGCATCGAGATCCCCGTTCATGTCCAATTCTCGGTGGACGAACACGACTACCTGGACGAGAGCACGACGGCCAAGACCACGACGTTCCGGGAGTTCGCAAGGACGATCATCGACTGGTCTTGGTTCTTTCACAAGAAGACCGGGAAGATCCCATTCTTGATCCGTAAGGACATCATGGCGAGCGACGAAGCCATCGTGGCCGTCATGGGCCATGAGATGTTTGAACTCGAAATGCTGCGATCGATCTTCGAGGAAGGTGCCGCCATCGAGGAATGGGAGGCCGAGACCAGCCCGAACAACCCGGGGAACATCCATTGGCAAGCGTGGGATTACGCGGATGAATTGGTCGAACGCATGAGGAAGAGGGGAAAATGATCAAAAAATTGATCGACATGTATGAAAGCGGTTCTATCACCGGCTATCAGGTGATGATGGACTGCCTCCAGATGCTCGACCCGGACGACCCGGCCCTCATCCTCTCCGAATTGCCGAACGAAATTCTCGACGAGATCCTGGAATATACGCGGCGCTACGATCCCAGTCGTCCGCATTCCGCATCGTTCATCCCACCCGCCGAAGATCAGGTCAGGACGGCCGAACGCTGGATATCTGCTTGCCATACCAGAAGTTCCAAGCCCGTCAATCGGTAATACAATCGGAAGAGGTCGTGTGGCGCGGGTTCGGTCCCCCGACCCCGTGGGATCGACCCATTGTCCCGCAGTCGTCGAGCGATCCGTCCCAACCCCATGAGGTCGGAGTGCCGAACCCGCGCCACACGACGCGATCCCGGAAGTTTCAATCAGGGATAAAAGAGGATCGATGAGCAATGGCGCGGAGATCGAAAAGCCTTCCGGAAATGATCGACCCGTCGAGGTCTCCGAGACCGACTTGCAAACCGCATGGGCCGTCCTGGAGAACCTAGCCGTCTCGATCGACCAGATCGGCGGGGTTTTCGGCGATCCGGCCGAGTTGGTCGGAGAGGACCGCCGACGCGCCATGCTCGACGCCCTCGGCTCCTACCTGAGCGAGGAGCTCGTCCGATCGATCGGCGACGCTCGGACCCGGCTCGCGCGCTACATCCCCGACGCGGACGCCGAGGCCCTGGCCGATTCCATCCCCTACTGGGATTACGGCAGCAACAAATCTTGAGGTTGCGTGGTGTGGCCTGGGTCTGTCCGGCGGCGCATGTCGCGAGGCCACGTCGCGGGTCGTCTCACCGAACTTGCACCGAGACACAGGCCGTGCGACAGTCGACCGATGGGGATTCCGATCGTCTGGGGGCGAATCGATGGACTTGACCAAGGCTTACGACGAGGTCGTCGGGTTGATCGCGTCGGGTCCCACGCCCCGCGAGGTCGCGGAGTTCCGGCCATCCGATACGACCCGTCGCCGGGTCGCGGACCTGGTGGGCCGGGAAAAGCTCGGGGGCCTCACGCTTGCCGAGGCGGCGGAACTCGACCGCTACCTCACGCTGGAACACCTGATGCGCCTGGCCAAGGCCCGCGCCTGGCGAGCGGACCGGGATGAGTAGCCGCTACGTCGGCGTCGAGTTGCGCCGTCTCGTCGCCTCTCGGGCGGATCGCCCCTGCGAATACTGCCTGATCCATGAAGACGACACCTATTTCGGTTGCGAGGTCGACCACATCATCGGCGAGAAGCACGGAGGGCCGACGGACGCCGAGAACTTGGCCCATGCCTGCCTGCCGTGCAATCGCCATAAGGGGAGTGATCTCGGTTCCATCGCCGCATCCGGCGTCGGGTGGCACGGGTTCGGTACTCCTGTGCAATGAAAGATCGAATCGGGTTGGCCTGGGTCTCGACTCGCGAGACTGATATGCTGGGTCATGGCGGTCGGTCGTCCGCCACTCCGGACGAGGAAGGCCCCGATCGCGGTGGATGAATCATGGATCTCGATGCGGTACTCTCGGAAGTCGAGCGTTGGCCGGTCGTGGATCGGATTCGACTCGTGCAGGAGGTCTGGGACCGGATCGAGGTCCAAGGCCAAGGACCGGAATTGACCGATGAACTCAAGGCCGAGCTTGATCGTCGAGTCGAGGAGATGGATCGCAACTCGGACGCCGGCGTGGCTTGGGAACTCGTCAAAGCCCGCGTCTTGGCTCGACTCCGACAATGAGCCTTCCCGTGATCTTGGGACCGGCGGCCCAACGAGAACTCGATGACGCGACCGACTGGTATGAGCGGAACGGTGGGTTGGGGTTCGAGTTCGTGGCGAGGGTTCAAGACGCGATCGATCGGATCGGACAGATGCCCGAGTCGCACGCGACGATCCACAAGAGCATCCGCCGGGCCCGAGTGCCCCGATTCCCGTATTTCCTCTTTTATCGGATCAAAGCCGACGAGGTCGAGGTGATCGCAATCCTCCACGGCCACCGCGATCCAACGATCTGGGAGTCAAGGGCCTGACCCGACCGCTGATCCACCTTGGTTCGATCAACTTTCCAGCCTCGAGGCGTCGCGGCGCCTGAGGGCGGCGGCGATGAAGTCGCGGAAGAGGGGGTGGGCCTGGGTGGGCTTGGACTGGAACTCGGG
>JAABUX010000679.1_pt1 | contig 56078 bp, 42 predicted proteins | sample 5561851 | NCBI WGS metagenome assembly JAABUX01 (sample SAMN10711883, study PRJNA513361) | rock metagenome | isolation source: Antarctica rocks | place: Antarctica: Victoria Land, Richard Nunatak red sandstone | collected 2016-01-03
GCCTGCCCGCGCAACTCATCCCGTCGCGCCTAACCGGGAGGCCTCCGCCCCCCGTCTGGCTCTCCTCCACTCTCCCTATGGTGAGCGGCTACATCTCGCTGCCTGCTTGTAGTCTAAACTCCAGTCTCGTACGGGCAGCTCGAAAACCGTAGCAACCCTAAGCGTCCACGTACCCAGCTTCTTCTGTCGCTTAGCTTCTTTCCCCTTGCCGCCACGTAGGTCTGTTGTGGCTGCTTGTTAGCTATAGTACGTCGCCGGATCACTCTCCGCCATCCTGGGTTTCCAGGAGGGCGCTATCCTGGAAATCCAGGATGGCCGTCACCGTGTTGTTGGTGTATGATCGCGGCAGGAAACGGATAGAGGGATGCTGTTGAGCCGCGCGACGAGGGCTGGCCACGGCGTCGAAGGGAGGCGGGATCGTGGGAGAGGGAGCAGGTCGAGGCACGATCGTGGGAGAACCGATCGTCGACGTCGTGGCCATGGCGGTCATCGTACGCGACATGATCGCGGAGGGCGTAGACCACCTGCCGAGCGTGGAGTGGCTACGGGGACGCGTTCACGCTGCGGGCCTCGGGCCAAGTGAACACGCCGCTCTCACCACCTTGCGCGACCGTCTGCACGCAACGGGCGGTCATCTTCTTGAGAGTCTTGGCGCGACCAATGACGATTGGTGAGGGGGCGCAGCCCCTGACGGACGACACTCTCCGCGTCGCTCGGCGGGATGTGGTTTCCGCTCACGCGCGTGACCTTGTACGCACGGCGCCCTTCAGACCCGCCTACAGCGCCGTCGTCATGGCGGCGCTCTCGCTGCCCGGCGCCGTCTTGTCCGACGCCTCAGGGGCGCGCTGGGCGCACATCGTCTTCACCTGTTGCTCGGCGGTTGGCGGACGCTGGCAAGAGGCCGTGCCGCTCGCCGCGGCGGTCGAACTGTTCATGACGGCTCTGGACCTGCTGGACGACATCGAGGACGGCGAGAAGAATGAGGTCCAACGTTGCCTCGGGCCTGCCCGTGCCTTGAATGCCTCGACCGGGTTGCTCTTTCTGGCCCACCGCGGCGTGCTCGACGCCCTGGGCAGCGCGGCCCTCCGCATCCTCCTCGACGCCGGTCTCCAGGCGAGCGGCGGACAAGACGCCGATCTGACCATGTCGGGCGCCGGGCGATCGATGAACCTCGACGCATCGGTGCAGACATCCGCGGACAAGTCGGCCGCTCTCGTCGCGGCGATCTGCCGTCTCGGCGCCTTGAGCGCGGGCGCGGACGACGACGTTCAGGGGCTCTACGCGCGCTTCGGTTGGCATCTGGGCTTGGTCAAGCAGTTGGCCAACGACATCGCGGGAAGTCACCAGTCAGCCGCGGGCAAGACCGACCGCGCGCTGGGGCGTCCGACGCTCCCGCTCACCTACGCGACCCTGTATGCCCCGGCGCCTGAACCGGAAGCGGCGCCCGACCGGACGACTGGAGAAGCGCTATACCTTACCTGGGCCGTCGCCGACGCCTATCGCCGCCGTGCGCTCGCGCTCGTTCCCGACTTGACGCTCGACGGCGAGGCACGAACCACGCTCAGCGCCCTCTTAGATATCCTGTAGAGAGGCGCATGTCTGAGAAAATTGTAGACGGGGAACGATAGGGCGGGAGCAACGAAGGCGGTACGACGACAGATGGAGGGGACGACGCCGCACGCACTGCAAAAAGAGGTGCTTCCTCGCTCGACGGGCGGCCGCCGTGCGCATCCGTTGCGCTCCCACGGTGTGCTGGCCGCGGCCGTCGGCGTGGTCTACGGCGCTCTTTTGCTCTTTAACGTCGTCGTGTCGCTCGGCGCCCCTCGCCTCTCCGTCGTCGTGGCCGTGCCGGCTGCCGGCATGGCGCGCGTGGATTGGGTGCGGCCTGGCAGCACGCCGTGGGAACGGGGCGTCCGCGCGGGAACTCCGGTGCTCGCCCTCGATGGACGCCGGCCGGCCCCGCGTGACGCGGGTCCCTGGGTAGGCCAGCGTCTCCAGGTCCTTCTTCCCGCGTCCGGTCCCACGACGATCTCCGCCCTCTCCATAGGGACGAACCGTGTGACGTGGCCGCTGCTCGTGCTGAGTCCCTGGTTCTTTCTCCTCGGCACGCTGGTCTTGTTACGCTCTCCACGGATCGACGTGGGCAGGGCGACCTATCTCCTCTGCGCGGTCGCCGCCGCGGCCCTCGCCCTGGCCCCCGCCGCGATCGGCGACATCCCCTTCGCCGCGGCCGTCGAGTTCGCCGCCGTGACCCTCTTCCCCGCCTGCTTCGTCACCTTCTGCCTGACCTTCCCCGTACGGCGCGGCGGCGTTCTGTCGCGCACCCTCGTCTTTGCGCTTCCCGTCGCCGCCATCCTCCTCTATCTGGTCGCGCTCGTGGTCCTGCCCGTTCTTTACACGGTCGCCGCCCTGCTGCGCCTGGCGATCCTGCTCGTGTATCTCCTTATGGGCGTGGCCTTCCTCGTGCGTTCCTTCGTCGCCGACCGCGACCGCGAGACGCGACAGGGCTTGGTCATCATCGGCGCCGGCGCCGCGGCCTCCGTTCTCCCGTTCCTGATCCTGTACGTGGCGCCGGCGCTCGTGCATCAGTCCGCTCTCCTCGCTCCCGAGACGGCGATCCTCGGTCTCGCGCTGTTGCCCTTGGCGCTGACCTACGCCATCCTGCGGCACCGTGCGCTCGACGTGCGCCTCCTGCAACGTTGGCTCGTGCATGGTCTGCTCGGCGCGGGGTTCGTCGCCCTGTTCGCGGCGGTCGTCTCGACCCGGAACTGGTATCTCGGCGACGTTCCCGAGCCCGGACGCAGCCTCATCCTCTCCTCCGTCCTCGGACTACTGGCCGTCGTTCTTTTCGGACAGCTTTATGGGCGTGCCCGTGCCCTGCTCGATAGACTCATCTTCAAGGACCTCTACGAGTATCGCGAGGCCCTGTACGTCGTGAGTCAGGACCTCATGGCCGCGGGTGATGTGGACGGTGTGGGCGTGGCGCTGACCGGGAGCATCCGGCGCCTGATGAACCTCGACTTCGCGGTGCTCCTCGTACGCAACGGGGAAGAAAGCGTCGTCGTCGCTGGACAGGCCGGCGCCGGCGACTCCTCCCTGCTCGCCGCGTTGGCCGCGACCGTGCGTGGAGATGACGGCGCGGACGGACCGCACCTGGAGGTGCTGGACTCTCACGACCTTAGGGTCATGCTCGTCCCCCTGCGCACGCATGACGCGACGGTCGGCCATCTCTGCCTCGGCCCCAAAGCGTCAGGCGAACCTTACGGCGGAGACGACCGCGCCCTGGTGGCGACGCTGAGCGGCCACCTGGCGGCGGTCGTGCGCAACATCCAACTCGTCGCCGCTCTACGCACGACGATCGACGATCTCCATGCCCAGCGCAAGACGGTCGAGTTGCTCAACGCCGCCCTGGAGCAGACGCGCGAGCAGGAGCGTGCGCGCCTGGCGGCCGACCTGCACGACGAGCCGTTGCAAACGGCGCTCGACATCCAGCGTCACCTCGCCGCCGCCACGCGTCCTGACTCTCCTCTGGTCACGATTCAGAGTGCGCGTCTCCAGACGCTGATCGACCAACTGCGTGCGCTCTGCATCAGGATGCGGCCAGCCGCCCTCGATCAGTTAGGGTTACACGCGGCGCTGGATATGCTGGCGATGGACGTGAGCGAACGGTACGACGTGTCGATAGGGCTTAGTCCCCGCACGGAGATGGACGGCGTTTTCTTGGCGCCCGCGATAGAACTCGTGCTCTACCGCGCCGCCCAGGAGGCGTTGACCAACAGCGTACGTCACGGTCGACCGCGTGCGATCATGATGACGCTGCAACGTTGCGGCGCCACGATGCGCCTAAGCGTCTCCGACGACGGCGTCGGCTTCATTGTTCCCGCGCGTCTCGACGACCTCGTCGAGCACGGTCATCTGGGCATCGTCGGTTTACAGCAGCGGCTGCGCTATTGCGGGGGTCAGATGGAGGTGTCGTCCACGCCGGGCGGGGGCACGCTCGTACACGTCGACGTGCCCTTAGAGATCTATGAGAGGGCGTCCGTATGATCAGGGTTCTGCTCGTCGACGACCACGTGCTCATGCGTCAGGGCACGCGCAGCCTGCTGGAGCAACGGGCCGCGGACATCAAGGTCGTGGGAGAAACGGGTCGAGGAGAGGACGTCCTCCCCATGACCCAACGTCTATCCCCTGACGTCGTCGTGCTCGACATCCAACTGCACGGGCTCAACGGCGTGGAGGTCGCGCGCGTCCTGCGTCGAGAGGCGCCGGACGTCAAAGTGCTCGTGTTAACGGCCTATCCGTACGAGCAATACGTGCGGGCCTTATTCGCCATCGGCGTCCATGGCTATCTGCTCAAGAACGCCTCGGACGTGGAGCTTATCGCCGGGGTGCGCGCGGTGATGGGTGGGGAGGCCGTGTTGAGCGCCGACATCGCCGCCCGCGTGACTGGGAAAGGCCGCACCTCCAGCGTCGTGACCACGGGGACGGCGACGTTGAGCGCGCGCGAACACGAGGTTTTGCGCCTGGTCAGCCACGGCGACGCCAACAAGGACATCGCGAGCGTGCTCGGCATCGCCGATCACACCGTCGAGACGCACATCGGCAACATTATGATTAAGCTAGCGGCGCGCTCCCGCGTGGAGGCCGTCGTCCTGGCCGTCCAGCGCGGCATCCTCGTCTTGGACGACGACCATCCCTCCAATACGTAACCTGAGCCCTGAAGGTGCGGTGCATCTACCACATCTATTGTGAGATCGAGGGGCGCGCGTCCTCCGTCGAACGCCCCGTGCCCCTCACCGCTGTGCTGGCTACGAGCGTCATTCGGCTGCGGAGTTGAGCGTTGCACAGGCCAACACGCGCGCGCACGATGATGGATAATGAGGGCAGCTGCAATCCCGATCTTGGGCGGCCTCCAACATGATTATCGTCGCGTCGCCTGACCCACGGGCGGGCAACAACACTGAGGGAGGGACGGCGATGGCCGAGACGAGCACACGCGCATCAGATACACTAGCCCCGTGGGCAGAGGTCGTGCCCGGCGTCGGGCGCATGACCGTGGCCGCATACGAGGCGTTGCCCGACGATGGTTGGGTGTATGAGTTGGTGGAAGGGGTCCTCGTCCGCATGCCACAGAGTGGCTTCGAAGCATCGAACATCGGCTACCGCTTGGGCGGTCGGTTGAGCGTGTACGTAGAGGACCATGGCCTCGGTGGGGTGACGGGCGAGCAGGGCGGCTACAACTTTGGCGACCTAGGGCAACCGGATACGGAGTTGGGACCGGATGTCGCTTTCGTGCGGATGGAGCGCCTGGCTACGCTCACCACGGAGCAGTACTCCAGGGCGCTTCGGCTCGCCCCCGACCTGGTCGTCGAAGTGGCTTCCCCGAACCAGTGGCGCCCTGGTATGGCCGCCAAAGCGCGGCGCTATCTTGCCGCTGGCGTCCGGCTGGTATGGATTGTCTGGCCGCGCTGGCAGCAGGTCGATGTGTGGCATCCGGGCGACGATAGCCCCTCGGTCACGCTTGGCATAGGGGAGTCAATGGATGGCGAGGATGTGGTACCGGGCTTCACCTGCCCCATTGCTGTCCTGTTCTATCGTCCTCCTCTTCTTACGCCAGCGCCGTGATGCTGATAGCGGTCGCTTGAACGAGTGTACCCACGTCACGTTTGCGCCATTGGGAAGCGCGGGATGCGCCGATCACACCGTCGAGACGCACAGCGGCGCCATTATGATCAAGCTAGGAGCGCGCTCCCGCGTGGAGGCCGTCGTCCTGGCCGTCCAGCGCGGCGTCCTCGTCTTGGACGACGACCGTCCCTCCGAGACATAGACCGTCATCCTCGTACCCGTACGTCGTAGTCGCGCACCACACCGTCTGGTCCTTCCTGCGCCGCCGCTCGGTCAGTAGTCTACGCGGACACGCCCTGACGGAGCGCTCGAGAGCAACGTAGGCGTCTCGCGGCCCCCCATACGCGTATCTACCGCATACCTTCCCAACGACCTTGCTCCTTCTTGCCCGTCAGCGGACGCCGCTAGATAGGGCCGCGGCGATCCGTACGAGATCGCTCGCGGACAGCGTGTCGCTGGAGAAGGCGATATACGTCCCCGCCTGATCCCACCAGAGGATGCTTCCCCCAAATTGCGCGCCCACGTCAAGGAGATATCCGGTCCGCTGTCGCGGCAGCATCGTCGCCCCCTCATACTTGCGGGGATCGCCGTCCAAGCAGCATCCGAGCGGCCCTTCCACAATCATCATCCGCGCCTTGGCCCCCTCGTACTCAAGCGTCACGTGCGGTGCGCCATCCACCGTCGCCTGGGTGAGCCGCATCCCCGCGGGCCTCCCACGGGGGACGAAAAGTGGGAAGGATACAAGCCCCTGGATGTCGGCAAGGGACGCGCTACGAGCTGGCGCGTCCGGTGGTAGAGAAGCGGGCACGAGCCGTGTATGCGGCGGCGCCCTGAAGACGAAGCGGGAGGTAGGCAGAAAGACGTTGTAGTGGAGGGCGGTCACGACGGTCCGCGCGAAAAGCTGGTGCGGATGGATGACGCTATAGCGCAGGTTTTGGAGCGGAAAGAGGGTCTGCCTGTCCACCCAAAGGAGCCGCCGGCCCGTGTCTTCGTTGTCTGACGCCGAGTTCCAGCCGCAGGGTTTGGCCCCGAAATCGACGATGTACGCGGCATGGCCGGCGATCAGGCCATGACCCTTTAGAGTTGGTGTACTAACTGGCGCGTATCTGGCCGTGTCGCAGGTAGAGATGACCTTGAGGAAGTCCTGGACGCCGCCCGCGAAGGCAGTGGTAGGAATAGGATTTTGCAACGCCGCCGCCTCGAACGCGGCGGGGGAGGCGCCTGGATAGATGCTGTCGCCTGCCGCGAGGCGCGACACACTAACGGTGTGGTGGAGCGCATCATAAGCCCAATAGACGGAGCCGTGACGGACAGCCACGTTTGGACGGGGAAGGAACGTACCGACCAGCGCCTGCTGAGAGGGCGGCGTGAGGTAGGCTCTCTCGACGCGCCACTGGTCCGGGGCGGCGTACCAGAGCGTGGTTTGGAGGCGCAACGGAGTCGTATCCTGAGGCAATCCAGAGTATCCGTTGGCCAACCAGATGTCCGTCGTCGCCGTCAGCGTGAAGCTTCGCACTTTGGTCGACGGGGCGATGCGAGGCTGAAACGCGACGCCGTCCGTGGATAACAAAGGGCGCGTGGCCGCGCGGGCGCCAGCGCGCTGGAGTGCTTGGGCGCCGCCGCCGCCGAGGAGCAGGACGACAGCGACGCCTATCATCGAGATGATGGAGCGAACGTTTCTCATGAGGGTTAACTCTCCCTGTACTTTTATGTCACGCTGCCGTAGTCATGGTATACCCTGCCGGACGACCGCGACACAGACTCTTCATATAAAGCTTATAGTGCTTTCACACCGACCTGCGATGATAGGAGCATAACCCGAACGGAGCAAGCATCTCCCGGTTGGAGACGCCACGAGAACGGGGCGCTCGCGGCGTCCCCGATCGAAAGAAGGCTTGAGTCGTTCGGGCTATTTTTTGCCCGCCGTCATAGCCCGTGTCCCCTTAACCGTTTAGGCAGCTAGTAGTCCATCAAACGGGCTCGTAGACAAAAGAACATCTGCTGCGCGGCTTGGCGGCACAGCCACCAATAATTAGATATCGACGTGATGGTCTACTAGCGCGCCGTGTCCGTGGACGGGGAAGCGCGTTCGCGGTGGTTGTTAAGGCGCCGGCGACGCCCACAAGCCCTTTTGTGAACGACGCACAGGACGCTTTCAATCACGCCCACCACGCCGGTCTCCGCGCAGGATGCGTTCTCGTCCGTTACCGGCATTGCCCCGCGTCCGGCTGGCGTCTTGTTCGAGGACGACCACGCATTTCTTCATGACGTGCGCTACGGCGACGAGCCGCGGTAGAAGCGTGGCGCCCCTTGCCGTGGGTACGAACGTACTTCTTCCCGCTCTACGTGGCGGCGACGATGCTTCTGTCCTCGCGGCCTATCTCGCGCACCTGATCGTTGAGCCTGGACTCGTACTAGCGGATAAGGGTGCGTTTCTCACGTTCTGGCCACGGAACCGTGCGCCTAGTTTCCGGCGGGTAGGGCTGGGGGGGCGCTGTACGGGGCTAGCCGTACCAGGCACGCACGGCTATGGAGTTGACCCAGCGCGTGAGTTGCATACGCGCGACGGCGTCGGTGGCGCGGAAGCGGATGCGCAGGCGCGGGTCGTCTTTCCCGTCGAGTCGCGCGGGCAAGAAGGTCACCACGATCGCGGGGTAGTGCTGGAGGCGGCCAGGGAGCACGGGCAGCCCGATGGAGCACTCTCCCCCCTCTAAAAGCACTTCGAGCGTCCAGGGCGGCACGGTCACGCAGCACCCTCCCCCCGACACATCGGAGAGGCGACCGAAGATGGTGACGCCCGGCGCCGCGTCGGGGCGCAGCACGACCTCGGGCGCAGTGGCCGGGTTCATCAGGATGCGACGCTGGAGCCGCTTGTCACGCGTGCGGCGATAGAGGCGGCGCCCCGGCATGTCCGCGCCCTCTTCTCGACCTATGGTGTTTTTCGTCGTCATACCCGTCCACTCCGGTGGCACGCTCATCTCGTTCCGCCTCTCGCTCTTACTCCGGTTGCGAACGGTCTTTATCGCGCTAGTGTTTTCCGGGCAGCACGATGCTCCGCCCGGTCGTGTCGCCCCTATCGTAGGCGAGAGACCACCCCGTCGCATATGATACATTCGTCTTATCATGACCCACGATCTTCACATCCCTCTGCCCGCTCCAACCGCGCCGCGTGTGGCCGGACCGCCGCGTCGTTCGGCTCGGGCTCGTGCGGCGGCGGCAGGGCCGCGCGTCGCGCGGGCCAAGGAGCTATAGTGCTCTCCCTCCCCGAGGCCATGCTGCCGCCGGCTCTCCTCCCCTATATCGACCTGAGCGAGCGCCCCCTGAATCCTATGCAAGTCGAGGCGATTCCCCGCGTACTGGCCAGCAGGCGCAACATCGTGATCGCCGCGGCGACCGGCGCGGGCAAGACGCTCGTAGCCGAGGCGGCGCTGCTGCAAGAGTGCCGGATCTATGGGCGTACCGGCGTCTATCTCGCGCCCATGCGCGCCATCGCGGCGGAGAAGCACGACGACTGGCAGCGGCTGGCCGCGCTCGGCCTGCGCATCTATAAGACGACGGGGGAGGACGACGCCTTCGACCCGGCGCAGGCCCGCGATGCCGACATCATCGTGGCCACTCCGGAGAAGTGGGACTCGATCTCGCGGCGGCAGGCCACGCCCGACCTCGTCGAGCGTATCGGCACGATCGTGATGGACGAGGTCCACCTCGTGGGCGACGGGCAGCGCGGCGCGGGTCAGGAGGCCATGCTGGCGCGTCTGCCCCTGTTGTTTCCCGGTGCGCGCCTCGTGGCCATGTCGGGCACGCTGGCCAATGCCGACGCCGTGGCGCGTTGGCTCGACGCCGACCTCTACGAGTCGCGCTGGCGGCCCATCGCCCTGGTCACGCGCGTGCAGCCTTACCGGCCCGGCGGCGGTCGCGCAACCGAGGAAGAGGCGCGCAACCGCATCACCGCGCGCATCGTCGGTGAGACGGCCAACGAGGGCGCGTCCACGCTCGTGTTCTGCGGTTCACGCCTGGGCGTGGCCTCGTGCGCCGAGTACCTGGCCGGGGCGCTGGACATCCCCGGCCCCCGGCCTCCGCCGCGCCTGCGCAATGAGACGCTGCGCCGGGTCGTGGCGCGGGGGGTGGCCTTCCACCACGCCGGTCTGGAGCGCGAGGACCGCGCCGCCGTGGAGCGTCTTTTTCGCGCGGGCGGCGTGCGCGTGCTCGTAGCGACCTCGACCGTCGCCGCCGGGGTCAATCTTCCGGCCCGCGCGGTGGTCGTGCGCGACCTACAGCTAGGAACGTCCGAGATCGGCGCGTCGACGCTGCTGCAGATGGCGGGCCGGGCCGGGCGACCCGGTCTGGAGACGGAGGGACGCTGCTTCGTGGTCGCGCCCGAGGGTGAGGTGGACCGCGTCAAGACTATGATGGGCGGCGAGCCGGTGGCGAGTATGCTGGCCGAAGACCTGGCTACCCACGCCAATACCGAGATCGCGCTGGGCCTGGCGCGTTCGCGCGAGGATCTGCGCGCCTGGTACCGGCGCACCCTCCACTTCCACGTGGCCAAGAAGGCCGCCGATGTGGACGCGGCGGCGAAGCTGCTGCTCAAGGACGGCTTCGTCGTGGAGACGCCCGAGGGCTTGCTGGAGCCGACCACGCTGGGTCTGGCCACGACCGCGCTGATGATCCGCGTGGACACGGCGGCGGCGCTGGACAAGGCCGTCGCGGCGCTGGCGGACAGCCTACCCGATCGCTCCGACCCTGACGCGCTCGAACACGAGCTATTGCTCGCCGCCTGCGGCCTGCCCTCCGAACTCGACGGCGCGGTCTCGCGTGCTCCGAACGGCGGGCTCGTTCGGGCGCTGGGCGCGCGCGACGCGCGGCTGCGCGAGTGGGCGCCCGGCCGGCTGGACTATCTGGCCGCGGCGGTCTGCGTGCTCACGGGCGTCCCCGTGGAGCGGTTGGATGTCGAGGCGCCGCGGTCGTTGCAAGCGTCGGTGCAGCACGAGTTGCCGCGCTACCTCAGCTTCATGGCGCGGCGCGGGGCCGAGCGCGACCCAGGGGCGCCGCCCGCGCTGGTCGCCGCCGATCTGGCGTCCGCGCTGGAGTACGGCGTGGTGGAGCGGGGCGCGGGGGTGTTGCTCGAGGCGCTGCGCCGCGTCCACGGGCGCTCCGGGAGCGAGGCGCGCAAGCGCATGGTCCTGGCCGAGTACACCGCGATGCGTTTGGAGGGGGTGCGCTCGCTTGACGAGGCATCCGAGAGACTCGACCCCAGCTGGCGCGGCGTGGCCGCGGCGCGCGCGCAGGCCCGCGCTCCGTTGCCCCTGTCGGCCTCGGCGACGCACCTCGTAGCTCACCCACGTCCGGCGCGGCGATCGGTGCGTACGCATATCCGTGTGGCCTGGAGCGACAAAGAGGCCATCTGGAGCAGTGATCTCCCGGCGGGCCGCGAGGCCGTAGACCTCATCCCGTTGGCGAGGCTGGGACCGCCGGGGGCGCGCGGCGTCCTGGTGAAGGTCGAGATCGTCTCCGGGTCACCGTCATCGCCCCAGGCCTGGACCTACGCCTCGGGCGAGACCACGGTGGTCGTGCCGGGGCCAGCCATAGCGCTCCAGGCGGTGGACGCGCTGTTGCGCGCGCCCCTATCGGCGTCTTCGCCTAGCGCATCCACCGCGCCGTCTTCGCCTAGCGCATCCACCGCGCCGTCTTCGCCTAGCGTGTCGAGCGCGCCGTCTTTGGCTGGCGCGACGACGAGCGACGATGTCCAAGATGAGGACGATGTCGTGCTGAAGGCGATGCTGACGCGCTACCGTATGACGGCGGCGGACTACCGTAGGCTCGTGTTCGACGTTCCGCCCGCGGTGCCTGAGGCGGCCGCTCTCGTGGCGAACGCTCTGCCCGATCCAGCCATGCGTATCGATGCGGTCACGGCACTGCTGCAGAGGCGTGTGCTCGACCCGGCGCGCAAAGACGCGCGTCCACTCGAGACGACGCGTGGCGTCGCCTCGATTGGGGGCCGCGAGGGCGCCGAACTGGCCACGGCGCTCCTCTGGGCGCTCGGCCTACCGGCTCGTCCGCTCGTGGCGACGTTCGATGGGGCGCCGTCGATGGTCTGCGCCGTGCTGCACGATGGCCGTTGGTGGTGGCTGCCGCTCTGGCCCGACGCGCCCTTCATGGTGCATCACCGCACCATCGTGGCCTGGCGCGACGGAGGGCGCGGCGCCGCGACAGCGCGTCCCGTGGAGGGCTGGAGCGTGCTGCGCCAGTATCTAACGCTGTCGCCGCGCTTCTTGCCTCTTGGCGGCGCTATCGTCTCGCTGGGCGCCGCATCCCCTCTCGACGCGGAAGGATCGTCCAGTGAGGCCTCCTGTCCGACCTGTGGGGCGCCCATGCGCGAACGCAGCGGGCGCAACGGGCGGTTTCTGGGATGCAGTCGCTACCCAGCCTGCACGACGACGCGCCCGCTCACGCTGGGTTCCTGACGCGGCGGCCCCTCCCCGACAATCAATAGAAGCATGATGCGCGCTCCTCTTTGCCAGACGCACGCTATACTTGAGACAATCTCGCGTCCACCCTCTTGGAGGCTGCACATGACCTATTCTCCGACTCACCGCCAGACCGACGCCCACCCGCGTGTCCCTATTCCTACGGAGGACGAAGACCGCTTCATGCGCGCATTGGCCGACGACACCGACGACCCTGAGGAGAGCCCCTGGATGTCGATGGGTACGCTGCAATACTGGTCCGCCAGCGACCTGGCCTACGCCTTGAGCATCTACGGGCGCACCATGGGGCGGCCCTGGTTCGTGGCCTCCATGCTGCCCATCGTCTACCCCTGGCCGCTGCCCGCCGCGCTGCGCGCCTTCACTCCCGGTCCTATGCCCGCGCCGCGCCGTGGGTCGACTAAGCAACTCTCCCCGGACGTGATGGTGGCGGTGGGTGTGACAGACACGGACCGTACGTCCTATGACCTAGAGGAGGAGAGATCCTTCCCTCCGTTCGTGCTGGAGGTGGTTTCGCCGACGAGCGTCGAGAGGGACCGCGAGGACAAAGTGTGGGCCTACGACCTGTTAAGAGCGCGGGAATACGCGGTTTTCACGCCGCGGGACGGCGAGGCGTCGCTGCTGGAAGGCTGGAGACGGGGAGAGAGCGGGCGCTTCGAGACGTGGCCTTTGGACGCCGAGGGCCGGCTGTGGAGCGACGTGCTGGGTATGTTCTTGAAAGTGGAAGGGCAGCGCGTGACGGCGGAGACGGCGGCGGGGGAACGCCTACTGACGCCGCCTGAGGAGGCACGGGCGCGACACGAGGCGGAGGTCGCGCGTCAGCAGTCCGAGGAGGCGCGCCAGAGGGCGGAGCGAGTAGGGCGCCGCGCGGAAGAGGCGCGCGGTCAAGAGGCAGCGCGGCGACGGGAGGCGGAAGAGGAGGTCGCGCGGCTGCGGCGTGAGATCGATGAGTTGCGTGGGCAGGGGTAGAGAACCTATCTACCACGAACCCGTTCTGCTTTTCTAGCGTGCGCTCGAGGCCGTTCGCTCCATCTAAGAGGACGTTGTTGCTGCAGCACGCCGCGGCGCTATGAAGCTCTCGTGTACTCTAGCGGGGGTCGGATGCAGTACGAAAGAGATGCATGATGCCGTTATTCGAACTTGAGAATTCGAACGCGCGGGGCGGCCCAGGCGTTACGCGAGATGGAGCCGTATGCTATAGTCGGAACAGGGTAGGCTGACCCACACGCGCCCGATTGCGCGACGTGCGGTCGCCGTTGTGAGATGAGGAGGCCGAAGGCACATGAACGTCCACACCAGCATGGACGAGAACGTCATCATCAAGGTCGTGGGCGTCGGCGGCAGCGGGTGCAACACGATTAACCGCATGATCGCGGCCCGCGTCCAGGACGTGGACTTCATCGCCGTCAACACCGACAACCAGGCATTGGCCGCGTCGAACGCGCGGTTGAAGATTCGTATAGGCTTGAAGGTCGCGCGCGGCCTGGGCGCCGGCGGCAACCCCGAGGTCGGGCGCGACGCCGCCGTGGAGAACGAGGAAGTGTTGCGCGAGGCTCTTCTCGGCGCCGATATGATCTTCGTGACCGCCGGCATGGGCGGCGGCACGGGCACGGGCGCCGCGCCGGTCGTGGCCGCTCTGGCCAAGGAGACCGGGGCGCTCACGGTCGGGGTCATCACCAAACCGTTCGCCTTCGAGGGCAAGCGCCGCGGGCGCATCGCCGAAGAAGGCGCCAATCTGATGCGTGAGCGCGTCGATACGCTCATCACGGTGCCCAACGACCGCCTGTTGCAGCTCGTCGATAAGCGTACGAGCATGACCAATGCCTTCGCCGTGGCCGACGACGTGTTGCGCCAGGGCATCCAGGGCATCTCGGACACGATCATCGTGCCGGGTATGGTCAACCTCGACTTCGCCGACGTGCGCGCGGTTATGGGCGACGCGGGGTCCGCATTGATGGCTATCGGTCAGGCGTCGGGGGAGGACCGCGCGGTCAAGGCCGCGCGTATGGCCGTGTCCTCTCCTATGTTGGACCTCTCGATCGACGGCGCGACGGGCGTGCTGTTCAACATCACGGGCAGCAACTACACGCTGTTCGAGGTCAACGAGGTGGCCCAGATCATCCAGGAATCGGTCGACCCCAACGCCAACATCATCTTCGGCGCCGTGCTCGACGAGTCGCTCGGCGACGTCTTGCAGGTCACGGTCATCGCGACGGGCTTTAGCCGCACCGTCCGCGGCCAACAGAGCGGCCCGCGCGTCGAGCAGCCTGAGGACGTGCCGCTGCGCCAGCAGCGCCCCGGACCGGGCCAGCCGCCGCCGCCGCAGGTGTTCACCGCCCCTTCTCCGCAGCCGCCGCAACCTTCGCGTCAACCGCAACCCTCGCCGCAATCCGACCAGAACACCGCGCGCGGCGACCGCCTCGACATTCCGGCCTTCTTGCGCCGCCGCCAGTAGGCCGCTCTTCGTCGAGGACGCCGCACTCCTTCATGGATCGTATCGAGACAAGGGCGCGACAACGCGGACGACAAAGACGTCGTCCGCGTTGTCGCGTCTTCGTTGTATCAATAAGCGCCGCACGGTTGCACTATGATCCCTGGGCGCGCACGGCCTCTACGCTAGGCGCCCTGTCCTGGGGAAGCGTACGGGATACGAGGAGATAGCGAGAGCAGTGTCGATCCGATTGACAGTCGCGCCTACAGAGGTCGTGGTCATGGCGGGTTCGGTACGGCGCGTCGTCGCAACCCTAGAGAACGTAGATGTGATTCCCCAGGTCGTCTTCCTGCACGTCGATGGTCTGCCGGCGTCGTGGTTCAGCTTGCCCCGGCCCAGCGTCGTCCTCGATCCCGGCCAGTCGCGTCAGATCGCCCTCGCCCTCCACCCTCCGCACGATGTGTCCACCGCCATGACGGCCTGCACGCTCACGGCGTTCGCTCCTTATGGAGAGCAGGACAGCGCGACGCTGGCGCTCCCGGTAAGCGTGGCCGCGGCGCGCGGCGTCAGCATCAGTGTCGCACCGTTGGAGGTTACGGAGCGTCGCGGGACGTTCCACGTGCGCGCGTACAACCACCAGCCGAACCCCGTCGCCCTGAACCTCTTAGTACGCGGCATAGAACGGCGTCTGCGTATGCAAGTCGAGCCGGGTGGGACAATCGTGCTCGGCGCGGGGCAGACCGCCGAGGTCGTCGTGCGGGCGAGGGCGTTGCGGAAGATGAATCATGTATCCGCGATCGAGGTCACGGGCGTCGTGATCGCCGATGGAGCGACAAAGAGGATTCCTGGCGGTCGGGTGCTGTTCACCTATGCCGCCGGCAGGCAGCATCCACGTCTCCTGAGGCCGCTGGGGAGCGTTCTTCTGCTTCTCTCTCTCCTCGCCGTCACCCTCTTCATCGTTCGTCCGCACGTCACTGAATTGTCGCGCCCGCGCGCGAACGCTCCTGCCCGATCTCCAGCACGGATTCCTCTACCCTCGCCGCCGACCTCCACTGCCGCATCGTCTCCTACGATCGCTCCGGCGCCTCTGCCCCGCGTGACGGGAGGCTTTGAGCCTGGTGAACCCGTGACGATCGCTGTCGACGGCGTCGCCGTCACCACGACGACCGCTGACAAGGCCGGCGGCATCTCTATCTCGTCCGCGCTGCTGGGCGGGCGCGGGGGCAGCATCAGCGCGACTGGCGCGCGTGACGGCAGGTCGACCGTCGTGGCGTCGACGCCGCGTCGGGGCACGGTCGATCTCTACAGCGCGGGCTCCCAGAACACGACGCATACGCGCACGACGGTCGACCTGCTAAACACGGGAACGACGACTGCACCGACCACACTGCGCTTTTTCTTCGCCGATGGCGCGACATCGTCCGCAGCACTTCAACTCGCGCCTCATCAAAGCCGGACTGTCCCCGTCGTTTCGGCGACCTCACGGCATGGAGCCTTTGGTCTGGCCGTCCAGACGCGGGGCAGCGTGGCCGCACGTCTCTCCATGGAGCGCGTGGGCCGCGCGAACGACACGATCGCGCTAGCGCCTGAATCCTCGCGTACCTGGTACTTCGCCGAGGGCTACACCTGGCTGAGCTTTAGAGAATCGCTCTACATCTTCAACCCTCATCCCACGCGTGCGGCCCACGTGACCCTCGCCATCGCGTCCACTAGCCCAACAGCGACCACGCGTACGATGTTTGTCGTCGCGCCGCACTCGATCCATGAGATCGACGTACGCCGCCTCGCTCCAGGTCATTCCGTGAGCGTCGCCATCGGCGCCGATCTTTCCATCGTCGCTCAACGAAGCTTGACCTTCAGCGCCACGGCCGGGCGGCAAGGCTACGGCGCCGTGGAGGCGCCGGGCGCGGCACGGGCAGCGGCGACGTGGTTCTTTCCCATGGGGACGCCTCCGCCTAGGGGAGAGACGTATGTCAGTGTGCTCAATCCTGGCCCCGCCATCGTCCACGCCACGATGCGTCTGTACGCTCCGGACGGTTCCCTCGTCTTCACTCACGCCATCGACGTCGGCGCGCGAAGTCGGGCCTCGATCGCGGCGCCTCAGGCGCTGCTGAAGACGACCGCGGCGGTGGTCAAGGGCGACGCACCCGTCGTGGTCGAGCGCCTGTCCTACCTAGGTCCACCCAATGGCCTCCGCGTGTCTGGCTTCACGGTCCAGGGGGCCAACGGCGCAGCGTCGCGCTGGGCCTTCGCGACGAGCGACCTGAGCGCGGGCCATGACGTGCTCGGCCTGTACAACCCCGCTTCCCGCCCCGTGCAGGTCGCCCTACGGGTCTATAGCGCGAACGGAATGGCCACGTCCACCATCATCGTAGGGCCGCACGGATCACGCGCCTTGAACGCGGCGTCGCTCGAACCATCGCTGGGGCGACCCACTGGCGTGGTGGTTTTGACGGACAGGGGCGTCGGCATCGTCGCCGCCCTCACCTTCGTCGCCGGATCGTAACCCCCGCCCCCCTCGTGACGTCATATCCCCATGGATGTCGCCGCGGCGCACCACGGCCAGCCGGGTGAAGCTATCGCGGCATTCCTTCGCCCCATTTTCCCCTCGCCGCGGCGATCGAACGCGACTATCCTCTTTGCTCAGGCCCAGGCGGCGACGCCGCGCAGCATGGCCAGGACGCCGATGAGCGTACCCGCGAAGACGGCGATCGGCATGTTGTTGAGCACGATGGCCATACCAAGCATGTTGACCATCCCCACGACCACCGCGTAGACGAGCGCGCGCTCCACTCCGCCCCCCATTCTTCTTATACGCCTGCAGTACTTTTATCCTATTAATCATACCGTTATGGCGTATCGCCGCTGTGTCGCGCCGGTCGCGTTGACGCCTACGAGAGAGGGCTATGCTATCCTACATGAGACGACATACTATAGACAAAGGGGATCATCCTGTGGAAAGCGTACGGGAGGGAATAGCGCCCGCGGCCGTCGTGAGCTACGAGTTTCGCGCGGTGCGGCGGCTAGAATCCGAGGCGATCGGCGTTCCGGGGAAGCGCACGTTCCGCCTCGTCGCCGACAATGACGCCGGGTCGGCCATCATCTGGACGGAGAAGGAACACCTCGTCCGCCTGGCCATGGCGGTCCGCCATATGTTGGAGACCTACAAAGAGAGGCCGCGTCGTCGGGCGCTGCCCGAGGTTCCGGCTCCCGCGCCCCTGATCAAGCTGACGCTCTCGTTCCACGCCGACCGTTTCGAGCTTGGCCACGAGGCTGAGACGGGCGAGTTCACCATCTACGCGCACGACTGGGAAGTCGACGAGACGGCGCCGCACACCTTCTCCTGCCGCATCCCACGTCTCCAGATGGAGACGCTCGCCGCCAACATCGAGACCGTCTGCGCGGCGGGCCGGCCCCGCTGCGAGATCTGCGGCTTCCCCTTGAACGGCCCCGACCACGTCCACGGCGAGTTGTAGCGCGCCCCTTCCTCTCTCACGCCTAGCGACGCCGCGATTCATTCCCGTGGCGTCGCCGCGCCGGTTAGTCCTCGCCATCCCTAGCGGCTGGCCCTCGTTTCTCATGTGTTGGCCAGACGATGCGCGATGGCGCGCGCGCGAGCAGGGACGGGTCGAACGTCTCTAACAGGTCGTGGACGCCGAGTTCGGCGCCCCGTGCGACGAGCCCCACGCTCGCGGCCAAGGCCCCGACAACGTGCGGGGGCGTGAGTCCTGCGTCGCGCAGCGCATCCAACCCTCCCCTCCCCTGACGCTTGGCCAGACGCTCACCAGACGCGTCCACGGCCAACGGGAGGTGCAGGTAGCGCGGCGGAGACAGACCGAGCAGGCGGTGCAGCACGAGCTGGCGCGGCGTAGAGGCCAGGAGGTCGGCGCCGCGCACCACGTTGGTGATGCGCATGGCCGCGTCGTCGATCGCGACGGCGAGTTGGTAGGAAGGCGTGCCGTCGCCGCGTCTGATCACGATGTCGCCCACCACGGCCTCGACATCCTGCGCCATCGGCCCGTAGAGTTCGTCTACGAACCCGACGACGCCGGGCGGGACGCGCAAGCGCAGTGCGGGAGGACGCCGTCCTGCTCTACGCTCTTGGACGGCGCGTGACGAGGGGTCGCGGCACGTACCAGGGTAGCGCGTCCCCTCGTCGCCCGCGTGCGGGGCGTCCGGCGCCCGCGCGATGTCGGCGCGCGAACAATAGCAGGGATACACGCATCCCTGGCGTTCCAGCGCGGCTATCGCCGCGTCGTACTCCGCGCGTCGCCCGCTCTGAGTGTAGAGGGCATAGGGTCCGCCACGGTCCGGCCCTTCGTCCCAATCAAGCCCGAGCCAGGCCAGATCGGCGAGAACCTGGTTTGCCGCTCCGGCTTTGACGCGTGGCGCGTCGAGATCGTCGAGGCGGAGGATAAACGCTCCTCTCGCCGAACGCGCCAGCAACCAGGCCAGGAGTGCGGTGCGGAGGTTTCCTTCGTGCAGGGGGCCGCTCGGCGTGGGCGCGTAGCGGCCGCGATAACTGCCTGTCGGCGGGGACATCGCGCTGCTATGGCGTCCCCGCGGCCAGCGAAAGGTCAGGGGCCATCTGCTGTTGCATCCAACGATACCCGTCTTGCAGGAACAAAATCTCGCGTAGACGCTCTTGTTTCTGATCTAGGTCGTCGCGCAGGATGGAGAGGCGGATGCGTTTCTCTCCCGAACCGGAATCGTCGCCTTCCTCGACCTCGTCGATGCGACGGTGGGCGAGGGTTAATGCTTCTTCGAGCTGACGTTGCTCGCCAAGAAGCTCGGCCATACGGAACGGCAGCCTCCGCGGCGTCACCGAGAGGGTCGAGCGGCCCGACCGCGTGGGGATCATGCCGACGACCTCGGAGGGCTCGCCTTGAGTGGAGGGCGCGCGGTTCGCGGCGGTAGTCGCGGCCTCGTCATTGGGCGGGGTGGATGCGGCGCCTGTCGTCCGCTGAGGCTCTTCCACGGCAACGGGGGGAGGCGTCGTGGCCGCGAAGACCAGTGTCGGGGGCTCCGTGGTCCCCACGCCGCTGCCGGCGCCGCTATGAGCGGGGGCAGGAGGTGGTCCAGCCGGAGACGGCGTAGCAGAGGCGTGGGGGGATCCGCCCGGCGGCAGAGAACCACTTTGAGCGGAAGCCGGCGCGGTCGGCGCGGAGGGTGGAGTGGTCGCTCGATCGCCGCTCCCGTCTGTCCGGGGCGACGCACCGCCCGCTGGTCCCGTGGGAGACGGCGGCAGCGAGGGCCGCACCTCCGAGCCGAAGGCGCTCTGTTGGCCTCGTTCCTGTCCGGCAGGCAACGCAAGACGTTGCTCTCCTTGAGGCTCCTGGTTGGCTGGGCCGGCCTCTCGCGCGGCATTAGAACGTAGAGACACCACGAAGGCGATGATGGCGGCGACGAGTAAGAGCACGAGCAAGAACAAAATCACGATAAAGGGTCCTTTATAGAAAGAGCGGGGCGACCAGACATCAGACGACGGCCTCTTTCCTTGAGAGGCCGTCGTCCCGTCGTCTCCACGCACTGCTTGACGCTAGTCGTGGAGGTGGATGGTCACGTTCGCGCTCGCGCCGATCTTCAGCGTCTGCCCTTGTAGGCTGGAGAACGTGATTCTAACGGGGATGCGCTGCGACACTTTCGTGAAGTTGCCCGTCGCGTAGTTGTTGACGGGCAGTAACGCCAGAGAGCCCGCCGTGACGCCGACGATCTGGCTGACGACGCCGTGAAGCATCGTGCCGGAGGCGGCGTCGACGTTGATGTCGACGCCTTGGCCCACGTGAACGTCGCCGATGTTGTTCTCGTCGACCAAAGCCGTGATGTACGCCGCGTTCGGATCGACGATCTCCGCGATGGCTTGGCCGGGCTGAACGAACTGCCCTGGAGGGGACGAAACAGCGATCACCGTTCCACCGCTCGGGGCGAGCGCCGAGACTTGCGCCGATCCTCCCCCCGCGCCGTTGGCGGGCGACCCTGGAGACGTCGACCCAGACGTTCCCGCCGCCGACCCTCCGCCGCTCGATCCCGATCCGGTCGTGCCGGGCGCGGAACTCGAGCTAGACGTCGCGCCGCTGCTCGACGTGTTCGAAGGTGCGGACGCTCCAGCGCCCGTCCCGCCTCCCGTCGAGGCCGGCGCCAGGACGGCCACGTGGGCGCCCTTGTTCACGAAAGTCCCGGCAGGCACGACCGAGAGGACATAGCCCGGCGTGGTCGACGCGACGGAAACGAGGGGCGCCTCGACCGTCGCATCGTTCGTCGAGTAGAAATAGTAACCCTGGTGCCAGATGTAGTACCCGATGAGCCCGATGAGGATGACGATGACCAGCCCCAGTAGATTGATGACGATGCCTCGACCCAGACGCATAAGCAGCCTCCTTGTTCTTCCGCGCGGCGTCCGCCGTACTACCTATTCACCTATAGATAATCTGTTTTTCCTTCGGCTGCCAAACGCTCGACGATCTTCTTCACATCTTGCGCCCGTGAGGCCGGTGCAATCAGCAGAGCATCGGCTGTATCGACCACGATCAGGTCGTCGACGCCCAGGGTCACGATAAGGCGAGGCGAGGCTTGATCTTGAAAGACGACGGTGTTGCTCGTGTCGATGCCCATGTGCTCGGCCGCGAGTATGACGTTCTCCCCTTTAGCCGTGGCCAGTTCGTCGCGCAGGACATCCCATGTCCCCACATCGGCCCAACCGAGATCGGCGGGAATAGCGAACATCTCGCCAGGAGCGATGCGCGAGAACACGGCGTAGTCGACGCTCGTCTTGGGGATGCTCAGGTATTCGTCGCGCGTCACGCTTTCTTCCTCGGGCGTGTCCATCGCCGCGGTGATGCGCATGAGCGCGGCGTGCGTCTCGGGTGCATGGCGCCGGTAGAGGTCGAGGATGACAGCGCTGCTCCAGACGAAGTAGCCCGTGTTCCAGAGGTGGCGTCCTCCGGTCACGTATTCTTGCGCGTGTTCCTTGTCTGGTTTCTCGGTAAAGCGCAGAAACTCATAAGCCGTAAAGCCATCTAACGACGCCTTCTTCTCTCCGATCTCCACGTAGCCCAGTTGGGTCGAGGCGAAGGTCGGCCGGACATCGAGCATCACGGGGCGGCGGTGCTCCGCGGAGAGCGTACAGGCTGCCCCGAGAGCGCGCAAGAACGTCTCCTCGTGGCGGATGATGTGGTCCCCTCCCCAGAGCGTGGCCAGGGCCGTGCCCGGAAAGCGGTGCTCGATCACGGCGGCGGCGTAGCCGACCGCCGCGAGCGTGTCGCGCATCTCTGGTTCGGCCACGATGTTCTCGTGGGGAAGGCCGGGCATCTGGTCACGGATCGCGTCGACGTGATCCGACCCCGTGAACACGAAGATGTTCTCAAGGCCGAACTGTTTTTCGAGCAAGCCGAGCATGTGTTGAAACAGCGAGTGCGGCCCCCCCGTCAGCGGTTGAAATTGCTTAGGTCGGTCGCGCCGGCTCACAGGCCAAAGTCGCGATCCGGCTCCTCCGCTGAAGATCGCCACCTTCACGTTCCCGGCTTTGTCGGCGTACCCCACTACCGCTTTCTCCTCTACCCTGTTTATAGAGAGAGGTCCCGTGAGGACCGTCTCATTCAAACGTCCGTGCTCTTGGATTTTACATAGGTGATGAGGTGAGTATACCGCGCGCCCGACCCACGCCTCTCTATCTTAGAGCTGAAAAAGGGTGGGAGGCCCCTCGAAGCGCCCCACCCCGGCCAGCGAGGCCGGCGATAGACACCCTAGTCCCTCTTGAGAAAGGAACACGAACGATGCCGTACGACCCTCCCCCGACCGCCGACGTCCCTTCTCGTCCGGTCACCGAAGAAACTCTGGGCGAGACCATGGATGCTGCCGCTCCCGTCATCCGCTGGAGGGGCGCGGCGGCGCAGGCGCACCCAGACCGTCTTGCCGTCGAGGAGCCGCTCGAAGTCCGGCTCGCCGGCCGTCCTCTGACCGTCACCATGCGCACGCCCGGCCACGACGACGACCTCGTAGCCGGGCTGCTCTTGACCCAGGGGCTCATCCAGCAGGGCTCGGACCTCGGGCCCATGACGCGTGACCCGGCCTTGCCGAACCGCGTGGACGTGACGTTGTCCACCTCGCTCGGCGCGGAGGAGCGCTGGCGACGCTACACCTACGCCTCGTCGAGCTGCGGCGTCTGCGGCGTCGAAAGCCTCGACGCCCTGGACCTCGACGCGGACCCGGTGGTGAGCGCGCTGCGCGTGAAGCCCGCTACGCTCTACGCCTTACCCGACGTGCTGCGCGACGCGCAGCAAAGCTTCGGCCAGACTGGCGGCATCCATGCCGCGGCCTTGTTCACCGGCGCGGGCGATCTCCTCGTCGCGCGGGAAGACGTTGGACGCCACAACGCCGTGGACAAAGTCGTGGGTCGCGCCCTCGTCTTTGAGGGCCGCGCGCTGAACGACGCCGTGCTCGTGGTCAGCGGGCGCGTGTCCTACGAGATCGTGCAGAAGGCGCTGGCCGCGCGCATCCCCTTGATTGCCGCCGTCTCCGCACCGAGTTCTCTGGCCGTGACCATGGCCGCGCGCGGCGGCGTCACGCTGATCGGCTTCTTGCGCGGTGAGCGCATGAACGTCTATAGCTGGCCCGAGCGCGTGTCCTTATAATCGGCTCACGGTCGTGATGGTAGTATTGTAGATGCGGCGCAACGGTGATCGCGGTGAAGGCGGCCCGCGCCGTGGTAGAGGCCAGTCATCCCGGCGTGTAAGGGGAGACGACCAGTGTGTGAGGAGAAACGAAAAGACAAATGAGCAGAGCGCTGCGAACGGTCTTTACCCTAGTTCTTGGCTGTATTTTTGCCGTGCTGACGACGGTCGCGACGCCGTTGCCGGCCCACGCGGCGCCCCTCGCGACCACGCCCGTCCTCCCGGCTCAGTCCGCCGCCGGATGCCCGGCCCGCGTCGCCGTTCTCGGCGCCGATATGTCGGCGGGCGGGCGGTTCGAGGTGCAGGGCCTGCTGGGGGTGGGAGCACACACGACTCAGTTGATCGAGACGCTCGCCGACGAGGAGCAGCAGGCGCGGGGCCTCGTTCCCCAGAACCTCCTGCGCGCCAAAGCAACCTCGTCCGCGCTGATCGCGCCGCTGGCTGGCGGGCTTGGGCTGAGCGTGCGGGTCAATCCCGCCATCGTGCTGGACACGCCGCAGACGTACGCCAACGCGCTCTTGACCGCCGGAGTCTACGGCGCCTCCGTCGGCGTGGCCGCGCCGACCTCGTTGTCGGAACATGCACTCGGCACTACGGCTTTTCTCGGTCTGCTGCGCGCCGCGCGCGCGGCCTGTCTCACTATCCCGGCGGCGCGCGAGAACCTCGCTATCCGCGAGGTCGTGCTGACGAGCCATCTCGCGCAAATAATCGGGCGTGGGGCCGCGCCGCGCCTCATGGCCGCGTTGAAAGCGGACGTGGCCACGCGGCACGCCGTCACGGATGCCGCCGTCTCGAACATCGTCGTGCGCGACAGCGCCGCGCGCACCCTTCGTGTGCCGCCGGAGCAGTTTTCGGCCCTGGTCAGCTTCCTGCGCGACCTCGCCCTCAGCGGCGTCTACGACCGCATCCCCACGGCGCAACCGCGGTTCACGGCGCTCTCACGCCTCGCCAACGGCTCCCAGGCGCTCGCTCTCCGGTTCGACAACCCCGCGGCCCTCACCGCGCCTCCACGCGTGACGCCGAAGCCAAGTCCGAGCGCCGTCGCCGTTACTCCAAGGGCGTCTACGCCGGGCGCCGCGACGCCGGGTCCGACTACGGGGGCGGGAACGGCGGCGGGAGCGTTGCAGTCGGTCGGCGCCGGCACGATCGTTTTGACGGAGGGCGCCGTTGCGCGCACCTACACGTTGTCCCCGAACGTGGTGGTCGATCGCAACGCCCAGCGCTCGTCGATCGGCGCCTTGCAGCCGCGGGACCATGTCTCGATGACGATCGACGATCGTGGCAAGGTCATCTACATCAGCGCGACATCCGTTACGGCTTCGGCAGGAGCCACGCCAGCGGCGGGGAAGACAACTGCCGCCGTCCCGACGACCGCCGCCGCGGCGGGATCGGGCCTGGACACGGCCTCCTTTGCCGCTCTGGCCGCGCTCGTGCTGCTGCTGTTGCTGGCTCTCCCGCTTATCGCAGCCTTCCTGGTGCGCCGCCGCCAGCGCAGTGCAGCGGCGAAGAATGAGGTGACGACCGAAGAGCAGATCGTAGCGGCGCCGCTCACGCGCATGAGTTCGTCGCCGCCGCCAACAGGGACGGAATCGTCTAACGTCACGCCGCGCACGGACGCTGCGCGAGGCCGGAACGTTCCGCGCAAGATTCAGAAACGCGACCGCGACGAGTAGTGGAGCCTCGTTCGTCGTCGCGACGACAGAAAGGGGAAACGGAGGGCGGCGCCGGGCGCCGCCCTCCGTTTTATTGCTGCATCGTCTGCTAGCCTCCAGCCCTACTGGCCGGTCCAGACGGGCTTGCGCTTGGCGATGAAGGCCGCCATCCCTTCCTTCTGGTCCTCGGTAGCGAACAAGATATAGAAATTGCGGCGCTCGTAGTCGAGCCCTTCCTCGATCGAGAGGTCGTGCGCTTTGAGCACCGCGTCCTTGGCCAGACGCACGGCCACCGGCGCCTGCGCGGCAATAGCGGCGGCCAATTTCTGGGCCTCTTGGAGATAGAGTTCGACCGGGGCGACGCGGTTGACGAGCCCGCGCGCCAGCGCTTCGTGCGCGTCGATCTGCGCCCCGGTCAACACGAGTTCCATGGCGCGGGCTTTGCCCAGCGCGTGCGTCAGCCGCTGTGTGCCGCCCGCGCCGGGGATCACGCCGATGTTGATCTCCGGTTGGCCGAACCGCGCCGTCTCCGAGGCCACGATCATATCGCAGGCCATGGCCAGCTCGCAGCCTCCCCCCAGGGCGAATCCGCTCACGGCGGCGATAATAGGCGTGTGCAGACGGCGCACGGCGTCCCAGGCCGCCAGGTTGTTGCGCGCCAGCATATCCGCCGCACGCGCGCCGGCCATCTCGTTGATGTCCGCCCCAGCGGCGAAAGCGCGCTCCGAGCCCGTGACCACGATGCAGCGCACGGCGGCGTCGCCGTCGAGATCGGTCAGCGCGGCCACGAGGTCGGTCATCAAAGCCCTGTTCAACGCGTTCAACACCTTGGGGCGGTTGAGCGTCACCGTCGCCACGGCCCCGTCTACCGCGACGAGGATGTTCTCGTCGGTGTGTTCCGCGCTCATACGTCCAGCTCGTCGACATCGGCGAACACCATCGTCACGTCCACGCCGAGGCCGCGCAGCGTCTGAGACGAGCGGCGGCCGGCCTCCGAGGCCAGCGCTTCGCTCATCGCCGTGGCGTCGTCGAAATACAGGCTGGCCGCGAGGTAGTAGGCCGGCTCACCGCGTGGAGCGCCGGTGACCTTAGCGATCTCCAGGCGACGCAGCCCCGGCATCTTTTTGGTCTCGGGGATGTGTTCGCCAAAGTACACTTTCTCGAACACGTCCGTGTCCACGGGCTGCTTGTACAAAGCCATCAACTTCACTTTCGTCGCCATAGTCCTTCTTCCTTTCGTGCTAAAGCGTGCAACGACTTCTTACAGGGTAGCCCGGCGGTCGAACACGCGTTGCGCCTTGCCCTCCGAGCGGGGCAGCGCGCCCACGGGATGCACGATCAGATCCACGGAGATGCCCAGCGCCGCGTCGAGCGTCTTGTTGACGGCCGCGCGCAGGCCGGCCAGCGCCAGCACGTCGTCGCGCAGCCCCATCTGGTCGGGCGCGAGTTCCGTCTCCACTTCCAGGGCGTCCAGGGCGTCGTGCCGATCGACCGTGATCGTGTAGAGCGGCGCTAGCCGCGTCTCCGCCAGCACGACGCGCTCGACCTCGGACGGGAAGACGTTGACCCCACGCACGATCAGCATATCGTCGGTGCGCCCGCTCACCTTAGCCATGCGCCTGTGGGTGCGTCCGCACGGGCAGGGGGCGTCGACGAGCGCCGTGATGTCGCCCGTGCGGTAGCGGATGACCGGCATTGCCTCCTTGGTCAACGTCGTGATGACCAACTCGCCAAAACGGCCGTCGGGAAGCACCGCGCCAGTAGCCGGATCGACGATCTCGGGCAGAAAATGGTCTTCCCAGATGTGCAGTCCGTCGCGCCCCTCGGCGCACTCCATGGCCACGCCCGGGCCGAGCACCTCGGAGAGCCCGTAGATGTCGAGCGCCACGATGTCCAGCTCCTTCTCCACGCGGCGGCGCATCTCCTCGCCCCACGGTTCGGCGCCGAAGACGCCGATCTCCAAGTTAAAAGCCTCGCGCGGGAGACCCGACTCGGCCAGCGCGGCGGAGATGGTCAAGGCATACGACGGCGTGCAGCAGAGCACGCGGGCCCCGAAGTCTTGCAGCAAGAGCAGTTGGCGCGGCGTGTTGCCGCCCGACGCGGGCACGACGGTCCCGCCGAGGCGCTCGACGCCGTCGTGCAGGCCCAGTCCACCCGTGAAGAGGCCGTAGCCGTAGGCGTTATGCACCACATCTCCGGGGCGCACGCCGGCGCAGGTGAGGGCGCGAGCGCAGCACGAGGCCCAGAGGTCGAGGTCGGCGGCGGTATAACCGACGACGGTCGGCTTGCCTTTCGTACCGGACGAGGCGTGGAGTCGCACGACCGACTCACGCGGGACGGCGAACAGTCCGAACGGATACTGAGCGCGTAGATCCGCTTTGCGCGTGAAGGGGAGCGCCGGCAGATCGTCGCGCGACCGCACGGCACCGGCGGCGACGCCTGCCTCGGCAAAACGATCGCGGTAAAACGGGACGGTCGCGGCGACGCGGGCGACGACCGCGCGCAGGCGCGTGTCCTGCAAAGCGTCCAGCGCCTCGCGCGACAACGTCTCCATCGCCTTATCATACATTGAAGCGACCACGGTCTCTGCCTCCCCCACGTTCTTCCCACATGTCGATGCGACACACACATCCACGCCCCGCCTATGCTACGCACGTGTACGCCCGTTGTCAACCAACATCTCTGTGGGCTTAGAACGGACAGCGGCACGAGGGTTGATGTAGATTCGTGACGCTAGTGCGTCGTGCGGTCGCCGTTCGCGTGTAGGCCGCCTTTTTTCGCGCTCGACTCCCGCCTTACCTCTCTGTCGTCTTATGATATTTTAATGAGTGAGGGTGACGGCGGCTGTCGTGACAAGCGCACTATCTGTTCATGCCTTGCCATACGGGCGACAGCCAGCGCGCGATGCCGGCGCTCTATCTAAGTAGATAGTGAAAGGAATCGTCGACATGAAGCGATCGTTTACCGTTTTCATTGCTAGCGTTGCTCTTATCCTAGGAGGCGTCGCGCCCGTCGTCACACACGCGACTTCTTCAAGAGATACGGGCAAAAGCGGCGGATGGATGACGCAGAAGACGCCTGACACGGGGGTAAAGCAGCACGACCTTAACGCCGCGTCGTGCATCAGCGCCACGACATGCTGGGTCACGGGGTTCGACACGTTCGCCACGACCAACGGAGGAGCGCATTGGTCGACGCAGCAAGGAAGCCTTCAGCACTACCTGTTCGGCATCTCGTGCCTCGGCGCGGACACGTACTACGCGGCTGGCGGCGGCGGCACGGTGGTGAAGACGACGGACAGCGGCGCCACGTGGGCGGTAAAGAAAACAGGGACCGCCTACGGCAAGTTGATCCTCTCGGCGGTGAACTGCCCCACGACCTCGACCTGTTACATCGTCGGATTTAACGGCACGATCTTGCTCACTAAGAACGGCGGCTCGTCTTTCGTGAGCCAGAAGAACCCGCTGAGCAACACGGGGCACCTCTACGACGGGATCTACTGCTTCTCGGCCACGACCTGCATCGCGACAGGCTACTACCTTTCTCGCACCACCAATGGCGGATCGAGCTGGCGCCTCGCTAACAACCCCTCCCACCTGCTCAACGGCGTCACCTGCGCGAGCCCGACGCTCTGCTTCAGCGTCGGCTACGGCGGCCTAATTCTTGGCTCGCAAGACGGCGGCGCCACGTGGTCTACGCGGAAGAGCGCGACCACGACCATTCTGGAGGGCGTGGCCTGTCCCACGACCTCGACCTGCTACGCCGTGGGCCAGAAAGGCGTCATCGTCTCCACGACGAACGGCGGCGCGACCTGGAGCACGCAGGCCAGCGGCACGTCGCTCGACCTCAACGGCGTCGCCTGCATCAAGGGTGGTCCCTGCTACGCGGTGGGCGCCGCCGGCGCCGTGCTCTACCACTCCTGATTCTTCAAGACGTGCGGAAAGCCTCATCACGCCGCGAAGGCGGAACGACCTGAGGTCGTGCCGCCCTCGCGGCATTTAACGAACGGCGTATACTATAAGGCGGCGCCGGCGAATGAATCGTTCCGGCGCGTTCTCGCTAGGAATTTTACGGTGGACGATAGGGGTCTTATGCTTTCACGGGTCGCGCTCATCTCTATGCACGCCAGTCCGCTCGAACGGGCGGGACAAAGCAACGCGGGCGGCTTAAACGTCTACATCCGTGAACTCTCGGCGCGACTGGCGGCGCAAGACCTCCCCGTGGACATCTTTACCCGGCGCGTCGACGAGACGACGCCCGACGTCATCGCGATGGTCCCTGGCGTGCGCGTCATCCAGATCGAGGCTGGCCCGTTCGAGGCCCTGCCCCCCGACGACCTGCTGCCGTTCGTGCCGCTGTTCACCGCTGGCGTGATCGGCTTTGCCGGCCTCCACGGGCGTCCCTACGACATCGTGCATAGCCACTACTGGCTCTCCGGGCTTGTCTCCTTGCGCCTGCGAAGGCGTTGGAGCGTCCCCGCCGTGCATATGTTCCACACCCTGGCGCAAGTGAAGCGTCGCGTCGCCGCGATGTGGACGGCGGCGGATCAGCGGCGCGCCCTGCTCGAACAAAAAGTGCTCGAGGGCGTCGACGCCGTCGTCGCGGCCAACGCTCTGGAGGCGGCGCAGTTGCGCGACCTCTACGACGCCGCCCACACGCGCATCTTCGCCATCCCCTGCGGTGTCGACCTCTCCTTGTTCACGCCGGGAAACAAAGCCTCTGCCCGCGCCGTCCTCGGCCTGCCCGCGTCCGCGCCGCTCGTCTTGGCCGCCGCGCGCATCGAACCGCTTAAAGACATCCCCACGGCGGTGCGTGCCGTGGCCCTGCTGTCCGACCGCATCGACCCCGCGCCGCACCTCGTGGTCGTCGGTGGACCTGTGACCGGCCCCTCCGGCGTCGCCGAGATGGAGCGCATCAAGGGCGCCGCGCGCGCGACCGGCCTGACCGAGCGTTTGCACCTGGTGGGCGCGGTGACGCAGGAGCAACTGCCGCTCTACATGGCCGCCGCCGACGTCGGCGTGGCCCCTTCGCTGCACGAATCGTTCGGCATGGTGGCGCTGGAGACCCTGGCCTGCGGCCGTCCCATCGTCGCCTCGGCGGCGGGCGGCCTGCAGTTGACCGTCCACGATGGCGAGAATGGCTATCTGGCGCCCCCGCGCGACGCCGCGGCCTTTGCCGCCCGCCTCGGCGACATCCTGGCCGATCCCGCGCTGGCCGCGCGTATGTCTTTATCCGCGCGCCGCTCCGCCGTCCCCTATGGCTGGGAGACCGTGGCCGAGCGCGTCCTCTGCCTCTACGACTCCCTCGTCCAGGCCAACGTCGTGGCGGCGACCGGCTCCTAGCCCGTTGCCGCGAAAGACGCCCTGTCTACGCTGTAAAGCCCGTCGATTTTCGCTGACACACGGTCAAGGACAGGCGTTTGCCCGACGACTCCAGGCCGCTCCGTCTACACTAGGAGGCGTAGCGGGTGTTCGAGCAGCGTGCGTATCGTGGAGAGGAAGCGCGCGCCCGTGGCCCCGTCGGTCACGCGGTGGTCTGCTGAGAGCGTCATACTCATCACGTCGCGCGGCACGAGCAGATCACCCTCGTAGACAGGCACGCGCTTGACCGCGCCGACCGCCAATATGCCCACCTGCGGCGGATTGATGATGGCGACGAAGGTCTCGACGTGGAACATGCCCAGGTTGCTGATCGTGAACGTTCCGCCTTCGTAGTCCGCCGGCTTGCTCTTGCCCGCCCGTGCGCGCTCGGCCAACCCGCGCGTCTCCAGGGCGATCTGGCCCAACGCCTTCTGGTCGGCGTAGCGCACCACGGGCGTCACCAGCCCATCGTCTAGCGCCACGGCGATGGCTAGGGAGACCTCGTCGTGCATCACGAGGTGGTCGCCCGCGAACGAGGCATTGAGCACGGGGAAGCGCACCAAGGCCTTGGCCGTCGCCTTGACCACGAGGTCGTTGACCGAGACACGCGCGCCGTCCTCCGCCGCCGCGTTGAGTTGGCCACGCAACAGCAGTAGTTCCGTCGCGTCGACCTCGACCGTCAGATAGAAGTGCGGCGCCTGCGTCTTGCTCTCCACCATACGTCGCGCGATGGTCTGCTGGAGACGCGAGAGCGGAACGGCGCCCGCATTCGCCGCATCGGTCGCCGGGGTAAATGGACGTGCGACCGGCGGGGCGAGGGCGACCGGCGGGGCCTGGGCCGCGGGGATGGTCGGGGGCGTATCGACGACGGCGACCCGCGGCGACCCGGTCAAGACCGTCGCCGTCTCGCCGACGCCCGTGCCTGGCGCGAGGGCGAGCACGTCGTCGCGCATGACCCGACCGCCCGGACCGGTAGGGACGGCCTGGGCAAGGTCGACGCCGTGCTCCGCGGCCAGACGGCGCGCCAGGGGCGTCGCGCGGACCAAGCTCACGAACCGGGCGGCCCTTGCGGCCCCCACGCCGTTCGATGCGTCGGCGGGTGAAGGTGCATCCAGCACGGCGATGCCGGAGAAAGCGGGGAGCGCGGCCGGGGCCGGCGCGGGTATAGGCGCTGGGGAGGTGGATGGGGCCGCGGGCGCCGGCGGCGTGGAGGGCGGAGACGCGAGAGCCTGCGCGGAAGACGGCGTGCCCACCGCGCTTGACGGAACCTCGCCAGCGCCGGCCACGAGGCCTAGACGGGCGCCCACCTGCACGGTCGCCCCTTCGACCACGTCGAGTGCGTGCAACACGCCCGTCGCGGGGGCCTCGATGTCCAGGTTGACTTTGTCGGCCTCGATCTCGGCGACGGTCTCTCCCTTGGCCACGGCGTCGCCCACGCGCTTGGTCCAGCGCAACAACTTGCCCTCTGTTACATCGTGGCCCATCTTCGGCATGACGATGTCCTGCATCGACCCTCCCATCGTCTACTCATCTCGTTCTCTCACAGTATGGCCCATTGACCCGCGCGGCGGTCGCCCGGTCATGCACACTGTAGAATGATACGGGTGACGGAGGGACATGGCCCTCGACAGTGACGCCTATTTTTCAAGGAGGATCGATGGAGTACAGGAATCTGGGCCGGACCGGTCTGAAGGTCAGCCCGCTCTGTCTGGGCACGATGAACTTCGGCCCGCAGACCGACGAGGCCGGCAGCTTTGAGATCATGGACCGCGCGCACGAGCACGGCATCAACTTCTTCGACACAGCCAACGTGTACGGCTGGAAGCTTGGCGAGGGCGTGACCGAGACCATCGTGGGACGCTGGTTCGCCCAGGGCGGCGGGCGTCGTGAGAAGACCGTCATCGCCACCAAGCTCTACGGCAAAATGAGCGAGTGGCCCAACGGCCAGGGCGTCTCGTCCCTGACTATCCATCGCGAGTGCGAGGCCTCGCTGCGCCGGATGCAGACCGATTACATCGACATCTTCCAGATGCACCACATCGCGCGCGGCACGAGTTGGGACGAGATCTGGGAGGCGATGGAGGTGCTGGTGCGCGAGGGCAAAATCCTCTACGTCGCCTCCAGCAACTTCGCCGGCTGGCACATCGCGCAGGCCAACGAGACGGCCAAGGCCCGGCATTTCCTGGGGCTGGTCTCCGAGCAGAGCTTGTACAACCTCACCGCGCGCACGGTCGAACTCGAAGTCGTGCCGGCCTGCGACGCCTACGGCCTCGGTCTGATCCCCTGGAGCCCGCTTGGCGGCGGCCTGCTGGGGGGAGTGTTGGAGAAGGCCAGCGAGGGCCGGCGCTCCGATCCAGGCATGGCCAAGCGCATCGAGACGATGCGCCCGCAACTCGAAGCCTACGAAGGCTTCTGCCGCGAGCTTGGCGAGAAGCCTGCCGACGTAGCGCTGGCCTGGCTGCTCAGCAACCCAGTCGTCACCGCGCCGATCATCGGGCCGCGCACCCTGGATCAGCTTGACGGCTCACTGCGCACGCTCGAGATCACGCTCGACCAGGCCGCGCTGGCCAAGCTCGACGGGATCTTCCCTGGACCGGGTGGGACCGCCCCCGAAGCCTACGCCTGGTAGGTCGTAAGCGCCCCTACAAAGACGACAAGACGTTAGTAAAGGCCGGCTTATAGCGATAGCTGAGCTGAGGCGAGACCGGTCGCGGACGACTAACGGTCGAACGGGCGGCGGAGCGGGGGCAAGGTCAAGCGATCTTGCCCTCGCTCTGTCTAACAGTGTTAAGGCGATGAGGGGAAGGGGAGCCTGGCTTAAGAGACAATCCTACGGAGAACCACTCTCTGTTGGGAGGAGCGCAAACGCGAACAGGCGCGGGCGCGTATGCGAGTCCTCCACGCCCGCCGCGGACCCTGAACATCTGCTATGAGGCTGGACTCAGCCAGCTGAGACACAACGCAAATCGTGTGGAACGTAGGTGCTTCCCTACGACGCCGTGGCGATCCGCGCCCCGCTGCGTTACCTTTGCCCCTGAGGCATCTACCCTTATTTGCGCTGACCGCTGACCGCTGCTGTCAGGCCAAGGGCGAGATAGACGCCGCCCGAAACGTACCGCTGGCCGCGTCGCACGCGCACGTTCGTCCGCAGCCTGCCGCCCACGGCGCCTGCCAGGAGGGCATACGCGCTGTCGGTGATGAGGGCTAGCAGCACGAAGAGGCCGCCGAGGACGAAGAGTTGGGGCGCCAGCGGGCCGCGCGCGGGGTTGGTGAACTGCGGCAGGAAGGCCAGGAAGAAGAGCGCGGTCTTTGGGTTGAGGGCGTACACCACGACGCCCTGCGAGAAGATGTGGCGCAGGGGCCGGCGCGGGCCGGCGCCGTGTGTCTCCTGAGCCTCCTTGGTGAGAAAGGTCCGCAGGCCGAGGTAGAGCAGGTACGCTGCCCCTAGGTACTTCACGACCGAGAACGCGAGCGCGGAGGAGGCAAGGAGCGTCGAGAGGCCGACGGTGGCGGCGCAGACATGGACCAGGTTGCCGAGGGCGCCGCCGCCCACGGAGGCGAGCCCAGCGCGCCGCCCCTGTTCGAGGCTGCGCGCGACGACGAACAGCACCGACGGGCCGGGAATTAGGAGTAGCGCGAGGGTGGCGATCAGAAACGCGGTGAGTGTGGTGAGCGTGGGCATCCTACTCTCCTCCCACAGTAATGCTGTCTACCAACCTTCTCAGTATCGTACCAAATTGGCTGTCCCACAATTCTAAGAGCCGACGTGTGGGAGCGCTTTTGCCTTGCCTTTCCTGTGAGGTGCGCCCCTGCGGTGTTATCCTTGGGCTCGGGCAGCACGAGCCCCACCTCGAAGGCTCTCACCATCGGCGCAACGTTTCACGGAGCCGCCGGTCGCCCCATACCGCATAGATGCATGGGTCGCATCCAAAAGCGTGTGGATAGCGCTGTATCGCCGTGTAGGCAAGCGACTCGCCCAATCGTCGGCGGATCCGTACAAGATCGACAAGCGTCCGTCCGGCACTGTAGACCCGCACCAACTCGCCTGGGGCGTCTTCGATGGCGGCAACTCCCAGATCGAGTTTCTTTCTATCAAACCGGAACACCGTGGTTGGCGGATGATCGATACGGGGCGGACGCTGGCCACGCGGCACGGCGAACCGCACCTTTGTAGGGAGCTTGTCGGTGAGATCGAAGATCGCCGCCATAACGTCGCCCGCACTCCAGAGCCGCGTTCGCGCCCGCCATCGCTCGGGACGCCGCGCTCACGACCGCGCGGACGCTCGGCCTCGATGATGTGGAGGGGCCAGCGGCGCGCCTACGCGCGTGCTGTTGGACGCGTCAACAGACGCAGCGCCGTGCCCACCCAGGCGCCCGCCTCGCAGAGCACGAGGGCGGCGAACAAGGTCGCGGCGGTGAACTCCAGCGCCTGCTGGATGCCGAAGCCCAGCGCGTCGGCGAAAATCGTCGCCGTGGTCCAGACCGGTTGCTTCAAGACGAAGGCCTGCCAGAGCAGCGGCAAGGCCCAGCCCAGCACCCCGGCGACACCGGCCGAGCCGACCGCGCCCGGCGCGTCGTCGATCGCGAGACCGATCACGACGCCGACGACGAGGGCGAACCACCACAGGCCCAGCAGCGTCGTGGCCCAGATAACGGCCGCGCCGAGCAGCGTGGCCAGAACGTACGATCTTTTCATGGCGTCGCCGTCCAGACCGCCGCTCCTGCCTGCGCGCGCGCCATCGTCGCGTCGTTCAAGGGCGCGTACCCGCCGCTCCACCAAAGGTCCATGCGGTCGGTGTACCACGGCGAGAGAGGGTTCTCGCTCTGGCCGCCGGGATAGGCAGCCTCGGCTTGTCCGCTGCCCCAATCGACGATCAGACGCCAACTCGCGCCCAGGGAGCCCGCGGGGGAGACCGTCCAGGGGTCGCCGTCGCTGGGATGCGGACCGTAAGTCAGTTCCGGCAGCGGGGCGGCGCTGTTGCCGGGAATAGGCTTGAGCGGCAACAACGAGTCTATCTCGCGCTGGCTGACTTTGTCCCAGGTCCATGACGCCGGATTAGGGCCGATGCCGTTGCTCGAAGAAAGCGCGGCCACGACCTCGGAGAACGCCGCGCGCATCACCGCCGCCGCGTTGCGTGCGCTCCCCCCCGGCGGGGTGAACGTCGCGTTGGTCGGATCGTGCAGCGTCCACTGCTCCAGGTCTTCGTCGAGGGCCGCCTGGCTATAGGAGAGGAACACGCCGAAGAACTTTTGTTGCGGAACCTTATACTTTTGCCACCACGGCGCAAACGTATCAAGAAGATACTGGTTCCAAAAGGTCCACCAGATAGTGGCGGCCGCGCTGCTTGTCGTCACGTTTTTGTTCCAGGACGCCAGGAGAGCGCGCGCCTGCGTCTCATTGCCGTCGAGGCCGGAAGGAGGCAGGGCAGCCAGCAGCGACGGCATGATGCGTGACGCCAGCGCGTCGTACGTGTCAGTCTGGATCTTCTCGGCGTCGCTCAGGGTGAGCTTCTTCGCCGGCGCCAGCAGGTCGTACAGCCGGCTGGCGCGATAGCCGTTGTCGAAAAAGTTGTCGGACGAGCCGATGTCGTAGGGATAGGCGCCGGAGACCGGTCGCTGGTCCGAGGCGTCGATAAAGTGGCTCGACGGATTGTAGGCCGATGGGACGCGGTCGTAGGGCGCCACGCCTGCTACGTCGGACGCCCCGTCGCCGGGCAGAGGCAGTGTGGGGTCGCCGTGCGTCACGACAGGGTAGTAGCCCGGTGCGACCGCGCCGATATTGCCTTTGTCGTCGGCGTAGACGAACGTCTGCGCGGGCGCATGCCAGTCCGCCAGCGCCGCGCGGAACGCGGCGAAGGTGGATGCGCGCTCCACGTTCAGCAGGGCGGCGACGTTAAACGACGGCAAGGAGCCCATCCAGGCGAGCGTCACCGTACTGGCCGGGGCGGCGGCGTCGCGGATCGCGGGACCATGGACGCTGTAGAGCACGGGCACGCCGACCGACGGGTTGTTCTTGACCGGGATAATCGTATCCAGGCCGGTGAAGGCGCGCCAGGCCCCCCGCCAGTAATACTGTCCAACGTGGGCGCGGCTCGTCTCCTCGACGTAATACAGCGCGGAGCGGCTCTGCACGTTGGAGAAGCTCCAGGCGATGTGGGCGTTGCGCCCGCTGAACACAACAGGCAGGCCGGGCGTGGTAGCCCCGGCAACGCGGTACGACGGCGACGTGGCCTCGATCTGATACCAGAACGAGGGCAGGGTGAGGCCGAGGTGCGGGTCTCCCAGCAGCATGGCCTTGCCCGAGGCGGTTTTGGTCCCATCGATGGCCACGGCGTTCGAGTTCGAGTCTTGGTGGAGCAGGCGTGGGTCGAGCACCGCCGCGACAGGTCGGCCCGAGGTCATGAGCGAGCCCACGGTGCGCGGAGACAGCGTGTTGAGCGCCGTCGTCGGCGGCAGCGGCGTGGTCGGCGTCCCCGCGGCGTACGGGCCGGCATCCCAGGGATGCTGCTCGTCGACCGGCACGGTGGGGAACCACTCCTTAGTGCGCGTGAAGCCGATCGTCGCGCTCAGTACGGCCGTGTCGAGCGGCTTGGAGGTGAGGCTGAGTTGCTGCGTCAGGTAGCCCTGCACCGCCAGCGAGTCCACGGGAGTCCAGGCGCTGGGGACGTACCCGCGCAGCTTGAACATCGCTGGTAGGCTGTTGTCCGCGGCGGCCACGGCGATGCGGTCGTTGACGCCCTGGGCGTAGGCCATCAAGGCCCCGTAGGCATGAGAGCCGGGGGGCGTAGCCGCCCACGTAGCCTTGGCCGTGCGCGCGATGCCGAGCTGTACTTCCAGCGTATCGCCGCCCAGTTGGCTGGGACCGAAGACCTCCGAGAGCAGCCCTTCGCCGCGCCGCCGCGTGTAGTCCATCTGCGAGAGGCGGTAGCGGGCGTGGACGTAGCCCAGGGCCAGAAAAAGATCGTGGTCGGTCGCGGCGGCGATATGCGCCGTACCGTTTTTCTCGAAGACGATGGAGACCGGCCGATCCAGCCCCGCGAGGTGAAAGGTCGTGCTCTGAGGGAGGGCGCCGTCGGACGCGACCGTCCAGACGCCGGAACCGGGGTTGAGCACGGGACCCAGCGGAGGCAGCGGGCCAGCGCCGCGCGTGCAGACGACGAGCACGACCGCCGCCGCGACGAGTGAGACGACGAGGTTGAGCGCGGCCCCGATGGGGCGTCGTCGTCCCATGCGTTTCTCCTCCTGGTAGACATGTTGATAAGTCAGACCATAGAGTAACACGACGCTGCGAACGCACGGTGTCGCTTGCGGATGCGCTACACGAGACGGGGTTGGCCGACGACTTCGTTGTAGAGGTCAGCTTGGCGCTTCATGGCCGCCGCGTAGACCTCGTGCCGCGCGGGGTCGGGGAGGTAGTCCTGGCCGAGGTCGGGCGCCGCGTTGTCGATGGAGTGCATCACGCCCAGCGCCTCCAGCACCAGGGCCACGGCGCCGCGGCTCGACGCCTCGTGCTCCGTGGAGGCGATCACCGTGCGGTCCATCACGTCGGCCATCATCTGTAACCAGGTGGGCGACGAGAGCAGGGCGCCGCCCGAGGCCACGATGGGCGCCTCGGGCGCGGCCAGCGAACCCAACCGCAGCTCGATCAACGCGAAGCGGTAGGCGATGCTCTCCAACGCGGCGCGCACGATGTCCAGAGGCGTCGTGCCCAGGGTGAGGCCGTTGATGGCCCCGCGCGCGGACGCCGCCCAGTCGGGCGAGCGCTCGCCAGCGAGGAACGGCAGCATGGTGAGGCCGTGCGCGTCGGGCTTCATGGCGGCGAGTTCCGTCTCTACGGTCTCTACAGGGGGCAGTTGCAGCACCGAGCGCAGCCAGGCGAACACGTTGCCGCCCTCGCTCAGGGCGCCGCCGACGAGGGGACGTTTCTTGTCCACGCGGTAGAACCAGAGCCCCGGTTCCGTGGCCCGGTCGGGCATGTCCAGCATCACGCGCATGGCGCTCGACGTGCCGATCTGCATGGCGATGCGTTTGGACGACGTGCCGCCGGACCCAGCGTTGGAGCAGGCGCCGTCGCCCACGGCGGGGAACCAGGGCACGGTGGCCAGGGCAGGCCAGCGCGAGGCCCACTCACCCGTCAGACCGATGAGCGCGTCGTCCTTGGACAGGTCGACGAGCGGCGAGAGCTTCTTGGGATCGAGGCCGATCGCGTCGAGCATGGTCGGGTCCCATTGGAGCTTATGGACGTCGAGCAGGCCCGTGCCCGAGGCCATGGAGTAGGAGCAGACCGTCTTGCCGAAAAAGCGCAGCAGCATGTACTCGCCGAAGGAGAGCCAGCGGGCGGCGCCCTTCCATTGGTCGGGGAACGTGCGCGACAGCCAGAGCAGGCGGGCGGGCAGGTAGGAGGGGTGGAGCACGCAGCCCGTGCGCTCGTGGACCGCTTTCTCGTCGAGGCGCTTGCGCAGGTCGTCGGCCGCACCGGCGGCGCGCGTGTCGGCCCAGGTATAGAGGGGCGTGATCGCTTTGCCGTTCTCGTCCACGCCCAGGACGCTGTGCCAGAGCGTGCTCGTGGCCGCGGCCACGAGCGCTGCGCCAGGAGGCGCCGCCTTCATGGCGCCGTCGATGGCGTGGGTCAGGTCCATAAACAGCGTCTCCGGGTCGAGCTCGGCCCCGCCGTCAGGCGTCACCTTGATCTGATGCTGGATCTGCGTCTCGCTCATCTTGAGCGAGGCCGCTTGGTCGTCGTAGAGACTGGCGCGGAGGGACGAGGTGCCCACGTCCAGCGCGAGGATGATCGTCGTCCGCTCGCTCATCACGACGCTCCCGCTGTATTATCGTCATCGTTCGTCACCACGCGCACCGTCCCATCGTCCATTCCCACCACGACAGCGCTGGCCATGCCGATGAAGAGGCCATGATCGACCACGCCGGTGAGAGCTTTGATCGAGGCCCCGATGGCGGCGGCGTCGGACAGGTCGTCGAACGAGCAGTCAAAAAGGTAGTTGCCGCCGTCGGTGACGAAGGGGTGCGAGGGGTCGTCGGCCAGCGTGCGCCGCGTCGTCGTCGCCCCCAGGGTCTGGAGCGCCGCGTAGGTGCGCGACCAGCCGAACGTCACCACCTCGACCGGCACGAGGCCGGCGCCGGTCAGGGTCTCGACGATCTTAGATTCGTCGACGACCACCACGAAGCGCGCCGAGGAAGCGGCCACGATCTTCTCGCGCAGCAAGGCGCCCCCAAGGCCCTTGAGCAACACGAGTTGAGGATCGACCGCGTCGGCCCCGTCGATGTCGAGGTCGATCGACGGCTGCTCTTCCAGCGTGGCCGTGGTGATGCCTTCCCGCGCGGCAAGCTGGGTCGTGGCCACCGAAGTCGGCACGCCGACGACCTTGAGCCCGGCGCGCACGCGCACGCCGAGCGCCTTCACGAAGAGCGACGCCGTGCTTCCCGTGCCCAGCCCCACGACCATGCCGTCTTCGACCAAGCCGGCGGCATACTCCGCCGCGGCCGCTTTACCTCCTCGCGATAGGTTCACCCACACGATCGCTCCCTCCTCTTTGTTTACGGCCGGTTTGTTTACGGCCGGCGTCCGGCGGCCACGCCGTTCAAGACCTCGAAAAAACCTGGGTAAGAGACCTCGACGCACTCGGCTCCGTCCAGAAAGGTCTCGCCCTCGGCGATCAAAGCGGCCACGGCGACCATCATGGCGATGCGGTGGTCGCCGTGACTCTGGCACCGCGCACCGCGCAGGGGCGTTGGCCCGTCGACGATGAGGCCGTCGGGCGTCGTGGCGACCGTCGCGCCCAGGCGCTGGAGTTCGTGCGCCGTGGTCGCGATGCGGTCCGACTCTTTGACGCGCAGTTCGGCGGCGTCGCGGATGATAGTGCGTCCGCGCGCCTGCGTGGCTAGCAAGGCGATGAGAGGAGCTTCGTCGAGCAGGCGCGGGATGAGGTCGCCGCCGACCTCGACGGAGCTCAGCGCGCTCGACCGCACCGTGAGCGTGGCGGTCGGTTCCGGCCCCGCCCCTCCGTCGGACGTCTCCTCGATCGTGGCGCCCATGGCGCGCAGCACGTCGAGGATGCCCGTGCGCGTGGGATTGACGCCCACGCCGGGGAGGGTCAGCGTGCTCTCGGGGGCCAGCACCGCCGCGGCCAGGAAGAACGCCGCCGACGAGATGTCGCCCGGCACGTCGAGCGTGAACGAACGCGGTCGCGCCGGTCCATAAAGCACGACGCCCCTGTCGAGAGGACGCAGATCGACGCCGAGATGCCTCAACATGCGCTCGGTGTGGTCGCGGCTCGGCGCGGGTTCGCGCACGCGCGTGGACCCGTTCGCGGCGAGCGCGGCTAGCAAGACGGCGCTCTTGAGTTGGGCGCTGGCCACGGGCAGGTCCGCGTCGATAGCGTGCAGGGGACCGCCGTGTACGCTGAGCGGGAGCAGGCGGCCGCCGTCACGTCCCATGAAGGTCGCGCCCATCCTCGTGAGCGGCTCGACCACGCGGGCCATGGGCCGCGCGCGCAACGAGTGATCGCCGGTAAGGACGGCGTAGAACGGGCGCGAGGCCAGGACGCCGAGCATCAGGCGGGTGGTCGTGCCCGAGTTGGCCGCGTCGAGCACGTCGGCGGGTTCGCGCAGGTGGTCGAGTCCCGGCCCCTCGATCTCTACATCGCCAGGGGCGAGGTCGCGCACCGTGGCGCCGAGCGCGGTGACGATGCGCCGCGTGGCGCGGCAGTCCGCTGAGTCGGCCACGTTGGAGGCGCGGCTGACGCCGGCGGCCAGGGCGCCGAACAGGAGCGCGCGGTGGCTGACCGACTTATCGCCCGGCACGCGCACCGTCCCGCGCACCGGCCCCGTCGTCAAAAGCATGTCCATTGCTTTACGGTATCACAGTCCTCGCGGAAGGTGTCGGAGTCCAACGACTAGCGGTGGAGAAAGCGTCTTTAGCTGTCTGTTCTCCGTGGGCGACCCTTGTCTTGACTTAAATAAAAGGGGTCTTAGATCGTCGCGACGGCTACTGACCCTGAAGGAGGCGCAGTGTTTCTTCAAGGGCATGGATGCGCTCTTGGTCCCGTTGGCGCTCCTGCTCGGCCTGCTGGCGCTCCTGCTCGGCTTGCAGACGGGCTATCCGTTCGGAGTCCCGTTCCCGTATGGCGGAGAAGTGGTCTTGCACGAGCCGATCGCGCTCACGCTGCACGACCTCGATCGCCTGCAGCGCCTCGTCGCGCTCCTTTTGAGACAACTGATAGAGGTGCAGCGCTTCCTCACGCTCGCGCATCGCCGCTACGATGTGCGGGATCAACGCGCCCCTATGGTCTTCCACCAGCAAGAACAGGCCCGTCACGTGGAAGCGCACGCCCAGCGCCGCGCTCCGCCACGCCCCGTCTTCTTCCGGTTCCCAGCGCTCGTAGCGGCCCGCCCCCGCGCGCGGCAGCCGCCACGCCTCCACCATCAGCCCGCGCCGTCCCAGCCGCTCCCCCGACGGATCGAAGATGAGGTACTCCGCGATGCCCGCGCCCGCGTAGGTCGCGCGCTTGCCCTCTCGGTCGTTGGCTACCGTCGAGGGGCTAGCGACCTCGGCCACGAACAGCGGCGTGCCCCCCTGCGCCAGAGCCGTGCTAGCGTCGCCCTTCGAGGGCAGCGCCGTGGGCAAGACCATCACGTCCGGGCGCGGCGTGTAGGAAGAGCCGTCGAGATGGGAGAGACCGTCCAGACCCAAGGTCTCCGTCACGTCCCAGGAGGCGTCCGCGCGGTCCGCGGCGACGCGCAGGCTCCAGGCCAGCGTGCCGATCGCTTCCTGATGCCATTCCGCGCCCAAGACGCTTTCCTCCGTGTCGTCGGGCAGGCCGTTGGGGGCGACCCGCAAGAGAATATCACTCCGTAGCGCCATGCCGCGTGCCTCCTGCCTTGTCGGGGATCGCCTTTCTCGTGGCTCCATTCTAGCACGACGCTGGCTTCCTTAAACAAACCCGCGTCCGTGTCCAGATGCCGGTAGGGAGAAAAAACTGAGGCCCACCGCATCATCTCCTCGAAGCCGGAGCAACGGCGGCGGCGTAAAACTTGCATAGGGTGCTCTTCGCCATAGCGTCGTTCGCTCATTGTCACGACAGAGCCTCAAGACGACAGTGCGGACGTTCACCTTTGTAACGAAGATGGGACAAGCGTGTCTGTATCGACCAACGATCTTTCAGCAATTCATAGGAACGATAGGCCGGCGCCCGCGCCCGCGTGGACGGCGTTCGCTCCCTCGACCGCCCTCGACCGCCGCATGTACGATAGTGCTCCCCTGGTCGACACGCCACCCGATCCGCGAGTGCAAGCCTGCGTGGTCGTGCCGGTGCGCGACGAAGAAGAGGGCGTCGCGGCGGCGCTGGCGGCGCTGGCCAAGCAAGTAGACGCCGCCGGGGCGCCGCTCGATCCCGCTACGTATGAAGTAATCGTCCTGGCCAACAACTGCACCGACCACACGGCTGCCGTGGCGCGGTCCGTGGGGCAGGCGGACTTTCCGCTGCTGCGTCTCCACGTCGTAGAGAAGACGCTGGCCGCCGACCAAGCGCACGTGGTTCGCGCCCGGCAGGTGCTCATGGACGACGCCTATCGTCGCCTGCGCCTCGTCGGCACGCCGCGCGGCGTGATCGCCTCGACCGACGGCGACACGCGCGTCTCGCCGCGCTGGCTCTCCGCCACGCTCGCCGCGGTCGCCGCCGGCGCCGACGCGGTAGGGGGACGTATCGTGGTCGATCGCACCGACCTCGAGATCATGGACGAGGGCGCGCGCGCGCTGTATCGTTGGGACACACTCTACCGTCTGCTGGCCGCGCGACTGGAGGCGCGCCTCGACCCGGACCCCGCCGATCCTTGGCCGCGCCATCACCAATACTTCGGCGGATCGCTCGCCGTCACGGCGGCGGCCTACGCGCTCGTGGGCGGGCTGCCCTCCGTCCCGTCGCTCGAAGATATAGCCTTCCATCGTTTGCTGGAGCGCGCCGACGCCCGCGTCCGTCGTTCGCCCGCCGTCCGCGTCACCACCTCAGGACGCCGCTCGGCCCGGGTCGCGGTCGGCCTCTCCACGCAACTGGGGACGTGGGCGCGCATGCGCGCCGACAGCCAACCTTGTCTCGTCGAGTCCGCCGCGTCCCTAGAGGCGCTTTTCGGGGCGCGACGCGCGCTGCGTCTTCTCTGGCTCTCCGCCCGCGCGGACGGGGCGCTCGACCACACCGCTCTGGCCGCGCTGGCGACCGCTCTGTGTGTGGACGCGGCGACGCTGCGCCAAGCGGTCTCGTCTTCTCCAACCTTCGGCGTGCTGTGGGACGCCGTCCGCGAGGCGCAGCATAGGGACGGCGTCGATCGCTGGACGCGGCGCTGGCCCCTCCAAGAGGTCGAAGACGCGGCCCACACCCTGCGCGTTATACTTACCCGTTCGCCTCGAAGGTCCGAGCTACGTTGGGGAACTTTTCTCAAACAGATCTAGCCTGTATCTTTCCTCGCGCGTGCTGAGAAGGCAGCGCAGCCCATACGCGCGCGCGGCGGCGTGCGCCTGCTCGTGAACCTCGTCGCCCGTGAGCGGATAGTCGTGGACCACGGGCGTCCAATGCACCAGCAAGATGTGGCCGCCGGGCGCGGCGTGCGCGACGACTAGATCTAGCGCGCGCGCTAGATCGGCGTGCGAGAGGTAGTAGCCGACCTCGGAGAGCACGGTCAGGTCGAACGTCCCGTCGGGGTAGTCGCGCGGAACCTGCATCCTTTTGAAGGCGACCCGCGGCAGGTGCAGGGTTCGCCTGCGCGCCCTCTCCAGCGCATAGTCCGCTACGTCGAGCGAGAGCAAGGCGTCGCAGTGCGACGCCAGGCGCTCCGTCAGCACGCCGATGGAGCACCCTATCTCCAGGGCGTTGTGGTAGCGCGGGCGCGGCAGTGCGTTTAGCGTCGCCGTATACTTCGCCGCTTCATAGGGACTCGTCTCGAAGTCCCATGGGTCGTCGGCGGCGGCGTAGACCTTGTCGAAGTAGTCGGCTCCCAGCGTCCGGGCCTCCGAGGCGTCGTCGTGCTCACTCATCGTCCTTCTCCTCGTTCCAGATAGATCTCCCACGGATGCGCGAAGTGGTCGAGCATCTCGGGCTCGAGGCGGAAGCCGTCGGGATCGTCGTCGATCAAGTCCGTCGTCTGCGACCGGTGCGTCGCTATGGCTTCCTGCTTGCGTTCCAGCAGCGGCGTGATATCCAACCGCCAGGGCGTCATCGCGTCGGAGGGACGGGGCGCATCGCCGTCCTCCGCGAGCAGCCAGAGCCAGATAGGATATTCGAGCACGCGCATGCCGCCGTGGCCCTCGAGAACAGCGGCGACCAGGGCTGAGGTCGCACGGTGGTCCGGGTGCGGATCACGCCGCCACGGCGTCAGCACCGTTGCCGGCGCGGTCTTCTCCACCATCGCGCGCAGGCGGGCGACCGCGTCCGCGAAGCCTGGAGCATCTTCCAGGGGGACGCCGCGATCGGGCAGGCGCAGGAAGGAGACGCGCGCGCGCGGCACGCCGAGCACGTCCAGCGCCCCCCGGGCCTCGTCTTCGCGCAGAGCGCGCAGGCGCGCGGCGGGATAGCGCCGCGAGTGTGGATGCGAGAGGACGCCGTCGCTCACGAACACGACGTGGACGTGCTGGCCGTACCGGCGCAGCAAGCCGATAGCGCCCCCACAGCCCAGCGACTCGTCGTCGGGATGCGGCGCCACGACGAGCGTGGTCCCAAAAGACCGCACCGTCTCTGGCGGCCGTAGGGGCAGCGCGGCGGCGTCGGCGAAGGGCGATCCGGCGAGGGCGGGGCTAAGCGTGAGGCTCACGGTCGCTTCCGTCAGTTGGCGCGGGGGTCCAGAGCGTTGCCGCCGACGCCGTCTGATCCAGCGCGTAGGCGCCGCCCCCGGCCAGGGCGGCGTCCACGGCGGGCTGGCGCAGGTAGAGCGTCAGGTCGCGGTGGATGCGCTCGAACGGCAGCGGACGCAGCAGCCCGCGCGCGCCAACGGAGCGCTCGACGAGCCTCATCGTGTCCAAGCAGATCTTCTCGATCGCACTACGCATCAGGTTGGCGTAGGCCACGAAGCGCGCCGTCTCGTCTTCTCCAGGCGAGGCCAGCCAGGCGTCGGCCACGCGCGCCCCGCCCTCAAGCCAGAGCGCGCCGCCCTCGACGAGCACGGCGACCTCGCCCACGCGCAGGCGCTGGTAGGGATCGTCGGTGCGCCCGAGGTCGCGCAGGAAGGCGCGCAGGTGGTCGCACAAGGACTGCGCGGCGCCCAGTTGCACGGCGGCAAAGCGCATCGCCCCACCGGAGAACAGCGGCTGGCGGTAGTAGTCGCCCGGAGCGCCGATCACATCGTCTTCGCCGAGCACCACGCCCTCGAAATCGACGCGGTAGCTGGCCGAGGCGCGCATGCCCAGCGGTCGCCAGAAGGAAGGGTCGATAAAAGGATGACCCTCGTCCATGGGCACGAGGCACATTTGCCAACCGCCCGCGGCGCCGTCCACTTTAGAGAGGGCGCCGGTCACGAGAGCACGGGCCACGTGACCGGCGCCCGAGGTGAAGGTTTTGGCGCCGGAGAGACGAAAGCCGCCGTCCGCCGGCGCGACCTGGACGCCGCCGGCCGCCTCGGTGTTCCAGACGCCGAACAACAGGGCGCGCTCGCGCACGCCGGTCGCGGCCCCCTCTATCTGTGCGGGCGTCCCGTAAGTCTGGACGAGGTGCAACGCATTGACGTGTCCCTCGTAGACGCGACCCACCGCGAGGGCGCCGTGACCGATCGCCGCCAGCACATGGTGTAGAGCGGCGGATGTGCCCGGCACGAGGCCGAGGCCAAGGCCGCCGTGCGCGGGCCGCAGCGCCACGGTTAGGAGCCCGGCTTCCGCCAGCAAGGCGAAAGCGTCGGTCGGGAAGCCGCCTTCGTAGTCCGAGTCAGGCGCCAGGGCGGTCAGGCGCGGGGCGAGCGCACGGGCGACGGCCACGGCCTCGGCCGGGCTGTTCAAGACACGGCGCTTCGCCAGCGCGTCGTTAGGGGCGATCGTCGGGGCGCTCATCGCGTGCTCGCGGCGGCGCCGCTCGTCAGACTAAACCTATATAGCGTGGTCATTCATCGTCCCATCGTTATCGCGGTCGTGCAAGGTCGCTGTCACGGAGGCGTCGCGCGCGTACAGGGGTGCTGGCGCAAGTCCGGCGCCACGGATCACCTTCTTGCGGTCACCAGGGCATAGAACTTGCGCACAACGCGTAGCGCTTACGGGAAAACGGTTAGGAGCGGCCCCCTCTTGCCTTTATCTTACCCGCGTGGCAGCCGTATTCTTTTTATGAGGAGGCCAGCCCGACTATGCCTTTACCGCTAGTATGTCTGTCGCATCTGCGCTGGGACCTGGTGTACCAACGCCCCCAGCACCTTATGACGCGCTTCGCGCGCCACCGCCGCGTCGTGTTCGTCGAGGAACCCATCTTCGACAGCACGTCTCCGTCGCTAGAGACGCGCCTGCGCCAGAACGTCCTCGTCGCCACGCCCCATCTGCCCCAGGGCTTGAGCGCGTCCGTGGCGCGCGCGGCGGAGAGGTTCCTGCTCGACGCCCTGCTGGCCCGACCGGACCTCGGCGACTACGTTCTGTGGTGCTATACGCCGCTCGCGCTCGATCTTGCCGGCGGCCTCGATCCAGCGGTCATCGTCTACGACTGCATGGACGAACTCTCGCTCTTCAAGGACGCGTCGCCGCTGCTCGTCTCGAGCGAGAAGGAGTTGATGGTGCGCGCGGACCTCGTGTTCGCCGGCGGCCAGAGCTTGTACGAGGCCAAAAAGGGGCAAAACCCGTACGTCTACGCCTTCCCCTCCTCGGTCGAGCGCGCGCACTTCGCGCGGGCGCGCGCCGGTCTGGCTCCTCCCCTCGACCAAGAAGGCATCGCCGCGCCGCGCCTGGGCTTTTTCGGCGTGGTGGACGAGCGCATGGACCTGGACCTGCTCGACGCCGTGGCCGCGGCGCGAGCGGACTGGAGCCTCGTCGTCGTGGGTCCCGTGGTCAAGATCGACGCGGCGACGCTGCCGCGCCGCGCCAACATCTTCTACCGCGGGGCCAAAGATTACGCCGCCCTACCCGCCTATATCGCGGGCTGGGACGTCGCCCTGATGCCGTTCGCGCGCAACGACGCCACGCGCTTCATCTCGCCGACCAAGACGCTGGAATACCTCGCCGCCGGCGTCCCGGTCGTTTCCACGCCGATCCAGGACGTGGTCGATCCCTACGGCGCCCAGGGCCTCGTCGCCATCGCCGCCACGCCGGCGGAGTTCATCGCCGCGATCGAAAGCGCCCTGGCCCTCGACAGCGCGTCGCGCCACGACCTCCAGCGCCGCGTAGACGCTTTCCTCGACGGGACCTCGTGGGACGAGACGTGGGCGCGCATGGACGCCTTGCTCGACGACGTGACGACGAAGAACGTCGCCGCGCGCCGCCGGGCGTCGGGGGCAGCCGCTGGAACGACCGCGCAAGCCGCGTCAGCGCCGCGCTCGGCCGTGGGGGGCAAGGCTATAGTGGGCAAAGAAGGGCTATCTTAAATGTTTGATTATCTTATCGTCGGCGCGGGATTCGCCGGGTCCGTTTTAGCCGAGCGTCTGGCCAGCCAGGCGGACAAACGCGTTCTCCTCGTCGACAAGCGCCCGCACATCGCCGGCAACGCCTACGATCACTACGACGATGCGGGCGTGCTCGTCCATCGCTACGGCCCCCATATCTTCCATACCAACGCCGCCTCCGTCTTCGATTACCTCTCGCGCTTCACGGCCTGGCGCCCCTACCAGCACCGCGTGCGCGCCTGCGTCGACGGGCAACTCGTGCCTATGCCCATCAACCTGGACACCCTCAACCAACTCTACGGGCTGTCGCTGACCTCGTTCGAGGCCGAGGCGTTCCTGGCCGCGGCGGCGGAGCACCGCGACCCCATCAAGACGGCGGAAGACATGGTGGTGAGTCAGGTCGGGCGCGACCTCTACGAGAAGTTCTTTCGCGGCTACACCCGCAAGCAATGGGGCCTCGACCCCTCGGAACTCGACGCCGCCGTGACGGCGCGCGTGCCCGCCCGCACCAACCGCGACGACCGCTACTTCACCGACCGCTACCAGTCCATGCCCCTGCACGGCTACACGCGCCTGTTCGAGAAGATGCTGGCGCACCCGAACATCAAGGTGCTCCTCAACACCGCGTTTCGCGAGATCGACGGCCTCGTGCCCTACCGCGACCTCATCTACACCGGCCCCATCGACGAGTATTTCGAGTACAGCCTCGGCCGCCTGCCCTACCGCTCGCTGGAGTTCCGCTTCGAGACTCTGCCCGTGGCCGCCGCGCAGCCGTACCCCGTCGTGAACTACCCCAACGACCACGCCTACACGCGCACGACGGAGTTCAAATACTTGACCGGCCAGCTAGTCGGCAACGTCTCGACCGTCGTCTACGAGTATCCGCGCGACGACGGCGATCCGTACTACCCCGTGCCACGCCCGGAGAACGCCGCCCTCTACGGCCGCTACAGAGAGCTGGCCGAGAACACGCCCGGCGTCCACTTCGTCGGTCGCCTCGGCACGTACCGCTACTACAACATGGACCAGGTGGTGGCGCAGGCGCTGGCCACGTTCGCACGTCTGATGGACCAGAAAACGACGGAACGCCCTTCCTTGGCCGTCGTATCGTGACGTTTGCCGGGGCACGGCCGCGCTCGTCCGGCCGGCGGCCGGAGGTGTGGGGCGGCATCGAATGCACCGTCGCCCGCGTCGGCGAACGCGTCGTCGACCAGATGCACCTTAGCGGGCACGACGTGCGCGAAGACGACCTCGACCGCGTCGCCTCGCTGGGCGTCGCCGCCCTGCGCTGCCTCGTCTCCTGGGAGCGTATCGCGCCCGGCGCGCTCGACGACGCCGATTGGTCGTGGACCGACCGGCGCCTCGCCCACATGCGCGCCCTCGGGCTGCGTCCCATCGCCGGCCTCGTCCACCACGGCAGCGGCCCGCACGGGACCTCGCTCGTCGAAGACTCGTTCGTGGAGGGGCTGGCCCGCTTTGCCGGGGCCGCCGCCGCGCGCTACCCCTGGGTGGACGACTGGACGCCGGTCAACGAGCCGCTGACCACGGCGCGCTTCAGCGGCCTCTACGGGCACTGGCATCCCCACTGCAAGGACGACGCGACCTTCGCGCGCGCGCTGGTGGTGCAGTGCCGCGCCGTGGCCGCGGCGATGGCGGCGATCCGCCGGGTCAACCCGCGCGCGCGGCTCGTGCAGACCGAAGACCTCGGCCGCTGCTTCGCCACGCCGGATCTAGCGGACCGCGCGACGTTCGAGAACGAGCGCCGTTGGGCCTCCCTCGACCTGCTGTGCGGACGGTTGGCGCCGGGCGACGTGATGTGGGAGTACCTGCGGCGGGCGACCATCGACGAAGACGACCTCGACTGGTTCCGCGCGCATCCCTGTCCCCCGGACATCATCGGCGTCAACCACTACCTCAACAGCGAACGCCTTCTCGACAGCCGGCAGGAACGCTATCCGCTATGGACGCGCGGCGACGCCGCGCACCCCTACGCCGATGCCGACGCCGTGCGCGCCTGTCCGCCCGAGGCCGTGGGACCGTACGCCCGCCTATGGGAAGCGTGGGAGCGCTACAAGCTGCCCCTGGCCGTGACCGAGGCGCAGCACTGCAGCACCCGTGAAGAGCAGATGCGCTGGCTGCTGGAGGTCTGGGAGGCGATCGGAGCGCTGGCGGACGAGGGCGTGGACGTTAGAGCTATGACCGTCTGGTCCCTGTTCGGAGCCTACGATTGGAACAGCCTGCTGACGCGAGAAGACGGATTCTACGAGCCGGGCGCCTTCGACGTGCGGGGCGAGACGCCGCGCGAGACGGCCGTCGCGGGACTCGTGCGCGAACTCGCGGCCGGGGTCGCGCCATCGCACCCCGTTCTGGCCATGCCGGGCTGGTGGCGTCGACCCGGCCGCGCGCTCTACGGCACGGTCGACGTCCAACTCGGCGCAGGCGCCGTCCCGGCGACGAGACGCGTGCCCGTCTTAGAAAAGCTCACGCTGGCCCGCCCGGTCCCCCTGCTGATTTTGGGCGCGGAAACGCCGCTGGGTGCGGTCGTGAAGGAGGCGTGCAGCCTGCGCGGCCTGCCCTACCGCACCGTCGACGGCGAGAACGACGCCCTCAAGGACCTCCTCGACGACGGCCGGCCCTGGGCCATCGTCGACGCCCGTGACCGCGCGGCGAACGCGGACGCCGCGACGCCCCGTCGCCTGCCAAGAGCCGTAGCGCACACCACATCGTCCGCATCGTCCGCATCCATGCCGGAGGCCGCTGCGACAAGCACTCCATCGTCTACAGCCGACTTGGAGAAAGCGGTCACGATAGACGACGCGCCGTTTGTCCGGCACGCATCGACGGATCTTCTTAACATGTCGCCCCTACCGCTGCTCGTCTTCTCCACCACGCCGCTCGTCGGATCTGGAGCAGAGGCGGGCGCAGACGCGGCGCGGGACGCGGCCTCGTCCGCCGAGCAACAGACCTCTAGAGCGAGAGGCGCGGACAGCAGGGGGCGGGACGCGGGCGCGGACGATGTGGGACGGGACGCGGACGATGCGAACCGGGACGTGGACGATGTGGGACGGGACGCGGGCGCGGACGGGGCGTTGGCGGCGGCCCCGGTCCTCATCGTGGACGGCGCGCCGGTCTACACGGGAGTTGAGGCCCCCGGTCTCCTTTTTCTCCGGCCTACTGGCCCGGACGACCGGACGCGCGCCGCGGAACCAGTCAACGCCGCGGCGCTCGTCTCCCTGGCGCTCGACCTCCTCATCGACGGCGTTCGGGGCCACTGGTCCCTAGCACGTGCAACCACACCGCAACCTTAAACGCTGCCCTACTTCCTCCCTACGGGCGTGAGGACGGTGCCTTCGTCATCGTGTTTGTGCTGCCGGCTGTCGGCTCACCCCCACGGACGTGGGGACGGCTTCCCTGTCCAATTTGCGCTCCTTGCTTATGCCGGTTCACCCCCACGGGTGTAGGGATGGCTCGATGGAAACTCGTGATGGCGTACGGGACTGGGTCGTAACCCTGTCCCACATTGACCCAGCCTGCGCGAGCGCCTCGTCGTAAACGCCGTACGCACTGGCCTTGCCGACCTGCTTCTTGGCGAAGTCATAGATGTCGATTACGTCCAACGCGATGACAGACGGTGCAAGCAGTTAGTCTCTTGTATTCGCAACCCTCTATCCAACCATGACAAATGACGTCATGGAGAGACCAAGGGGAAAGAGTCTAAGTTCATATCAATGTACATCAATGAAGATTTCAATCCTCACCCGGACTAAGTGCCAGGTGCAACAGGGACGACTTACAATCATATCAGGCAACCTCGTTTCAATCTTCACCCGGCGCGATGTCCGGGTGCAACCGATCCCACGTCGAGGCCTGTGGTCTCCGTGTCCAGTTTCAATCCTCACCCGGCGCGATGTCCGGGTGCAACTCCGCAAACCCGGAGCGACAGGCCATGGACAGCGCACGCGTTTCAATCCTCACCCGGCGCGATGTCCGGGTGCAACGGCCGCGCTTTAGGTTTGAATCTCGCCGGCGAGTGGGTTTCAATCCTCACCCGGCGCGATGTCCGGGTGCAACCTCCAGCGGCGGACTAGACGTCTGCCGGTAACTCGTTTCAATCCTCACCCGGCGCGATGTCCGGGTGCAACGTCAAGGAGCGGCGAGACCCCCATCCCGGAGTACAATGTTTCAATCCTCACCCGGCGCGATGTCCGGGTGCAACCGGGCGTTGAAGCGGGCGCCCTCGGTGTTGTGGTGTTTCAATCCTCACCCGGCGCGATGTCCGGGTGCAACTTCAGGAGGATGAGACGATGACAGCATATACGCAGGTTTCAATCCTCACCCGGCGCGATGTCCGGGTGCAACGCCCAAGGGCAGTCGCAGCAGTGGCACAAAAACATCGTTTCAATCCTCACCCGGCGCGATGTCCGGGTGCAACGCCCGTGGCCGTGCGTGTGGAGCCGTCCACGGTTTGTTTCAATCCTCACCCGGCGCGATGTCCGGGTGCAACACCTATACGGCGAGTAATCTCGCCTCGATCTACCAGTTTCAATCCTCACCCGGCGCGATGTCCGGGTGCAACCGACAGAGGAGCCTCCGTAGCAGCCCGCTAAGAGCGGTTTCAATCCTCACCCGGCGCGATGTCCGGGTGCAACGGTAAAGTCGACATGAAAGTCTTTGGCACGCTGGAGTTTCAATCCTCACCCGGCGCGATGTCCGGGTGCAACCTCCTGGCCGGGAGCGAGCACACGGCCATCAGCGGTTTCAATCCTCACCCGGCGCGATGTCCGGGTGCAACCGGTCGCGTTGGCGAGACCGCCGGAGGTCGGACCGAACTGTTTCAATCCTCACCCGGCGCGATGTCCGGGTGCAACTCGTCAGGCCAGTAGCGCACGCTAGACCCGTCGGTGTTTCAATCCTCACCCGGCGCGATGTCCGGGTGCAACGCCGTCGATCTCAAGCGCTGTACGCACCTGTTTACGTTTCAATCCTCACCCGGCGCGATGTCCGGGTGCAACTCAGGAGACAAAACGATGACCACGCTTGCAAAAAAGTTTCAATCCTCACCCGGCGCGATGTCCGGGTGCAACGCCGAGGGCGGGCGGATAAAAGCCCCGGCGTGTGATGTTTCAATCCTCACCCGGCGCGATGTCCGGGTGCAACAACGGGACCGGGACCGGGACGGTGCGGGCGTCTCATGTTTCAATCCTCACCCGGCGCGATGTCCGGGTGCAACACCACGTGCGGGCATGATCCGCTGGGCCAAGACGGGTTTCAATCCTCACCCGGCGCGATGTCCGGGTGCAACGCACGAAACACTCCGACACCGTGTAGTCCGCACCCGGTTTCAATCCTCACCCGGCGCGATGTCCGGGTGCAACGTTAAGCTGGTATCCGATCGTCTCCAGTCGGTCGTTGTTTCAATCCTCACCCGGCGCGATGTCCGGGTGCAACATCCAGCCGAGATAGCGGTGATGCGTCTCCGGCCAGTTTCAATCCTCACCCGGCGCGATGTCCGGGTGCAACATTGCGCGTTGTCCACAAGAGAGCGGCAGAGGAGGTTTCAATCCTCACCCGGCGCGATGTCCGGGTGCAACTTCGGGCCGTTGACGCGGTGCATCCGCGTGACGAAGTTTCAATCCTCACCCGGCGCGATGTCCGGGTGCAACTGCAGTGCAGCGCACGAGTGGCAAACGCGTGCAGGGTTTCAATCCTCACCCGGCGCGATGTCCGGGTGCAACCGGGACGCCCGCACAGCAAATCGCCGCCTTGAACTGGTTTCAATCCTCACCCGGCGCGATGTCCGGGTGCAACTCGGCGTGGCGGGGGCAGGCAGGGCGCGCCCGTAGGCGTTTCAATCCTCACCCGGCGCGATGTCCGGGTGCAACCTGCACACGCAGCGCGTACAGGATCTCGGTGAGGGAGTTTCAATCCTCACCCGGCGCGATGTCCGGGTGCAACACGGTGGGCGTGCGCTCCGATGTGACCGCCGTTCTCGGTTTCAATCCTCACCCGGCGCGATGTCCGGGTGCAACGTTGTAGGCGGGGTCGCTGGCGAGTTGCAACTGGTTGTTTCAATCCTCACCCGGCGCGATGTCCGGGTGCAACTCAGCACGTACCTCGGCTACGACCCTGATGAACCCGTTTCAATCCTCACCCGGCGCGATGTCCGGGTGCAACGTAGACCGAGGTGGTGTGGATCACGGGGACGGAGTGTTTCAATCCTCACCCGGCGCGATGTCCGGGTGCAACGTTGATCGAGGCCGTGCTGTCCTTCTTGCCTCCTAGTTTCAATCCTCACCCGGCGCGATGTCCGGGTGCAACGTATCAGGCGATGGTTCTTGGGAAAGGGGAGGTCTGGTTTCAATCCTCACCCGGCGCGATGTCCGGGTGCAACGCGCGACCTCGACGCCATCGCCGCGGCCAACAAAAAGGTTTCAATCCTCACCCGGCGCGATGTCCGGGTGCAACAGGAGGCGCGGGTGCGCATCGCGCTCTACCAGGCCGTTTCAATCCTCACCCGGCGCGATGTCCGGGTGCAACAAGCCAACCGTCGCCCCCTTCCTAGCCTCAAACGGTTTCAATCCTCACCCGGCGCGATGTCCGGGTGCAACCAGCGGTAGACGCCGTGATCGGCGGTCTGGGAGACGTTTCAATCCTCACCCGGCGCGATGTCCGGGTGCAACGTGCGCGCCGACGCGGTGGACGTCCTCGCGGTGGAGTTTCAATCCTCACCCGGCGCGATGTCCGGGTGCAACCCCCTTGCGTCTGGCCTACTTCGGCCCCGCTGCGATGTTTCAATCCTCACCCGGCGCGATGTCCGGGTGCAACAACGGGACGCGGGGCCGTGTGGCCTTCACTACGGGTTTCAATCCTCACCCGGCGCGATGTCCGGGTGCAACTTGAGACGTTGCCCTGATACTCACGCACATGGGCCGGTTTCAATCCTCACCCGGCGCGATGTCCGGGTGCAACAGGAGAGAAGCGGCAAAGGCCGCGGGGAGAGCAAAGTTTCAATCCTCACCCGGCGCGATGTCCGGGTGCAACCGCCGGCGCATACCTGCGGCGCGCTGTACCGTGACTGGTTTCAATCCTCACCCGGCGCGATGTCCGGGTGCAACGCGTCCAGCGTCTCACGCTGGTAATCAAACAACCGGTTTCAATCCTCACCCGGCGCGATGTCCGGGTGCAACGCTTCGCGTCCTCCATGGAAAAGCTCACTTCCGACGTTTCAATCCTCACCCGGCGCGATGTCCGGGTGCAACGCCGCAATTCAGGGTAAGCAGCTTAAGCACCAAACGTTTCAATCCTCACCCGGCGCGATGTCCGGGTGCAACCCTCTGTCGTTCAGTGGGCGAGGCCGGGTAACAATGTTTCAATCCTCACCCGGCGCGATGTCCGGGTGCAACACCGATTGTTTGTACGTGGAGGACGTGGCCGTACAGAGTTTCAATCCTCACCCGGCGCGATGTCCGGGTGCAACGAACTGTTGATGCGCCCAAGCCTCCCCCACATCGAGTTTCAATCCTCACCCGGCGCGATGTCCGGGTGCAACCCATGAGGCCGAGCGGGAGAAGATCCCGCCCAATAGGTTTCAATCCTCACCCGGCGCGATGTCCGGGTGCAACGGTGGCCATCCGCAGCTCTGCCCCTTGGTCAGAGCGTTTCAATCCTCACCCGGCGCGATGTCCGGGTGCAACGAGCCCGAGGGGCAGCCAGAGCAACCCCTTGCCGAAGTTTCAATCCTCACCCGGCGCGATGTCCGGGTGCAACGATTGGGCGGCGAACGCGACCACTACGACGTGAAGTTTCAATCCTCACCCGGCGCGATGTCCGGGTGCAACGGGCGGGGGAGGGGAGGGGGCGTGGTGGCCAAGGCAGTTTCAATCCTCACCCGGCGCGATGTCCGGGTGCAACTCCTGAACGGCCACAGCTCCGAGTGGGTCATCGGGTTTCAATCCTCACCCGGCGCGATGTCCGGGTGCAACCACCGCTCATCGGCCCGGTGGCCCAAAACGACTCGTTTCAATCCTCACCCGGCGCGATGTCCGGGTGCAACAGTATAGCGTCCGGTGGTGGCCTTGCTACTTGGAAGTTTCAATCCTCACCCGGCGCGATGTCCGGGTGCAACCGTAGGCGCCGGGCTTCCCAATCGTGTACGAAAACGAGTTTCAATCCTCACCCGGCGCGATGTCCGGGTGCAACGTTCGCCGGCAGCGTGAGCGACGCTGCGGTAACGGGTTTCAATCCTCACCCGGCGCGATGTCCGGGTGCAACGCGGGAAGGCGGTGGAA
>JAABUX010000680.1_pt1 | contig 56050 bp, 47 predicted proteins | sample 5561851 | NCBI WGS metagenome assembly JAABUX01 (sample SAMN10711883, study PRJNA513361) | rock metagenome | isolation source: Antarctica rocks | place: Antarctica: Victoria Land, Richard Nunatak red sandstone | collected 2016-01-03
GCGCTCGGTGTCGAGCAGCAGTTCGACCGCCACCGCCGGGTCAAGCCGCCGCAGCGCCCGGGCCAGCGTCGCCGTGCGCGAGATGTGGCCAATGCCGCCCGACGCAGAGGGGATCATCACGATGCGGTGGGCAGAGGAGTGGAAACCGGCCCTGTGCTGGTTGACGGCGGCATTGTATCCATTGCTGCTCCTGGTTGATCTGTGTGGCGCTGGAGCGGGACCGCTCCAGATGCCGAATGATGGCCGAATGCCCCGGCAAGCGGTGGTGGCTCGGGTTGGCCTGGTATAAGACCTTCTAACGTTGCGGTACAGCTTTGTTGCATCCTGCGCCTAGAAGCCCAGCAGGCCGCAGCACCAAGTCAACCTGGACCAAGCAGGAGCGCCTGCTCGTTCACCACTTCGGATGAGAAAGCGGGCGCATGTCGCGTTTGAGGAGAAGACCGCGGCGGTCCACAGGTTGCGTTGTCCAGCCTCGTGCGAGCCGGCTTGGCGCGTCGGCCAAGGCCTAAGCGCCTCCAAGAAGGCAGCCCCGGCGCGTCAGGCCCGGTCATAGAACAGCACGGCCACGCCGGGCTAATCTGCAGCAGCAGGTCGAAGTCGCGGATGTTGCGCGTGACTAGGACGGTGCCGGAGTCCTCGGTCAGCAGGAACAGCAGCGCATCGTTCAGCAGCTTGCGCCGGTCTGGCCGCGGGATGCCCTGCGTCCGCGCCAGAATGCCGGCCAACACCGCGGCCTCGATCCAGAGCGACCCCGCCGGGGAGAGCGTCCGGATCGGTTGCAGCGAAGCTGGGGTCCGCGCGTCCTCGTGATCAAGCAGCCCAACGACGAGCGACAACTCAGCCAATGCAGGCGCGGCGTGCAGGACTGGATGGGACGCGAGCAATGCTATCGTGCTGGGTGCGAGGCTGCCCTGGAACGAGTCGATGTAAACGGTGGTGTCGAGCAGAGGTGCTGTTCCAGCCGCAATGGAGATTGAATTGAACGGCAGGGCCTCACGGCTGCGGTAGGCGGGCGTCCTGGTCCGTGCTGCAGCGTCGTGACGGTCCGCCGCTGCGGCAAGATCAGAGGCCAGTACCGAAGTCTTTCGGCAACCTGCCGGCCTGGGTCACAAGCCAGGCCCCAAAGTCGTCTGGGGCGGCAAGCACCGACAAAGCAGCATTGACCAAGTCGGAGTCATTGACGATGCCGGTTCTCTCGCGCGCTGCCGCCATCAGGCCTGGGTCCACCCGGGCGCTGACCCGCTGCGTGCGTGCGCCAGCCAACCGGCCTTCGTGCGCCAATGTCTCAGCGGCGAAAGCGAGCCGGGCAGCAGTCAAGGCATCCGGCGACGCGGGCCGCCCCCTGACACGACCGGGGGATGGAATACCACTCTCGCTCATGGCCGAACCCTATGTCTGACACTAATTGCATGTAACGTCAGACATAGGCCAAGTCCAAGGAGAACCCCTACTCCGCCGCCGCCTGCAGCCCGTCATGCGAAGGCTCCGGCTTCCGCCCCCGCATAGACCGCGCCACCCGCACCGGGATCGCCTTATAGCCCGGCACTTTCGACTTCGGATCGTGGAACGACAGCGGGAACAGCGGGTTGATCTCCGGGAAGTAGGCCCCTGCGCAGCCCACCGGGATGTTGTAAGGGATGATCTGCAGCCCCGGCACCTCCCGCCCGGCCGGGTCCTCGACGGCCGGGGTGAGGTCTACCGCCTCCACCCCTTGCAGGCCCATCCGCTCGATGTCCGCCGGGTTCATGAAGACCACATGGCGCGTGCCCTGCACCCCGCGGAACCGGTCGGTGTAGCCATAGATCGTCGTGTTGAACTGGTCGTTGGAGCGCAGCGTCGTCAGTTGTAGCACGTCCGACTGGTCGCCAAACGCCTCCTGCCCGGCGAACAGCTTGTCTGGCGTGATGAAGTTGGCCTTGCCGCTCCGCGTCACCCAGGTCCGCTCCCGCGCCGGCAGTGGCCGGGCAAAGCCTCCCGGCCGCATGAACCGCTCGTTGAACCCCTTGAACGTCTCTGGATATGTCGCCTCGATGGCGTCGCGCACCTTGCCGTAGTCCCCGACCCAATCGTCCCACGGCACCCGCCCGTTGGCCGGCAGCGTTGCCTTGGCCAGCCCGGCGACGATCCACGGCTCGGACCGCGTGTCCGCGCTCATCGGCTTGATCTGCCCCACGCTGCCGTGGAAGTGCGCGACCGAGCTTTCCATGCTCACCGCCTGCGGCCCCGTCGCCTGCTCGTCGATCTCAATGCGGCCCAGGCAGGGCAGCAGGTAGGCGATCTCCCCGTGCACCACATGGTTGCGGTTCAGCTTGGTGGCGATCTGCACCGTCAGCCGCAGCTTGCGCCAGGCTGCCTCCACCATCGCCGTCTCCGGGATGGCGCGCAGGAAGTTGCCGCCAAGCCCGATGAAGCCCCGCACCTCGCCGTCGATGATCGCCTTGCACGCATCCACCGTGGAGTGCCCGGTCCAGCGCGGCGCGGTGAACCCATACAGCTCCTGCAGCTTGTCCAGCGGTGCCAGCTCGGGCTTCTCGGTGATGCCCACCGTGCGCTGGCCCTGCACGTTGGAGTGGCCACGCACGGCACAGACGTTGGCGCCGGGCTTGCCGATGTTGCCGCGTAGCAGCAGCAGATTAGTCACCATGTGGACGTTCTCGACACCCATCAGGTGCTGCGTCAGCCCCATGCCGTAGCAGCCCAACACCGCGTTGGACGCTGCATACACCTCCGCTGCCGCCGTCATCTCCGCCCGCGTCAGGCCCGACACCCGCTCCAACTCGGCCCAATTATGCCCGCGGCAGGCGGCGGCGAACTCCTCGAACCCGGCGGTGTGCGTCTTGATGAAATCGTGGTCCAGCACGTTCTTCTTGTCCGCCGACGCCATCGAGGCCGCGAACACCACCGCCGCCGCGCTGGCGTCCGGGCTGGGCGTGGCATCGTTGCCCGCCACCAGGGTGCGGCCATCGGCGTGCAGGGCGTCGTCCATCTCGATGACGGCCTTGCAGATGCCGAACAGCGCCGCGATGTCGCCGCCGACCTTCACCTGCATGTACTGGTGGCTGATCTGGGTCTCCTCGCCCGTCAGCATCTCGTCCGGCGCCTGCGGGTTGACGAACCGCTCCAGCCCGCGCTCGCGCAGCGGGTTGATGGTGATGATCTTCACCCCGCGCTGCACCGCCTCCTGCAACTGGTGCAGCATCCGCGGCGACGAGGTGGCGACGTTCTGCGCTATGTAGAAGATGCAGTCGCAGTCGTCGAAGTCGCTCAGGATGGCAGTGCCGACCGCCGCGCCGAGGCTCTCGGGGAGCGCCACCGAACTGCTCTCGTGGCACATGTTGCTGCTGTCGGGCAGGTGGTTGCTGCCGTACATGCGGGCGAACAGCTGATACATGTAGCTGGTTTCCAGCGACGCGCGCCCGCTGGTGTAAAACACCGCCTGCTCCGGCCGCATCGCCTGCAGCTCGCGGGCGATCTCCTGGAACGCGATCTCCCATGACACCGGCATGTAGCGGTCGCTGTCGGGGTCCCAGCGCATCGGGTGGGTCAGCCGGCCCGGCTCCTCCAGGTCGTAGTCGCGCCAGGTCTCCAGCTCGGCCAAGGTGTGCTCGGCGAAGAACTTCTGGTCGAGGTGCTTGTCGGTGATCTCCCAGGCGGTCGCCTTGGCGCCGTTCTCGCAGAACTCGGCCGGATGCGGCTGCGCGGGCTTGGCCCAGGCGCAACTGACGCACATGAAGCCCTTGGGCTTGTTCTGCTCGATCAGCACGCGGGCGCCCTTCACGGGGATGCGCTCGCGCAGCAGGATCTCGGTGACGGACTTCAGCGAGCCGTAGCCGCCGGAGGGCGCGGTGTAATCCTTCTGGCTGCCCTCTTCGAGGTTGGTCTTTTCAGTGCTCATGGGGATGCGCCTCCAGGGCCGGATATGATGATATAGCGGCGCGGTGTCCCCCGGGTTCCCGGGCGCGATGGAGGTGTCATGCTGGACGGCAATACGAACCAGAATGCGGACCAGGTCGATTACTGGAACGGCGAGGTCGGGCAGCGCTGGGCGCGCGACGCGGACCGGCTGGACGCGGCGTTCCGGCCGCTGACCGAGGCGCTGGTGCAGCACGCCGCGGTGCGGCCCAACGAGCGCGTGATGGACGTGGGCTGCGGCTGCGGCGAGCTGACGGGGCTGCTGGCGGAGCAGGCCGGGCCGGGGGGCGCCGTGCTGGCGGTGGACGTGTCGCGCCCGATGCTGGAGCACGCCCGGGCGCGCACCCCGACGGAGGGCGCGGCGCCGATCACCTGGCGTCAGGCGGACGCGGCGGCCCTGCCCTGCGCCAAGGCGGGCTATGACGTGCTGGCCTCCCGCTTCGGCGTGATGTTCTTCGCCGACCCGCTGGCCGCCTTCCGCCACCTGCGGCTGTCGCTGCGCCCGGGAGGGCGGCTGGCGATGCTGTGCTGGCGGCCGGCGGCGGAGAACGGCTGGGTGGCGGTGCCCCGGGCGGCGATGCTGCGGGTGGTGCCGGCCCCGCCACCGGTGCCGCCGCTCGCGCCGGGGCCGTTTGCGTTTGCCGATGCGGCGCATACCGGCGCGATGCTGGCCCGGGCCGGGTTCACCGGGGTGACCAGCCTGGCGGTGAATGCACGGTTGCAGGTCCTATCCACCCCCGACGGCACGCCCCTGGAGGATGCCGTGCGCTTCGTTACCGAGTGCGGCCCAGCCGCCGGCTTGGTCCGCGATGCCGACGAGGCGCTGCGGGAGCGGGCCTTGGATGCGGTCCGCAGCGCGATGGCGGGGCCGGACGAGCCGGGATTGGGCGCGGCGTGCTGGCTGTACTCTGCGGTGAACCCGGGCTAAGCAGGCTCAGCCCCGGCTCAGCCCCGTCAGCGCCGCCACCAGCAGCAGCGCCCGCGGCAGGGCCAGGCCGCCGTCGCCATGCCGGATCTCGCTGGCCAGCACCGTGCCGGACGTTGCCGCCAGGATCGCGCTGCCCAGCTTCCGCGTAGAGCGCATGGCGAGCATAGCGCCGCCGGCGATCTCGGCGGCGGCGATGGCGCGCTTGGCCCCGCTGCTCCAGCCCAGGTGGCGGAACATGCGGCTGTAGCCGCGGTTGCCGATGATCTTGTCGGCCCCGGCGATGGCGAAGGCGGCGCCAAGGGCCGGGAACCAGATGCGTGATGGGGTCATGCAGTCCTCCTGCCAGTGTGAACGCGGCGGAAGCGGATGTGTTTCTCCCCCTCCCGGAGGAGGAGGGAGAAGCACTTCCATCGGCGGCAGCCGTGCGTTAACGTTCCTGCCCGATGCTCCGTCCCTTCCGATTGGCGTTCTGGCGCCCCGGCCTGCTGGCCGCCGTGCTGGCGCTGGTCAGCCAGTTGGCGCTCGGCGCGGCCGTGATGCCGGACGATGTGCCCGCCGGCCAATTGGCGGAGCTGGATGCGGTCAGCGTCCTATGCACCGGTGCCGCCCCGGACGGGAACAGCCCGGCGCCGCATCGCCACCACGCCGCCGACCTCACGCTGTGCCCGCTCGGCATCGCCCTGGCCGCGCCGTGCTGCCTGCCAGAGCCCGCGCCGGCGCTGCCACCCCCGCCGCAAGCCATCGCGGCCCGGGCCTTCGAGCGTCCCCCAGGCCGCGGCCCGCCGCCTGCCACCGCCCGCGTCAGCGAACCGCGAGCACCCCCCGTCCTGGCCTGAGACCCGCCGCGCCGCATTCCCGGCGCCCGATCCCTCATGCCTCAAGGACACCCCTTCGTGCGAACCATCCCCCTTGCAGCCGCGCTCGCCAGCGCGGGCCTGCTGACGACGCCCGTGCTGACCTCGCCGGTGCTGACGTCCTCAGCCTGGGCCCACGTCGTCGTCGGCAACCGCGTCTTCCCCGTCACCCTCACCCTCGACGACCCCGGCACTGCCGACGAGGCGTCACTCCCATCCTTCGTCTATCAGCGCAGCGTGCAGGATGGCGGGACCGGCCCGACCCACAATTACAACCTGGGCTACGAGTTCGATAAGACGATCACGCCCAACACCGCCCTGATCCTGAACGGCGGCTACCGCATCCAGCAGACCAACGGGTCCAAAACCCAAACTGGGTTCCAGAATCTCTACATCACCGGCAAGTGGCAGGCCTACCTGAACGCCCCGCACGAGCTGGTGGTGTCGGTCGGCGTCATCCGTGAGCTTGGCGGCACCGGCACCAGCCATACCGGTGGGGACAGCCACGGCGCGACCTCGCCCACGCTGTATTTCGGCAAGGGGCTGGGCGACCTGCCGATCGGGATGCTGCGCCCGCTCGCCGTCACGGGGGAGCTGAGCTACACGATCGCCGACAAGGAGCTGAAGGTGTCCCCGGGCCAGCAGCCGTCGGGCGGCTCCCTGATCTCGGCGCCGTTCATCAACGGGCTGGCCAACCAGTCCAACAACGGCAACAACAACGCCTGGTCGGGCGGCGTCTCGCTGCAGTACAGCTTGCCCTATCTGCAATCCCAGGTGCGGAACATCGGCCTGCCGGGGTTCCTCGGCGACCTGATCCCGCTGGTGGAGTTCACCTGGTCTTCGCCGGCCTCCACCCCCAGCGCGCAGCCGACCCGTTGGACCGCCGCGCCCGGCGTCGCTTACGTGGCCAACTGGGGACAGGTAGGGGTCGAGGCGCTGGTTCCGCTCAACAAGGCGGCCGGCCCCAACGTGGGAGCGGTGGCGCTGGTCCACTTCTTCTTCGACGACCTATTCCCCACCTCCATCGGAAAGCCGATCTTCCCATGACCCCGCGCACGAAGCATCCCATGCGAACCCTGCTCACGCTGGCTGCCCCCGTCCTGGCTGCCCCCATCCTGGCTGCCCTGCCCGTCCTGGCTGCCTTGATCGTGCCGGCCCGCCCGGCCCTGGCGCACGCCTTCCTGAAGACCGCCACCCCCGCCGTCGGCGCCACGGTCCAGCAGGCGCCGGGCCAGGTGGTGATTGATTTCTCCGAGGGGGTGGAACCGCGGTTCAGCACCATCACTGTCCAGGACGGGTCCGGTGCGCGGATGGACCTGGGCGACGTTCACCTGCAGGGCGGCAACCAGCACCTTGCAGTCGGACTGAAGCCGTTGCCGCCGGGCGCCTATAAGGTGACCTGGACCGCCACGGCCGTCGACACCCACAAAACCCAGGGCGGCTACAGCTTCACGGTCGGGAGGTAGGCGGTGCTGCCCGCCTTGGACGCCGTCTTGGAAGGGAGCCTGCCGCTCATCCTGGCGCGGGCGGCGGCGGTGGCCGCGCTGCTGTCGATGTTCGGCACCCTGGCGTTCCAGGACTTCGTCGTGCCGCGTGCGCTGCATGGGGCTGCGCCGGAAGTGGGGGCGGCGGTTGGGCCGCGGCTGCGGCGGTTGGCGCTGGGCAGCCTGCTGGCTGCGGCGCTGGCGCTGCTGCTGTGGCTGGTGCTGCAGGCGGCGGACATGGCCAGCGCCGGGTCAGTCGCGCAGGCGATGGCGGCAGTACCCGTTGTCGTCGGGGACACCTGGTTCGGCCGTCTGGTCCTGCTGCAACTGCTGGCGCTGCTGGCCACGGCCTGCCTGCTGCGCCACCATTGGGTTGCGCTTGGGGCGGCGGGGCTGGCCGTTGCGTTGCAGGCAGGTCACGGCCACGCCGCTTCAATGAATGGCGGGCCGGGCCTGCTGCTGGCGGCGGGCGTGCTGCACCTGCTGGGGTCGGGCGGCTGGCTGGGTGGGCTGGCGCCGCTGCTGCTGGTGGTGCGCGAGGCCCCAGCGCGGGTGGGGGCGATGGCGGCGCGGTGGTTCTCGCCCCTGGGCAAGCTGTGCGTCGTGGCCGTGGCGGCATCGGCGGGAGTGCAGGGCTGGGTACTGGTCGGGAGCATCCCTGGGTTGGTGGGCACGGCCTACGGCGGGCTGGCGTTGGTCAAGCTGGCCGGGTTCGGCGTGCTGCTGGGCTTTGCCATCGTCAACCGCTACCGCCTTGCGCCGGCCCTGCTGCGCGGCGACCCTGCCCCGGCGCGGCAGACCTTAGTGCGCAGCATCCTGGTGCAGACCGGCTGCGGCCTGGCCGTCGTCGCCGCAGCGGCGGTGCTGAGCAGCGTGCCACCGGCCATGCACGTCCAGCCGGTGTGGCCCTTCCCCGAGCGGTTCACGCTGGACACCGTGACCGAGGACCCAGAGTTCCGCCTTGAGGTCTTGGGTGCCGTGCTGGCCCTGCTCGGTGCGGCGGCGCTGCTGGGGGCAGCCGTGCTGCTGCGTGGCCGCCTGCGCTGGGGGGCGGTGGCGGGTGCGCTGGGGATCGCCTGGCTGGCCGTTCCGCACCTTGGCCTGCTGTTCGTTCCGGCCACCTCGACCAGCTACTACCATTCGCCCACCGGCTTCGCGTCCGGCGCGATCATGGCCGGCGCCGCCCTGTATCCCGCCCAGTGCGCCTCCTGCCACGGAGCGGAGGGCCGAGGCGATGGGTCTGCCGCCGTAGGCTTGCCCGTGCCTCCCGCCGACCTCACCGCCGCGCACCTGTGGATGCACGCGGACGGCGAGATGTTCTGGTGGCTGCTGCACGGCATCGAGCCGCCGCGCGGCGGGATGGCAATGCCAGGCTTCCCGGGGCTGACGGAGGCGCAGCGGTGGGCGCTGATCGACTGGGTCCGCGCCCACAATGCCGGCCTGGCGTTCCAGGCGGCGGGCGCCTGGCCGCAACCGCTGCAGGCGCCGGGGTTCCAGGCTGATTGCGAGGGCGGACGAGCGGTATCGCTGGCGGACCTGCGTGGCGGCTTCGTGCGCGTGGTGGCCGGAACAGCGCCACCAGCCCCCAGCATCGCGCCAGGGGTCACGACAGTCCTGGCCACCGACGACCCGGCGGCGCAGCCCGCGCCCGGCCTGTGCATCGCCCGGGACCGGGACGTGCCTCTGGCCTACGCCGCCGTGACCGGCCTGGCGCCCCAGCTCCCCACACAGGTGCTGATCGACGGCAGCGGATGGCTGCGCGCGGTGCAGCCGGGCGGCTGGGACGCGCAGGCGCTTGCGGCGGCAATCCGCAGATTTGCGGCGCAGCCGGTCGCGGCCGTGGCAGGGGACGCCCATGCCGGCATGTAAGCGGCGGGACCGGCGGGGCCTGGCCGCCCTGCTGGGGATCACGGCTGGGCTGCTGGTGCTTGCCGGCGGCCTCCTGTGGATGCTGGGCGGCGCTCCCGCGGCTGGCGGCATCGGCGGCCCGTTCCGGCTGCAGGCCTCAGACGGGCGGGTGGTGACGGAGCGCAGCTTTCCCGGGCGTATCCTGCTCATCTACTTCGGCTATGCATCCTGCCAGGACGTGTGCCCGGTCACGCTGGGCGCCGTCGCGGATGCCTTGCAGGCGCTGGGCGGCAAGGGGGACCACGTCCAGCCGCTGTTCATCACCGTGGACCCGGGGCGGGATACGCCGGAGGTGCTGCGCAACTACGTCGCCGGGTTCTCGCCGCGGCTGCTGGGGTTGACCGGGACGCCGGACGAGCTGCGGCAGGTGCAGCGGCAGTACCGCATCGCCAGCACCGTCCACCCCGGCGGGGCGGTGGACCCCGTGATGGACCATACCTCGGTGCTGCTCCTGGTCGGGCCGGACGGGCGCCTGCTGGCGCCGATCCGGGCGGATGAGGGCGGGGCGGCGATGGCGGCGGACATCGCACGGCACCTGCCGTAGCAGTGGCTGCCTGCTTCCGCCTCTTTCGCAAGAGGGAGCAGGCGCCGTTACCGGCGGTCAACCTGCGTCCTGCACCAGTGCGCCTGCATCGCGCGGCATCCCAGCACCGCCAAGCCCTGCGTCGCGCACAGGTCGGCCAGGCCGCCCGATGCCAGCCACTCATACTCCCGAGTGCGCCACCCGGCATGATCCGGCGGCAACCCGTTCTCCCCTGGTGTCGTCGCATGCAGCGCCAGGTGGGTGACGCCCGGCGGCAGATCCTGCACCACCGCCGCCCAGCCCGGCGCCAGGGCGTCCGCCTCCACGGCCAGCGTGCCGCGGCAGTGGTCCACCACCGGCCGCCCGGCGGCATCCAGTGCCGCAACAGCCGCGCGGTAGGCGTCCGGCCCCGGCGCCCAGGTGATCGAGCGCGGCAGCACCGGCCACAGCCCGTACTCCTCCCCGAGCCGCACGTGCACGGGCAGCAGCTCCGGCAGCATCGCCGCCGCCATGTGCGCGTCCAGGTGCGTCGGCCGCAGCCCGGCGGCGAGGGCACGGTCGATCTGCGCGCGCAACTCCGCCTCCGCCGCCTCCGGTACCAGGTGGCGCGCGACCGAGGCCACATCGCGCCAGAAAAAGCCGTCCGGGTCGATCAGGCCGGACGCCGGGCTGCGGATGGACAAGGGCGCCCAGTGGTGGTGCACCCACTCGCTGGTGAGCGTCAGGTGGATGCCGAGGTCGAGCGCCGGGTCGGCCTCCCCGGCCAGCTCGTCGAATGCAGGGCCGGGCACCATGACGCTGCCGCAGGTGACCAGCCCGCGCCGGGCCAGACGCAGGAACGCCTGGTTGGCGCCGTGCGTGGCGCCGAGGTCGTCCACATGCGGGATGACGGCGCGTGCGGCGCGGGGCGGTGCATTTTTCAGGAATAGCCTCCTCTTCATCCAGCTTTACAAAACCGGTGGCGCTATAAATCATCAAGGCTGACATTTTCGAGGGCAAGACTCCAGAGGAACAACGCCAGTTTTTAGTACGACTAAGAAACAACAAATCGGGCGTCCAACAGAAGGCGTCCTACGGGAAGGGGGATATCTATGGAAGGCATGAGCATTACGGCTGGGCCGCGGCCCGGCACGGGGCTGCTCGACCGCAGCCGCACGGTCGCGGGACCGGGCTTCAACCGCTGGCTGGTGCCGCCGGCGGCACTGGCGATCCACCTGTGCATCGGCATGGCCTACGGGCTGTCGGTGTTCTGGCTGCCGATGACCCGCCTGGTCGGCTTGACGCAATCCCGCGCCTGCGGCTCCGAGGTCGGGCTGTTGCAGGCGCTGACCGTCACCGGCTGCGACTGGCGCGTGAGCGACGTAAGCTGGACGTTCACCATCGCCATCGTCGCCCTCGGCTCGTCGGCCGCGATCTGGGGCGGCTGGCTGGAGCGGGCCGGGCCGCGTAAGGCCGGCGTCGCGGCGGCGCTGTGCTGGTGCGGCGGGCTGCTGCTGGGTGCCCTGGGCGTGGCGCTGCACCAGCTCTGGCTGCTGTGGCTGGGCCTGGGGGCGCTGGGTGGGATCGGGCTTGGCATCGGCTACATCTCCCCGGTGTCCACGCTGATAAAATGGTTCCCCGACCGGCGCGGCATGGCGACCGGCATGGCCATCATGGGCTTCGGCGGCGGCGCGCTGATCGGCGCCCCGCTGGCGGACAAGCTGATCAACGCCTTCCATACGCCCACGTCCACCGGGGTCGCCGAGTGCCTGGCGGCCATGGCTGGCATCTACCTGGTGTTCATGCTGGCCGGGGCGTTCGGCTACCGGGTGCCGCCGGCCAATTGGACGCCCGAGGGCTGGGCGGCGCCGGCCGGCCGGCCCAACGCGCTGATCACCCGGCGGCACGTCCACCTGCAGGACGCGCACAAGACGCTGTCGTTCTGGATGATCTGGGCGGTGCTGTGCCTGAACGTGTCGGCGGGGATCGGCGTGCTGGCCCTGGCGTCCCCCATGCTGCAGGAGATCTTCGGCGGCTCGCTGATCGGGCAGCCGGGGGCAAAGTTCGCCGGGTTGGACGATGGGCAGCGCCGGGCGGTGGCGGCGGTGGCAGCCGGGTTCGTCGGGCTGCTGTCGCTGTTCAACATCGGCGGGCGGTTCGTCTGGGCCAGCCTGTCGGACCGGATCGGGCGCAAGGTGACCTATAGCATCTTCTTCGCGCTCGGCATCCTGTTGTATGCCTCGGCGCCCTGGGCGGCACATGCGGGCAGCAAGGCGCTGTTCGTGGCCATGTGCTGCGCGATCCTGACGATGTACGGCGGCGGCTTCGCGACCGTGCCGGCCTACCTCGCGGACGTGTTCGGCACGCAGTTCGTCGGTGCCATCCACGGGCGGCTGCTGACGGCGTGGTCCACCGCGGGCGTGGTCGGCCCGGTGCTGGTCACCTACATCCGCGAGGCGCAGATCGGCGCGGGCGTCCCGCGGGAGACGGCGTACGACGTGACGCTGTATGTGCTGGCCGGGCTGCTGGCGGCGGGGTTCATCACCAACCTGCTGGTGCGCCCGCTGGCCGAACGGCGCTTCATGTCCGAAGACCGAGTGGCCGAGCTGCAGGGCGGCGCGGCCACAGCCGTCGCGGGCGGGTCGTTCGGCATCGGGCGCGGCGGGCTGGATGGCCGGGCGGCGCTGGCGTGGATGGCGGTGGGGCTGCCGATCGTCTGGGGCGTCTCGATTACCCTGCAGAAGACCATCGTGCTGTTCCAGTAGGGAGGCTATGCGGGTCCCCGGCAGCCCCGGGGACCCAGATGCCGTTCTTCACCGCCGATACCCATTTCGGCCACGCTGGCGCCCGCGCGCTGTATCGCCGGCCGTTTGCGAGCGTGGCGGAGATGGACGCCGCCATAGTGGCTCGCTGGAACGCCGTCGTCGGCCCCAACGACGAGGTGTGGCACCTGGGTGACTTCGCCGTGCGCCACCCCGACCCTGGCGCGGTGCTGGCCGCCCTGCACGGCCGCAAGCACCTGATCACCGGCAACAACGACCCGCCCGCGGTGACGAGCCTGCTGGCTGGGCGTCGGTGCAGCCCTATATGGAGCTGCAGGTGGACGGTGCCGCGCTGGTGCTGTGCCACTACGCCTTCCGCACCTGGCGCGGCATGGCCAAGGGCGCGCTGAACCTGCACGGGCACAGCCACGGCCGCCTGCGTCCCATGACCCGGCAGTTCGACGTCGGCGTGGACGCCTGCGACTTCCGGCCCATCACGCTTGAGGAGCTACGACGCTGACCCCCACCCCCCCGCTTCCTAGCGCCCCGCTCTCTGGCATGGCACTCCCCGGCGCCCCGCTTCCTGGCAGGCGCAAGGCCAGCCTGTCCGCCCTTCGCCTGCTGATGCCGTTCCTGCGGCCCTATGCCGGGCGCACGCTGGGGGCTGCGGTGACGCTGGCGCTGGCCGCTTTGCTGGTGCTGCTGCTGGGCCAGGGGCTGCGGCGGCTGATCGACAACGGCTTCGCCACCGACGGCACGGATCACTTGAACCAGGCGGCGCTGGCGATGTTCGCCGTCGTGACGGCGCTGGGGCTGTCCACCGCCGCGCGGTACTACCTGATGAGCTGGCTCGGCGAGCGCGTCGGCGCGGACATGCGGGCGGCGGTGTTCAACCATGTGCTGCGCCTATCGCCTACGTTCTTCGAGACGATGCGGACCGGCGACGTGCTGACCCGGCTGACCACCGACACTGCCGCTTTGCAGAACCTGATCGGCAGCGCCGTGTCGCAGTGGCTGCGCAGCCTGCTGATCGCGGTGGGCGCGATGGTGATGCTGGTCGTCACTAGCCCGAAGCTGGCGCTGCTGGTGGTGGCCGTAGTGCCACTGGTGGTGCTGCCGCTGGTGGTGTTCGGCCGACGGGAGCGACGACTGGCGCGCACGGCGCAGGACCGGTTCGCGGACCTCAGCGCCTATGCCGAGGAGACGGTGAACGCCCTGCGGACCGTGCAGGCGTTCACGCATGAGGGGGTGGACCGGCAGCGCTTCGGCAGCCGGGTGGGGGAGAGCATTGGCGCCTCGCTGCGCCGGGCCAAGGTGCGGGCGGGGTTGATCCTGGTGGTGATCCTGCTGGGGTTCGGCGCCATCACGCTCAGCCTGTGGGTGGGCGGGCTGGAGGTGATGCACGGGCGCATGAGCGGGGGCGAGCTGTCGGCATTCGTGTTCTACGCCGTCCTGGTGGCGACCAGCGCTGCGTCCATGAGCGAGCTGTGGGGCGAGGTGCAGCGTGCCGCCGGATCGGCCGACCGCATCGGCGAGCTGCTGGCGGAAGTGCCGCGGATCGCCGCCCCGGCCCATCCCGCGCTGCTGCCGAGCCTGGTGGCGCCGGCCGGGCGGGTGGCGTTCGAGGATGTGAGTTTCCGGTATCCGTCCCGGCCCGAAGTGTCGGCCTTGGACCGCTTCTCCCTGTGTGTGAAACCTGGCGAGACCGTGGCGCTGGTGGGGCCGTCCGGCGCGGGCAAGACGACGGTGTTCCAGTTGCTGCTGCGCTTCTACGACCCGGCGGCGGGCCGTGTGGTGCTGGACGGCGTGGACCTGCGCGACGCCGACCCGGACGCGGTGCGCGGGCGGATCGGCCTGGTGTCGCAGGACCCCGTCATCTTCGGCGCTGACGTGTGGGACAACATCCGCTACGGCCGGCCCGGCGCCAGCGACGCCGAGGTGCGGGCCGCCGCTCAGGCGGCTTCGGCCGGGTTCCTGGACGACCTGCCGCAGGGGTTCGACACCTTTCTTGGCGAGCGCGGCGTGCGGCTGTCCGGCGGGCAGCGCCAGCGCGTTGCCATTGCCCGCGCTATCCTGCGCGACGCGCCGCTGCTGCTGCTGGACGAGGCCACGAGTGCGCTGGACGCCGAAAGCGAGGCCGCCGTGCAGCACGCGCTGGCGGTGCTGAGCCAGGGCCGCACGACGCTGGTGATCGCCCACCGCCTGGCGACGGTGCGGCGGGCGGACCGCATCGTAGTGATGGAGGCCGGGCAGGTGGTGGCGACCGGCACGCATGACGCGCTGGTGCGGCAGGGCGGGCTGTATGCGCGCCTGGCGGAGCTGCAGTTCGCGACGGCATGATGCGTCCTGCTCCCTTTCCCTCCGGCGGAGGGCCGGGGTGGTGGCCGGCTCATTCGGCCCGCATGATCCCCAGCAGGCGGCGGCTGCCGGGCTGAATGCCACTAGCCCATCCCGCCACCCGATGCTCCTGCGCGGCCCGTTGCGGCACGGCTTGGAGCGGGATGCCGAGACGGACGCCGTGATAGGCCTGCTGCTGACTGGCCCGCGCGCCCGGGAACAGCCGCCGACCGCCACAATGCATAAATGGGAAAGGCGATCAGCACCGGCAGGCTGATGGACGCGCTGGTCCAGACCATCGCTGCCGGGATGCACAGCACCAGCAGCAGGAACGCGGCCTCCCCAAGCGCCGGCGCCGCGCCGAGCAGCAGCACCGCCGCCGTCACCATCGGCATGTCGTAGAAGAAGGCGTGCGGGTTGGCGAGGAAGCCGGCCCCGATCAGCACCGCGATGGCCGCCGGGGTGATGCCGCGCCGGAACGCCAGCCAAGCCATCACCGCTGCCCCCGCCGACGCCGCCCATTGCAGCGCGTGCGCCGCCCCGTCCGGCATCCCCATCAGCAGCAGGTTGGCCAGCACCGTCGGCTGCAGCCGGAGCAGGTCCGCCCGCGCCGCGAACCCGGCGGAGTAGCCCGGCAGCGCCGCCAGCCAGTCCCCCCAGGCCTCCACGCCGAACACCGCCGTTGCCGCCACCGCCGTCGCTAGCGCCGTCAGCCCTGCCGCCAGCAGGCCGCGCCAGCAGCCGGCCGCAACCAGCGCCACCGGCACCAGCAGGCCCAACTGCGGCTTGTAGGTCAGCAGCCCCAGCAGCATCCCGCCCAGCCAGGGCCGCTGCCCCACCAGCCGCATCCCTCCCACCAGCAGCGCCCCGGACAGGAAGCCGCTCTGCCCCGCGACCACGGATACGGTGGTGGCGGGCGCGGCCAACAGCAGCAGGAGGTGCGCCGGCCGGAACCGCGGCCCGGCGGCGGCCCAGACGAAGCCGGCCAGGGTCAGCCCGACCCACGCGAAGTAGGCGCCGCCGGCCGACAGCAGGCCCATCGGCCAGGACAGCAGCAGGAAGGTCGGCGGATAGGGGAAGGGCTTCCAGTCGGCCGGGGCCAGGCCGAGCGCCACCTGCAACGCATGCAGGCGAACGGGGTCGTACAGCTCGGCGGCGGAGTGCTGCAGCTCCAGGCGGGCATAGGTCCACAGCGCGAAGAAGTCCGTCGCCGGGAAGGGCGTCAAGTAGTGCAGCGCGGCATACAGGACGAACGTGCCCAGCACAGAAGCCGCAAGCACACGCCGCATCCGGCCGGGTTGGACGGTGTCTGGGAGGGTGCCGAGGAACGCGGAGCTGTGGCTCATGGCTGCGTCACCGGGCTGGGCTGCCAGCCGAGGGCTTGCAGCGGGCCGCGGGGGCTTGTAGCCCAGTGCGGGACTGCCGGGCGCCGGGCTTCACCAGCGGCCAGGCGGCCCAGAGGGTGAAGCCCAGCAGGACCGGCAGGCACAGGGGCAGCCCTGATTCGACCATGGCCACGGGGCTGCACAGCGCCAGCACGAGGAACGCGGCCCCTGGCGCCCGGAGCGTCCCGTCCCGCCACCGCGCCTGCCCGACCAGCAGCACCGCCGCGGTGAGCATCGGCATGTCGTAGAAAAAGGCGTGCGGGGTGGCCAGGAAGGTGGCGCCGACCACCACCGCGATGGCGGGTCCGCGCAGCCCGCCGCGGCAGGCGAACCAGACCAGGCCCGCCATGGCGCATGCCGACGCCGCCTGCACCAGGTTCGCCAGCCCGTGCGGCACGCCGGCCAACGCCAGGCCGGCCGTCACGGTCGGCTGCAGTTGCAGGATGCCCACCGATCCCTCGAACCGCCCGGCATACACCGGCAGGCTGGCCAGCCAATCCATCCAGACCTGCGGGCCGAACACCGCACAGGTGGCCGCCGCCAGCGCCGCCGCCATCAGCCCGGCGGCGGCGGCAGCGCGCCATGCTCCAGCCGCCACCAGCGCCAGCGGCACCAACAGGCCAAGCTGCGGCTTGTAGGTCAGCAGACCCAGCAGCATGCCAGCCAGCCAGGGGCGGCGTTCGGCCAGGCGCAGCCCGCCGATCAGCAGCGCCCCGGACAGGAACCCGCTTTGCCCGGCGACCACGGACGCCGTCGTCAGGGGCGACAGCAGCAGCAGCGCAAGGGGCAGCACGGCCGCTGGCAGCCCTCTGCCCCACGGGGCCGCCGCCATGACAAACGCCGCCAGGGTCAGCACGGTCCATAAGTGGAAGGCCGGGCCAAGCGGCAGCAGGCCCAGCGGCCAGACCAGCAGCATGAACACCGGGGGATACGGGAACGGCGCATGGATGGCCGGGTCCATCCCAAGCGCAACCTGCACGTCCTGCAGCCGGCCACTGTCATACAGCTCCGCCCCGGGGTGCCCCATGAGCGCCTGGCCGTAGGACCACAGGGCGAAGAAGTCCTGCGCGTGGAAGGAGGACAGCAGCAGCTTGCCTGCAAAGGCGGCGAACACCGCCAGCACGGCGAAGGCCAGCAACGGCGCGCGCCCGTCCCGGCGGCGCAGCCAATCGACTGGATGGTCCATCCCGGGGCGCATCATGCTGCTCATGGGAGGAGCATATCCGCGGTGCGGCACCGGGCTGCGTCGGGTTATGTCAGGTTTGGGTTGCGGTCCCCGCCTGCGCCCCGAACGGCTGGTTCAGCCGCACGACGGTCAGGTTCAGATAGGCCGCGAACGTCACCCAGGCCAAATAGGGCACGACGAGCCAGCTTGCCAGCGGCGACAGCGGCGCGGTGCCGATCACCAGGGCGAGTACGGAGAACCACAGGAACGTAACCTCGTAGAACGCCCAGTCCGGCCGATGCCAGCGGAAGAACAGCGGCGACCAGGCGAAGTGGAACAGCGCATTGACCCCGAACAGCACGACGACCTTCGTCCGCAGCCCGGCGTCGGGCGCCGCGTTCCAGGCCAGGGAGGCCGACCATGCCGCCAGGCCGAGGATGACCGTCCAGGCCGGGCCGAACAGCCAGTCCGGCGGCTGCCAGGACGGCTTGCGGAGATTGCGGTACCAGGGACCGACCTGCGTTGCCAGCCCGCCCGCGCCGGCCAGGGCGATGGCACCCAGGAGGGCGAGGATCAGGGACCAGGGCATGGGCAGGGACCAGGACTTGGGAGTTTGGAACAGGTCATGCGGCTCAGTATAGGCGAATCCTGCCGGTATGGCAGCATGGCTCTTCCCCCTTTCCCGGAGGAGGAGGGAGCAGGCAGGCAGCCTCTTCGCGCCAGATGCGTCGGCCCTGCTGCCGCCTGCGGCTTCCCGGGCGTTGCCAGCGGGCCTACAGAAGACCCCTGACCCTGCAAGGCCCCGATCCGATGATCGACCACACCCACGATCCCAGCCTGCAAAGCTGGGTTGCCAGCGCCAACGGCCATCCGGACTTCCCGATCCAGAACCTGCCGTTGGGTGTGTTCAGCCCGCTGGCTGGCGCCCCGCGCGGCGGAGTGGCGATCGGCGACATGATCCTGGACTTGCGCGCGCTGCACGAGGCCGGGCTGCTGGACGAGGAGGCGCAGGCCGCCGCCCATGCCTGCGTCGGTCCCTCCCTGAACCCCTTGCTGGCCCTCGGCGGCGGCCCCCGCCAGGCGCTGCGCGACGCCGTCAGCGCCTTGTTGCAGGAGGGGTCGGACGAGCGCCCGCACCTGCTACACCGCGCCGCCGACTGCATGATGTACTTGCCCGCCCATGTCGGCGACTACACCGACTTCTACGCCGGCATCCACCATGCCGAGAACGTCGGCCGGCTGATGCGCCCGGACTCGCCGCTGATGCCCAACTACAAGTGGGTCCCGATCGCCTATCACGGCCGCGCCAGCAGCCTCCGCCCGTCCGGCGAGGTCCGCCGCCCCCGCGGGCAGCGCAAGCCGGCCGCCGACGCCGAACCTGCCTATGGCCCCTGCCGCAACCTGGATTACGAGCTGGAGCTGGGCGTCTGGATCGGACCCGGCAATGCGCTGGGCACCGGCATCCCCATCGGCGAGGCAGCGGGGCACATCGCCGGGTTCTGCCTGCTAAACGACTGGTCGGCGCGGGACGTTCAGGGCTGGGAGATGCAGCCGCTCGGCCCGTTCCTGGCAAAGAACTTCCAGACGACCATCAGCGCCTGGATCGTGACGCCGGAGGCGCTGGCCCCGTTCCGCGCGCCGCAGCCGCCGCGTCCGGCCGGAGATCCGCAGCCGCTGCCCTACCTGCACGACGCGGCGGACCAGGCGTCCGGCGCCCTGGACCTGCAGCTTGAGGTGCTGCTGACCACGCGGGGGATGAAGCAGCAAGGGCTGGCGCCGCACCGGCTGTCCATCGGCTCGTCGCTGGCACTGTACTGGACCTCGGCGCAGATGGTGGCGCACCACAGCGGAGGCGGCTGCAACCTGAACCCCGGCGACCTGTTCGGCACCGGCACCATCAGCACTGCGGGCACGGACGGCTGCGGGTCGTTGCTGGAGATCACCCAGGGCGGCCGTGCGCCGATCACCCTGCCAAGCGGGGAGGAGCGGCGCTTTCTCGAGGACGGGGACGAGGTGCTGCTGCGGGCGCGGGCGGTGCGGGAGGGCGCGGCGCCAATTGGGTTCGGGGAGTGCCGAGGCGTGGTGATCCCCGCGGTCTAGCTTGGCTTCGTTGTCATCTGGCTTGGCTTCGCTGACAGGCAGGTGATGGGGGCAGCGCCGGTGCCGCGAGGATGCTCCTGCACGTTCTCCGTCAGGTTGAGTTCAGGCGTGGAGGGAGGTGACGGCCGCGCAACGCCGAAGCCGAACCGGCGGCGCCGTTACCATCCGCCTCCAACCGCCACCGGTCCAATTGCCGGGCACTGCGCGAGGAAGGCGCCCTCGTCCTCCAGCGTGCGGAGGTCCAGGCGCAGCGCCCCATTCGCGACGTGGCCGATGACAGGCACGGGCAGCGCGCGGAATGCGGCGGCGGTCCGGTCCAGCCAGCGGCCCTCGCCGCGGCCCGGGACTGCCGGGAGGATGGCCAGGCAAGCGCTGGGCAGGGTGCGCAACGGCAGGGCGCCGCTGCCGATCTGACTGGCGCACGGCTCCACGCCCACCCGCGCCGCAAGACCCAAGGCGCGGGACAGGTGCGGCTGCACCCGGTGCGCGGCGGCCGCGATGTCGGCCTCGCCGCGAGCCAGCAGGCGCAGGGTCGGCAGGCGCTCGGCCAGGCGGTCGGGGTTCAGGTAGAGGCGGAGCACCGCCTCCATCGCCGCGATCGTCAGCTTGCCCAGGCGCAAGGCGCGGGTCAGCGGGTTGCGCCGGATCTTGGCGATCAGGTCGCCGCGGCCGACGATGCAGCCGCACTGCGCGCCGCCCAGCAGCTTGTCGCCGCTGAACGTCACCAGGTCCGCGTGCGCCACGGCGTCCCGCACCGTCGGCTCGGGCGGCAGGCCCCAGCGGGACAGGTCCACCAGGGTGCCGCTGCCCAGGTCGTTCACGAAGGGGATGCCGGCCGCGCGGCAGATCGCCGCCAGCTCGGGTTCCGGCACCGCGGACGTGAAGCCCTGGATTTCGTAGTTGCTGGTATGGACCTTCATGGCCAGCGCCGTTTCAGGGCCGATGGCGTCGGCAAAGTCGGCGGGATGGGTGCGGTTGGTGGTCCCGACCTCCCGCAGCCGCGCGCCGGCGCGGGCCATGATGTCGGGGATGCGGAACGACCCGCCGATCTCCACCAGCTCCCCGCGGGACACGACGGCCTCGCGGTCCCGCGCCAGGGTGTTCAGCAGCAGCAGCACGGCGGCGGCGTTGTTGTTGACGACCGTCGCCGCCTCTGCCCCTGTCAGGCGGCACAGCAGGGCTTCGAGGTGCACGTCGCGGTGGCCGCGGCCCCCGGTGTCCAGGTCGTATTCCAGCGTGCACGCGCCGGCCGTGGCGGCGATGTGCTGCACCGCCTCCGGCGGCAGCGGCGCGCGGCCCAGGTTGGTGTGCAGGATGGTGCCGGTCAGGTTGAACACGGCCCGGACGGACGGCCGCACCAGCGCCTGCAGCCGGGTCCGGCACAGCTCTGCCAGGGCCTCGCCGTCTGGAACCGGACCGCCCGCGGCGCGCAGCCCGGACAGCACGGCGCGCAGGTCGTCGCGGGTGGCGGTGCGGCCGAACTCGTCGGCCAGGGCCGTGAAGGGCGGCCGGCTCAGCAGAGCGTCGATGGAAGGGGGACGGGTGCGAACCTCGGACATGCTGCTACTGTCCCTTAATGGCGGAAGTGTCGCACTGTCTGCTGCTCCCTCTCCCTCCGGGAGAGGGTCGGGGTGAGGGAAGCCGCAATGGCCAGATCCCGCCGGGTTGAGGGCGGGTTCCGTCCTGTGATTGGAGAGCTTGGCCCTCCCGGCTTCCCTCACCCCGGCCCTGTCCCGAGGGGAGAGGGAGCAGGCAGCGTCTGCGTGCCATATGCGTTAGCCCTAGTGCCGAGAAGAAATGGGAAGAAGATACGGTTTTTCTGCACCAGGCGACCGCTTTGGCGGAAGGGAGTGGGAGTCGAACCCACCAAGGACCGCCTTGCGACCCTACCCGGATTTGAAGTCCGGACGTCCCACCAGGGAGCGAATCCCCTCCATGGCGCCAAGCTACCAAACCTACATCCCTTGTCAAAGCGCTGCGGCCCTTGTCAAAGCGCCGCCACCCCGTCGAACAGCGCGACGCGGCCGGGCCGGACGCTGCGCCCGTTTGCGCGCCGGGTAGTCAGGCCCACCTTGTCGAAGAACTCCAGCACCGGCATCGTCACGTTGCGCCCGATGCCCGTCGCCTCGCGGAACCGCCCGACCGTCAGGACGCCGCCGGGGCTACTCTGCGCCACCGCCTCCGCCGCCTGCGCCAGCCGGGACAAGGCGTCCGGCAGCATGTAATAGCTGGGTGAAACCCGGTACAGCCGGCCGATCCCCGCCAGCTTCCGCAGCAACGGCAGCAGCTCGCTGTCCGGCACCTGCAGGCGCTCCGCCAGCAGGGCGGCGCGCGGCTGGTCCAGGCCGGCGTCCCGCAGCACGGCCTGAACCTCGTCCCATAGGTTCTCCTCCGCCGCCGACAGCCGCACGGCATGGCCCGGTAGGTGCAGCAGCGGGCCGAAGCGGTGCAGCGCGCCCTCTGCCACCAAGTCTCGCAACGCCGCCTGGCCCGCCGCGCGCATCCCGGGCGGCAAACGGCGCAGCAGCTCGTTGGAGGAGCAGCCGGCGCTGTCGGGCTGCGCCGCTGCATGGTCGGCGGCGGCGGCCAGCACCCGCGCCCGCAGCGCGGCATAATGCGAGGAGGAGAAGCCGAGCAGCCCCACCGTCACCATCCCCGGGGACAGGCCCTGCATCTCTGGGTCCGTCAGGTTACGTGTCCTGCGGAACCAGTCCAGGTCCAGGCCGGCGTCCGCCTGCTCCAGCAGCGCGTGCAGCGCCGCGGCGGTGTCCCGCTGGTCCAAGGCCAGCAGCACCTGGCATCGCTCCGGCCGGCGTGCGCCGCGCCGGGGCGGGTGCGGGTCCACGACGTGGCCGCCCCCCAGGGAGCGCTGCGCCGACTGGTCGCGAATCACGAAGCGGTCGCCGTACGCCGCCACGGTCGGCGCGTCCAGCACAAGCTGCACCCAGGCGGCGCCGCCCGGCTCCAGCGCGCGGTCGTCCAGCAGGCCGATGCGCCCGGGGATGTCGGCGGCGCCCAGGTGGACGTGCACGGGCGTCCAGTGGCGCAGCGCCCGCGCCTCTTGCGGCAGCAGGCGCAGGCGGGCGTCCAGGCGGGTGGTCGGGGCGTGCAGCGCCGGGTCGGTCAGCCAGGCGCCGCGGGCGGCGGCGGAGCGGTCCAGCCGGGGGCCGGTGATGTTGAGGGCGATGCGCTGGCCGGCCTGGCCGTGCTCGGCCGCCTGGTTGCCGCTGTGCAGGCCGCGCACCCGCACCTCCAGCCCGGCTGGCGACAGCACCAGGCGCTGCCCGGCCCGTACCGCGCCGCTGTGGGCGGTGCCGGTGGCGACCAGGCCGACGCCGGGCAGGGTGAACGCCCGGTCCAGCGCCAGGCGGAAGCCGCCCGTGGCAGGGCGCGCCTGCAGGGCCGCGGCGGCGCCCTCGATGGCTGCGCGGACCGCTGGGATGCCCTCGCCGGTGACGGACGAGCATGCCAGGATGGGCGCGTCCTTCAGCGCGGTGCCGCCCACCAGGTTCTGCACCTGCGCGGCCACCGCGGCGAGGCGGCCCGCATCCACCCGGTCGGCCTTGGTCAGCACAACGAGGCCGCCCGGCACGCTCAGCAGGTCCAGGATGGCCAGGTGCTCCAGCGTCTGCGGCATCGGCCCGTCATCGGCGGCCACCAGCAGCAGCGCGAAGTCCACGCCGACGGCGCCGGCGACCATGGTGTGCACCAGGCGCTCGTGGCCGGGCACGTCGATGAAGCCGATGGAGGCGCCGCAGGGCGCGGTCGTGTAGGCATAGCCGAGGTCGATGGTGATGCCGCGCGCCTTCTCCTCCGGCAGGCGGTCGGTGTCCACGCCGGTCAGCGCGCGGACCAGCGCGGTCTTGCCGTGGTCGATATGCCCGGCCGTCGCAACGATCATGCGGCCTCCAACAAGGGAGCGGGGGTCCCGGATGGAACCCCCGCCTAGGCACGAGGCACGGCCCTCTTGACGGCCCGCCTAGCGGCCCGCTTAGCGGATAGTCGTCTCCGCCAGCTCCGACATGCAGGTGTCGTAGGCGACGAAGTTCACCCGGTTGCTGACCGCGAACAGCGAGTGCGGCGAGACCAGGAACAGCGCGCGGGCCTGGTCATAGACATACTGCTCGGCTTCCCGCACCACGCCCTCCTGCGCCGGCTGGTGCGGGGTCCGCAGCAGCTTGGCATACAGCGCGTCGAACGCCGGGTCCGCCGGCATGGCGCGGTGGGCGCCGTTGCTGCCGAAGAACTCACGGTGCACGACGCCGACCGGATACTGCGGGGACCAGTCGAAGTGCCACACCAGCTTGATGTCCCACCCCTCCGGCTCGGTCTTGCTGTAGTCGGCGCGCACCGTGAGCCCGACCTTTGCCAGGTTCTCGGTCAGCACCTCCACCACGCCCTGCCAGTCCGGCGAGGCCAGCAGCAGGATTTCCTTGCCCTTCAGCCCCGCCTTCTCGATCGCAGCCGCGGCAGCCGCCGTGTCCAGCTTGTAGGCCGCCATCCCCGGCACCGCGCCGTAGCGGCCCGGCTGGATGAACGCCGGCATCACGGAGGCATAGCCATGCACGCCCTGCTGCACCACCGCATCCCGGTCGATGGCCATGTTCAACGCACGGCGGACCTCCAGGCTGCACCAGGGCGAGTCCGGCTTGTTCTCGTTGAACACCCCGGCCAGCACGGTCTTGGCTGGCTGGGCCTGGATCGCAGCCACACTGCCCCCCTGGAAGGCGTGCGCCTCCGCCGGCGACAGGTCGGTCACGACATCCACCCGGCCGTCCCCGGCGGCGACGGACTTGATCGCCTCCTCCTTCGGGATGGCGTTCTCATAGACGACGCGGACCTTCGGCGTGCGCTTCGGGTCCCAGTAGGTCAGGTTCGGCTCCAGCACGACCTGCGGCGAGCGCGAGTCGAGCGTCGAGATGCCATCGGCGAGCAAGAATGGGCCAGTCCCCCACGGACCGGGCGCATCAATGACTCACCAGTGGCCTTCGGCCGATCCAGTCTTGGGGTCGATGAACCCCCACTCTTTCCAGAACCGGGTCGAGGGGATGTGCATCCCGCGCAGCTTCATCAGCGCGGCAGAGTCGCCACCGGGGAAGCGGATCCGCACGGTGTGGTCGTCCACGACCGTCAGCGTTGTATCCTGGGCGAAGTTCAGGAAGGCGCCCGGCGGATGCGGGTTGGTCCACTCCTGCACTTTGTCGAACGCTAGCTTGAAGATGCCCGCATCATACTTCTCGCCGTCCTGGAAGACGGTGTCGCGGCGCACGTCCAACTCAAGCGTCTCGTCGTCCACCCAGCGCCAGCCGGCGGCTAGGCTGGGCTGGCCCATGCCCTCGTGATCGACCCGGTTGGCCTCCTCCATCGTGTTCCAGGTGATGGACAGCCAGTTCACCGGCGATGGATCGACCACCCGCACGGTGTTGTGGGGTCCCCAGGGCGGCGCACCGCCCGAGGCTCCCCCGGTTTGGGACTCCATTACTGTTGCTCCTGTTCTTCTGCGGCACGAATACTGCGCATTGTTGATAACCTACGGTACTCTTCCGGTTCCGCAAGCCGCTGCGGGCAGGGAAGCCGAAACTTCCCAGCCGCCCCGGTTGCGCGGCGGGACGCCGTCCACTCAGCCCTTGGCGAACGCCAGCAGGGCCGCGTTGACCTCGTCCTTGTTGGTCGAGCACATGCCATGCGGGGCGCCGGCGATCACCTTCAGCGTCCCGTTCTTCAGCAGCTTGACCGCGAGGCGGGCCGAGTCGTCGATCGGCACAATCTGGTCGTCGTCGCCATGCAGGACCAGCGTCGGCACCCTGACCGCCTTCAGGTCGTCGGTGAAGTCGGTCTCCGAGAACGCCTTGATGCAGTCGTACTCCGCCTTCAGCCCGCCCATCATGCCCTGCATCCAGAAGCTGTCGCGCAGGCCCTGGCTGACCTTCGATTCGGGGCGGTTGGCGCCGTAGAACGGCGTCGTGAGGTCCTTGTAGAACTGTGCCCGGTCGGCCAGCACGCCGGCGCGGATGCCGTCGAACACCTTCATGGGCAAGCCGCCGGGGTTGGACGGCGTCTGCAGCATGATCGGCGTCACCGCCCCGATTAGCACCAGCTTGGCAACCCGGCCCTTGCCGTAGCGCGCAACGTAGCGGGCCGCCTCGCCGCCGCCGGTGGAGTGGCCGACATGGATCGCGTTCTGCAGGCCGAGCTTGGTCACGACGTCGTCGAGGTCGGCGGCATACTGGTCCATGTCGTTGCCGTTCCACGGCTGGCTGGACCGCCCGTGGCCGCGGCGGTCGTGGGCGACGCAGCGGTAGCCCTGGGACGCGAGGAACATCATCTGGTCCTCGAAGGCGTCGGACGACAGCGGCCAGCCATGGCTGAACACGATCGGCTGACCCGATCCCCAATCCTTGTAGTAGATCGACGTGCCGTCCTTTGTCATGACCGTGCTTCCGGTCCGCCGTGCCGGCGCGGGGGCGTCAGGCTTCGCCGGCTTGCCAAAGGCCGCGGCGGAGACCAGTGACGCTGCAGCAGCGCCAAGGCCGCCTGCAAGGATGTGACGCCGGGCTGAGCCGGTGGGCGGTGCAATGGTGTCGGGCAAGGGTCGCCTCCTGGTGGTTTCTTGATTGCCGGATGCAAAGCAGCGGCTACAGACCGTTCTGTCTCCTAGCTAAGCCGACTCTATCGCATCAGAGATGAGGATGCAGAGTGACGAACTGTCCTCCAGCACTGTAGGGGTGCGGCAGCTCTCGTGCGTCCGCGGCGTGAGCAGTGGAGGTGTTGCCGACGCGGCTTTGGTGTGGTGCGGCATTGCTTCTTTTATGTCCGGTCACGTCGCCAAACGTCGGACCCGGGTAAAGTCGATGTCGTGCGCCCCATACAGCGGGAAACGTGCCGGACAACCGTGGGACAAGCCCGGCCATGACGGCGGACGCAACGGGGATTGAGGGCTGCACGCCGAACTGGCCCACTGTCGAGACCCACCGCCTATACCCGGCGGGGCCATGCACATGCTACTGTCCGCCATCATAGGAGCTGCCATATTGAACGACATCACGGCCCCGCCTGCGCCCCGGCTGACCTCCCTGGCCCATGGTGGCGGCTGCGGCTGCAAGCTGGCGCCGGCCGTGCTGCAGGAGCTGCTGGCCGGGCTGCCGCAGGCGCAGGCCTTCCCCAACCTGCTGGTCGGCAGCGAGACGGCGGACGACGCCGCTGTGTACCGCCTGACCGACGACCTGGCCCTTGTGGCCACGACTGACTTCTTCACCCCCATCGTGGACGACCCCTACGATTTCGGCCGCATCGCCGCCACCAATGCGCTGTCCGACATCTATGCCATGGGCGGCACGCCGATCCTTGCCCTGGCGCTGCTCGGGATGCCGCTGGGCAAGGTCGGCACGGACCAGGTGGGGCAAATCCTGGCGGGCGGCGCCGAGGTGTGCCGGGCGGCGGGCATCCCGGTGGCGGGTGGGCACTCGATCGACAGCGCCGAGCCGATCTATGGCCTCGTCGCGCTCGGCACCGTCCACCCCAGCCGGGTGCAGCGCAACGCGGGCGCGCGGGACGGCGACGCGCTGATCCTCACCAAGGGTCTGGGCGTGGGCGTGTTCAGCGCCGCGCTCAAGCAGGAGCGGCTGGCGGAGGAGGACTACCATACCATGGTCGCCTCCATGACACAGTTGAACAGCGTGGGGCGGGAAGTGGCGGCGATGGAGGGCGTCCATGCCATGACGGACGTGACCGGGTTCGGGCTGCTGGGCCATCTGCTGGAGATGTGCCGCGGCGCCGGGCTGATGGCGCGGCTGCGGGTGGCGGACGTGCCGGTGCTGGCGGGTGCGGCGGCGCTGGCGCAGGCGGGTGTGGGTACCGGGGCAGCAGGGCGCAACTGGGCCAGCTACGGCGCGGAGATCGCGGCGCCGGCGGGGATGCCGGACTGGCGGCGCGGGCTGCTGTGCGACCCGCAGACCAGCGGCGGCCTGCTGATCGCCGCCACGCCGGAGGTGGCGGAGGCAGTGCTGGACCGCGTGCGCGCGGCGGGGTTCGCCCAGGCGGCTGTGGTCGGGACGATGGGCGCGGGGGCGGGCGTCACGGTCATCGAGTGACGATCCAGCCCGGCGCCCAAGGAGCAGCGCCGGCTGCCAGCCGGCCGAGTTGCGCCACGGCACGCCGGGCGCGATGGTACCGGCCATGCCGAATGACCGATGCCCCGACCTGCCGACGCCGCCCGCGCCGGCCAGGGACTTTGCCGCCCCTTCCGTGTTCCGGCCGGAGCACCTGCTGCGGGAAGCCCGGCGCCAGCGGGGCCTGCCGGACCGGGACGTGCCGGCCGTGTGCGTGCTGGACCCCGACGGGGACTTGGTGCGCCACCTACGCCGCACTGGCCAGGCCCGGACTAGTCCGGGATGGGCCTGCTACCACACCGAACTGGCCGAGTTCACGCTCGCGGATGGCACGGCCGCCGGCGTGGTCGGCTGCGCCGTGGGTGCCCCCTTCGCCGTGTTGGTGGCCGAGCAGCTCTTCGCCTCCGGCTGCCGCTTCCTGGTCAGCATCACCTCCGCCGGGCGCATCGCCGACCTGGGCGACCCGCCCTATCTCGTGCTGATCGACCGCGCCCTGCGGGACGAGGGCACCAGCGCGCACTACGTGCCGCCCGGGGCAGGACCGTTCATGGCGGCGCCCGAGCCGGCGCTGCTGGACCGGGTGGAGGCGGCGTTGCAGGCCGCGTTCCCGCACGCCGGCGGCACGGCGCTGCACCGGGGGACGACGTGGACGACCGATGCGCCCTATCGCGAGACCGAGGCCGCCATCGCCCATGCCCGCGCCTGCGGCGCCCTGGCCGTCGAGATGGAGGCCGCCGCCCTGTATGCGTTCGCCACGGCGCGTGGCCTGCCGGTTGCCTGCATCGCCCATGTCACGAACACGATGGGTCAGCAGGCCGGCGACGACTTCGAGAAGGGCGAGGCCGGCGGCTCGCTCACGGCGCTGCGGGTCATCGGGGCCGCTGCGGCTGCGTTCCGGCAGGACGGGGGCACGGCGTCACGGCCAGGGGCGGGTCCGAGCTTGGTGGGTTCAAGCTTGGTGGGATGATTGTAGCGGCTTGAACTCATGCGCGGCGTGGCGGGCACTTATCGGCCTAACCTGGCTCACGCTCGCTAGCATTATCGGCGGCGCCTGGCTCACGCTACGTGGACTCTTGGACACTTTAGATGACTGTGCCAGTGAGGACGTGGCACCGCCCTGCAGCGGCGCCAGCCCTGACTCATGGAAGTGGCCAAAAGCCCACGCAGCGTGAGCCAGAAGGCGCCGATAATCTCACCGAGCGTGAGCCAGTTCAGGCCGATAAGCGCGCGCCCGGCCGCAGATAAGTGCAGGCCGCTACAGCTAACCACTGCAAAACCCGCCAAGCCTCCGATCCGGGCAGTGCCGCCCATTGCCTGCCGTGCCAAGGCGGGCCGCAGCGCCATGCCCGGCCCGCCCGCGCCGTCAGACCCGCCATCGCGCCGCCGCCAGACCGAGCAGGCCAGTGCCCAGCAGCAGAGCCGCCATCGGCTCCGGCACGTCGGTGGGCTAGTTCGTTACGACCGGGGCCGACACAAAATTGATTGTCACCAGGCCGTCGCCGTTTCGGTTGTCTGCGATGGTCACCAAGTCAGCATCGTAGGGAGCGCCCGTGAGGCCGCCAAAGAACGGGGTCCCGCTGCTGCCGCCGAAGCCGCCACCGGCGGTGCCGCCGGAGCAACCGCCGCCACCGCCGCTGCTTGCATTGTTGGTGCCGCCGCCGCCGCCACGGCGAGCTGTTGGCTTCGATGGGCCTGTTAGCCCGGCTAACGCCCACCCTGCAACGCCGCGCCACCTACCATGCCTGCCTGTTCGCGACCTTCAGCCTGTTCTGGACGACAGTGCCGCTGCTGCTGGCCGATATGTTCCATCTGTCGCAACAGGGCATCGCGCTGTTCGCACTCGCCGGCGTGGCGGGCGCCATTGCCGCCCCGGTTGCGGGCCGGGCCGCAGACCGCGGCTGGAGCAAGGCCGCAACCGGGTTGGCGATGCTCGCCGTGGCCGCCTTCCTGCTGCTGAGCTTGCTCGGCTTGTCAGAGTCGAATGCCAGCCTGGCGACCCTCGTGCTGGCGGCGATCCTGCTGAATTTCGGGGTGACCGCGAACGGCGTGCTCGGCCAGCGGGCGATCTACGCGCTCGGCCCCGCGATTCGTGGGCGGCTCAACGGCCTCTACATGGCGACCTTCTTCGCGGGCGGCGCCATCGGCTCCGCCCTCGGCGGCTGGAGCTACGCGGAGGGCGGCTGGTCCCTAGTGATGGAGGCCGGGCTGGTCATACCAGTGCTGGCGCTGGCTTGCTTCTTTACCGAACCCGAGGAGGCCACCCTATGACAGCACAGCCGGCACCGACAGCGCCCCCTCCCGCGGCACGGGTGATCGAGGCCGCGCCGGCCTCCCGGCCCGCGCCTGGACTGGATGGCTTCGAGCATCGCTTCCGGACGGTCGATGGCGTCCGGCTGCACTACGTCGCCGGGGGCAAGCCCGGCGGTGACGCCGTGGTACTGCTCGCCGGGTTCCCGCAAAGGTGGTACGCGTGGCGCAAGGTCATGCCCCGGCTCGCAGCGTCATACCAAGTCATCGCGCCGGACCTGCCGGGGCAGGGCGACTCCGACCGCCCGGAGGGTGGTTACGACACGAAGGCGCTGGCCGTCATGGTCCACGGCCTGCTGCAGCAGCTCGGCATCGGCAAGTATTTCCTGGCCGCGCATGACGTGGGCGCCTGGGTCGCCTATCCCTATGCGGCGCTGTTCGGCGGCGAGGTCCGGCGCCTGGTGCTGATGGATGCTGGCATTCCTGGCATCACCCTTCCGGACGCCTTGCCGACCGCGCCGGCGCGCGCCTGGCGCACCTGGCACTTCGCGTTCCACGCGATACCTGACCTTCCAGAGATGCTGATCGCCGGCCGCGAGCGCGAGTACCTGGACTGGTTCCTGCGCCGCAAGACGGCGAACCCGGAAACGTTCTCGGACGCCGACCTCGAGGAGTACTTGCGCGTTTTCAAGAAGGATGGCGGCCTGCGGGCCGGGCTTGCCTACTATCGTGCCGCCTCCCTGTCGGCGCAGCAGAACCGGGAGCTGGCCGCCGCGCGCAAGCTTGCCATGCCCGTGCTGGCTCTTGGGTCCGACCAGGGATCCATCTCCGACATGGCGTCGCCGCTGAGGGCCTTCGCCGACAACGTGCAAGGCGGCGTGATCCCGTTCTGCGGCCATTTTCTGCCAGAAGAACAGCCGGAGGCGGTCGTCAAGGAACTCATCGCCTTCTTTGGGCAGGCCTGAGCCGATGCGGCGCGTGCATGGAGGCGTGGTCAAGGCGATGGCACATGACCCGAACTTCCCGACTGGGCACGCCGGCCTGATCGCCATCGACAAAATGGGGAACAGGGTCCTCTTTCTCGACCCGGCGACATACGAGACGACGCAGGTCCTGAGCGGCTTTGCGCCCCGGGTGCATGAACTGGCGATATCGCCCGACCACGCCAGGGCCTACGTCCCGATCTACGGGGACGGACGGCATGGAGCCAATCCCAATCCCGGACACCTGATCGCCGTCTTCGACCTGCCAGCCCGGCGGCACATCGGCGACTTCAGCGTCGCACCCTTCCTGGCGCCGCACGGGATGCGCTGGGGTCCGGCGGGCCAGCTCTACTGCGTCTGCGAGGATAGCGGCGTCGTCATTGAGATGGATGCCGGCACCGGGAATATCCGCCACGTCATGGAGACTGGTTCCACGAACGCTCACCGGATCGAGGTGCTGCCGGATGGCTCCAAGCTCTACGCCGAGAACGAGGAGGACCGGTTCGCCACGGTGATCGACCTGCGCTCGCACAAGCGCCTCCCCGACATCCCCGTCCCGAATGGGCTGGCCGGGCTCGGCCTGTCGCCGGATGGCGGCACGATCGTGTTGGTCGATGCGAAGCGGCCGGAGCTGCTGGTGATCGACACCGTGACGGACGAGGTTGTGCGCACCATACGGCTGTCAGGGCACAAGGAAGCAGCCCAGATCGCCCGCTACAGCCCGGATGGCCGCGTTCTCGTAGTCACCAGCCATGACGAGGCGCTCGGCACGATCTTGGGTGCTGATTTTGGCACGCAACGCCCCGTGCGGCTGGGAAAAGGGCCGATGGACATGGCCTTCCACCCCGATGGCCGGACGGCGCTGGTCGGCAACCAAGACGACGGCACGATCACGGTGCTGGACCTGCAGCAAGCGACCGTGCGCCGGACTGTCATTGCCGGCGACGGTGTCGAGGCACTTGCTTTCTTCTAGAACGCCGCTCGCAGCAGCCCTCTGCGACATAGGCTCGGCAAGTGTTGAACGAACCCTCGGTTTCCTTGTGCCGGCCCAGCATGGGCGTGAGGCGGCCGGGAACCAGCAGGAAACCCGTTGCAACCGTCAACGACAGGTCGCACCCTGACAGCCGTCCTTCCCGGTGGTGCCGCGCCCATACCCACCGGCTACGTCCGGGTGCCCAAAAGCGACGGCAGCCAGACGCTCGTCCCAGACGACGGCGTCCCGATCCGGTCGAGGTGCAGCACCTCGGCGAGACCAGGACACCCGGTCCTGATCGCGTCGGCGCGGGTGGTCTCGCCTGAGCCGGAGGCGCTCGTGAGGATGGCAAGGCGCCTGTTCCAGCGTGCTGCCATGCCCGCTTCCATACCGTAACCCCCCGCAGGCGAAAGCAAATCCTCAGCAGCCGAAAATCCTTGGCCCGGCGCTCGTGCCGCGCGACGATGCGGGGCCAACCTGGGGTGCCCCTGATGCGCGCATTCACCGCCTTCATGCTGCTGCTCGCCTGGCCCGCCTATGCGGCTGAGCCGGTCGATGTCGTTCTCGTGCTGGTGTCCGACGTGTCCCGCAGCGTCGATGACAGCGAGTTCCATATGGAAAAACAGGGCTACGTCGCCGCCTTCACCGACCCGCGGGTGCTGAACGCCATACGCGGCGGCCCCGTGGGTGCCATCGCCGTCGCCTACGTGGAGTTCGCCGGACCCTACGAGGTGCGCACGGTGCTGCCCTGGCAGGTGGTGCACGACGCCGCCAGCGCCGAGGCCTTCACCCAGGCGCTGGACGCCGCGCCGCGCAGCTTCGCCGGCCGCACAAGCATCAGCGCCGGCATCGACCGCGCAATGAGCCTGCTGCAATCCAGCGGCTATGAGGCGACGCGCCGGGTGATCGACGTGGCAGGGGACGGCACCAACAATTCCGGCCGCGACGTGCAGGCGGCGCGGGACGAGGCCGTGGAGGCTGGCGTTACGATCAATGGCCTGGCGATCATCAACGAGCACCCAGTCAGCTACACCTATGCCCATGTGCAGCCGCCGGGCGGGCTGACGGAGTGGTACCGCGAGCATGTGACCGGCGGCCCCGGCAGCTTCGTCGTAGAAGTCAGGGAGTTTTCCCAGTTCGGAGAGGCCATGACCCGCAAGCTGATCAGCGAGATCGCCGCCCTGCCCGTCCCCGGCAAGGGGCCGTCGTAATGGGCCTCCTGGTGGACGGCGTCTGGTCGGACCAGTGGTACGACACCGCCAAGTCCAGCGGCGCGTTCGAGCGGTCCGAAAGCCGGTTCCGCAACTGGGTGACGCCGGATGGCCAGCCAGGCCCGGCCGGTCAGGGCGGCTTCGCGGCGGAACCCGGGCGCTACCACCTGTATGTGTCGCTGGCCTGCCCTTGGGCGCACCGAACGCTGATCTTCCGGCAGCTCAAGGGCCTGGACGGGATGATCGGCCTATCGGTGGTGAACGCCGTCATGCGCGACGGCGGCTGGAGCTTCGCCCCCGGCCCCGGCGTGATCCCCGACCCCGGCGGCGCGGCCTTCCTGTACGAGATCTACACCCGCGCCGAGCCGGGCTGCACCACGCGCGTCACGGTGCCCATCCTATGGGACCTGCACACCGGCGCCATCGTCAGCAACGAGAGCGCGGACATCATCCGCATGTTCAACTCGGCCTTCGACGGCGTTGGCGCCACCCCCGGCGACTTCTACCCGGCGGAGCTGCGGTCCGAGATCGACGCGCTGAACGTCCGCGTCTACGCCACCGTCAACAACGGCGTGTACCGCGCCGGCTTCGCCACCACCCAGGCCGCCTATGACGACGCCGTGCAGCCGCTGTTCGACACGCTCGACTGGCTGGACCGCCACCTGGCCCGGCGCCGTTTCCTATGCGGCGACACGCTGACCGAGGCCGACTGGCGGCTGTTCACCACCCTCGCCCGGTTCGACGCCGTGTACGTCGGCCACTTCAAGTGCAACATCCGCAGGCTAGTCGATTACCGGAACCTGTGGGCCTACGCCCGCGACCTGTACGCGCAGCCCGGCGTCCGCGGGACCACAAACTTCGACCATATCCGCCGCCACTACTACATGAGCCACCCGACCGTGAACCCGTACGGGATCGTGCCCGCGGGTCCGGTCATCGACTGGGACGCGCCGCCGCTGCGTGCGCCCGGGCTGCAGATGGCCGACGTGCAGATGGCCAATTTGCCAGGGATGCGGGAGGCTGTCGTTGGAACTGCGTAACCTCGGCCGCTCCGGCCTACGCGTCTCGGCCGTGGGGCTGGGCTGCAACAACTTCGGCGGGCGGATTGGGCTGGAGGAAAGCCGGGCCGTGGTCCATGCCGCGCTGGATGCGGGGATCACGCTGTTCGACACCGCCGACGCCTACGGCGAGCGTGGCGGGTCGGAGACGGCGCTGGGAGAAATCCTGGGGCCGCGCCGCAAGGACATCGTGCTGGCGACCAAGTTCGCCCTGCCGATGGACGACGCTGAAACGCAAAAGGGCGCCAGCCGCCGCTACATCGTGGCCGCCGTGGAGGCCAGCCTGCGCCGGCTGCGGACCGACTGGATCGACCTGTATCAGCAGCACCGCCCGGACCCGCTGACCCCCATCGAGGAAACCTTGCGCACCCTGGACGACCTGACCCGCGCCGGGAAGATACGCTACGCCGGATGCAGTAATCTCCCCGCCTGGCAGGTGGTCGAGGCTGCTTGGACCGCCCGGCACCTGAACCTGTCCGGCTTCGTGTCCTGCCAGGACGAGTTGTCCCTCTTGGTGCGCGGCAATGAGACCGAGTTGATGCCCGCCATGCGCGGCTACGGGCTGGGCCTGCTGCCCTACTTTCCCTTGGCGAGCGGCCTGCTGACCGGCAAGTACCAGCGCAACCAGCCGATGCCCGCCGACGCCCGCCTGACCAAAACGCAGCGCCTGGCTGACCGCTACTTGACCGAGGCGAACTGGACCGCCGCCGAACGCCTGGGCGACTTCGCCGGGGCGCGCGGCCATACCCTGTTGGAGCTGGCGTTCAGTTGGCTACTGTCCCGCACGCCGGTATCCAGCGTGATTGCCGGCGCGACCAAGCCGGAGCAAATCCGAGTCAACGTCGCCGCCGGGGGCTGGGTGCTGACGGCGGACGAGTTGGCCGAGGTGGACCGGATCACCGCTGCACCTGCGTGACAGCGGCCGAGGACGTAGATTGGCCCGGCTAGGGACCGCGCTACAGGACCCTCTTACCTTAGCCCTCTCCCGAAGTGGGAGAGGGAGCCAGCGCAGTCCTTGCCTCCTGTACTGCTGCCCTGAACCGGCCCGCATGTAAACAGCACTCACACATCCGCTAGGCCGGAACTTCCAGGCGGCTGGCTCGTCTTGTCGGGACACCCACTGGACGCCGGAGCATCCCCATGGCAGCGGACACGAAGAAGGTCGCCGACCCGTCGGTTGTCACCGACCCATTGGCTGTCGCCGGCTACAGCGAGGGCACAATCGCGCAGTCTGCAACTGTGCAGCCTGGTGGTGTGCAGCCTGGCGCGACGCTGGCCACCTCCTCAACGATGCTTGCGGACTCCGAGGTCATCCCCGTGCTGCGGGAGACGGTCCGGATCACCAAGCGCGAGGTCGAGACGGGCCGGGTCGTCGTCCACAAGACGGTGGCCGAGCGCGACGAGGCCGTCGAGATGCTGCTGAAGCGGACCGACGTCAGCGTTGAGCGCATTCCGGTCAACCGGGTCGTGACCGAAGCGCCGGGCAGCCGGCAGGACGGCGACACCCTGATCATCCCGATCCTAGAGGAGGTGCTCGTCGTCGAGAAGCGCCTCATCCTGAAGGAGGAGCTGCATATCCGCAAGGACAACAGCGAGCGCACGGTGCACGAGACGGTGCGCCTGCGGAGTGAAGAGGTGCGGATCGAGCAGACGCACGGCGACCAAGCCCACACTGATCAAGCCGGGGTCACCACCCCCGCAACCCACCCGGAGATCTGAGACATGAGCGGTTCCTACGTCAACAACGACAAGCGGTCCGACGCGCTGAACAATGCGGCTGCACACGACAGCGGCCTATATGACCCCAGCACCCACGACAACCAGATTGTGGCGCTGTACAACACGATGGCCGAGGCGAACCAGGCCAAGCAGATGCTGGTCAACGCCGGCATCGAGGGCGGTTCGGTCCAGGTAATGGACAAGTCGGCCGATTCGATGGCTGGTGGCGTGGACTACGAGAGCGGCAACCAAGGCATGTGGGGCGCCATCAAGGCCCTGTTCGTCCCCGACGAGGACGCACACGCCTACAGCCATGCCATCAACAAGGGCCACGCGATGGTCGTGGTGTCGCCCAACCGCACCAGCAACCGCGAGCAGATCATTCACGTCCTAGAGGGCACCAACCCCATCGACTTCGACGCGAAGCTGGAGGAGTGGCGCCAGTCCGGCTACGACTACAGCGGCCCGGCGATGGGTGCCGCGGCCGGCGCTGCCACGTCCGCCACGGTGAACCGCGCGGCCGCCACCCCGGCCAACTATGCCGTGAACCAGACGACGGTGACCGACAACATCCCGGCCTCGGCATCGACGACGGGCGCCGCTGCGAGCATGGCGACCAACACCACTACGGCGGGTTCGATGCCGGCCCGCCAGATGAGCACGCAGGCCACAACGGCGACCAGCCCGGACACCATCAAGGTGATGGAGGAGCGTCTGCGCGTCGGTAAGCGCGAGGTGGCCGCCGGCGCCGTGCGCGTCCGCAGCTACGTCGTCGAGCGTCCGGTCGAGGAGCAGGTCCGCCTGCATGAGGAGCGGGTGAGCGTCGAGCGGCGCCCGGTTGACCGCGCAGTGACGGCTGCCGATGCAACCGGGGCGTTCCAGGACCGTACTATCGAGGCACGAGCCACTTCGGAAGAGGCTGTCGTGGGCAAGGACGTGCGCGTGATCGAGGAGGTTGGCCTGAAGAAGGAAGCCACGGAGCGGACGGAGACCGTGCGCGACACGGTGCGCAAGACCGAGGTCGATGTGGAGGACACCTCTGCCACGGTCCGTCCCAGCACGACGACCTCGACGCCCGGCTCGACCAACGTGCAGGGCAGCACCAGCAGCACCAGTTCGACGGCTGGCGCTACCACCAGCGGCATGAACGCGCCGCGCAAATAGGCGCACGCCTCGGCGGAGCTTGACCATGGGGGAGACTTCGGCCTCCCCTTTTCTTTTTGGGACTATGCGGTCCTGGGTAAGTAAGCTGCCCAAGCTGGCTCTAAGTATGTCATTAAGGGTAGCACAAGGGAATGAATGCCAGTCATCCTCCGTCATGACGGCTTTCGGTTTCTGTTCTACGCCAACAGGGCAGCCCCCGAGAGCCAGCGCACATCCATGTGCTGCGGGACGGGATTGATGCTAAGTTCTGGCTCTGGCCGGACGTCAAGCCGGCATACAACGACGGCTTCAGTGCCGAGGTCCTGCGCGAGCCGACCGCGGTCATCGAGGAGCGCCGAAATGAGATTTCGGGGGCATGGGATGAGTTCTTCGATAGGAGCCAAGGCTGTCCGCTTCGACCAAGATAGCATGTGGATAGACCTATTGGACGGCCGCATGCTCGGTGTGCCGCTGGCCTGGTTCCCGCGCCTGTTGCACGGCTCGGCCGAGCAGCGCAGCCAGGTGGAAATCAGCAGACGCGGTCTGCACTGGGAGGCTCTGGACGAGGACATCTCCATAGCCGGGCTACTGGCGGGGCGAGGGGATCAGACTCGGCCTTAGGCGGCTATGATGGTGACCGGAAATCGACCAGTGAACGCGCCGCGCTAGTAGGCGCGCCTAGACGCGGCCTTAGTGCCCTATCCTCCTCGACGGAGCCGCCCTGATGCGCTGCATAATCCCGATGCGGTGGATAAGTTTGGCGCTGGCCACCTGCTTGCTCGGGTGCAGCGTCCCCCTGCCGGTCACGAGCTTCAGCGCGACCGGGCCAGCCTTCGACCCCATCCGCTTCTTCACCGGCCATGTCCGGTCCTGGGGCGTGCTGGAGGACCGGTCGGGCCAGCCGACCAGCATCGTCATGACCGATTGCGTCGGCGAGGTGGACGGCACGGGCGAACTGCGCATGACCCAGCGCCTGACCATCGGCCAAGACCCACCGACAACGCGGGAATGGCGAATGCACCGCACCGGGCCGAATACGGTGGAGGCCACCGCTAACGACATGGTTGGCCCAGCCACAGGGGAGTCCTCCGGCCGTGCCTTCCACTGGCGCTGGACGCTGGCGTTGCAGCCGGGCAACCCCCTCAAGGACGTCACCATGGAGCAGTGGTGGTATCTGATGGACGATGGCTCCATGCTGAACCGCACCACTGTCAGCAAGCTGGACTTCATTGCAGCCGAGGTCTCCGAACACTTTGCTCCCGTCAAATAGCCCCGACGGCTGGCCCACCCTGCCCGGCACCTGGCCCACCCTGGACGTCTCGCCAGGCGTCACCGCGCGGATCATCCGTGAGATGCCTCCGCTCGACCCGGCACTGGACGTAGCCGTGGAACGGCACTGGCAGGCAGCGTGCCGGCGCCATGACCTGTTCAACGGCCAGGTGTTCTGCGCCGACCGCATCGGGCCGGACGTGATCGAGGGCCACTGGACGGAGTACCGGCGGGAGGTCGCGCAATTCGCTGACCCCGCCCTGGCCTCGGCGCTCGGCCTGCGCTGCCTGGCCGTCTGCGGTGCGGTGTGCTGCCCAGACGGCGTCGTGCTGGGCCGGCGCGACCCGGGCGCGATCTACCAGCCCGGCGAATGGCAGTTGCCGCCGGCCGGCAGCGTGGACCGCGGCGCAGAGCGGGGCGACACCGCCGACCTGCAGGCCGCGTTGCTCAGCGAGTTGCAGGAGGAGCTGGGGATCGGCGGGGACGCGGTGGAGGCGATGCGTCCGCTGTGCCTGGTGATGCACCCGAGTGGCGTGCTGGACCTCGGCATCCAGGTCACGACGCGGCTGAGCGGCGCCGAGATCCTCGCCGCCCACCGGGCGCACGGCAACCGGGAGTACGCCATGCTGGCAATCGTCCCGCCTGGCGGCATCGAGGCCTATGTCGCCGCGCGTCATGGAACGCTGGTGCCGACCGCGCACGAACTCTTGCAGCGCCTCCGCTAGCCGGCCGCAACCCGTCGGTCCCGGCTGCGTCTGGATGGTGCGACCAGCGGGGACCACCATGCAGACCTCCATCATGCATTTCATCGGCCATGCCCTGCGCGGGGTGCGGCCCGGGCCGATGTTGCTGACCAGCAGCCGCTACTCCGGTTGGCTCAGCTTCGCGTTGCGCGTCAGCAGTCCGGCCTTCGGCGAGGGCAAGCCCATGCCGGTGCGCTTCACTCAGGACGGTGCCAGCCTGTTCCCACCCTTGATGTGGGAGGGCCTGCCGCCGCAGACGCAATCGGCGGTGCTGCTGGTGGAGGACGCCGACATCCCGTCATTTCGCCCGCTGACGCACCTGATCGTCCATTCGATCCCGCCGGACATGACGGACCTGGCGGAGGGGGAGATCCCGTTGCGCCTGCGCGGCACGTCGCCTCGCGGCTATGCGTGCGGGCTCAATGCGCTGGGTCGGACGGGATGGACGGCGCCGACACCACCGCCGGGGCACGGGCCGCACCGGTATGCCTTTCAGGTGTTCGCGCTCAACGCCAAGCCGGGGTTCGGCACCCCGCCGGGCCGCACCCGGCTGCTCCGCACGATCCGGCCGCACATCATCGCGCAGGGACGGACGATCGGGACATACGAGCGGGCCTGACCAGCACCTGTCCTTTCGGACCCAAGCCAGCGGCGGGACGATGTCTGGGGACCGTGGGGACGTACCTACGGCTCCTGGATTTGCCGCCTGTCGGCGTCAGGCGGTCAGCGCCGCCACCAGCCACGCTTCTTCTCCGCCGGCTCCGTGCCGTCCACCAGCACCGGAACAATGGCCGGCGCAAGCTCGGGAACTGGGGCAGCTTCCGGGCTGGCAGCCAAGGAGGCTAGGGCTGCCGGTTCGGAGGCGGGCGTTTCGGTTACGGGGGCCTCGGGCGCGTCCAACTCAGCCACGGCCGGCTGCGGCGCCAGCAGCTCCGGGGCGATCAGCTCGGGCGCGGTTGGCTCTGAGGCTGCAAGCTCTGGGCCTGCACGCTCTGGGGTTGGTGGCTCGGCCGTCTCCGGCTCGCCGATCGATACCATCTCGGGCAGCACAACGACCGGCTCCGACGTTTGCATCTCGTCGATGACCGGCATCGTGGCGCTCGGCGTGCTCGCTGGCGCGAACGCCGCAAGGGCGCGCTCCTGCTCCGCCTGCTCGATGGCGTCGAAGATGTCGTAGGCCGTCGTGCCACCGAATGGGTCGGCCGGGGTGGGGCCGGTGTAGGCCGGCACAGGGGGCGGGGCAGACGCCTCCGGTTCCGGCGCGTTTTCGGCTCCAACGTCCGTCTCGTCCCGCCGCCGCCGCCGTCCGCCGCGGCGCCCGCGCCGCTTGACCTGATCCGCCGCCTCTGCCGCGGTCTCGCCTGCCGCTTCCCCAGGCTGATGAGGCAGGGTAGCCGCGCCGCCGGCGTCCGCGCCGTCCCCGGCCGGCAGTCCGTCCATGGCGGCCTCGCCTACGGCAAGCACGGCATCGAACTCGTGCGGCACGTCTGCGGCAGCGACAGGCAACGGTTCCGCGACCGGAGCCTCGTTTTCCGCCGCAACGCCGTCCGCCGCGCCGCCCTCCTCACGCCGCCCGCCCCGCCGCCGCCGCCGCCGCCGCTTGCCGCGCTGGTCCTGCTCCTCGGCAGTCTCGCCGGGGCGGGCCGTCCCGGCATCCATATCGGCTTCTGCGTCCACATCCTCCAACTCTTCGGCCGCGGCCTCCATCGGCTCCTCGTCGAGGTCCTCAAACGGCTCGGGCGGCGCAAGCTGCTGGATCGGCACCGGCAGCTCGCCCGTCGCCGCGGCGCGCACGCGGTCGATGCGAACCTCAGGCGGCAGCAGCGAGTCGTCGGCGGCGAACGCCACCTTCATCCCGTGCCGCTCCTCGATCTCGCCCAGCCGCACCCGCTTGTTGTTCAAGATATACAGCGCGATCGACCCGGCCACATGAACCACGATCTCCGCCGCCCGCCGCTTGCCGCCCTCCTCCTCGATGCCGCGCAGCACGTGCAGAGCCGCGCTCTCGGTGCTGCGGACGGTGCCGGTGCCGACGCAGTGCGGGCAGGTGACGAAGCTGGTTTCGGCGATGGACGGGCGCAGCCGCTGCCGGCTCATCTCCAGCAGGCCGAAGTGGCTGATCGAGCCGAGCTGGATGCGAGCCCGGTCGTCCTTCAGCGCCTCCTTCAGCCGCTTCTCGACGGCGGCGTTGTTGCGCCGGCTTTCCATGTCGATGAAGTCGATGACGATCAGCCCGGCCAGGTCGCGCAGGCGCAACTGCCGGGCGGCCTCCTCGGCGGCCTCCAGGTTGGTCCGCAGCGCCGTCTCCTCGATGCCGCGCTCCCGCGTGCTGCGGCCGGAGTTCACGTCGATGGCGACCAGCGCCTCGGTCTGGTTGATGACCAGGTAGCCGCCAGACCGCAACTGCACCGTGGGCAGCATCATGGCGTCGAGCTGCGTCTCGACCTGCGCCTTGGCGAACAGCGGCTGCGGGTCGCGCCACAACTGCACCTTCTTGGCGTGGGTCGGCATCAGCATCCGCATGAAGTCGCGGGCGGCGCGCCAGCCTTGCTCGCCATCGACCAGGATGTCGTCCACGTCGCGCGAGTACACGTCGCGGATGGCGCGCTTGATAAGGCTGGCCTCCTCGTAGATCAGCGCCGGGGCCATGCTTTTCATGGTCAGCTCACGGATTTGGTCCCACTGGCTCAGCAGGTACTCGCCGTCGCGCAGGATTTCCGCCTTCGGCCGGCTGGCCCCGGCGGTGCGGACGATCAGGCCCATGCCGCGCGGCAGGTCCAGCTCGGCCGTCACCTCCTTCAGGCGGCGGCGGTCGGCGGTGGAGGTGATCTTGCGGCTGATCCCGCCGCCACGGGGCGAGTTGGGCATCAGCACCGAGAAGCGCCCGGCCAGCGAGATGTAGGTCGTAAGCGCCGCGCCCTTCGACCCGCGCTCCTCCTTCACCACCTGCACCAGCAGGATTTGCCGGCGGCGGATCACTTCCTGGATCTTGTAGTTGCGCAGGAAACGGGGCGTGGCGCGCGGCTCGCGGGAGTACTCGCTGTCGGTCTCGCCGCCCAACTGCTCCGGCGGCGGCTCGGACGGGCCGGCATAGGCGGTGTCGGCATCGGCCTCGGCGTCCGGCAGCGGCACGGGGGCGCCGTCGTCCAGGGTAATGGCGTCCTCCGCAGGCATGTCCGACGGCAGCGCCTCGGCCACGGGCGGCTCGACGCCCTGTAAGTCGGGCATGGGGGAGCCGGGCAAGGTGAGGCCGGGCAGTGTGTCTGGGAACAAATCAGGCAGCGCGGCGTCAGGCAGGCTGGAATGCCCGTTGGCGAACGGCACCTCGGCGCCGTCATCCAACGTCATGCCGTCGGAAGCCAGGCTATCAGGCGTTTCACTGTCGGCCGGCATCGCCTCGGCCGGCAATGGATCGGCGGGCGGCGCCTCTGTGGAGTCCGGGGCTTGGTCCTCATGCACGGGGGCGGCGTCTGGCGCAGCCTCGATGCTGCTGTCCTCGCCGGGCAGGGTCGGCTGGTTGGTGTCGGAGGCGGCAGGTTCGGCGCCCTCCGGCGCCATGTCGCTGCCCTCCTCCATCGGACCCTCCTCCTCCATCGGAAAGAGCTGCTCGGCGTCTTCCGAAGCGACGATGATGTCCTGGGCGACCACCGCGGCCTGCGCGACCTGGCCGGGGCGGGGCATCCCCTCCTCCGTCCCACTCGGCATGGCGGGCGGGCGTCCGCGGGCCTCCCTAGCGGCAGCGCGGTCTTCGGCCTCCTCCTCCTCGCGGGCCTCGGCCTCCTGCATCTCCAGCAGGCGCTGCCGGTCGGCGACGGGAAGCTGGTAGTAGTCGGGATGGATCTCGCCAAACGCCAGGAAGCCATGCCGCCCGCCGCCATACTCGACGAACGCCGCCTGCAGGCTGGGTTCTACGCGGACGACCTTGGCAAGGTAGATGTTGCCCTTAAGTTGCTGCTTGGTCGAGGTCTCGACGTCGTAGTCTTCGAGGCGGTTACCGTCCAGGACCACCACGCGGGTTTCTTCCGCGTGGGTGCTGTCGATCAGCATGCGCTTCGTCATGGGATGGGGGACTCCGGTGCGCCAGCTTCACGTGCGTGCTCGGCACGGCGCGGCGGCGGCTGATGGGGCGTTGGGAAAGCGGGTTCCCGTGGAGAAACCCGTGGAACAGTCCAAGGATTGCGCGCGACGTGCTGGGTCCGGTTGTCGGGTGGACGGGCACGGCGATCTGCATGTGGTCCCTTGGCTGCGGGCCGGCGCATGGGAATGCGCCGCCTAGGTTGAGGCGTCGGCGCCCTGCCCGGGGCCGCTGCTGCGTGGCATCGCGCCGCGTTGCATGGAGGCCTCTGGGCGGACCCGGCGCGCAGGAGTGCGCGGCGCGGACGGCGGTGCAGGCTGGCAGGGGGGTCGTGACCGGCGAGGCAGGCCGGGGACGCCGAGGCCGCTGGCGCACCGCCAGGGTGTCGCAACAATGACGCAATCCCTGACCTACCGCAAGTACGCTGCGCGACTCACCCGGAGCGATCGCATATGGCGTAAGAACGCTGCCTGCCTGCTCCCTCTCCTTCCGGGAGAGGGCCGGCGGGTGAGAGGCGGCAGGGGCCTAACTTGCCCGCTGAGAGCGAAGTCCGCTCCCAAGCATGCCGCATGTGGAGCTTGCGGCCTCCCTCACCCCAACCCTCTCCCGAAGGGAAAGGGCGCCGGTGCAGCCCTTATGCCGTATGCGTTCACCATGCTCGCGCATGGTTCCGGACGGCCCGCAACGTGCTATTCTGCCAGCATGAGCAACGTGTCCCGCCGCTTGTTGCTGGCTGCCGCCGTGTCCGCTCCGGCGTCTGCCCTGGGCCGTAACCGTATCGCCGCGCCGACCATCCTGCGCGCCAGGCCGCCCCTGCCCTTGGTGATGCTGGACCCCGGCCACGGCGGCAAGGACCCGGGCGCTATCGGCGTCACCGGCACCTATGAAAAGCACGTCGCCTTTGCCACGGCGGAGGAGCTGCGCCGCCGGCTGGAGCGCGGCGGGCGCTGCCGGGTGGAGCTGACGCGCGGGCGGGACGTGTTCATCCCCTTGGAGGACCGCGTCGCCATCGCGCAACGCTGGGGTGCCGTGCTGATGATGTCCGTGCACGCCGACGCCCTGGCCGACCCCAGCGTGCGCGGCGCCAGCGTCTATACCCTGTCCGACACCGCCTCCGACCCGCAGACCGCCGCCCTGGCCCGGCGCGAGAACAGCGCCGACCGCTTCGGCGGCCCCAGCTTCCACGGCCTGCCGCCTGCGGTCGCCAGCATCCTGGGCAGCCTGGTCCGGCGGGAAACCCGGTCCGGGTCGGTCCGCATCGCCCGCAACCTGGTCGGTGCCATGCAGCCGGACGTGGGCCTGCTTCCCAACCCGTCGCGCCACGCCGGGTTCATGGTGCTGCGGGCCGCCGACATCCCGAGCGTTCTGGTAGAGATGGGCTTCATGTCGAACCAACAGGATGAGGCCGCGTTGCGTCGTCCGGACCACCGCGCACGCGTTGCCATTGCGTTGGCGCACGCCGTGGAACATTTTTTGGAAGGTCCGGAAGCGGGTACCCGCCTAGCGGGCTGAGGCTTGCGGGTATAAAGGCATCCCTAAATGAATAAAGACACACCCAAAGCCGTGCCCCAGCCGCCCCGCGCCTCCCGTCGCACCCCCGTGTCGAAGCCAGCCCGGCCTCCGCGGCGATTCCGCTTCGTGCGCCGGGCCGTGGGCACGGTGCTTGGCCTCGGCGTCGCGGCCGGCGTGGCGGGCGGCGCCTTCGCGCTGCACACCTACAACCGCTATGCCGCTGACCTGCCGACCTTGGACAGCCTGTCGCACTACCAGCCCAAGGTCATGAGCCGGATGTATGCCGGGGACAGCCGGCTGATCGCCGAGCTGGCGACGGAGCGGCGCATCTTCGTGCCTATCGGCGCCATCCCCGACATGGTGAAACAGGCGTTCATCTCGGCCGAGGATCAGAAGTTCTGGACCCACAAGGGCGTCGATCCCGTCGCCATCGTGCGCGCCGGCTGGTTCGACCTGATGCACCGCGGCGAGGGCAAGCGTCCCATCGGCGCCTCCACCATCACGCAGCAGGTCGCCAAGAACATGCTGCTGACCAACGAGGTCAGCATCGCCCGCAAGGTCAAGGAGCTGATCCTCGCGGTCGATATCGACAAGACGCTGCCGAAGGAGCGGGTGCTCGAGCTTTACCTGAACGAGATCTTCCTGGGCCTGCGGTCCTACGGTGTCGCGTCGGCGGCGCAGGCATACTTCAACAAGGGCCTGGATGAGCTGACGGTGCCGGAAGCCGCCTTCCTGGCGGCGCTGCCCAAGGCGCCCAACAACTACGACCCGGCCCGCTTCCCCGAAGCCGCCAAGAACCGGCGCGACTGGGTGCTGGACCGCATGGCCGACGACCGCGCCATCACGCCCGACCAGGCAGCCGCATTCAAGGCGACGCCGATCCTGCGCGCAGCGTTCCAACGGCCGGAGATCGCGCCCGGCTCCGAGTGGTTCGCCGAGGAGGTGCGCCGCCAGGTGATCGAGCAGTTCGGCGCCGACCCTGCCAACAACAGTGGCCTCACGATCCGCACCAGCCTCGACCCGGTGCTGCAAGCCGCCGCCGACACAGCGCTGTGCAAGGCGCTGCTGGCCTATGACCGCAGCCATGGCGGCTGGCGCGGCGTGACCGGGCACCTGGAAGGCGGAACCGGGATGCGGCTGGGCTGGAGCAACCGCCTGGCTGCGTTCCCTCGCCCGCCGGGGATGCTGCCGGAGTGGAACGTGGCCGTCGTGCTGGAGGCCACCAGCGACGAGGCCAAGGTCGGCTGGATCGACCGCACGACCGGCGGCGGGTCGCGCACCGGGTCCATCTACTTGTCCGACCTGGGCTGGGCGCGTCCGGTGCACAAGGACGGCGGCGTTGGCCCCACCCCGCGCCGGGTCGCGGACGTGATGCAGGTGGGCGACATCGTGATGACCGAGCCGGCCCCCGCCAACGCTCCCGGCCACAGCCGGACCGACCGGCTATGGCTGCGGCAGGAGCCTGAGGTGCAGGGCGCCCTGGTGTCGCTGGACCCGGCGACCGGCCGCGTGCTGGCGATGTCCGGCGGATGGAGTGCCGGAAAGAGCCAGTTCAACCGCGCGACGCAGGCGCAGCGGCAGCCCGGCAGCAGCTTCAAGCCGATGGTCTACCTGACGGCGCTGCAGTCCGGCATGTCGCCCAGCCAGCGCGTGCTGGACGGGCCGTTCACCCAGAACCTGGGGGCGGCCGGGGTGTGGGAACCCAACAACTACGGCATGACCTTCAACGGCCCGACGCCGCTGCGGATCGCGCTGGAGAAGTCGCTCAACCTGGTGACGGTGCGGATCGCCGAGAAGGTCGGCATGGATGCGGTGGCCGACAACGCCATCGCCTTTCATGTGGTCGATGGGATGCCGCGCGTGCTGCCGGCGGCGCTGGGCGCGGTGGAAACGACGGTGCTGCGCCAGGCCGCCGCGTATGCCGGGCTGGCGATGGGCGGCAAGGAGGTGCTGCCGTCCATGGTGGACTCGATCCAGGACCGCGACGGCCAGGTGATCTGGCGGCCGACCAGCTTGGCTTGCACCGGCTGCGACGATCCGGCCAGGCCGCCCAGCCTGACCGACGCCCGCCCGCAGATCGCCGATCCGCAGAGCGTGTTCCAGTTGGTGACGATGATGCAGGGCGTGGTGTCGAACGGCAGCGGCCATGCGGCCGGCGCCGGCTTGGGCCGGGCCATTGCGGGGAAGACCGGCACCAGCCAGGACTTCAATGACGCCTGGTTCGTCGGCTTCACGCCCGACCTGGTGACGGCGGTGTGGATCGGCTTCGACGACAACAGCAGCCTGGGCGACAAGGAGACCGGCGGCACCCTCTCCGCGCCGATCTGGCACGACTACATGGCGGCTGCGCTCAAGGACCGGCCCAAGCTGGTGTTCAAGATGCCGGGCGGGCTGAAGATGGCGGCGTGGCAGAGTGGCAATGGCTCCCGCACCGACGCTTTCAAGCCGGATCAGGCGCCGGGGGCCAGTGGCGATACCGTTGGCGGTGGCAGTGGCGGTGGCAGTGGTGGCGGCCATCATGGGGATGGCGGCGGTATGTCCGTCAGCACCGGCGGCGTCGGCATCGACAGCGGCATGGGCGGACTATATTAGGCGTCATGTCCAACGAGTCCGACGCCCTTCACTACGAGATCAAGCAGTCCTTCGCGTTGCTGAGGAGGCATCTTTGACTGGGATGCTTCCGTCGCGCGCCTTGAGGAGCTGAACGCCCTTTCCGAAGACCCGGCGCTGTGGAACGACGCCACCGCCGCCCAGGCGCTGATGCGCGAGCGCAACCGGCTGGCCGGGCTGATCGACGGCCTTCGTTCCATGCAAGCCGAAGCCGACGACGCCGTCGAGCTGATCGCGCTGGCGGAGGCGGAGGGCGACGCCGCCATGGTCGCGGACGGCATGGCGACGCTGGGCCAGGTGATGGAGGAGGCCAAGCGACGCGAGATCGAAAGCCTGCTGTCCGGCGAGGCCGATCCGAACGACGCCTATGTAGAGGTGAACTCCGGCGCGGGCGGGACCGAGGCGCAGGACTGGGCGGAGATGCTGGCCCGCATGTATTCGCGCTGGGCCGACCAGCACGGCTACAAGGTGCAGTTGATGGAGCAGAGCGAGGGCGAGCAGGCCGGCATCAAGTCGGCGACCATGCAGGTCAGCGGCCCCAACGCCTATGGCTGGCTGAAGACCGAGGCCGGGGTGCATCGCCTGGTCCGTATCAGCCCGTTCGACAGCGCCGCCCGGCGGCAGACCAGCTTCGCCAGCGTGTGGGTCTATCCGGTGGTCGATGACAACATCGAGATCGAGGTGAATGAGGCCGACATCAAGGTGGACACCTACCGGGCCAGCGGCGCCGGCGGGCAGCATGTGAACAAGACGGAGTCGGCGATCCGGTTCACCCACATCCCCACGGGCATTGTCGTGGCCTGCCAGACCGACCGCAGCCAGCACCGCAACCGTGCGACGGCGATGACGATGCTGAAGGCCAAGCTGTATGAGGCCGAGCTGCAACGGCGGGAGGCGGCGTCCAACGCGACTGAGGCCGCCAAGACTGACATCGGCTGGGGACACCAGATCCGCAGCTACGTCCTGGCGCCTTACCAGATGGTGAAGGACCTGCGGACCGGCGTGGAGAAGGGCAACCCCGGCGCGGTGCTGGATGGCGACCTGGACGACTTCATGGCCGCCGCCCTGGCCGCCCGCGTCGGGGCCACCCGCAGCGATGCCAGCGCGCAGGCGCAGTAGCTGCCTTCTCTCTCCCTCCGGAAAAGGAAGGGAGAAGGCTGTTTGAACACTGGCAAACCAAGTCCTTCCCGTGCTGTTATTACCAGATAATCGTCCTGGGGAGGACATCTGATGGACGGCCAAACCACCCTGTCCAGTCCAGCCTTCGCGTCCCGGCAAACCTTGCCCGACGTTTTCGAGACCGACGTGCCGAACCGGCTGGACCGCCTGCCATGGAGCCGGTTCCATACGCTGGTCGTGATTGCCCTGGGCATCACCTGGATCCTCGACGGCTTGGAAGTGACGCTCGTCGGCTCGCTATCCGGCGCTATCGCCGCCAGCCCGCGCCTGCAACTGACGGAGGCCGAGGTCGGCCTGACCGCCAGTGCCTACCTGGCCGGCGCCGTCATCGGCGCACTGTTCTTCGGCTGGCTGACCGACCGGCTCGGGCGCAAGAAGCTGTTCACGCTGACGGTGCTGGTTTACTTGGTCGCCACCATCGCCTCCGGATTTTCCTGGAATATGTGGTCGTTCATCGCGTTCCGCTTCATCACGGGGCTGGGCATCGGCGGCGAGTACGCGGCGGTGAACTGCACCATCCAGGAGATGATCCCCGCCCGGCGGCGCGGCTTCACTGACCTGGTGATCAACGGCAGCTTCTGGCTCGGCGCGGCGCTGGGCGGCCTCGGCGCCGTGGTGGCGCTCGACCCGGCTGTCATGGACCACGAGCTGGGCTGGCGCGCCGCCTTCATTATCGGCGGTCTGATCGGCATAGTCGTGCTGTTCCTGCGCCGCTTCATCCCGGAAAGCCCGCGCTGGCTGATGACGCACGGCCGGCCGGAGGAGGCCGCAGCCGTCGTGTCCCTCATCGAGGCACGGGTGGAGCGGGAGACAGGGGCGCCACTGCCGCCGGTCCCGCCCGGCAAGCTGCGGCTGCGCCGTCATAATAAAGGGTGGTTCCTGCACAGCCTGCGAATCCTGGTCACGCAGTATCGCAGCCGCACCGTGCTGGGCCTGGCGCTGATGGGGTCGCAGGCGTTCTGCTACAACGCGGTGCTGTTCACTTATGGCATGGTGCTGACCCGCTTCTATGGGGTGGGGATGGGCAGCATCGGCTGGTTCATGCTGCCGTTTGCGCTGGGCAACTTCATGGGGCCGCTGCTGCTGGGGCCGCTGTTCGACACGCTCGGGCGCAAGATGATGATCACCGCGACCTACGCGCTGTCCGGCATCCTGATGATCGGCGTCGGCTTCTTGTTCGTGCAGGGCCGGCTGGATGCGCAGGAGCAGACGCTGGCCTGGACGGTGATCTTCTTCTTTGCCTCGGCCGCGGCATCGTCGGCCTACCTGACGGTGGGCGAGACGTTCCCGCTGGAGTGCCGGGCGGTGGCGATCTCGGTTTTCTATGCGTTGGGCACGGCGGTGGGCGGCATCGCCGGTCCCGCCGTGTTTGGCAGCCTGATCCAGACCGGTGCGCGCAGCGAGGTGCTGCTGGGCTACCTGCTGGGCGGCGGGCTGATGATCGGTGCGGCGGTGGTGGAGGTGTTCCTGGGCGTGAGCTGCGAGAAGCGGTCGCTGGAGGAGGTCGCCCCGCCATTGTCCGCTGCGTGAAGCCTCGGACATGAAACCTTGGGGCGCGCGCCCCGTTGGCGCCATACGGCGTTGGGCCGTTCGGGAGGATTGGCAATGGTTGACGAGAACCGGGTTGAGGGTGCGTTCGACAAGGCCAAGGGCGCCATCAAGGAAGGCATTGGCAAGCTGACCGGCGACGAGAAGCTGCAAGGTGAGGGCATGGCCGACAAGGCCAAGGGTACCGGCGAGAGCGCCGTCGGCGGCGCCAAGGACACCGTGCGCGACGCAGCCGACAAGATTTAGCTGCTCGACCCAGGCTGATGCGCGGGCGCCCTGGTGGCGCCCGTTTGCATTTCGGCCCCTCCCGCAAGCTGCCGGGATGCGCCATATGGCGAGTGGTGGATGGAGTGCTGGGGTTGGTTGACCGTCAAGAGTACCGCAACGCAATGGCCCGGCTTGGCGCCGCAGTCAGCGTCATCACGACGACGGGGGTGGATGGCGACGCCGGGTTCACCGCCTCTGCGGTGTGCAGCGTCACTGACGACCCGCCGACCCTGCTGGTGTGCATGAACCGCGGCGGCTCGCTGCACGATGCCATGAAGGCGAACGGCGTGTTGTGCGTCAACACCTTGGCTGCAGCGCAGGAACACCTTTCCCCGCTGTTCGCCGGGTTCGTGGACGTTCCAATGGCCGAGTGGTTCGACGCTGCCGCCTGGACGACGCTGGTCACGGGGTCGCCGGTGCTGGCCGACGCCGTGGTATCGTTTGATTGCCGGATTGCCCAGGTGACGGAGGTTGGCACCCACAGCGTGCTGTTTTGCGAGGTGCTGGCGATCCAGGCAGGGCCGGCGCATGAGGGGCTGATCTATTTCGGCCGGTCCTACCACCGGATTACGGTGGCGGCTTAGGCCTGAGCCGCTTGCCCCTCTTCCGGAGCAAGAGGGAGCCGAGCCGGTTCGGTCCTCGCCTTGCGGCTACCCTGATTGAGAACGGCCCGGGACAGGCCCGGGCCGCCGTAGGCGCATACGCTCCGGGGGTCACATTTCGGAGTAGTTGCCGTTCTTCCAGACGTAGAACACGTAGTCCGGCACCGTCGGATCGCCCTTCTTGTCGAACGTAGTGCCGCCTAGCACGCTATCCCACTTCTGGCCGCCGCGCAGGGTATCGGCGACCTTCTTGCCGTCGGGGCTGTTGGCCTTCTGCGCCGCCTCCGCCCACACCTGTAGGGCTGCGTAGGTATAAAGCGTGTAGCCCTCGGGATCGATCTTGTTGGCCTTGAACTCCGATACGACGGACTGCGCGGCCGGGCGCTTGCGCGGGTCGGAGGCGAAGGTCATCAGCGTGCCCTCGCCGGCGGGGCCGCTGATCTGCCAATACTCGTTGGTCACCAAGGCGTCGCCACCGACCATGGTGATGTTCATGCCCTGCTCCTTGGCCTGGCGCGCGATCAGCCCGGTCTCGGTGTGGTAGCCGCCGACGTAGATCACCTGCACCCCGGCCTGCTTCATCCGGCTGATCAGGGCGGAGTAGTCGCGCTCGCCGGGGGTGTAGGCGGCGTACATCGTCTCAGTGAGTCCGTTGGCGTTGAGCGACTTCTTGGTCTCGTCGGCCAGGCCTTTGCCGTAGGCGGTGTTGTCGTGCAAGACCGCGACCTTCTGGCCCTTGAAGCGGTCGGCCATGAACTTGCCGGCGATCAGGCCCTGCTGGTCATCGCGCCCGCACAGACGAAATGTGTTCCAGCCGCCCTCGTCGGTGTACTTGGGGTTGGTACTGGCGGGGCTGATCTCCAGCACGCCCTCCTCGCCATAGACCTTGCTGGCCGGGATGCTACTGCCGGAGCAGTAGTGCCCGGCGACCACCACAACCTTACGGCTGGCCATCTGGTTGGCGACCGACACGGCCTGCTTCGGGTCGCAGGCGTCGTCGCCGATCTCCAGCACGAGCTGCTGGCCCAGCACGCCGCCGGCCTTGTTGATGTCGGCGACGGCCTGCTCGGCCCCGGCCTTCATCTGCGCGCCGACTGCGGCATACTCGCCGGTCATCGGACCCACGGTGGCAACGTGGATCTGGGCGTGCGCGGCAGCCATGGTGGCCAGCATGGCGACGCTGGCAAAGAGTGTCCTGCGGAGCATGGGTTAGTTCCCTCGAATTCGTGAACGAGGGAACGTTAGGCCCAAGCGGGCGCGGCGGGAAGGTGCTAATGCGGCGCTAAAGGGGCATCAAAGCCGTAGCGGGCCAGCACCGCCAGGCCCTGCGCCGATAGGGTATGGCTTATAAACGGCAGCGCACCCCTTGGGTCCCGGGTTTGCAGCGCCGTCAGGCCATATTAGGTGCCGACGGACAGTCCAGGCGGCAGCTTCGCGACATCTTCCGTGTGCGCCGCAGGGAGCAGGCTCGCCAAGACTGCCACAACCGCAGCCGAGGTCCAGCGCCTCAGTGCGCTCCTTCCAAGTAGGCCGCCCGGATTTCTGGCCGGGCCAGCAGCTCCGCCCCTGGCCCGGCCATGGTGATAACGCCGTTGACCAGCACGTAGCCGCGGTGCGCCAGGCGCAGGGCCTGAAAGGCGTTCTGCTCCACCAGCAGCACCGTCAGCCCTGTGTCGCGGTTCAACTGCCGGATCGCCCCGAAAATCTGCCGCACCACCAGCGGCGCCAGGCCCAGGCTGGGTTCGTCGAGCAGCAGCAGGCGTGGCTGGCTCATCAGCGCGCGGCCGATGGCGAGCATCTGCTGCTCGCCGCCGGACAGGGTGCCGCCGCGTTGGGACAGGCGCTCCTTCAGCCGGGGGAACAGGCCGAACACCAGGTCTCGCGTGGCCTCGTAGTTCTTCATGCCCACCACCTGCGCGCCCATCAGCAGGTTCTCATGCACGGACATGCGGCCGAAGATGCGGCGGCCCTCGGGGGACTGCGCGACGCCCATGTGCATGATCTCGTGCGTGGGCAGGGCGGTGATGTCCTGGCCGTCCAGCAGGATCTGGCCGTCGCGAGCGTGCGGGCTGCCGCAGATGGTCATCATCAGGGTGCTCTTGCCGGCCCCGTTGGCGCCGATCAGCGTTACGATCTCGCCAGGCATGACCTGCAGATCGACGCCCTTCAGGGCCTGGATGGCGCCGTAGTACGCGGTGACGCCAGACAGGGCCAGCAGGGGCCGCGTCACGCCTCCACCGCCAAGGGAGCATCGGCGTCGTCCTCGTCGCCCTCGCCGAGGTAGGCGGCGATCACGTTGGGGTCGCCGCGGACGTGGGCCGGGTCGCCGTCGCTGATGCGCTTGCCGTGGTCCAGGACGACGATGTGGTCGCTGATCCGCATGACCACGCCCATGTCGTGCTCGATCAGCAGGATGGAGCAGCCGTCGGCCTGGATGGACTTCAGCAGGCCCGCCAGCTCGTCGCTTTCCCGGGGGTTCAGCCCGGCGGCCGGCTCGTCCAGGCACAGCAGCACCGGGCTGGTGCACATGGCGCGGGCGATCTCCAGCCGGCGCTGGTCGCCATAGGGGAGCGCGCCGGCCGGGTCGTCGGCGCGGTGCAGCAGGCGGATGCGGTCTAGCCAGCCGCGGGCGCGCTCGATGGCCAGCAGCTCTGCCCGGTGGTGCCCGCCCAGGCCGAACACCGCTAGCAGGCCCGATCCGACGTTGGGCATCAGCATGTTGTGCTGCGCGACGAGCAGGTTCTCCAGCACCGTCATGCCCGCGAACAGCCGGATGTTCTGGAACGTGCGGGCGACGCGGGCGCGGCGAGCGATGCGGTGGCCGGGCAGGGTCTGCAACGGGAAGGCCGCGCCGTCCGGGTGGGTCAGCACGATGCCGCCGGAGGTCGGGCGGTAAAAGCCGGTGATGCAGTTGAACACCGTCGTCTTCCCCGCGCCGTTCGGGCCGATCACCGATGTGATCTCCCCCCGCCGCGCCTCAAACGACAGGGCATTCACCGCCGTCAGGCCGCCGAAGCGCATCATGAGGTCGGTGACCTGCAAGAGGGGAACTTGCAAGAGCAAGGGGCTATCCACGGCCTTCCGCCACCAGCTCCGCCGTGATCTCCCGCCGCTGTCCCAGGGCGACGCTCGGCGTGCGGCCCGACACCAGGCCGCGCGGGCGCAGCACCATGATCAGCACCAGCGCGCCGCCGAACATCAGCATCCGGTAGTCCTGCAAGTCGCGGAAGATCTCGAACCCGCCGATCATCACAACCGCCGCCAACGCCGTGCCTAACTGGCTGCCAAGCCCGCCCAGCACGACGATGGCCAGCACGATGGCGCTTTCGATGAAGGTGAAGCTCTCCGGGCTGATGAACGCCGCGCGGGTGGCAAAGAACGCCCCCGCCAGCCCGCCGAACCCGGCGCCGATGGCAAAGGCCGTCAGCTTCGTCACCGTCACGTTGATGCCCAGAGACCGGCAGGCGACCTCATCCTCCCGCAGCGCCTCCCAGGCCCGGCCCAGCGCCACGCGCCGCAGCCGCAGCGCCACCCAATTGGTCAGCAGCGCCAGGCCGAGGATGACATAGTACAGGAACGCGACCCGGTGCGTCGGGCTAGGCTCCAGGCCGAAGGTCCCGGCGAAGGTGCCGGGTCCGCCGGCCATGGAGAACTGCAACCCGAACAGGGTCGGCCGCGGGATGCCGCTGATGCCATTCGGCCCGCCGGTGATGCTGGCAGCATTCAGCAGCACGATGCGGATGATCTCGCCGAACGCGAGCGTGACAATGGCCAGGTAATCGCCCCGCAGCCGCAGCACGGGGAAGCCGAGCATGACGCCCCACAGCGCCGCCAGCAGCCCGGCCAGGGGCAGGCAGGTCCAGAACCCCAGCCCGAAGGTCTGCGCCAGCAGCGCGTAGGAGTAGGCGCCGACCGCGTAGAACGCGACGTAGCCGAGGTCCAGCAGACCCGCGAGGCCGACGACGATGTTCAGCCCCCAGCCGAGCATGACATAGGTCAGCACCAGGATGCCGAGGTCGATCACGTAGCGCCCGAACAGCATCGGCAGCAGCACCGCGAACGCCAGCAGCAGCGGCGCGGCAAAATGTCCGTATTGCGTCAGGGTCTCGGCCAGGCGGCGGTTGGCGCGGTATTCGGCGGGGCGGTTGCGCCGGGTCAGCAGCCAGCCCAGCCGGGCGATGAAGATGCCGCCCACGATGGAGGTCAGCAGCACCGGCCGCGGAATCAGGAACATGCCGGTCGGTTCGGCCTCGGTCTTCACTCCGATCATCGCTGCGAACAGCCCCAGCGCCACCAGCGCCGTCAGCCCGGCGTCGCGGAGGGCCGCAACCGGGCGCGTCATACCTTCTCCAAGTCCGCGCGGCCCAGCAGGCCCGTCGGCATGAAGATTAGCACGATGATGAGCACGCTGAACGCCGCCACGTCCTTGTACTGCACGCTGAAGTAGGCGGACCAGAACGTCTCGATCAGCCCGATGGCGAGGCCGCCCAGCACGGCGCCGGGCAAGGAGCCGATGCCGCCCAGCACGGCGGCGGTGAACGCCTTCACCCCGGCGACGAAGCCGATGAAGAAGTCGATGACTCCATAGTATAGCAGGAACAGCAGCCCCGCGACCGCCGCCAGCGCCGCGCCGATCACGAAGGTCAGGCTGATGGTGCGATCAGTGTCGATGCCCAGCAGCCCCGCCATCTTCTGGTCCTGCTCGCAGGCGCGCATCGACCGGCCGAGCGGCGTCGCGGTCACCAAGTAGGTGAAGGTGCCGAGCACGACCAGGGTCACTACTACAATGACCATCTGCATCCAGGACATCTGCACCTGGAAGCCGTCGAGGTTCAGGATCTGCACGCCGCCGGGGATGACGGGGGCAATGACCTTGACGCGGGCGCCCTGGCTGACCTGGGCGAAGTTCTGCAGCACGATAGACATGCCGATAGCGCTGATCAGCGGTGCCAGGCGAAAGCTGCCGCGGAGCGGACGGTAGGCGATGCGCTCGATGGTCCAGCCGTACAGGGCGGCGATCCCCGCGGCGAACACCAGGGTCAGGGCGAGGGCGAGGGGGACGGAGGTGATGCCCAGCCCGGACAGCGCCGTGAGGGCGATCAGCGACAGGAACGCGCCGATCATGAACACGTCGCCATGGGCGAAGTTGATCATGCCAATGATGCCATAGACCATGGTGTAGCCGACCGCGATCAGGCCGTAGATCATGCCCAGGGTGACGCCGTTGATGAGCTGCTGCAGCGCGTAGGCCAAGGCGTCTCCTCGGGGGTTGCCGTCCCCTATGCAGAGAACACGGGGCTGAGTTGCTATGCAAGCAGCGTTCCTTGGGCGGGCCAGGCCGTCTTGCAAAGGCGGGAAGGCGCTGCTATCTCGCGGTCACGGCAGGATGGGCGCCTAGCTCAGTTGGTAGAGCAGCTGACTCTTAATCAGCGGGTCGTTGGTTCGAACCCAACGGCGCCCACCAAA
>JAABUX010000681.1_pt1 | contig 56049 bp, 43 predicted proteins | sample 5561851 | NCBI WGS metagenome assembly JAABUX01 (sample SAMN10711883, study PRJNA513361) | rock metagenome | isolation source: Antarctica rocks | place: Antarctica: Victoria Land, Richard Nunatak red sandstone | collected 2016-01-03
ATGGTGTGGTTGGCATTCCTTTGTAATTTCTCCTCACGTTTGATGAGAGAAGTGTAGCAGATTCTTACCCAATTGCGAGGGTTTCACCAAAAAGTTTCAAGAGCCAGTATACCATCGGCTCTAATAATGAGCGAGGTAAAAGCTTTGCTTGGTCAAATTATTGAACGCTTACCCACTTCTCATTAAAAAGAGAATACGATAAAGACACGTCAATTACATAAAGAGCTAGAAGCAGACCTATATAATGCTTCTAGTACATCGAGGCAGAGAAACATCCATAATCTAAACCATTGAAAACCGGGTGCTGGCACACTTCGGTTTTCAATGGTTTCCTTTTAAACACAGAACTGCCTCAGGAACTAGCCTTGCTAGCATTTGGGAAAAAGGGTGTGCGCTCGTGTTGGCACGAAAAACCCCTAAGCACCTCAGATTGTGGGTGCTAGTTCCTCATTTGTAGGCACGAATGCTTGCTCGTCTCTCAACTTCAGCATGGCGAAGGCGGCAGGGATGCTGCCAACGAAGATCAGTGCGAAGCAGATAAGTTGAAGAATACTCTGATGTGTGCCGTAGCCAGCTGCCTGAAAGGGAATACCCACGATAAAAAGGCAGGCAGCCCACAAAGGGATTGCTCGTGATCGTATCAGTGCAATACCCAGAACTATGTAACCAAGCAGGTGTCCAATAACCCACGATGTTGCAAGCAAAAAAATCGCTCCCTGAGAAAAGACATATTGGAACATTGCCGCGTTGGACGCACTCGCGCCAAAATGTCCCAAGCCAGCAGCCAGAGCTTCTGGTCCCACAAACACCACAAACGGAAGTGACCCTGCTAGACCGAGAATCATCCCAATTGTTGCCAGCCAAGGTGAACGCCGCATGGCAAGCAGTCCCAGGCCAATAAAGCTTAACGGAAAGACGTATGCGGTTACGGCGTTGAGGTAGAGGAATAACTGGATTTGTAGAGGGCTGGCTGCCTGGAAGTTGGCGGCCAGAACACGCGCGGATGCAGGGACACCAACGCCACCAGTAGGGTCGAGGGCGAATCCCAGGAACAAAACCAGCGGTGCCAGGACGATGCATAGAGCGAAACAGGCGCGGTGAAACTTGCGATAGGCAGGATCAGTGGCAGGCTGAGGGGTAGATAGATCCATGAGAAAATCCCTTTCTAGACTCAAGAGCGGCTTCCTCGGGAGCCATGTTTCAACAAACATGGCCTCTGGTTGAGAAAGCCTGTAATGTGTTCAGGAGTACCACTTCTCCCTCTCATCCGATCCGAATGAGAGGTCATTCTACAACGGGCTGAAGCAAATGCTGGGTCAGAAGCTGCGCAAGCCACGTTTCATAGCGCACAGGCCCCCAGTGTTGTTCTACAACCAGCATCCGATAGAGATCATAGCTTGTCAGACCCCACAGCACATCAGTGGCCTCCTCAAGTGAGAGGTCTTGACACAACATCCCTTGTTCGTCCAGGTATGCCACCAAGCGACCCTGGTTCTGGTGCCGCCTCATCTCGATCTCCCGTGCCAAATCCGCCAGTTCAGGAGCCACGGCATGAGCTGTTCGGAGTAATTCGAGTTCCAAGACAAGTGGTTCGTAAGCCTGACGAGTAATCTGGGCCACGAGCAACACCCGCCGTGAGGGTTCCGCGGTCGCGCGAAGTTCGTCCAAGAGGTGCTGGACATGTGAGCCGAAAGAGTCGGGATTGACCACTTCGGCGAGGATTCCACGCTTGGAGCCAAACACCGCTGAAATCGTTTTTGGAGAAACCTCAGCGAGCTCTGCGATGGCTTCTAGCGTTGTCCCTGCATAGCCACGGCTCTCGAACAGTTCACGAGTTGCCACCAGGATACGTCGGCGCGTTTCCTCTGCCTGGCGCTGGCGTGCTCGTGAGTGATAGGGGCGTTTTCCCTCGCTGGATTGAGATGCATTTTCCATAGAAATAGTATACACTATTCAATAGCAAAAATGCTAGTCAATAGGTGCTTATATGCCGAACTTCTCTCTGGAAGAGTTCTTCTTGACCTCTCTCTGCAGAATGGGAGGCGCGTTCACATGAGCGAGTGATGACCACGCACAATTAGAGGCTGGCTAAGGGCGCACCTGACTTTGTCTGTCAACATCGAGAGAAGAAGCGGAAAACGCAAAAGAAAAAGAGGGTATCCATGCCGAAGCACGCTACTGCCATTGCCTTGAGTGAGCAAGAGCAAGAGGGATTACTCCAGATGACGAAACGACACCGGAGTGAGCAACATGTGGTACGGCGTGCGCGTATCGTGCTGCACGCTGCCCAGGGACACTCCAATGCGCAGATTGCCCAAGAGTTGGGTGTCAACGTAGACACGGTGCGGTTGTGGCGGGATCGTTGGGCTGAACTGCAAAGGATTGAGCTAGAAATTTTGAGTATAACAGAACGGCTACATGATGCTCCTCGTCCTGGAGCGGTCCCGAAGTTTCGTCCCGAACAACGTGCGCAGATGGCGGCCTTGGCATGTGAAGCTCCGAGTCAAACTGGTCGGCCGATCAGCCGGTGGACGGGGAGAGAAATCGCCGACGAACTGAAGGCGCGAGGCATTGTCGAGCAGATCTCGGCTCGGCATGCCGCGCGTTTACTTAAAAAAGGGGCCTTCAACCGCATCGGTTCCGCTACTGGTTAACTGCGGTCCCAGATGCACAGCGGGACGGGAAAATTGTGGAAGGATGCCAGGTATACGCAAAAGCGCCGACGCAAGCGCAACACGGAGAACGGACCATCAGCCTAGATGAGCTGACCGGGGTGCAAACCTTGGAGCAGAAGCATCCTAACTTGCCAATGCAGCCAGATCATGTGTTGCGGCGAGAATTCGAGTACATCCGGCATGGGACGCTTTCCTGGTTTATCAATTTCGATGTAGTGAGTGGAGAGGTTATTGCACCATCTTGGGGACCGACACGAACCGAGGAAGACTTTGTCGCTCACGTCCAGTGCTTGATAGCGAGCGATCAGAAAGCGAGCCGATGGCACATCATGCTGGATAACCTGAATATTCATCAATCAGAAAGCCTCGTCCGTTGGATTGCTGAGCGCGAGGGCATAGCTCAGGATATATTGGGCATTAAAGGCAAAAGCGGCATTTTACAGTCAATGGAAAGTCGGGTAGCGTTCTTGCACGCTCCCACGCATCAGGTCGTGTTTTATTACACGCCCAAGCACGCGTCGTGGATGAATCAGGTGGAAATCTGGTTAAGTATTCTGGTCCGTAAGCTGCTCAAACGCGGCAATTTCTCCTCGCTTGAGGACTTACGTGACCAAATCCTCGCCTTTATTGCCTATTACAATCGCACGATGGCTAAGCCTATCAAGTGGACCTATACGGGTCTGTCCCCTGATCATGGAGCTATTTGAGCCTCACTGTACTAGCCTTTTTTATATCTTCCAATAAAATAATAGCAGATAACCAATAAACAATCATACCTAATGAATAAGGAATCCACGAAACAGGCTAGCAAGAACGCGTTAGCTAGCAACATTGACACTCACTTTTCCAGACAGATACAATAGGAGATAGTATAAGAAACTGTGTGGTTTCTCTCACTTCCCAACGTCCCGCAATATACGCAGAAGATGAGGCAAATTCGATGAAGATGTTTGTTTGTATAAAACAAGTACCCGACCCAAATACGACGGTAAGCAAACTCGACCCAAACACCAAACGCCTTGTACGTAGTGGTGTCTCCCTCGTTCTCGATCCAGGCGACGAAAGCACTATTTCCGCAGCCATCAGGCTCCGCGACACTATCGGTAATAGCGAGCTTACCGCCGTGAGTATGGGACCTGCATCCGCTCAAGAGGCGATGCGCCGTGCCCTCGCCATGGGCGTAGACCGTGCCATTCTGGTGACAGACCCCGCGCTGGCTGGCTCCGACGCTATTGGTACAGCACGCGTCCTTGCCGCCGCCCTCAAAAAAGAGGGTGCGGAACTCGTCCTGTGTTCAACAGAGAGTACCGATGGCTATACAGGTATGGTACCTGCTGGTATCGCTGAGTTTCTTGGCCTGCCACAACTGACCTTTGCTCGCGAAATTAAAATCGAAGGCTCCAAAGCGGTTATTAAGCGCGTTACGCCAACCGGCTATAAGACAGTCGAGGCACCTGTTCCTGCCGTCATAACCATTGCCAGCGGTTCGTATGAAGCCATCTACCCAACGATGAAAGGTATCATGAGTGCTAAGAAAAAGCCATTTGCACAGCTCGCACTCAGTGACCTCGGCATCGACGCATCACAGGTCGGCGAGGCGGGCGCACGCGAGCGTGTCTTAGCGATTGGTTCAGCCGAAGCACGTGCAGCGGGTCAAATCGTCAAGGACGATGGCAACGCAGCACAAAGCATCGCGGACTTCTTACAACGTTATCAGTTGCTGTAGTACACATAAGGAGAAAAAACATGGCAAATACAACCTGGGTACTGATCGAACTGGATAACGGCAAACCTGTTCGCTCAGCACTAGAAGTTCTTGGCAAGGCGGCGAAACTGGGACGTGCCGAGGCCGTTGTGCTTGGTGCAGCCGCAGCAGAGGTCGCACCTACACTTGGCGAATATGGTGCGGAAAAAGTTTACGTACACGCCGACGCCGCGTATGACAACTACCTGACGCTGCCAGCAGTCGAAACGCTCAGCAACCTGCTCAAGCAACATCAACCCTCAATTCTATTGCTTGCCACCACCTATGATATGCGTGATATCGCTGCACGTCTCAACGTTCGTAACAATCTGGGACTCATCACCGACGCCACCGACCTTGCCTATGCGGATGATGGCGTCAAGGTGACGGTGCCGTGGGGCGGCGAAACCGTTGTTACCGCTACAAATCCACATGGTGGGACAGGCATTGTGCTGACACGTCCAAAAGCTTTTGGCTTAGAGAAGTTTGAAGGTCGCACAGCAGAAGTTGAGACGATCAACGCGACCTTGAGCGCAGAATCGCAGTCTATCAAAATCGTTGAAAGCGTCGATGTCGCCAGCGATGGGCCAGCACTGGAAGATGCAGCGGTTATCGTCAGCGGCGGGCGTGGTCTCGGTAAAGCTGAGAATTTCCACTATGTCGAGGAGCTTGCAACGGTTCTTGGTGGTGCCCCCGGCGCAACACGCGCTATCGTCGATGCTGGCTGGCTACCATACAGCTATCAGGTTGGGCAGACGGGCAAGACCGTCAAGCCAACGCTGTATATCGCGGCTGGTATCAGTGGTGCTATTCAACACCTTGCCGGTATGAAAGGCTCCAAATATATCATCGCCATTAACAAAGATGAACACGCCCCCATCTTCGCCGTAGCCGACTATGGCGTTGTGGGCGATGCTGTCGCTATCCTTCCTAAACTTACAGAGGAAGTGAAGCGGCGTAAATCATAATGACCTATTAGGAGGATATAGTGCTATATCCTCCTTGCAAAACCTGATGTATAATAGGCGCAGAGTATTCCGATTAGACAGGAGACAGCATATGTCAAACACAACTGAGAAAATCCACACACTCGTCGAAAAACTCTCGCCGCAAGATCAACAGTTAGCTTTAGAGATGCTTGAGGAATTGGCCCAAACACATCAGAAGAATTCGTCTACATCAAAGCTACCGCCTGGTACACCAGGTTCTGCTCTAACAAAGTTTACGCTATCACCCGAAGATGCTGAAGCAATGGAGCGTGCAATACAAGACTGCGAGAGGATAGAGCCATATGAGCGTTAGCTACTTGGTTGATACAAGTGTGCTTATACTCTCATTAAAGGCTATAGGCGATATACGCCAGCGTTTAGACAGATTGCCGATAACTTATATGTCAGCAATCACGTTGGGGGAATTGAGCTATGGTGCCGAACACTCTGTTAATGTAGAAAAAAGCTTCATTGAAGTGGACAGTCTCATAAAAGTTTCGACAGTTTTGATAGCAGACAGCGAAACAGCAAGAATTTACGGACAAATTAAGCATATACAGGCCAGGAAAGGTCAGATGCTTCCAGATAACGATCTTTGGATAGCTGCAACCGCCCTACAGCATGGCCTTACTCTGATTGCACGAGACAATCATTTCTCTTGGATTTCAGAACTTACACTTGAACAGTGGTAATTTGGAACGGAGATTATTATGACACCCCCTGTTATTTCACCCACCGGGGGATTATTCGGCACCATTCTCTTTGTGCTTCTCTTCGTGGGAGCATTGGTTCTCTTTGGCGTTCGCGCTGGTATGCTGGTTACACTGCTGGCAAAGGCACGACGAGAGAGTCGCACCGATCACATCGACGACCGCTTCGGCGAGATTTTTACGGTTGTGCTTGGACAAAGCGCGGTGCTACGTGATCCAATTCCTGGTCTCGCACACTTTTTCACCTTCTGGGGCTTTATCATCATCCAGTTCGGCCTCCTCAATTTGATACTCGGAGCCTTCAATGGCTCTCTGCCCTTGTTAGGTGACAATCGAGTCTTCGCGTGGGTACTCGACATTTTCGTTGTGTTCGTCATATTCGCGCTCGTCGTATTCGCGATTCGGCGCGGTATCGTGCGACCCAAACAGTTGAATAGTAGCCTGCACGGTCCGTGGGATGGCTTTATCATTCTCGGCCTGATTATGCTGGTAGTTATCACACTGGCATTGGTCGAAGGCTTTGAGTATGCCGCAAGCAACGGTGCAGCATGGACACCTATCGGGACACTGTTCGGACCACTCTTCGCTGGTTTGGGCACACAGGCGAACATCATCTGGTATCGTATCTTCTGGTGGCTGCATATTGGCACGGTGCTTGGCTTCTTGATTTACCTGCCACGCTCCAAACACCTGCACTTGATGGCGACACCGTTCAACGTCTTCTTCCGCAACTATAAGCCGAGAGGTGCGCTACCTCTGCTGGAAAACATCGAAGACCGCGAAGATTACGGTGTCTCGAAGGCCGAGCAATTTACCTGGAAACAACTGCTCGATGGCTATGCCTGTACCGAGTGTGGACGCTGTAATACCGTGTGCCCCGCAAGCAATACGGGCAAGCCGCTCTTCCCGAAAGAGATTATCCTGGGCGCCAAAGAGGCTCTTTTCGTTGAGAGTCCTGCTATACTTGGTGAGAAGTCGTTGTACAGCAAACTTGGCATTGCTGGCGTCAAAGCAGATAAGACACCCGATGAGGTTGAAGCACACCATGAGCCTATGGTTGGCGGCATCATCTCGAATGACGCACTGTGGGCCTGCACAACCTGTATGGCCTGTATGGAGATATGTCCCGTCGCCATCGAACATATCCCGAAAATCGTTGATATGCGTCGTTACCTTGTGATGGAAGAGAGCGACTTTCCAGAGGAAACCGTCTCGGTTCTTAACAACATCGAGCGCAACGGCAATCCGTGGGAGATCAGCAACGACAAGCGTGCGGAATGGGCGGCTGGTATGGATATTCCACTGCTCGCCGAAAATCCCGAAGCCGATGTGTTGTACTGGGTAGGCTGTATGGGTTCGTTCGACCAGCGCAACAAGAGCGTCGCCACATCGGTTGCGAAGGTACTCAAGGCGGCGCACGTCAATTTCGCGATCCTTGGTCCCGAAGAGTCCTGTACAGGCGATCCAGCGCGGCGTATCGGTAACGAATACCTGTGGCAGATGCAGGCGCAGCAAAACATCGAGACGCTCAATGGCTATGGTTTCAATACAGCCAATGCTGCTAATGGGCATTCCGCAAGCAATGGTCATACTGCCGTTGCCACGAAGAAGCGTACCGTGCTTACCGCGTGTCCACACTGCTTCAATACTATCAAGAACGAGTATCCACAGCTTGGTGGCAACTACGAAGTGGTGCATCACACGCAGTATATCGACTCGCTTTTGAGCAACCAGCAAATTACGTTGCCTGAAGGCTTCGATCAACGCAAGCTGACGTATCACGATCCATGTTATATCGGTCGCTACAATGACGTGTACGATGAGCCGCGCCGTGTACTCAAGGTACTTAACGGTGAAGACGTTACCGAGATGCGCCGTAACCGCAACAAGAGCTTCTGCTGCGGCGGTGGTGGTGGACGTGCCTGGATGGAAGAGAAGATCGGCAAGCGTATCAACCAGACTCGCGTCAACGAGGCTCTCGAAACCAACGCAGAAGTCCTGGCAGCCGCGTGTCCCTTCTGTATCACCATGTTTGAGGATGGTATCAAGGGTGTCGAGGCCGAAGAGAAGATCAAGGTCGAAGACATCTCCGAAATCGTCGCTCGCGCGATAGAGAGTAAATAAACAAACAATTGAGGCATGAGCGATGTATCGCTCATGCCTCAATTGTTTGTTTAAGAGGGGCAACTGTCCTGGTAGTCATCCACTTCCCAGGGCCATACTACATTGGCGGTATGCTGAAACGTCACGCTACCAGTACAATGTTGCCCACTCGACGGTATTGTATATTTTATTGGATAGGTTACTGTGCCATTTTTCCAGGTAGGATTTCCTAGACTATACGAAGCACCATTTTTTTGATAAAGCAAGCCCTGACCTGTGTTCTTCCAGCCTTCGATAATGCGTGCTGGTCCAAGGTAATATGACGCTGCATAGCAAACAGCGAGGAGCAGCATGAAACCAGCCAGGAATAGTTGTAAGCGTCGATAGAATGTTTTCCGTGGATAGACTGCGTATGGTGCTGTTACCGCGCTAACAACCAATGTATGAGCAAAACGATCACCGACGCGTTGTCGATTTGGTGATGTAGCCATTGAGATGGCGGCAACAAGTGACGAAAATAAGACATCGATGAACAGGAGTACGTTTCTTATCAAGGCCGCACGCCAAGTGAGACGACCGCCGTTTAGATCAACTACACGCAGGCCGAATATAGCTTTGCCGAGTGTTGTACTAAATGCTCCCTCTTGTAGAAAAAAGTAGAGAAAGGTAATCAATACCAACCAGGGCCAATCAACCGTTGTCGTAACTGCATGTGTACCTAACCCTTGATTGTTGAATGTTGGACTACCAAATATTGTTGGCAGATCACCCAAATACCTATTGACACCAAAACCTATACTTACGATTCCTTGTATGCACCCAAAAAAGAAACAATCAAGTAGGAAGGCAAAGAAACGTTTTACTGAAACATGCACATTCGGTGGTGTAGGAACATTCATAGCAAGTGTTGTTGGACCATTTGATTCAACCATGACTCATTCTCTTTCCAGAAGACGCTTCACTGCGTTCAGAACAACTTTAGTGTTTCGCCTGCTTCCCTACGCACCTCTTCACATTCGGCCTCTTGCAGCTCAATTATCGCAGTGTTAATCTCTTCATCTTGATAAACGATTCTTTGCATCATTGATAAAAAGTATAACACACCCTGTCTTTCGCCATAACGTAGCTGTAATAATACAAACTGCTTATATACTTGTAAAAAATAGTTCTCGAAACCTAGTGTACGCTCACAAATGTGTCTTAGTACATCACGCTCTTCTTGCTTTTCAGGAATGAGATAGTTCCACTTGCCGCGACACAGTTCATAAATATCCTGCAACAATTGGCCCCATTCATCATTAAAACAGGATCGATAGAGCCTGTGGCACTCGCTCTTGCTTGCAACATATTTTCCAGCTTTGAAGGCGATCATCGCGGTCGCAGACCAACCAACGAGACGAATGAGGTCGCGTGTGCAAGGCACCTCTTGCCCATTTGGAAGGCGCAATAGTCGTGCAACATAGCCATAGAATTCGTCTTGTGGGTCTGGATATGCTAGAGGATAACGAATGATAACAGGTCGATTGCAAAGATGTACGGTACGCCATAACGAGCTATGCATACGGTCACGTGTCCACTCGGCTAGCGGTACAAGTTGCAATGAGTCGCGTATATCCTCTCCATATAGTAGCATACTTCCGAACTTGAATGTAGGTGAGACGCCATCAATGAGGCTTTGTTCATCCACAAATTCGATGTCTAGTTCGAGCTTACACATGGCACTGTGTTGTTCCGCCAACACTTCTGCTTGTTGTTGCTCTCCAATCTGAAATTGATCCTTAAAGATGAGTTCCACATCGAGATCACTACTTGCGACGTGAGTAGAGTTGACATAACTCCCCTCTATGTAGTAGGCTCGAATACGCGATGGGAAAGCGTCCTCGAATGCTTCTATTACATTTTGTAGTATCATATCAACAGATGCGTTATGTGTCAGGCTTATGAGATCAACCACGTCAATCCTCTTTCTATTTTGCTTATAAGAAGCTTATCACATGTAGATTCAACAAAAGGAAACGAATCATGGCAACAGCTATCTTTTTCGGTAGTCCAGCACATGGTCATACTAATCCTACCCTGCCTGTAGTGACCGAGTTAGTCCGACGTGGCGAACGTGTTATTTATTACTCGCTTGAAGAATTTCAAGCAGAAATTGAACAAACAGGTGCTACATTTAGAAGTTATGGCTCAAACTATCCCTTCGACCCCGCGCGTTCAGGCGAGAATGGCTTCAAAGTTATTTATGAGCTTTTGCAGGTTTCCCAACTCGTACTTGAAAACTTATTAGACGAGGTAAAGCAAACTCAACCGAATTATATTCTCTACGACTCAACAGCGACATGGGGAAACTATTTCGCACAGATACTCCATATTCCATGTATATGCTCAATGACCATGTTTGGCATCACAACACGTCTTATACTTGGTGTACCTTCTCTCATGCTCATGGGCTTTCACTCGCAAGGCTACATTCGTCAGGTAGATGCTATTGGGCGACAATTGAGTAAGCGATATGGACTTGAAAAGATAGATTACTTGCGATATATGCGAAGCACGGGTAAGATAAATATTGTTTACACATCCAGGTTTTTTCAGCCGTATGAGAGTGCTTTTGACGATACATACATGTTCGTTGGCCCTTCTATTCTTCCTCGCCCCAATGCTCCAACTTTTCCCTTTGAAAAGCTAAGCGGCAACCCCCTGCTTTACATTTCGCTAGGCACAATTTTTAATGGGCGTGACCATTTTTACCGCACTTGCTTGGAGGCGTTTGCAGACAGGAATTTTCAAGTCGTGATGTCGGTAGGGCACCATATATCGGTCGCAGAATTGGGTACACTCCCTGACAACTTCATCGTGCAAAACGTTGTCCCCCAGCTTGAGCTATTACAACACACAAAGGTATTTATCACGCATGCAGGCATGAATAGCGCAAGTGAAGCCTTGTATTATGGTGTTCCCTTGCTTGCCATTCCACAGGCAACGGACCAACATTATGTGGCGAAGCGCGTAGCACAACTAGGTGCAGGAAAGATATTAACAAGAGAAAAAGTAACGGCTCCGCTTTTACGCAAATACGTAGGAGAGCTTTTCACCAATCCTGGATACGCCCATACTAGTGTAAAAATAGGCAAAACTCTGCGTCAAGCAGGAGGCTATATACGAGCAGTCGATGAGATTGAGAATATGAAACAAAGCTGCAATATATTTTTATAAGATACCTTCAGGCAAGTTCTCGGACTTCTCGCGTTTTCGTAGAAACGATTTTCGCGCCTGTCGCACATCCGTTCCTGGCAGATGTTTTTCAACCACATCATATACCTCAAGTACTAAACTTCGTACCAATCGAGCGGCTTCGAGCGGTTGGGCGTGAAAGATTGCCTTCACACGAACCGCAAAATCGTGTGGCACAATAAGCATCTCATTTGTAAGTTTATCTAACCATTTGGTACCTGGATGGTAGAAACGGTTGAGTCCCATTAATATGCTTACCATGTACTCTATAGCCTCAATAAAGTCGCTGTAAGAATGCACCATGTCTTCACGCTGAACGAGCATCTCTACCCAAGCCCAATCGTCATAGAGCAGGTTTTCTTGCACCATTGCCACTCTCAAGCCTTCGGGATAGGAAGCGAGTCTTGTCTTCCATCGTTCAAGCAATAGAGCGTTATGAAGAGGAATGCCGTAGAACACAGCGTTAGCCGTTGCCTGTTTGAACTCGGAGGTATCATACCGCTCTACAACATCGGTGATAATACGTTCGATACCATCGACGGTCAGGTTACGCATATCCATCTTGACGCCACCAAGTCCCCATTCTTCCATCCAGATATCGTCTTCTTCGTTGTAATCGTCGAGTTCCCAGAACACTCCGCCTGCTGGTACGATAGGTGCCATACGCTCTTCATCTGTAGGTGGCTTTGTCCAGAATACGCCTATCTCAATATCTGAGTAGCTATCTGCCCAGCCACGAGATGAAGAGCCGCCAAGCATGATGGCTTGCACATGAGGGTTCCGCGCAATAATTGGTGCCACTTTTTGCGCCACTGCCAACCGCCATTTGCTTGCCTTATTCATCATCCATATTCCAATCGGTTACATCAAACAATCCATCGTTTTTCGTATGCACACGAAACAGTGCATCAAAACCTTCTTCATATGTTGGTAGCACCATTCTCTTAGCAGTAATATAAATGGCTTTGTCAGGCACTCGCGCCTTGCCAGAGCGTTCTTTGTTACGTGCAAGACACTCACGGACTGAGGCATCGAAATAGTAGCCAATCACCTTAGCATTGTAAGAATGGGCGATGCGGATAAGCTGTTCGCGGTCTTTCAACGTTGGATTTGTATTGTCAATCACAACTGAACGACCAGCTTGTAGAGCCTCTTCGACAAGGTTGTTTTGTTTCGCGTCCTTGTTCATTGTCTTACTGCGTATCAACAAATCTTTACTGACATAGATGTGCGTCGTGGCAAAATACTTTCGATAAAATGTACTTTTGCCTGCACCTTGTAGCCCGATGAAAATAATCACGTCCAATGGATATCAGCCCTACACCTGTGTTTTGCTAATAATAAAGCGGCATTCCTGAATACGTGGCGTATCCATGTCAGTACTATAGCGTTCGTTTGCCCATGCAGTGAGACGTTGCGCGGCTGGCACAAAGATGGCATCGGGAATGCTAAATGTGTTCGACCAGAGACGATGCGTGATATTTTCGAGTATCTGGCGCGGTGTGACGCTGCGTTCCCAGGTCACAGCCTCTATTTTCTGTGTTTGCAAACCACGTTCACGCAACCACTCGGTCACAAAACGGACTGATGAGGTTCCTGGTCGTCGTCCCTTTACACCTGAAGGCTGAAGAATACGCTGCCATTCCTCTGAAATGTCTTGCACGTCCTGCTTCCCATGCTCGTCCCAGCAGTGGAGGAGTGCGCCATTGGGACGCAATACACGTACAGTCTCACTGACCGCTCGTTGCCATCCATCGACAAGATGAAATATATGCACTGCGATGGCGATATCGAACGAGGCGTTACGAAATGGGAGTTGTGTGATATCCGACATCACGAGACGGAGTGAGGCTGGAGGATTAGCTTGCATGTAACGTCGCACAATTGCTGGACGTTTCGTATCTTCGTCCGGCAAGTTGCCCCAGTCTTGTGTCTGCGGCTGCCAATGAGCCAAACGGAGCTTCTCCTGTAACTGCGCGACCATTTTCTCCGAAATATCGACTCCTGTATAGGTATGTCCCAATGAAGCAAGGGGCAACGCGATACGACCAGTACCTACACCTACCTCTACAAACTGTGTTTGAGCGGTTGCATGAGCCACGCGCTCGATAGCCTGTACAATCTTTCGCGCAACATCATCGGGATAACCACGCGTTGCATCATACGCATGGGCAACCTGATCAAAGGAAAGCGATGTCATCTGGTTTCTCCGTTAGAAAGCAATAAAGGAGCGAGAGATAAAAAGGCTCAGGTATTGCTCTAAGCCTTTTTTGATGTTACTGTACTGCTGTCAATAAAGCTCGCGCTATCACCAGACGCTGTATCTGGTTCGTGCCTTCGTAAATCTGCGTGATCTTGGCGTCGCGCATCATACGTTCCGCAGGGTACTCTGTTATGTAGCCATAGCCACCAAGCACCTGTATCGCGTCGTTTGTGACCTCCATCGAGATGTCGGAGGCAAACAACTTCGCCATCGACGAATACTTACCGAAGTTCTTTTCACCCTGGTCTATCATCTCGGCGACGTTATATACCAGCAAGCGGGCGGCCTCTGTCTTTGTCGCCATATCCGCCAGCATAAATTGAATGCCTTGATTTTCAGCGATTGGCTTGTTGAATTGCACACGTTGCTTCGCATAGGCAACAGCAAGGTCAAGTGCCCCCTGTGCAATACCAACTGCCTGTGCCGCGATACCAGGACGTGTACGGTCAAGTGTGCCCATCGCGATCTTAAAGCCATCGCCCTCGCGTCCCAGAATATTTTCTGCTGGAACTTTACAATCGGTAAATATCAATTCCGCCGTCTGTGATCCGCGAATGCCCATCTTGTCTTCGATGCGTCCAACAGAGAAGCCGGGAAAGTCGCGCTCGACGATAAAGGCACTGATGCCGCGTGTGCCCTTTGACTGGTCTGTGATAGCCATGACAGAGTTGACCTGTGCCAGACCACCATTTGTGATGAAGCGTTTCGAGCCATTGAGAATATACTTGTCGCCCTGACGTACCGCCATCGTTCGCATCGCAGCTGCGTCTGAACCAGAGTCGGATTCGGTAAGACCATAAGCTGCCAACCACTCGCCGCTCGCCAACTTAGGGAAGTATTTACGCTTCTGCTCGTCGGTGCCAGCGAGTAGAATTGGAGTTGATCCCAGTTGTTGTACTGCGAGCAGCAGACCTGTTGTCGCGCAACAACGTGAAAGCTCTTCAATCGCCATCACAATCGACAACTCGCTCGCGCCGATGCCGCCATACTCAACCGGAAATGGCATCGCCAAGATATCCTGTTGCGCCAGTAGTTCCTTCATATCCCAGGGGAACTCACCACTACGGTCGATTTCTGCCGCACGCGGTGCCACGCGCTCCTGAGCCAACTCTCGAATCGCCTCTATAAGTGCCTTTTCGTCCTCGATGACATGAGACACAGCCATGATATACGCTCCTTTTATTGCTGCTCGTTGTTGTGGACAGATTATAAGAGAAGTATATCATACAAGTAGGGAGATGACACATCAGACATACGCTGAGGCATTCCCCTAAGCTTTTGCGTGGTTATTCTTGCTCAATGGCTCCCATCCAGAACCACCTTGTTCATAAGTAATGTTAATCTGAACAGGTTGATCCAAAACGAATACACCACTAAGCATATTTTGCTAAAATACGTTCCGTTGGATCACTGGGTCCGATATCGTCCTGATCACTCTGGCTACCTTTGTTCCAAATTATATACCCTATAAGCCCTGCATTAAAACCAGCGCTCAGTTTTGCATCAAAAAAAGTTGCTCGCTGCTTTAGACTGGTTGTTGTCACGGTCCCAGAACCGTCTCCACTTGCTGTGATATCAGCACCGATGCCTGATTCACCGACAAAGGATGGTTTGTTGAGGTTGTGACAGACAGCAATGTGCTGCTGCATATTTGAAGGCGATGAAGTTGTAGCCTGGTTATAGTCATGCCAGACATCGCACAGGTCAACTTTGCTACTCGCAATCGTTGTGTAGTCTGCTGTAGTATCACCAGCACATCCTCCTGGAGCCCCCAAATCCACCATGTGATTGGGATCAACGGCTTTAATGGAAGTAGTCATAGCATCGGCAAAACTTCTCAAAGCATGGGCACCAACAGAACCGCACACATCAGTATCCGGCTCATTCACAAGTTGCCAGAAAGCAATGGTTGGTTCATTAGCATAATGCTGTGCCAGCCTTACTGCATAATCATGGAATGAGAGTGGATATCCATCATGCGTTTGTGTATAGCCTGACTGATACCAGGATGTCGTTTTCATATCCGCTGAAGGTTCACAACTTGTCCAGTGATTGACAAGGATGGGAACAATATACAAGCCGTATTTCTTTGCATAGGCAAGGTAGCGATCAAAATCAGTATAGGCACCATCATTACTGCCACCTTGATAAAAGGCTGTCCTGACAACATTGCCATGTGAAACCGTCTTGATCTGAGCAAAAGTTGTATCAATATCTGAATCATCTGGTGCTCCACAATCAGTTCCCATCCAATGCCAGTTATATCCTATAAGACGAAGCTGTGAATCATGCACTATCAAATTTGGACCAGATTTGGTGATAAAGGGATTTCCTGCTACACCCTGTATGAGACCCAGTTGAGGTAAACTTATGAATATTATGAGAGGAATAACAAGAAGTAGGAAGAATGTAACAATCCTCAGCACATGGAAGTGTCCTGCAAGAACTAATGCACTTCTTTTTCTCATAGGTATAGTATTGGTTCTCCATCCTTGTGGGGAAAGCGGGCTCGTCAGAGGGTACCCTTGCAGGTGCCCTCTGTGGAAACGACCTAGCCGCGTAGTCACCCGCAAAGGTACCCTCTGACGAGTCCGTTTCATTATTTCAAACCTGCTTTGTCTGCATATGTATCCATAGTAGAGGCTTCACTGGAATACGAAGTGTATGGTGGTGGTTGTTCTTTCTCGGTTGCCGTCCTGATGGGCCGCACAATCTTGTACACCATCGGAGACATATATAGGGCTTCAATGCCTAGTGCTATGACATACCCGAGACTCAACCCTGACATACCGCCCAGTCGTGCTCCTAGTGCTGCTGCTCCTACTTCAAGTATAGCACCTATCGTGAGTGGGAGCAAAGCATGTGTGACGCGGTCCTGTATACGACAGATTGCTATGTAGTGCTCCTTGATGATAGATGGAAATACTCCTAGCCCCAGGATGCGTAGGCTCCATGTCCCTTGTTGAGCGTAGCTCGGGCCAAAGAACCCCAACAGTTGCTTGGAGCCAAACAACAAGATGCAGTTCGCGCATATACAAACGACCACTGCAAGACCTAGTGTCAATCGCGCTTTATGTGCCAGGGTATCTGGCCGGGCAGAACTGGCTGCGTAGAGCGCAGTCGTAAGAGCATAGGAGACAATATACGCCATGTCCGCAAGCAAAAAGGCAATGTAGAACCAGCCGTTCATGGTTGCCGACACCAGGACGGTGACGAGTACGGGCAAAGCCATAGCTGGTACTTGAAAGACAAGGTTGAGGAGATGATGTTGCAAGGCCGAGGGTCCCAACTCGCGTAGCAGTCCCACATGTGGAAGAAAAATTCTTCCCGTCCATTTGCCCTTCCATACGGCAAATCCCCCAAGAGCGGCTAATGAAAAAACACAGCCTATTACCCATGTTGCATACATTGTCAGCCCTGCTCGTTGAAAGAGCCAAACACCTGCTACAAAGAGAGCAACAAGTTTCGCGCTAGAAAAGAGGGCATTGCGCCAGAGTTTCAGATCACTTCGCAGCAGCCCGATCAAAGCCTCGTCAAGAACTAAAGCAACCGCAGCCACACTGACGCCAACACTGAAAAGTGCGACGTTTTGGATGCTTGCTCGTAGCGGTTGCAAATCAACAGACAGAGAAGGAACAACAACTGCAAACAGCAGACCAACGCCCCCTCCTACACAGGCAACCAGCGTTAGAGCCGCGCTGATGAGCGGTACTACTTTACCTTCTTGCCTCGGTAATTCCCTAATCAACAAAGTTCCTAATCCCAGCATACAGAGAATTCCAAGCAGCGACGTAGCTGAAATCGCAGCCGAGGCAAAACCTATAGCTTCGGGCGGAAACTGCCGGGCTGCTACCCACCAATACGCGAAGCCAAGCACTGACGCTATCGCAAAGGTTGCGACTAATGACGCAGCATTGAATAATATGACGAAGTTAGTCTTCACCCACTGATATAGGAATGTTCTCACTGTTCTCGCTTTCCTTCAATTCAGCCACTTGCGCCTTACATAGACACTTTCTCAACTCTTCAGCCAAAGCCTGGACATGATCGGTTAAACAGCCCAAGTGGGTGCCAGGAATAACATGCAACTCCATTTCTTCCCTTGCTGCTTTCTGCCGCCACAAGCCGTCAAAGAGTTCTTCACGGGCCCAAAACAACGTGGTTCTGCCAGGATACAGACGATAGCTGCAACCTGCGACTATCCAGTTCCATATAGCAAGGTTGTCCTGACGGAGAGCATCCGCCGTTGGGTAAAGTGTTTGGATGCTGGGATCGATAACATCGAATGCCTTGAGATCTTTCACTCGCCTCTGATTACGTACATATTTATACATATGCCGCATACGGAGAAAGCATTCTAATTGCTTTTCCTGGCTGAGTCGCAGCAGATTGCCAACACGACTGATGACATGACGCACCAGTCGATGGAGGTCAAAATGCTCTGCCGGATCTATTAAAACCAGGAGATCAACCCTCTGCCCCTGCCCTTGAAGTTGTCGGGCCATCTCGTAGGCCACTAGTCCCCCATTGCAAAAGCCCCCCAGTAGATACGGACCCTCTGGCTGAATGGTGCGTATCGACTGAATATGAGCCGCCGCCATGTCCTCCACTGATGGTGCGGCTCGTAAGCCATCAAAATGGTACGGTTCTAGTGCATAAAATGGTTGATCTGGCCCCAAATGCCGTGCCAGCTGGAAACAATAGAATGCCTCACTATGCCATGCTCCGTGCAAATAGAAGAAAGGCCGCTTTGATCCACTTACTTGGACGGCTACTACGGGTGTCCGAGAGCACTTCTCTTCCTCGGTTTGCAGGGCATGCGCTAGCTGTTCTATGGTTGGTGCAGCAAAGAGTGCCGCGAGAGAAATTTTTCTACCACACACTTGCCCAATCCTATTAACAAGGCGAGCGGCAAGCAAAGAATGTCCTCCCAGATAGAAAAAGTTGTCCCTGATTCCAATCGGTCGCACGTCCAGAAGTTCTTCCCAGATCTGTATGAGTTGATGGTGCAGCATCGACGTTGGTGCCACCAGGGTCTCTTCTAGCGCGAGTCTAACCTGATCGGGTACTGGTAGCGCATGTCGGTCTACCTTGCCATTGGGCAGTAACGGGAATGCATCGAGCAGCACAAAGGCAGAGGGCACCATATAATCCGGCAATTTCTCCTTGACGAAATGGCGTACCTCATCGTCTGTAAAGTGCTGTCTAGCATCCTGGACAAAGTAGGCAACCAAGCGTTTGTTGCCAGGACTGTCCTCGCGTACCACCACCATCGATTGCCGCAGACCGGGATGCCGACCTAGCACGCTCTCTATCTCACCCAACTCGATACGAAAGCCGCGTATCTTCACTTGCTGGTCAATGCGCCCAATGAACTCGATATTGCCGTTAGGCAAATAACGCGCCATATCCCCAGTTCGATACAGCCGAGCGTTGGGTTCTGAGCTGAAGGGGTCAGCAATGAACTTTTCAGCAGTCAGCTCCGCTCGGTTGAGGTAACCACGGGCAAGCACATCTCCACCTATGTAGAGTTCGCCAACCACTCCAATGGGGACAGGATGACCATAAGCATCGAGAATGTAACTGGTTCGATGCGCGAGCGGACGGCCTATGGGAATGCTCTTCACGCTCCTTTTGTTGTCCGAGCGACGAGCGATCTCAAAGAGAGTCGCGGTGATGATCGTTTCTGTCGGGCCGTAGGCATTGAGTAGACGGACCTCTTGCATCGGTAGCTGCTGCCACAACTCGACATATTGAGGCAGCACGCGATCACCTCCCACGATCACGAGCCGCAGTTGCTGTGAGAGCCTCTCGTTTGAGGTCGTGGCCCACGCCTCAGTGACATGGTGCCAGTACGCCGTGGGAAGGTTCATGACTGTGAGACCAAAGGCAGCAATCTTCTGTTGTAGCTCCATTGCCGACCAGACCTCGGGCCCACGAAGAATCACGCTCGCCCCTGCCAGAAGCGTTGGCAGAATTTGTTCTAAGGCGGCATCAAAGGTAAACACGCTAAACTGAAGCACGCAGTCCTTTGCTGTTAACTCATAGTAGTTGATGATGCTGTGACAATGAAGAGCAATAGCTTCATGAGGGATGAGCACGCCTTTGGGTTTACCTGTGGAGCCCGAGGTGTAGATGACATAGGCCAACTGACCGGATGTTACCTCACTGTGCGGATTGTCGCTCCCTTCTTGAGCTATGACCTGCCAGTCCGTATCCAAGCAAATCATTGGGGTGGAGTGTTCGGGCAATCTCCCCAGCACTCGTTGCTGCGTCAGTAATACTGCAACCTGACTATCACCGAGGAGGAAGGCCAGTTGGTCTTGAGGATAGGTAGGATCAAGCGGAACAAACGCTCCTCCCGCCTTCAAAACCGCCAGCAGCCCTACGACCATTTCCACCGACCGCTCCACACAGACACCCACTAGCACGTCGGGTCCTACTCCCACTCGTTGTAGATAGTGCGCCAGTTGATTGGCCCGACTATTGAGTTGCTGATAGGTCAGTTGCTGTTCATCGAGCACCAGGGCCACCGCATTGGGTGTACGTTCCACCTGAGCCTCAAAGAGCTGATGGACACATTGCTCTGTGGAGGATGGAGTCGAAGGGGCATTCCATTCAACCAGCAGTTGCTGTCGCTCAGTAGGAGTAAGCAAAGGCAACTCGTGTAATCGCTGATCGGGATTGTCCGCGATACTCTCCAGTATCGTCTGCAAATGGCCTGCCATCCGTGTGATCGTGGTCGGTTCAAAACGACTGCAATCATACTGAATTTGTATCGACTGCTCTCGACCAGCTACAACCACTACGACAAGAGGATAGTTTGTTTGCTCGGTACTTTGAATAGTATTCAATTTTACCTCTCCACGCTCTTCTTGGGAGGAAAAACCTATTGGGTAGTTCTCAAAGACGAACAAACTTTCAAAGAGCGACTGCATGCGAGGCACTTCACTCCACCCCTGAATCTGCACGAGCGAGCTATATTCATACTGGCGTGCTTCGATCTGCTGGGTCTGCAACTCTTTGAGCCATGGTAGCAACAGTGCATCCGAGGGTACGCGCACGCGTACTGGTAACGTATTGATACATGGTCCGACCATAAACTCGACGCGGGGTAGTGCTACTGGACGCCCGGAGGTGGTAGCCCCAAAGAGCACATCGTGCTCGCCACTGTACCGACTGAGCAGGACCGCCCACACTCCCTGTAGCAGAGTATTCAAGGTGAGTTGTTGCCGGGAGGCGAGCTTACGCAGTGCGGCAGTCGTCGTCTCTGCTAACTGAATGTGCTGCTCCTTATATTCCTTGCTTCCTATCTGCGTAGACCCCTTGCCTACAGGTGCCGAGTCAAACGGGAGCGATGTCGTGCTACTGAAACCCTCCAATGCTTGCCGCCAAAACCGTTCAGATGCATCCTGATCCTGGTGTTGGAGCCAAGCAATGTAATCGCGGTAGAATGGGGCCTGAGGCAAGTGCAATTCCTGCCCCTGCCGAAACGCTTCATAGTAGACAAAGACATCCTGCAAGACCAGGGGCCAAGACCAACCATCAAGCAGCAGATGGTGATGACTCCACGTAAAGTGATAGGAGTTTTCCGTTGTTCGGATCAGCGAAAAACGCATGAGCGGTCCATGCACGAGATCAAAGTCCTGTGTCCGATCCACCTTGAGATAGTGTGCCATGCGCTCGTCCTGCTCGTCGGACAATAGCCCACGCCAATCTTGCTCTTCCCATGATACCGTTGTCTGTTGCTGTACCACCTGCATGGGTTCCTTCAGACCTTCCCATACAAAGGTTGTCCGAAAGATAGCGTAGCGATCCACGACCACTTGCCAGGCACGCTTGAACGCCGACACATGCAGGTCTCCGTGAAGTGCATAATGAGCCTGTATGATATATACCCCTGATCCAGGCGCATAGCGCGAATGAAAGAGCATTCCTTGCTGCAACGGCGAGAGAGGATAGATATCTTCAAGGTTTCTTCCACTCCTCTGAAAAGCTATACCTGACGACTCCTCGTCTGTACGTACAGTGGTCAATAGGGTATAAAGTTCTTGTTCGTTGAGTTTCGCCAGGGGAAAATCCGAAGGCGTGTAACCTCCTACCTCAGGAGATTGACAGTGAGCAATGAGAGTATGTAACGCTTCCAGATAGTACTCGGCTATGCGCTCAATCGTGCTTCGCTGATGTATATGCTCGTTATAGAGCCAGGATACCTGTAGACGGCCGTCGATGATCAGACTCTCGATCTCCAGCAGATAGGACCGCGTTTCTTGTAGAGTACGTGTTGGTCCAGTAGACTCACCTGCGAGCTTGAAGAGGGCTGTTTCCGAAACCATAGAATCAAACTGTCCCAGGTAATTGAAACTCACCTGCGCCTGTGGTAGTGCCTTCAGACGCTCGATGTCTTCCTGCCCCCCCATGTAGCGCAACACCCCATAGCCGATACCATGATTGGGAATGTGACGAAGTTGCTCCTTGACTGCCTTCAACACTTCTCCTGGTGAAGAGTCATGTAGTGCCAGACAGACCGGAAAAACGCTGGTAAACCAACCGACGGTGCGGACCAGGTTGACATCCTCATCGAGAGATTCGCGTCCGTGCCCTTCCAAATCCACCAGCAGCATGGACTCTCCTGTCCACGTGGCAAAGGCTTGTACTAAGGCAGTCAGCAACACGTCATTGATCTGAGTATGGTACGCTTTGGGCACTAAGTGGAGCAGAGCGTGGGTCTCCTCGACACTCAAACTCACCTCCACGGTCCGAGCCGAAGCCATTGTGTTAGCTTCTAGGCCGTTGGTGTAGTCAACAGGCAAGGTCGAGATAGATGTTCTTGAGATGTTGAGCCAATATGGCATCTCCTGGCGCAAGCCAGCCGACTGCGCGTACTTTGTCAATCGCTGCGCCCATTGTTGGAAGGAGGTTGTCTTCGCAGGTAAGTGAAGCGCATTACCCTGACGGAACTGCTGGTAAGCAGTGGTGAGATCCTCCAACAGAATACGCCAGGACACCCCATCCACAACGAGATGATGGATAACGATCAAGAGCCGTGCCGCTTGCTTCGATCCCATCTCGAAGTACACACACCGCAGCAACGGTCCCGTCGCAAGATGGAGACTGGCCTGTGCTTCATCTGCAATCGCCTCTAATACCACAGATTGCTCTGCTGCTGATACACTCGACAAGTCAATCTGCCGAAACACCTCAGCCTCCTCGTGTTCGACATGCACTTGCTGCCAACTCCTTTCTTCGCGATGGAAGCGAAGACGCAGTGCATCATGATGGGCAAGCAGGTGCTGAAGCGCTTGCTCCAGTAGTGCCGTATCCAACACCTGATTGACTTCAAGCATCCATGCTTGGTTCCAATGGTCAGGAGCCACAAAGTGCTGCTCGAAGAACCAGTGTTGGATCGGAGTGAGTGTCACTGCGCCGGTCACGACCTCTTGTTGCGCTTCCACAGCATGTGCGGGCGTTATCACCGACGCTAATTGAGCAATGGTTTGGTATTGAAAGAGGTTTTTGGGCGTCAATGGCAACCCTGCCTGGTGCGCTCGGGAGATGATTTGAATGCTCAAAATGGAATCGCCACCGAGTTCAAAAAAGTTGTCATGGATACCCACATGATCGAGTCGTAACACTTGCGCCCAGATGTTCGCCAACACTTCCTCCACGGCGGTGCGTGGTGCCACAAAGTTCTCTTCCAATTCTAGTCGGTTGGCATCGGGAGCGGGCAGAGTACGGCGGTCTATCTTACCATTGGGCATCAGCGGTACCGCTTCGAGCAACACAAAGGCCGAAGGCACCATATAGGCCGGTAATGCTTTCATCACATAGCCTCGCAGGTCACTAAGCGTGGAGGTCTGCTTCTCGCCGAGTACCACATAAGCAACGAGGCGTTTTTCACCGGGACTGTCCTCATGAGCCACCACCACAGTTTCTCGCACGTCAGGATGCTGGCTGAGTACGGTCTCAATCTCCCCCAGTTCGATACGAAAGCCGCGAATCTTCACCTGGTGATCCAGACGACCAAGAAACTCAATGGTCCCATCGGGCAAGTAGCGGGCTAGATCGCCAGTTCGATACAGCCGAGCGTTGGGTTCTGAGCTGAAGGGGTCAGCAATGAACTTTTCAGCAGTCAGCTCCGCTCGGTTGAGGTAACCACGAGCCAACACATCTCCACCTATGTAGAGTTCGCCAACCACTCCAATAGGCACAGGATGAACGGCACTGTCTAGAATGTAACTAGTCCGATGAGGGAGAGTACGACCAATAGGAATGGTCTGCGAGGAACTCTGTGCGGACCAGCGGGACGATACCTCAAAGAGCGTCGCGGTGATGGTTGTTTCTGTCGGACCATAGGCATTGAGCAGACGCACGGCGTCCATCGGCAGGTGGTGCCAATGCTCGACCTGTTGAGTGACCATGCGATCACCCCCGACAATAACAAGTCTAAGGGGATGAGGCCCAATTAGCTCGGACATCTTGATCCACTCTTGGGTGATATGAGACCAGTACGCCGTAGGCAGATTGACGACCGTGAGTCCATAGCCGATAATCTTCTCCCATAACTCGCTTGCCGACCAGACCTCGGACCCACGAAGAATCACGCTCGCCCCAGTCAGCAGCGTCGGCAGAATTTGTTCTAAGGCGGCATCAAAGGTAAACACACTGAACTGAAGCACACGGTCCTTTGCGCTTAACTCATAGCAACTGATGATACTCCAACAGTGCAAGGCAATAGCTCTATGAGGGATGAGCACGCCTTTGGGTTTGCCCGTGGAACCCGAGGTGTAGATGACATAGGCCAACTGATCGGATGTTACCTCACTATGCGGATTGTCGCTCCCTTCTTGAGCTATGACCTGCCAGTCCGTATCCAAGCAAATCATCGGGATGGAGTGAGCGGGCAATCTCCCCAGCACTCGTTGCTGCGTCAGCAATACTGCAACCTGACTATCACCAAGGAGGAAGGCCAGCTGGTCTTGAGGATAGGTGGGATCAAGCGGAACAAACGCTCCTCCCGCCTTCAAAACCGCCAGTAGCCCCACCACCATCTCCACTGATCGCTCCACACAGATTCCCACCAGCACTTCAGGACCCACTCCCAATCGTTGCAGGAGGTGCGCCAACTGGTTGGCCCGACTATTGAGTTGCTGATAGGTCAGTTGCTGCTCGTCGAGCACTAAGGCCACCGCATTGGGTGTACGTTCCACCTGAGCCTCAAAGAGCTGATGAACATACTGATCGTTAGGAAATGTTGTGGAAGAGGTATTCCACTCGAACAGCAACTGGTGTTGCTCCTCATCTGTCAAAATGGACAACTCAGCCAGTCGCTGCTCAGGATCGTCTACGACGCCCTTCATGAGTGTCTGCCAGTGCCCAGCCATCCGCTCAATCGTAGCTGCATCAAACAGGTCCGTGCTGTACTCGAAACGACCAATGAGACCCTCTGGTCTGTCTTCAAAAGTGAGGGAGAGATCGAATTTGGATGTACCAGTGTCAATCTCCATATACGTCTGCGACCATCCTGATGGAAGGGCAGGCAGAGAAGGTTCAAGAGTTAACATCACCTGAAAGAGCGGGTTTTGACCCAAATACCGCTCAGGTTGCAATTCCTTGACCAAGTACTCGAAGGGTATATTCTGATACGCCTGAGCCTCCAGGCTCACCTCGCGCACCCGTCTCAGCAGTTGGCGAAAGGTGGGATCGCCGGACAGGTCGGTTCTCAGCACCAGCGTATTGACGAAGAATCCGATGAGATCTTCGGTCTCAACGCGAACACGTCCCGCTGTGGGTGAACCGATCAAAATATCGTCCTTCCCCGTGTAACGATAGAGCAAGGTGTTGAACATCGCCACCAGCGTCATGTAGAGGGTAACGTCCTCCTGACGGCTCAGTGACTTGAGGGCATCAGTCTGCTGCCTAGATAAGGTGAAGAGGTACATCGAACCACGATTGGTCTGAACCAGCGGACGCGGATGATCAGTGGGCAATTCCAGGTTTGCAGAAGCACCTTCCAGTTGCTGCTTCCAGTAGGCCATCTGTTGCTCTAGTACCCTTCCTTGCAGCCACTCTCTTTGCCAGATCGTAAAGTCAACGTATTGAATGGGCAACTCTGACAAGGATGAGGGTCTGCTAGCCGAGAAGTCCTCGTAAAGTGCTGCAAGTTCCTGGAGGAACACAACCATAGACCATCCATCAGAGATGATGTGATGCATGGTCAGGAGGAGCGCATGCTCCTCAGCTTCCAGTTGTAATAAAGCGGTACGCACGAGTGGACCTTGGGCAAGATTAAAAGGACGCTGCGCCTCCTCTGTTGCCAACCGTAGTGTCTCAGCCTCCCACTCAGCTTTAGGAAGGTTCTGCAGGTCCACTAAAGGGAGTGGCACAGTTAGAGCGGGAATAACTACTTGCATAGGTTGTTCCTCTAGCAGCCTAAAAGTGGTACGCAAGACTTCGTGCCGCTCTATGATCGCATTGAGGCTCCGCTCCAGTGCCGATACGTTAAGTAGACCACTTAAACGAATAATAGAAGGTATGTTATAGGCAGCACTATTCGGTTCCAATTGGTCAAGAAAACAGAGGCGTTGTTGTGCAAAAGAAGTAGGGAAAATATATACACTATCTTCTAGTGGAGTATCGTAAAAAGTAGGTATAGTCATTGAGTCATCTTTTCCTTTGTGTTTCGAGAATTGCTTTTAACTCTGCGTTGGTAGAACGGAAGACGATGTCACGCGATATGCCTCGCGAGAAACAGAGCGTAGTTTTGGCATTTGAAATGCAGCACCACTCGCTTTGAGTTGCTCGATTATCTTAGCTAATTCGGCCACAGTCGGGGCCTCGAAGAAGTGGCGGGGGAATAGTTCCACCTCCAAGGCCGTCCGAAGATGTGAGAGCACTTGCATGGCTAGCAAAGAGTTGCCACCTAACTCAAAGAAGTTGTCGTGGATGCCAACCTGGTCAATCCTGAGGATTTTGGACCAGATTCCTGTCAATACCTCTTCGATTGGCGTATGGGGAGCCACTAAGCTCTTCTGCGGCTCGGATCGCATCTGATCGGGTGCTGGCAAAGCACGGCGGTCTACCTTGCCATTGAACATCAACGGGAGTGCCTCTAAGAGCACAAAGGCAGAAGGCATCATATAGGTGGGCAAAGCTTTCATCACATGGTCCCGCAGATCTGCAACTGTGGTATGCTGCTCCTCAGAAAGCACCACGTAAGCAAGCAGGCGTTTGTCATCAGAACTGTACTCCCGTGCCACCACCACCGCTTCCCGCACGCCAGGATAATGGCCGAGTACGGTCTCGATCTCTCCCAACTCGACACGAAAGCCGCGTATCTTCACCTGATGGTCGATGCGCCCTATGAACTCAATGTTGCCATCAGGCAAATAGCGTGCCAAGTCTCCAGTTCTATACAGACGGGCATTTGGATCATTGCTGAAAGGGTCTACAATGAACTTTTCAGCAGTCAGTTCAGGAAGGTTGAGATAGCCACGTGCCAGTAGCTCCCCACCTAAGTAGAGTTCGCCAGCAACTTCAACGGGCACAGGCTGAACACTTGCATCCAGAACATAACTAGTCCTCTCAGAAAGCAGGCAGCCAATGGGAATGCTCAGCAATGGCGTCTCAGTGTCCACTCGGCAAGGTACCTCAAAAAGAGTTGCGGTGACGGTCGTTTCTGTCGGACCATAGGCATTGAGCAGACGCACGGCGTCCATCGACAGTTGGTGCCACAACTTTACATGCTGAGGTAGCATGCGATCACCCCCGACGATCATCAGTCGGAGAGAATGCACCTCAGTTTGTGTTGCCACCTTGACCCACTCTTGGGTGACCTGGTGCCAGTACGCCGTGGGTAAATTGACGACTGTGAGTCCGAAGGTGGCAATCTTCTCCTGCAGTTCGCTTGCCGACCAGGTCTCTGGGCCGCGAAGAATTACTGTTGCCCCTGCCAGAAGCGTCGGCAGAATTTGTTCTAAGGCGGCATCAAAGGTAAACACACTGAACTGAAGCACACGGTCCTTTGCGCTTAACTCATAGCAACTGATGATACTCCAACAGTGCAAGGCAATAGCTCTATGAGGGATGAGCACGCCTTTGGGTTTGCCCGTGGAACCCGAGGTGTAGATGACATAGGCCAACTGATCGGATGTTACCTCACTATGCGGATTGTCGCTCCCTTCTTGAGCTATGACCTGCCAGTCCGTATCCAAGCAAATCATCGGGATGGAGTGAGCGGGCAATCTCCCCAGCACTCGTTGCTGCGTCAGCAATACTGCAACCTGACTATCACCAAGGAGGAAGGCCAGCTGGTCTTGAGGATAGGTGGGATCAAGCGGAACAAACGCTCCTCCCGCCTTCAAAACCGCCAGTAGCCCCACCACCATCTCCACTGATCGCTCCACACAGATTCCCACCAGCACTTCAGGACCCACTCCCAATCGTTGCAGGAGGTGCGCCAACTGGTTGGCCCGACTATTGAGTTGCTGATAGGTCAGTTGCTGCTCGTCGAGCACTAAGGCCACCGCATTGGGTGTACGTTCCACCTGAGCCTCAAAGAGCTGATGGACAATATTCACTTTCGTTGCAGGTTGTACCGCACGATCCTTGCCTAGAGATTCTTCGAGCGAAATCGACTTGGCCTCTGAGGTTTTCATTGTCCTTGGCATCCTTCTATAAACAATACTAGCAATGCTAAAACTGATTAAGATAATATAGCAACCTCTAACAGCTATATCCCTTCCCATCCGGGCCTTCGTCTCTACTCACCATTAGGCTTATAACCATTGCCGCCACTAGTAACCATAGATGCTTCATGAGCAGCATTAATGACGGGCAAGTTACGTAGTTTAGCCGATTTGCCCCTATCACTCGTGAGAAGTTCGGTGGCTGTTTTCCTACCCACTTCGAGACCCACGCTGCTCAACGTTGGCGTATGACAGAGCATGTTAGTATACGAGGCGTTTGCCAGTGGGCAGTAGCATTCACCAGCTTTGATGCTACGGCGCAGTTCATCTGCCTTTGGTGTACTCCAAGTTGTATGGAAGTCGTAGTTATGATCGCGCAGATTACCGACCGACTCTGCACGGATACAGCAGGTCCACACATCGCCATTAGGGGCAATCTGTGCCGACGCAACGCCCGCAAGACACGGAATGATCTGACGCTTCTCGACGAGAGTGCGCTTCACAATATCGTAGTAGCGGTCGCGAAATGACTGCGTGATGCGAGAGACTCCCTTGAACTGAGCCTGCCGATTCTCCTCCTGCAATTGATTGATAACAGGCTTATATTTCTGAATGGCAGGTGTAATGCCCATACCAACCGTGTCAAGTTCGACGCGCTCTTCAGCAATCTCGCTGATAAAAGAGTCAGGCTTGAGTTCGTTATATACAAATGCGTGGATGTTCTCGAACTCGTCAATGTTGAAGTTCGAGATGACGGTATGAACGCCCAGTGTGAAATTTTTGTAGCGTCCTTTAAGCTCCTTGAGTCCTGCATATGTACGCATAGCACGCTCAAAGTTGCCCTTAACACCCCGCACAATATCATGCTTCTCTCCCACACCATCGAGCGATAAATTTACAATCACCTCAGATGTTGGAGCTGCCTGTAACACGCGTTCGATGCGACCTGGAATGATTTTATCCTGAATGCCGTTAGTAGGTATGTTAATGATGCCAGGATGACAATGACGATAGGCTGCTTCTACCATCTCTGGCAGATCTTTTCGTAGCGTCGGCTCGCCCCCACTAAAAGTGAACCAGTAGGCATCTCTGCCAATCGATGCGAAGGTTTTGTCATACTCTTCAAGAGTAAAGTCATCATTTGGACGCTGCCACACATTACATGTTTTACACCGCGAGTTACAGCGATAGCTCACGCTAATTGTTAAATTTATTGGATTGGCAAGCGGCTTTCCCAGCACATAGGACGCCTGCATTTTCGCAATTTTCGGTAAGACTTCCAGCATGTTTGTTTCCCTTTACCAGATCATATAGTAAGTACCTAGTATATAGTGAATTAAAAGTACATCCACCCACCAGCAATTAGCCTTTTTCAGCAGTAGCAATATAATCTCTACGTTTGATTGAGTATATACATATCCTACATTCGTAATATACGTACTTGTAGTATTTCAAGATTACATACTTGTAGCATATAAGGATGTGCAGAAGAAGATGAGATACAGAAGTACCACAGAAATGTACTATCGTATCGTTTCTCTCGTTGATTTCTGCATTGCAAGAGCTTGTTCTGAGCTTATTGTTTGTTTAGTACTTTTTCAAGTAATGATGCTTGTAGTACCATTCGGCTGTTCGTTTCATACCTTCCTCCAACTTCACCTGAGGTGTGTAGCCCAACTCCGTTTCTGCCCGGCTTATATCATAAGCACGACTATTTGTAAGGAATTTGATACGACTGCGTGTAAGTGGAGCCTTCTCACCTTGCAATCCTGGTATCACAGCAAAGATATCTGAGGCAAGATTTGCAGACCACAGTGGAATACTGCTCCTCGGTAATTCTTTGTCTAAGGAGTGTGCTATGGTCGTCGCAAGTTCGCGAATAGTGACAGGATGCTCGCCAGCAATATTATAACTACGTCCAATGGCCTCTGGTCGCTCGGCACAGAGCAGGAATGCAGCCGTCAAATCGTCAATGTAGATCGGGTGCAGAAGTGCCTTACCACCATCAATGACACGAAACAGTCCTTTTTTGATTGATGCAAAGAAGCCGAGTAAGTGCAGATCACCAGGGCCATACACGAGTCCTGGTCGGGCCACGCTCACTGGCAACCCTTGTTCCTGCCAGGCTTTGAATACAAGCAACTCAGCCTCGAGTTTGGTGGCTTCGTAGGGGTTGGTTGGCGCAAACGGCGCATCCTCGGCAACAGATGTTTTGCCTGTCACGCCATAAACGCCGGTAGTACTGCAATGGATGATGCGCTGCAACTGGCGCTGCACCTTGCAAGCATTGAGTAGGATGCGCGTACCCTCTACATGTGTCCGCTGGTAAAGTTCTGTCGGCGTGCTGGGATGATAGAGTCGGCCCACAAGGTGGTAAATAGTGGTTGCCCCATCAACAGCTCGTTGTACCTGTACCACATCGGTAATATCTCCTGAAATGACAGTTACAGCATCACCAAATTGTGCGCGTGCTTTTTTCTCGTCGCGTGCAAGGATGCGTACCGATTGCTTGCGTTTGACAAGCTCTGTCACCAAGGCAGAGCCTAAGAAGCCTGTGGCTCCTGTTACTAACGTTGTCATACCTATTTCCTCTTCACTTACTATAAATTCCTCTCACTATCAGTCGCTAGTGGTGTCATCAAAGCCTCGTTGACTAAGGGGCTGCTGACTGTCACGCTCCCGTTCTTCACCTTCGAGGTAAAGGTAAGTGAGCTATAGGCAACCGTCACCTTGACCTCCCGCCCCCACAGTCCAATGCGTGCAGGTAGTGCCTCAACGGCTTCCTGGATATGCTTCGCTACAATTTCAGCCCCATGTTGCTCTGCACGAATGACGGCAGTCATAATGCCAGGCCCATTAATCGTGAGTTTGTCTTCTTTGCGAATCTTAGTACGCAAGAACGGCAAGAGCCTACGCGCCACCTCAGTTGCTTCACGGTCTGCTCGCTCCCGGTTGATACCATCTCGTTCGACACCATCAAGAACGAAGCGAAAGACGATAACACTCTGTGCATTACAAATGTGTCGCACTTTACGCTTGCCTGGCTCCAAATCTTTGGTCGAGTCCACCATTTGCCAGATATGGTGTTCACGCTTGCGCCAGTGGTCATAATGGCCTTGCATACGTGCGTAACCCTCAAGTGCTACTGCGCCGCAGGTCCACAGCACTCGCAAGGGCGTGTTCAGCGCAAAGTCATGACAACTGAAAAGTTGGCGCACAATGGAACCTACCTTCATTGTTGAGGCTTCATAGTTCTGCTGCTCACGCACTTTCAAGTGCCCTGCATAGATACGGCGACGCTGTTTGAGAAAATCGCGCACGTTCAGAGGACCTTTGTTATAAACAACACAATCAGGTTCATAGAGCAACTGATAACCAAGCTGGGATATAAGTGCCTGAATAGAGATTTCATCAACCGCACTACTAATTGGTATACCCGAAATGACATTGCGGAAAGCAATAACTTCACCAAGTTTTGGCTGCACGCGTGACAGATGGTCATGTAAACGCCAGAGCAAATGGACGGTGTGTCCCATAAAAGTGGAGCGATCATTCACAGGGATAGGGCAGCCTCCAACCATACCAATCTTTGGATCTTTGAAGGGAACACACAGATATTCTAAAGCGGCTTTCTCAGGGATTACATCAGCTCCAATCAATATAACAACTGAACTGGTAGCCTGTTTGAGAAACAAGTTGATTGCAGAGGCTTTGCCTTCCCGCTTCTCTTGAATACACAAGCGTACTCGAGGCTCTTGGAGCGCGATTTGAGCCACAATTGGTACCGTGCGGTCTGTACAACCACTGGCAACAACGATAACTTCCTCGATGTGCAACGATAGGCTTTGTTGCTGAAGAACAGTGAGTATAGTGCTACCAATGTTGGCCTCTTCATTATGAGCCATAATCCCTATACTGCACACGATATATTCGTTTCCTCCCAGTTCTTGGCAATTCCCTTGCATCGATTGAACCTCATTAACACTCTTGGTGGGCATAAATAACCTTCCCTTTGCTAAAGATACACACTGAATATAGTAATATACGCTAATCATTAGGCAAGGGAATCGTCCAAGGTATCATAAAACTATACTTTAGTATCACTTCCGCCAAATATTCTTCTACAATTTGTACTAAAAAACATCGAATATAATAGAACAATTAGAAGCCCTGAGTATTTAATGCCAAAGCTTGATATTCCAAACAAATCATCTTATAATCGTCCGTATGAAATATTTTTTAGCACTCTTCTATAAGCTACTCACGAGTAGCCTATAGAAATTTGTGGTATTGCTCGCTTCAGTAGAAAAAGACAAGCAGAAGTTGAACAATTATCGAAGATGAGTATTGTTTTTCTAAGAGGTAATCTCGGCTAACTTTTTTCACGTAAATATGTATATGCAGATATATAAACTCATTTTTATGCTTTGTTACAAGGGCCGAAGGAACTATATCATCTAATAACAACTTTCATCAATTGTTAAGGAAGAACATGCGATATAAAGACTTATCACAAAAAAATGTTGTCTCACAGTTATCTGACACCGCTACCTCTGTTACTCAGCTGATCGATAGTGTGCAGTACGCTGAAAAGATGAAAACACGCTACAAACAGTTTGCACAGTATACGGTTGTCCCAAAGACCCCTGTCACTGCTATCACTGCTGCTCAACAAGCCAATGTTACACGCTACACTACATTGTTGGCTGTAAATGCTGCACATGACAATAGCAGAAGTTCCCGAGAAGAAATCGATAGCTATACCGAAGACGCCTTGAGGACCTTCAAGATTGATGGTCAAGAAGTGCGTCTCTTTGCCCCTTTTCGGGATGCTCTTTCTGCACGCCGAACAGTGACCCGTGGACAAGTTCGCACTTTGAGCATAATTGGGATTGTATGGCTGCTAGGGCTGCTATACTTTGGCGTGAACATGCTCACAGCAACTATTGCGATCATCATTGTGCTGTATCTAGCGACTCTCCTCGCAAACTTCTGGTTCTCTGCACGAACCCTGAATCACTCTCCAGAAGAACAGATCGACGATGCAATTGTGTATGCCCTCGCTCATGTTGATTGGCCTTGCTATACCATCCTCTGCCCCCTCTATCGAGAAACCGAAGTACTCACTCAATTCATCCAAGCAATGCAGCGGTTGGACTATCCAGCAGACAAATTACAAATTCTCCTGCTTACCGAGGAAGACGATACTGAAACGCGCACTGTCATCCGAGCTATGCATCTACCGCAGCCATTTAGTCTTGTGACAGTGCCTGCTGGAGAACCCCGCACAAAGCCACGTGCATGTAATTTCGGTTTATTACAGGCCACAGGCGATTATGTGGTCATTTATGATGCCGAGGATATACCTGATCCGCTACAGCTCAAGAAAGCTGTTCTCACCTTTGCTAGCCATGACTCTGATCTCGCCTGTGTGCAAGCAAAACTCAACTACTACAACCCGAATCAGAACCTGCTCACACGCTGGTTCACCCTGGAATATTCGTTATGGTTTGACTTGATCCTACCTGGGATGCAAGACACGCACCTACCACTGCCTCTTGGGGGTACCTCCAATCACTTTCGTACAAGCACACTGCGCCAATTGGGAGCATGGGATGCCTTCAACGTCACTGAAGACTGCGATTTGGGACTACGCATGGCCGACTTCCATCTGAGAACGGCAATACTAGATTCGACAACATACGAGGAGGCAAACTCACGCGCGAAGAACTGGTTACGGCAACGATCACGATGGATTAAGGGCTACATGCAAACATACCTGATCCACATGCGTTATCCCCTACGCTATCTCTCTTCAGGACGTGTGCGCGAGTTTCTCTCGTTGCAACTGGTGATAGGCGGCAAGACGGCGGTACTGCTTATAAATCCTTTGATGTGGTTGTTGCTAGCGATTTATATTCTATTCCATCCAATTGACTTGTATCACACGTTGTTTCCAGCACCTGTACTTTACATGGGTACGCTCTGTTTCATCTTTGGCAACTTCTTCTATGCCTACAGTCACCTTGTTGGTTGCTTGAAGCGTGGTCAGTACGGACTCATCAAATGGGGACTGACCATTCCTTTCTACTGGCTCATGATAAGCGCAGCAGCATTTATAGCATTGTTCCAGCTTATCTTCAAGCCGCACTATTGGGAGAAGACGCAGCATGGTCTACACCTCTCTACATCGTCCTCGTTCCAGGGTGTTACATCAGTAGTAAAGCAACGTAACTTGGTGCCGCATACAGCACTACCCGCCGCATCCTCAAGGAGCATATCAACTACACTTGATCAGACTCAGAAGTTGCCGCTGTTACGTCCTACGTCTCGCTCGTCATCCAATAACAAAGCAGCAACAGCAACAATATTCGACTCGCTACCGAGTACACCATCTCCTGACCTCTCAGTTGAGAAGCATCCATCATTGAATCAACCAAAGCACTGGATGCGGCACTATTGGTCCAAAGACCCCTGGTTGGTAGCCACATTTATCATCGCATGCATTGCTAGCATCGCTTCCTGTTGGTATTTCTTCCAACATCATCAGATATTGCTCTATGCAGATGCTATCTCGCATCTGAGAATTGCACGCAGAGTCTTTGATAATACAACTCCAGGTCTTGCTCAACTTGGCGGCGTTTGGCTCCCTTTGCCGCATCTCCTGATGTTGCCTTTCATTTGGAATTACTATCTCTGGCGTACTGGTTTAGCTGGAAGTTTCGCAGGCATGTTTTGTTATCTCGTCACAGTCGTCTACTTGTTTCTTGCGGCGCGGCGTTTGACGCAGGATAGCCGTGCCAGCTTTGTCGGCACGCTGCTTTTCATCCTGAACCCAAACATTCTCTATATACAAATCACGCCACTTTCCGAAATAGTATGCATCGCGACGACGGTGATGACCTGTTACTATTTCCTTGCATGGACACAGGATAATCACCCCAAGCATCTGGTTGGAATAGCTGCAAGCAGTTTCCTGGTAACACTATCGCGCTTTGATGGCTGGGGCCTGTTCCTAGTATTGTTTGTCTTGATTGGAGTAGTCGGATGGCTCAAGGGTCAGCGTCGGGTACAGATTGAGGGCAACCTGCTCATTTTCGGTACACTAGGCAGTCTAGGTATAGCATTGTGGTTCCTGTGGTGTGCAGTCGTTTTCGGCGATCCACTCTACTTCCATAACTATGTGTTTGCTTCAGGCACCACAAACACATCGTTTTACACGTATCATAACATTGGACAGTCAATTCTTGTCTACATGCTTACCTCTCTTGAAACCGTCGGACCGATCCTCTTTGTTCTAGCGTTCATTGCCGTCATCGTTTTTGCTTTTCGGCTTCTCCGAGCCTTTCGTTCCAACCGACTGACCAAGAGAGTGCCAAACATCTTTGGTGCTGTAGCATTTCTTACACCTTTCGTCTTTTATATCCTTATATTCTACACTGGACAAGATACGATAAATTTGCCAGGAGTTGATTCTGCCAATACACTACACTCCTTCTGGAACGTCCGCTTTGGCACGGAGAGCGTAGCACCCATTGCCCTCTTTCTGTCGATACTCGCAACGCGTTGGTCCATTACTAGAGTCGCACGTCTTTGGAGTACTATAGGCGCGCCTCTCCTTGTACTAGCTATCTGCATGCAGTCGCTGCTGACTGCTCATGCAGGAATTATCTCGTTGCAAGATGGAATGTATGGGTACTCCTGTAAACCAACTGGAGCTATCACTGTGTATCTTGCACAACATTATGCCGGAGGAAGGATTTTAGAGGATGTCAACTCCTACTTCTTTAATGAAGCAGACATAGGTATGCCTCTGAAAGATGCCATCTATGAAGGTTCCGGCCAAGTATGGGAGCAGGCACTAAAGCAGCCTGCATCAGTAGTTGACTGGATCATCGTGCCTACAGATAGGACCAAAGACGATCCCATAGCAAGGCACATCGATTTGAAGAGTTCAGCATTTCTGTCACAATTTACACTCGTCGTTCAGCAGCCAGGTGGTATCGCCCTATTCCACCGCAATGGCGGCACTCACACAACACGACCTATACCATCTAGTTTGATCACTGATCATCAACTATGTAATAGAGTTGCTTGAGGTTTTTATGGAAAAAAATCAAAATTTGGTACAGTCCATTCATTCCCGTCCATGGAAGGTGCTTCTCAGCACATCTAAGGTAAGAGTGACGATTGGTCTGCTTATTGGCATCGGCCTGTTGTTTCTCGTCTCACGTTTCGTAAACTTCCCGGCTACAATTCATATACTTCAACAGCACCTGACAACCCCTCGGGGAATTCTACTTGCACTCCTTTCAGGGCTTGCTTTCCTCCTCGCCTATACTGTTCGTGGTATGCGTTGGAAGCTCTTCTTGAATTCCATTGGTCGTGTCAGCACGTTCAAAGCCATTCGGATATTCCTGATCGGTGTCTTCATCAATTTCCTGTTGCCAGTGCAAGGTGGTGAAGTCGCGAAAAGCTTCATGCTCAAACGCAATGCAGGCATTCCCATCAGCCGATCACTGCCAACCGTCGCTATGGACAAGTCGCTAGACTTACTACCCGCGCTCTTTATCATAGCAATAGTACCCTTTCTTGGTGTGCAGATGGACATCAAGCTATGGTTAGTGCTGGGAGCAGTAAGTGGATTACTGCTCTGCGTCGTCTTCTTTGTTGCGCTGGCAGCCTGGAAACGCAGCAGTGCGATCAATTTACTTCATAAAATGATGAGTATGCTCCCTAGGTCCCTCAGTGGGAAGGTCGAAGGCTTTGCCGTCGGCTTTGTCGATGCGCTCCTTTTAGCTACAAGTCGTCCCAGAACTTTTCTGCTTGCGCTCCTGCTCACATGTGCTGCTGTAGGTCTAGATAGCCTCTATGCCATGCTCGCTTTCTGGACAATTGGGTATCCAATCTCCTTTGGGACGATCCTATTCGGGTACACCGTCTACAACATGTTCTATATATTACCCAATCCACCTGGACAGGTTGGTAGTAACGAAGCTGTAGGTCTGCTTGTCTTTGCAGGACTCCTGCATCTCCCAGCGGACAAAGTCATCGCCATGATTGTTTTCGCCCATCCCTGGTCAGCTCTGCTCCTATGCATAACGGGCATGGCCTGCCTCAGTTCGCTCGGCTTGACCTTCTCCAATGCCATAAAGCTACAGACAGAGAGTGAACATGTGCTGCAGCTAGAAAAGCAAAAGATACTAGAGGTGCAAAAGGTAAATCTATAAATCTACTATAAATCTATAGGAAGTCAACATCATAGTATTGCATGCTAGAAACATTGAAAGCAAGGTGAAAATTTGGAGTGTACAGCAATACCTGAATCAGTAGGTAAGACAATACAAAAAAAAATATCAGAGCTTGCAGATGTTCCAATCCGCATACTCATAGTCGATGACCATGTGATTTTGCGCCAGAGTCTATGCGTGCAGATCAATGAGAAAAACGATTTCCAGGTAGTAGGAGAGGCCGAAAATGAGAAAGCAGCAGTATTGCTTGCCACTGAGTTGCAACCTGATATCGTCTTACTCAATACCTTCTTGGGAACATCTAATGGACTAAATGCAGCAAAGCACTTGCTGCAAGTCTGCTCCGAAACATATATCGTGTTTTTTGCCGCTCCCGATGATGAACAACTTCTTTTCGATGCTTTACGCATCGGTGTACATGCCTACTTGCAGAAAACATTGTCCTTTGATGAGTTGCTAATAGCTCTACGTACTGTGCAACGTGGTGAGCGTGTTCTTGGTGATGCCCATGCTACCACGCAGGTAGTCAACGAGTTTCATCGGCTGATCGAAGAGCAAAACCGTCTGCGTTGGGGACTCAGCATACGGGACATCGAGGTAGTGCGACTTGCATCGCAGGGATGTACAAATAAAGAAATCGGGTTGCGATTGTTCTGGAGCGAAATCCAGGTCAAACGCAAGATGCAAGACATTTACCGTAAGTTGCAGGTCACTGATCGGGCCCAGGCAGTCGCGGAAGCCATACATCAGGGTTTGATCTAACTACAAGCTCACTGAATAGAAAGGAAACGATTATGACAGAATGCCCACAATGCACAACATTGAACGAAGACAACACTAAAAATTGTAAAGGATGTCGTGTCAACCTGTACTGGGCTTTCCAGCATTATGAGGAACTGGCAGCGATACGCGAAGCGAATACATTAGTACCGCGTCCTGAAACCCCTTCTTTCTTGGTCGAAACCAGCAAAAAGATTGATGAAGGGCCAACCGTCGGTTGGCTACGCAACACGATCAAAAAGTTCGGTTTGAAAGAAGCAGGGAAGAAGGTCTCTACAATGACCGAATAAACGTAAGCATAGGTTGGCACATTAAGATAGTCAGACACGATGACATAATGTGCATGTCCCACTAGCTAAAATGGGATATGCGTGCTATAATACGTGCATACAGATTAAAGAAAACCTTTTAAGAAAAGTGGGTAGCTCCCACTTTTCTGCATGCCAGGGACTTTTTTCATCGCACTAGAAAAAATGATAGTGTCTTAATCGGCGTAGCGGGAGGACCATGTTCTATGAGAAGTGAATTTCAAGCGGCTATCGCACAGCTAATTGCCGAAAAGGGATTGCCCCGCGAAGTGGTGATGGAGACCGTTGCCAACGCCTTGCTCGCTGCATATCGCAAAAGTTTTATTGGTGGCGACAATATTCGGATCGAGGTTGACAAGAACGGTGAGGTTCATGTGTGGGCCTCGAAGCGCGTGGTCACACAGGTAGAGGACGCGAACGATGAGGTCTCTCTAGCTGAGGCACAGCGCATCATTCCGAATGCAGCACTGGGACAATTCATAGATGTTGACTCTTCGTCCATCTTCAATCGCATTCCTACGCAAACGGCCAAACAGGTTATTCTACAGCGCATCCGTGAAGCAGAACACGAACACCTCTACGAGCAGATTAAAAACTGGATTGGTGAAATTCGTCTCGGCACACTCACGCGTAAAGAGCTTGGACGTGGTTGGATTATCGACTTTGATCTTGACAAAGTAGATAAAGTCGAAGGTATTATGCCAACTACTGAGGAGGTTCCTAGCGAACGCTATCGCACAGGGCAACGTGTGCGTGTTTTTGTCTATGATGTCCGCCGTATTCCGGGTCGTATGCTACAAATTCTCGTATCGCGCACACATCGCGACCTTGTACGACGTTTGTTCGAGTCCGAGGTACCAGAGATTTACGAAGGGACAGTTGAGATAAAAGGTATCGCAAGGGAACCGGGGAGTCGCTCTAAAGTTGCCGTTGTCGCGCGTCAGGAAGGGCTGGACCCTATTGGTTCATGCGTGGGTGTACGTGGCTCACGTATCAACAATATTGTTCATGAATTGAACGACGAAAAAATAGACATCATTCAGTGGAACATTGATCCCGCAACATATGTGAGCAATGCACTCAGTCCAGTAAAACCTTTCAAGGTCGTACTCCGTGAGTCTGATCATACCGCCGTTGTTACCGTAGCAGAGCGTCAGCTATCACTTGCTATCGGCAAAGATGGACAGAATGCTCGTCTTGCGGCGAAACTTACGGGTTGGCGTGTCGATGTGACAAAACCCGCCGAAGATGAGGTATACGAAGAGCAGTCGTCTGATATGGGCATGCAAGAGTCAGTTGCCTCTCAACCACGCCGTGAGCGTGGTGGGGGTGGGCGTCATGAACGGGGTGAACGTCGCTCCAGTCAGCGTGGTGGGGGTGGACGACACAATGTATCCTATGACGACGACCGAGAATAAGTAGCACGTCCGCAAAGGGGGAACGGGTAGAATGAACAAAATAGAGAACAAAACGCTAAACAAACAGCAGCCGAAACGTCCTAAGCATATTCCTTTGCGTACATGTGTTGCATGCAAGGAAACAAAACCGAAACGCGAATTGTTACGTATAGTAAGAACACCAGATAATCATGTCATCATTGATGCAACTGGCAAAAAATCTGGGCGTGGAGCATACCTCTGTGCGCGTCTTTCCTGTTGGGAGATTGCCTTAAAAAAGAAACGGCTCGAACAGGAATTTGAGCTGGTAATACCAGAGGAAGACCGTGCAGCACTCGATGCCTATGTTGCCACGTTACCCAAAGATTGAGAACTAAATGGTAGCACAGTTGCAAGGACACTCAGACTGTACTATACTAAGAGCTATCATCGTCACTCATTTCCGTCTACAAGGGCGGGAAAGCATTCATATGAACATTATTATTGTGAACATTGCACCCAACTATAGAGTTGAGTGCGGATTGAAATATCTCTACTCTTGTAAGAGACACAGCCCCTCGTCTACAGGACAGGTAGCAATTGATTGCGGAGCAACAGCTATGAATATGTAGTCCATAGCCACTACGCCGGAGAGCGCAGAAAATATATACCTGAAACTGCACTAACGAGGTTTTGTCCCCTATTCTCTGTTTTATTCATAGAATAGGTGACAAACCTTTTTTGTGGCTGTGAAGAGATTTCCATTGCCATCGCCATTCGTGGCGTACCATTCGATAGAAGGGGGTCTTCTTCATGAAAGACACAACCGAGTTTCCAGAAGGAACGGAGCAGGTAAAGCAACCCAAACCAAGAACACCTGCACGTCCCAAAGCAGCTAGTGCCACACCTACCGGCCAGGATCAGAATGCGCGACCACCAGTACGGCGTCGAACGTCATCTCCATCCACTACAGCAGCAACCAGTGCTACATCGACACCCGATGGAACAACTACTCCATCTACTACAGCAGCAACCAGTACTGCATCAATACCTGATGGAACAACTGCTCCATCCACTACAGCAGCAACCAGTGCCGCATCAATACCTGATGGAACAACTGCTCCATCTACTACAACAGCAACCAGCGCCGCGCCGCCACATGAAGGGACGATTGAGCCAGCGACGCAACAAACTACTCAACGTGCTGAAACCACGCCTGGGCCGCAACGGTCTCGTAATGTACCAACGCAACCCCGAACCGAAGGCAGACCGCCACAACCACGCACAAACAATGGGCCATCACAGCGACCAGAAGGTGGCACGATGCAACCGCGCCCGAACAACACTTATGGACAACAACGACCAGAGGGTGGTACGACTCAGTCGCGCCCGAACAACACCTATGGGCAACAGCGACCAGAAGGTGGCACAGTTCAACCACGCCCGAACAACACCTATGGGCAACAGCGACCAGAGGGTGGCTTTACGCAGCAAAGGCAGGGTAATCCTCCTGCACAGCAACGCTTCAATAACGGACCACAGCGTCCTGGGAATGCGCCTATGCAGCAGCGTCCGGGTGGAACAAACTCTTTCCCACAACGCTCAGGAAACAATTCTAATTTCCAGGGGCAAAGACAAGGTAACGGGCCGCAGCGACCAACAAATCAAAGTAGCACAACATACCCACCATCAACACAACGTCCTGGTGGTGGCGGTCGTCCTGGTAACTCTGCTCCAGGTGGTAATCGTCCAAGTTATGGCAACAACAATGGACATAACGGCGCACATGGCCGTCCAGGCGGAGGTCGTCCCGGTACATCGACACAACGACCACAAGAACGCCGGACTGCGGCAGTAAAAGAGAAGGCAACAGGGCCAATTTCGCTACCACCACAGATTATGGTGAAAGACCTTGCGGACCTGCTCAAGGCCACACCAAACGAGGTCATCAAGGTTCTCATTGGCAATCGTATCTTTGCCAATATCAACCAGGTAATCGAATACGAGAAGGCAGCAACAGTTGCGAAAGAGCTTGGATTTGAGCCAAGCCCTGTAGAGACAGCACAAACAGCAGGAACGGCGAACGCTGCTCCTTCTGCAAACGAAGCAATGATTGCAGGACGTGATGATGATGGCACAGTGGTTATTCCACCAGTTGTCACAATCATGGGACACGTCGATCATGGTAAAACATCGCTACTCGACACCATTCGTAAAACAAAGGTTGCCGCGGGTGAAGCTGGTGGTATTACACAGCATATTGGTGCTTATCAGGTTGAAGTGAACGGCAAAAAAATTACGTTCCTCGATACGCCAGGTCACGAAGCGTTTACCGCTATGCGAGCGCGTGGTGCCCAGGTAACGCACATCGTTATCATCGTGGTGGCGGCAGATGATGGTGTCATGCCACAGACGCGTGAGGCAATCTCGCACGCGCAAGCGGCAAAGGTGCCAATCATTATCGCGCTCAACAAGATAGACAAGGCGAACGCCAATCCTGACCGTGTGAAGCAACAACTCGCCGAAATGGGTGTAGTGATTGAAGAGTACGGCGGCGATATCATCTGCGTTCCCGTTTCCGCACGTAGGGGAACGGGCATCGACGAACTCCTTGATTACATCTTGCTTGTTGCCGAGGTGCAGGATATCAAAGCTAATCCAAACCGCCTCGCCACTGGCGTCATCATTGAGGCACGCTTGGAAAAGAACTCTGGTCCAACTGCGACGGTCCTTGTGCAGCAAGGAACACTCAAGATGGGCGATAACATCATCGTGGGTGCGCTGGCGGGCAAGGTCCGCGCTATGTTCAATGACCGCAGCAAACGTATCCAGAAGGCACCACCAAGTACGCCTGTCAGCATTATCGGCTTGCCGGAAGTGCCACAGGCTGGCGACCAGCTTGAGGTAACGGCTGACGAGAAAACCGCCAAACAACGCGCCCAGTTGGAAGCAGAGAAGCGCAAGAACGAGAGTACGCCACTTGGTCAGGTCAGCCTTGACACACTGTATACACAGATGCAAGAGGGCAAGGTCAAGGAACTCAATATCGTCCTCAAGTGCGACGTACAGGGTTCTGCCGAAGCACTGAAAAACGCCTTGAGCAAGTTGAGCGAGGAAAACATTAAGGTTCGCCTCATTCACGAAGGCATTGGTAACATCAGCGAGACCGACGTTCACCTCGCAGCGGCATCCGATGCGGTTGTGATCGGTTTCAACGTCAAGGCCGATGGTGCGGCACAGCGTCAGGCGCAAAAAGAGGGCGTCGATATCCGCTACTACAACGTCATTTACAAACTGACCGACGAAATCCAGGCAGCCCTGACGGGTATGTTGGAGCCAACCTATCGCGAGGTTGTCGAGGGTCATGCAGAGGTGCTACAAACCTTCAAAGCTGGTAAGACAACGGTTATCGCGGGCTGTCGCGTCACCGACGGCAAGCTCACACGTTCCTCGCAGGCTCGCGTCATCCGTAAGGGTGAGAAGGTCCACGAGGGCAAAATCGACTCTATCCGTCGTGGTAAAGACGACGTGCGTGAGATCGCTACTGGCTATGAATGCGGCATTGTCCTCGAAGATTTTACAACATTCGAGGTGGGCGACATTATCGAAGCCTTCGCGCAAGAGCGTGTAAAAACAGGAGCATAAGCATGCATCATTGTATATAAACAACGGGCGACCACAAGGGATCGCCCCTACTATAAACACATGCAATGCAATATCATGTATAGTAGGGGCGATCCCTTGTGGTCGCCCTTCGATACCATAGTGATTGAATATTGTGATAAAGGGGAAAGCAATGGCAAATCCACACAGACAAGAAAAGTTGGGAGAGTTGTTCGCGGAAGAGTTGAGTGAGCTTATGCGGACACGTGTCAAAGATCCCCGCGTGGGCTTCGCGAGCATCACGCGCGTCGAGGTGAGCGGCGACTTACGCCATGCAAAAGTGTACGTAAGCGTTATGGGAACGCCAGAAGAACAAAAAGCAACAATGAAGGGGCTGAGTAATGCAGCAGGCTACTTGCGCCATGAGCTTGCCACCCGTATTACGCTACGCTATATGCCGGAGCTTGCCTTTAAGCTCGATACGTCGATAGAAGAGGGGGCGCGTATTCTTGAACTCATCAAGCAGGTTTCACAAGAAGATCAAGAACGCCGCGAGGCAGCAGCACAAGCAGAAACACATGAGGATGTATGAACACCACTACACCTTCGTTACTACAACAGCAGATAGACCCATTACTTGTACAAAATGCAATGGCTCTTATCCTACCTGCACAACGGATTGCACTACTCGCGCATGAACACCCCGACGGCGATTGTCTCGGCTCTGCGCTTGGTTTCGCGCATATCTTAGAGCAAATAGGCAAGACATGTGTGCCAGCATGCGCCGACCCGGTACCGCAGTCGTTTACCTTTCTTCCTGGTATAGAACATCTGCAACAGAGCCTCGGTCCCGTTGGTGCGGAGCCGTTCGATCTGGTAATTGCACTCGATGCAGGTGAGTTGACACGCTATGGCGCATTGTATGAACGACACAAGGTATTTCTTGACGCCATACCGATACTCAACATTGACCACCACGTCAGCAGTCAAGGTTGCGGACGCGTCAATATTATCGACCCAAAGGCGGCTTCGACGACGGAACTGCTTGTGCTATTTCAGCAACAGGCCCAGCTACCACTGCCAAAAGACGCAGCCCAATGTCTGCTTACAGGCTTGATTACCGACACATCCTCGTTCCAGTTCACCAGTACGACACCCCGTACAATGGAGACGGGAGCAGTCGTATTAGCGGCAGGTGCCGTTGCTGAGACTATTGTCGGGCCTATTTATCGCACGCATTCGCTCGCACATGTACGTCTACAAGCGAAGGTCATAGAACAGATCGAGACTGCGTGTGATGGTCGCCTCGCGTGGTCCTATGCTACCGAAGAGACATTGGCGGCGAGTGGCGCAACGACCGATATGGACAACAACTTCTCCGGCTTCATTCGCGACATCGAGGGGGTCCAGATCGCCGCCTTCTTCAAAAGTTATGACGAACCCGACGTGACACGCCTTAGCCTGCGCTGTGCCGAACCCTACCATGCCGCTGAAATTTGCCTCAGTCTCGGTGGTGGTGGTCATGCGCGTGCGGCTGGTGCAACGGTCAATAAACCGCTACAAGAGGCAATTGCACAGGTTATTGCCGTACTAAAACATGCTATAGAAAATACGCCCACATGAGTATGGATGGTATTCTCAACATTCACAAAGCTACAGGCATGACCTCACACGATGTCGTAGCGAAAATACGGAAATTGCTCAAGCAGAAACGTGTTGGACACGCTGGTACGCTCGATCCGGCAGCTAGTGGTGTGCTACCTATCTGTATTGGTCAGGGCACTCGTGTCGCTGAATATCTCAGCGAAAGTGGCAAAGCATATCAGGCAGAGATACACTTTGGTATTGTCACAGATACCTACGATGCCGAGGGGACGACTCTACGCACAAGTGATACAGAGACGCTCACACTCGCACAAATCGAGGCGATACTACCACAATTTCTCGGCCAACATATGCAAATGCCGCCTTTATATTCTGCGCTTAAACTACAAGGGCAACCCGCCTATAAACGTATGCGTGCAGGTGAAGAGATTACGCTGGCCGCTCGTCCTATCGAAATTTATGCGCTCTCTCTACTGGATTGGCAGTCACCACGTTTAACGCTGGCGGTTGACTGTAGCAAGGGCACCTACATTCGCTCACTTGCCTACGACCTGGGCGAACAACTTGGCGTCGGGGCACACCTCTCCGCGCTGGTACGGACCCGTAGCGGTCCGTTTACGCTCTCCGAAAGCTTCACGTTAGCACAGGTCGCGGAGGCAGTTGAGCAAGGCACTATCGCTCAGCTACTTACATCTGCCGATGCTGTTCTACAACACTATCCTGCACTCCATCTCGACACGGCAACGGTAGCACAAGTCCTCCACGGCAACGCCTTCTCCTACAATGAGCCACCAGCAACACTGGCTCGCGTGTATGATACACAGGGACAATTCCTCGCCATTGCGGCATGGGATGATGAGCAACATATGTGGCAACCCAGGAAGGTGTTTACTAGCAATATTGCTAGCACTTAGCACCTGTGGTAAGATAGGGCCAAAGAGCAGAAGAACGGGCAACCTGCACCCAAAACATCACCAAAAGGAACGGCCCACACAAAACATGGAATTTACGACAACCCTGACACCAGAGCAGCAGCATCCTATCGCAATCACGATTGGTAATTTTGATGGCATACATAGGGGACACCAGCATCTCATGCATGAGTTACGCGCAATGGCAGATACGCTGAGAGCGATACCAGTGCTTGTCACGTTTGAGCCACATACGCTCATGGTGGTGCGACCCGATATCAACGTGCGCGTCCTTACAACTACGGCAGAGAAATTGGTCCTTGCCAGAGAGTATAGTCATATCGACGAAAGCATCGTGATTCACTTCACACCAGCCGTAGTCGCGATGAGTGCGACCGAATTTATGGATAGCTTATGTGCGCGTTTTCGTATCAAAGGGCTTATTGTGGGAGCAAATTTCAGTCTGGGTCGTAACCGTATGGGCGATACCACGTTCCTTGAGCAGTATGGACGTGAACATCACATCGAAATTCGTGCGCTCCCCCTGGAAGAGGACGCACAGCTACGTATCAGTAGCACCCGTATTCGCGCACTGGTCGGTGAGGGGAAGATAGAAGAGGCAAATGTACTGTTGGGGCATCCAGCGTTGATTAGCGGAATTGTGCAACACGGCGATGAACGTGGACGTTTGCTTGGCTTTCCAACCGCAAATCTGATACCAGAAGTTCATAGACTGGCACCTGCCGATGGCGTGTATGCCGTGCGCGTTCGTATTCAAGAGACAGAGGGTACCGAAGAGAGTGACTTACATGCAGTTTCCAACGTCTACAATGGTGTAGCCAATATTGGCATTCGTCCAACGTTTAATGGAACGGAACGTAGAATAGAGGTACACATATTCGATGCCAACCTGAATCTCTATGGAAAACGTCTCGTAGTGAGTTTTATCGCTCGTTTACGGGGCGAGCAACGTTTTTCAGGCATTGTAGCCTTGAAAGCTCAAATAACATCTGATGCTCAACAAGCGCGTCAGAAACTACAAAATTAGGAGAGTGAGCAATTGGCTCGCCAGAACCCACTTTCAAAATTTGAAGCATTTATACAGCGTGCAGTTGAAGGCCCGTTCGCCTGGCTCTTCCCCTCGCGCGTCGAACCTGTCGAGATCGAGCGTAAACTTGAACGCGCGATGGAAGACAACACGCGCCTACAGGGAGAAGGTCGTCGTCTAGCACCAAATATATACGACATCTATCTCAGTATTAAAGACCACCAGCAGCTAGCACCAAGTCAGAATATGTTTGTGCGCGATTGGCAAAACAATCTTGTCGAGTTTGCACGCCACCGCCATTATACGTTACGTACCGTACCAGTCTTGCGGCTTCATTCTGATAGTTCGCTTCGCGCAGGTATAGTGCGTATCGAGACAGAGTTAGCAGACCGTCAAAACGGAAATCCTGATGAGGCAATGTCAACACAGGCACTCAGCGCAGACCAGTTGGCACAGATACGCGCACAGTTACCACAGGGCCAACCATTGCCGGGAATCGATAATATGGGTACGTCATCGCCGCGCCATCCTGCACAAACTCCTTATCCGGGCGCGATGAGCAATCCCAACATGCCAGCAATACCGTCAGCACCAGTAGTCAATATGCCACCAGCGCAACTGGTTATTCGTTTGCCGCAAGCAGGGCAACAAACATATCGTATTGAAAAACCTATTATCAATATTGGTCGCCAATTGAGCAATGATATTATCGTCGAAGACAAGCGCGTTTCACGTTATCACGCGCAAATAAAATATCAACCCGATGGACAATTCGCCATCTTTGATCTGGGTAGTACCAACGGTATAACCATCAATGGGACGCCTGGAATGCGTCAACACACGCTACACAACGGTGATCGTTTCACCATTGGTAGCTACGATTTCTATTTTGAGCGAAGGTGAGCTACAATGCCCTTAGACTCTTTCTTATTGATATTACGACTCTTATTAATCGTTCTGCTCTATCTCTTTCTGATGCAGGTGGTCATTGCTATCACGCGCGATCTACGGAAAACCGCAGCCATGAGTACTGATGGTGGAGGCCGCGTAGCACAGATTCTCGGTCATCTTGTCGTTGTAGACAGTGGTCCAAGTAGCATCTCACCAGGAACCAGTTTCAACCTTGAATCACAAACAAATATTGGGCGCGGTCCTACCAATACGATTCAACTGCCCGATAACTTCATTTCTTCCGAACATTCGCGCCTGTGGTATCGCAATGGACAATGGTTTGTGCAAGATGCAGGTAGCGTCAACGGAACGTTTGTGAACAATCAGCCCGCATATAATGCGCTTGCGGCAAAAATAGGAGATATAGTGCGTATTGGTTATATCCAGTTCAAATTGACACAATAATACACGCACACGCTGTTTCGCTATATTCGAGAGGTTTTTTATAGATGGCAAGTCAATCGCCCAATGTTTTTCGACGCTATCGTTGGACAGAATTAGGACTCTTTGTGATTCCCTTCCTGATTCTGCTTCTTGAGATGTCACAGTTGCTTCTTGCAAATAAAGACCAAACATCATCGCTCAGTACGAGAAACCTTCCAACGGTTCAGGGTCTCATTCCCGCGCTCGGCCTTATCGTAGCATTGGTGTTTGCAAATATCATCATGAGTATTTTTTTTCGCAAGGCAGATCAGGTGCTACTACCACTTGTTGGACTTCTGAGTGGTATCGGTATTTTAATGGCAACACGCCTCGGTCCAGACCTCAGTCCCTTTCCAGACCCAGCATTAGGGTCGCGGCAACTTGTCTGGGTTCTACTTGGTATCGTCGTCTGCTTGATAACGCTCTTTGTACTACGCAACATCAACCTGTTGGCACGCTACAAATACACCTCGGCCTTTTTCGGCATCGTGCTTGTGTGCGTAACGCTCGTCAACACTTTTCGCATTGGTTTCCGCAATCTGGACGCACCAACACACGATCAGTTAAATCTTGGTCCCCTAAACTTACAGCCATCGGAATTGCTGAAAATCTGTATTGTCATCTTTTTCGCAGCATATCTGAGTGAAAACCGTGATATTCTCGCCGAAGGTAGTCTGAAATTTGGGCCGTTCCGTCTTCCACCCTTGAAGCAGATAGGGCCGCTAGTCTTAATGCTTGGTATAGGATTGCTATTCTTTCTCTTTGTGCGTGAACTTGGACTTGCATTGCTCATCTACGGTTTGTTTATCGCGATGCTTTATCTAGGTAGTGGAAAGATATCTTATGTTATAACCAGTTTGTTAATCTTCGTCGTACTTGGGTTCATTGGTTATACTTTATTTAGTTACGTTCGTACACGTTTTGCAGTAGTCGGTTTTAACGCCGTCGATTGGCAGAACTGGACTGCGAAAGATAATTACTTTGCAAGTAATGGCGGACTTCAAATTTTACAAGGCTTAATCGCGCTTTCCAGTGGTGGCATCCTCGGTGCAGGGCTGGGGCTGGGGCACCCCGCAGGAAGAGGTTTTGTACCAGTGGTGCAATCCGATATGATTTTTACGGCAATGGGTGAAGAACTTGGTCTGGCGGTCCTCTTCGCCATTATTGCTATCTATCTACTCATCATCTATCGTGGTTTCCGTATCGCAATTGAGGCAACCGATACATTCAACCAGCTTCTTGCTGCTGGTCTCACCTCAATTTTCGCGATACAGACGTTTATTATCATTGCAGGCAATATGAAATTCTTGCCGCTGACAGGTATTCCACTCCCATTCTTGAGTTACGGCGGTAGTTCAATCATCGCCAACTACATCATCGTCGGAATATTGCTGCGTATCTCGTACAATACAGCGGTTGAGCGCGATGGTACGACATAAGACAAGGAAGGATGCATACTAGCTTCAATATAAACATAGCATCTGATTTCCTTTCTGTCCGGCTTGTCTGTTTTGTAGAGTGATGCTATACTGCACAAATGATTGTAGCATACATCGGTAGTAAGTATGCACTGAGAAGTAGGAAGATATATGGGCCAATATCGACAATGGTTGCACTACCGACAGGTTGACCAGCAACTACATACACTGAAAGAACATCTCTCGACAGAGTTGCTGCGAATACATGAGCAAAATCAGTTGGATATTCCTCTCCTCGACAGCAATAATCATATGTTGCAGGCGTTACTTTGGTATGCAAAAACGTCTTTCCCTACCTTCTCTGTTGAGCAACATCTCGAAAACACTTATGTTCAACAGCCAGAAATGCTTTCACAGGCGTTGTTTGAACATAGCCGTCTGCCAGACCTTGAACCGCTCTTTACAAATCCTGTTCAAGAGCCTCTCTTACCAAAACAACCTATTCATACCTACGCTCCACTGCCACCTATTCCACATCAATCATATATAGCAGAGACAGGCACTCCCCTTAGTGGACAGCAGCAAACCGAGCCACAAGTTGCCCTTCCCTGGTGGTTACGGAAAGCAGCACTATCGGCTCCGGGAAATGGACTCGATGAGCAAAACATTCGCACCAATCGCCTCGTACAACGCTGGCTAGAACGCTGGGGACTCCAGGAGGACGGAACAACGCAATATCCGAACAGTAATAATGGACATCAACTAGAAGAAGGTACAAAACAATGAGCGTGACAGACAATACGAATAACGTATCTGCTACGCCAGAGAGCGTCGAACAGGTACATCTTCTCTTCTCTCAATTAGAGCCACAACACGTCGAGGCATTCTATCAGCACTACCACTATTGGCAACAGCAGCAACACGCGGTCGTATTGCAAGAACAAATCGCTGTTGTCGAGCAGCATATTATCAACAACAACATACTGATGCAAAACGCACAGCCCTCGCCCATCGCGCTAGCCACCTTGACCCGTTTACAATCCTACGGTGTCGATGATGTTGATTTGCTCGATGCCATGCTAGAACGCGGCGATACATGGCTCGACCATACATTACAACAGCTTGAGCAATGCGAACGGCTCGATCTCATCCACGACAACTACACCGAATGGTGCAGACTTGCATTAGAAGGTGCCTACAACTGGCTCGACTCTATTAGCGAAACAGAGGCGACAGCCGTTGAGCAACGGTCTCAAGAGGCAGCCACAGCCGAGCAAATAGTTGACGATGCAACCGAGTCATTGCTCCTCGAAAAACTCATGAGTGAAGACGAAACTGTAAAAATAGAGAGCAGTAGACAGCCCCTAATAGTCATTCCATCGCTACTCAACTACGCTATAGAAAATACCACTCCCACAATAGCAATTGCAGAGCCGACACAACAGCCAGAAGAACAGACACCATCACCAACAGATAAACAAGAAAAATCGCCAAAACACGGATTTGTGTCCCGTATTATGGCGAAGGTCTGGCAAACATAGCCGCTTATCGTGTCTTGTTGTTACTGTGGCGGCGTTATTACCCCTGGCATCGGCAAGGGAACATTCGATGTTTGATTTTGCATAATAGGTTGTGGCGTTACGGGTGTTATTGCAGCAAGTTGTTGCTCAAGTTCGCTGACACGTTTTCGTAGTCTCCTCTTCTCACCTGTATCGCGTAGGGCAGAGAGGGCAGATACTATGTAGAGCAACAACGCCCCCAGAATAAATGCAAACAGCACCACCAACCCTAATCCTATATTTGGCGATTGCCACGTAAACACTATAAATTGTACTGGTGTCGTCAAATTCTCTATCGTCAGCACCACCAACGCGCTTCCCACGAGCGCGAATAGAAGCAGTATTATATAAAACATTAGGTTCTCCTCACCTCACGAATAATACCATCTTGCAGCATATTTAAGCTTGTATGCTGAGCAATTTTTTAGTTGTAATACGTACTATAACACACGATAAGATACAAAAATTTTCTAATAGCCAATCTACCAACAAATTGACGCCGTAAGAGAATGATACTATACTGTACGCACGTTCTAAATGGAGGCCAGCAAGGTGTTATTTGAAGACTACGCAAAAGCAAATCCTGTTCACAGTCCGGTACGCTCACAATATTTACAGATGAAGCAACAGAACCCTGATGCGATTCTCTTTTTTCGTATGGGCGACTTCTATGAGATGTTCGACGAAGATGCCGAGATTGTTGCTCGCGAACTAGAGATCGCCTTGACGCGCCGCGATTTTGGACGTGGTGAAAAATCGCCGATGGCAGGTGTGCCCCATCACGCCGCTGATGGCTATATTGCGCGTCTCGTGAGCAAGGGCTATCGCGTCGCCGTGTGTGAGCAGACCAGCGACCCAGCACTCTCGAAGGGACTTGTGGACCGTGCAGTGCTTCGCATCGTCACTCCTGGCACCATCATCGACCCAACTATGCTCTCGGCGAAACGCAACAATTTTCTCGCCAGCGTCGTCGTTGGACGCGATGCTATCGGTGTCGCCTACATCGACATTACCACAGGCGAATTTGCCGTGACGCAATTCAATACACCAGAGCCAGAACTTGCCATTCAACAGGAAATTGCGCGTGTCGCCCCAGCAGAAGTAATCATCGAGGCACACTATAGTCGGCAGGGGAGTCGCAAGAGACGCTGGCTGGCGGCAGTTATGAATGAGAAGCAAGTCACCAAGTTGGGAAGCAATGGGAACGCCAATGCAGAGATACCTGAAATCGAGGAGGACGAAGAAGACGACATTGCGCCGCTCACAAAGCTCTTGACGGGTCACGCAGGGCACGTCACACCCTACGACTCACGCTATTTCTCGGAAGACGACGCACGTCACCGCTTGCTTACGCAATTCAATATCGCGTCGCTAGAAGCATTTGGTTGCGCCCATCTTCCCCTTGCTATTCGCGCAGCCGGAGCCATTCTTGCCTATGTGCAAGAAACACAAAAGGGACTTCTACAACAACTCGTTGCCCTTGAAACCTACTCCACAAATGGCTTCATGACGCTCGATCCACATACACGCCGTAACCTTGAGCTTTTTGAGAGTGGACGTAGTGGCTCCGTCAAAGGCTCGCTCTTATGGGTACTCGACCGCACCCGTAGTCCTATGGGTGGACGCCTTCTACGCCGTTGGATTGGGCAACCACTGCTCGATATCGCTCAGTTGGAGCTACGTCAGGACACTATAGCAGAATTGCTCGGCGACACCCTTTTACAAGCACGACTTGGCGAGTCGTTGAAGAAAGCAGGTGATGTCGAGCGTCTGATTAACCGGGTACGCCAACGTATCGCCACGCCACGCGACCTTGTAGCACTCGCGAATGGCTTACGTTCCGCCTCTGAGATACACGCCTGTCTCACCAGTGGTATACAAAGACCTGCCCTTGAACGTCTTGTACAACGTCTCACCGACACCAAAGATATTATCGAACTGATTGAACGCGCCATCGTTGAAGAGCCTCCGCTTAGCCTTGTCGAAGGCGGCATTCTTCGCGCAGGCTTCAGTGCCGAGCTTGACCAAATACGTGACGGCTCACAGAATGGGCGCAAGTGGATAGCGGATATGGAACAACGTGAACGCAAACGCACAGGCATCAACAACCTGAAAGTGGGCTACAACAAGGCGACAGGCTACTTCATCGAAGTTTCTAGTTCTAACCTTCATCGTGTCCCGACGGAATATGTACGCCGCCAGACACTCTCGAATTGTGAACGCTATATCACCTCTGATTTGAAAGAGTACGAGACACTTGTCCTGAACGCGCAGGACCGCATCAACAAAATGGAAAATGAGTTTTTCGTACAACTACGCGCCGACATCGCCGTTCATGCATCCGAACGTATTCTCGATACCGCCCACGCTCTAGCAGAAATAGATGTTTACCTGAGCCTCGCAGAGGTTGCTGCACACAACAACTATTGTCGGCCTCACCTCAACGAGAGCGATACTCTTCATATCGTTGCGGGTCGCCATCCCGTTGTGGAGCAGGCACAATCGGACACGCCTTTTATCCCCAATGACACGAACATCTCCAATAATACAACTCAGATTGGTATTATCACGGGTCCAAATATGGCGGGAAAATCAACCTATTTACGTCAAGTTGCGCTCATCACGTTGATGGCGCAGGTGGGCAGCTATGTACCAGCAGAAACCGCCTCAATTGGCATAGCGGATCGTATCTTCACACGTATTGGTGCCCAGGACGATCTGGCAACAGGGCAAAGTACCTTCATGGTCGAGATGGTCGAGACGGCGAACATTTTGCATCATGCCACGCCACGTAGTCTTGTTATTCTCGACGAAATAGGGCGCGGCACCAGTACCTACGACGGTCTCGCCATCGCACGTGCTATTGTCGAATACTTGCATAACAACAAACGCAGTGGGGCGCGTACCCTCTTCGCCACACACTATCACGAACTCGTCGAGGTCGCACACCTGCTGCCAAGAGTGCATTGCCTCAATGTCGCTGTAACTGAGGAAGGCGGCAACATCGTCTTTTTGCGAAAAATCGTTCCTGGCGGAGCCGACAAAAGCTACGGCGTACATGTAGCGCAACTCGCAGGCATCCCACGCCCTGTCATTCATCGCGCAGAAGAAATATTGGAGGAGCTAGAGAGCAGGGGCGAAGCTAAAACGCGCCGTAAAGCCATGCGCGACCTCACCATGCCTGCCGCGTGGCAAATGACGCTCCTCGCCTCCGAACCCAACCCTCTTGTCGAAGAAATCAAAACGCTAGCAATCGACGAACTCACTCCGATTGAGGCGATTAGCAAGCTGTATGAGTTGCAACAGAGAGCAAGGAAGGAGTAAAAAATACGTATTCTTACCCCTTGACTCTCCCCTTACGGGATAGAGTATTCTACTGGTAGACAGAGGGCCTTCTGACGAAACATGAATGACGTATAGAGAAGTAATCAACCTGCTGAGGAGACGCAGTTGTGTTTAGAATTGGTGACTTTTCCAGGTTAAGCCTGGTATCAGTCAAAGCTTTGCGCTATTACGATGAATTCGGGCTGCTCAAACCTGCACGGGTTGATGAATTCACAGGCTATCGCTACTATTCGGCCAATCAGCTAACTCGCCTGAACCGCATACTGGCCTTAAAAGATATGGGATTGTCTCTGGAGCAGATCGCTCTCCTCCTGGACAATGAGCCAACCCCGGACCAGATACGGGGAATGCTCCGACTCAAACAGGTCGAATTGCACCAGCAACTTGTCGAGGGACAGGCTCGACTGGCACGGATAGAAGCGTGGCTACAAGCATTTGGACAGGAGGCTATTATGCCAGCATATGATGTAGTTCTCAAGAAAGTTGCCCCACTACGGGTAGCCGAGGTACGCGGTGTCGCTCCAAGCATGGAGCAGCTAGGGCCGACCCTCGACCACCTCTTCGACCAGGTGATGGGATATGTCAGTCAACAGGGAGCAACCAGCGTTGAACCTGGCATTACGCTCTACTATGACACCGAGATGCGTGACCATGATCTCAATGTCGGAGCTTGTACGCCCTTTGCAGGCTCGCTGAATGATGGCGAGCAGGTGAAAGTACACGAACTATCCGCCGTCGAAACGATGGCCTCGGTGATTCATCATGGTAGTTTCAGCAGCTTGAATCAGGCTTACAACGCTATCTCCAAGTGGATTGAAGCCAATGGCTATTCTGTCAGTGGTCCCAATCGCGAACTAAACCTCGAATATGAGCGCGGTGGCGACCAATCGAAGTTCGTGACGGAGATACAGTTCCCGGTCGAGAAGCGTTAGTTATCCACATGACAGGGGCAAGCCCATTGAGACCAAGTAAATCATTTATGAAGTCCCTTCGCCGTTGGATGGCTTCTTCTTGCGAGAAGCACGCGGCTTGTAGATGACGACTCGTGGCAAGCGGACGTACACCA